>Ga0335076_10000252_pt1 | contig 46623 bp, 42 predicted proteins | sample Lox_Sample_25_FD_206717 | JGI IMG/M metagenome (GOLD analysis project Ga0335076, IMG submission 206717) | Soil microbial communities from Loxahatchee National Wildlife Refuge, Florida, United States - Lox_Sample_2.5 | ecosystem: Environmental > Terrestrial > Soil > Wetlands | place: USA... | reverse complement strand
GCGGTCGTATGAGACCAAGGAGGGCGAGAAGCGCACGGTCTACGAGGTCGAGGTCGATGACGTCGGGCCGTCGCTGCGCAACGCCTCGGCCAAGGTCAACAAGATCGCCAGGAACGGTTCGGGCGGCGGGCCCGCGGGCCCCGGCGGCGGGCCCGCGGCCTCGGGCGGCCGGCCCCCCGCCAGCCAGGGGGGCAGCGCCGGGGGCGGGGACACCGACCCATGGGCGTCCGACGGGGCCTACACCGACGAGCCCCCGTTCTGATATCGATCCACGAATCCGGTGACTACGCCAGCTAGGGCCGGAGACCTCGCGGGCCGGGCGGAATCTCAGGCGTCAGGCGGAGCCCAGGTGCGCAGCGCGTGGCGGACGCGGGCCAGCCGCTCGTCGTCCCAGACGATCTCGGGGTCGGGCTCGAGGAGCGCTGAGGCGAGGCCGGCCAGTCCGATGGCCGGCAGGGACCATTCGCCTCCGGCGGCCGCGCCGAACGGGCGTGCCCGGACCCGCTGCCCGGCTATTCCCGGCGTGGACAGCGCCATGATGATCAGCCCGCGCAGGGTCGCGCTGAGCAGCGTGGCCAGCATCTCGAAGGTGACCCCGGACCCGGGCCGGAGCCGGTATCCGAAGATGCCGGCCAGCTGCTGCCAGGCGCGCGCGATGCGGGCGTTGTGCGCCTGTTCGGACTCGGCCAGGGCCGCCTGCACGTGGTCCCGCAGTGCCCCGTCGGCCAGGCTCATGAACGTGGCGTGCAGCGCGATATAGGTCCGCCAGCCCGCAGAGCGGTACATCGTCTCGAAATCCAGCAGGGCCAGCTGGCGGAACAACTCCAGAACCAGCTCGTGGCGGAGCTCGGGAGTCTCCAGGCGGTCCTTGTGCCCGGCGACGACGCGCTTCATCAGCTCGAGTTCGTCGTCGACGATCGTCGGCGTGGCGTCCTTGGCCAGCTGCTTCACCAGGTCGCTGAAGAACAGGTCCTTGTAAGGCCAGCGGCGGTAGACGGCGCTGCGGGACACGTCCGCGTCGCGGATAACGTCCTCGAAGCTGATGTGATCCAGGCTTACCGTCAGCCCGGTGCGGTGGACCATGGCCACGGCCGCCCGGAGCATCCGCTGCTCGGTCTCCCGATCCGACAGCCTGCGCCCCCTGCGGGCCAGGCCGGTAGGCGCCTGTACCTCGCTTTTCATCCCGTACCCGCCCTCGCCAGTCAGGACTTTAGACTCTATGTCTCGAGTTTGGTATTTCCTATTTTAGCACTGTGCAACACAGAAGGCACCACGGGCGGCCGCGGGCCGGACACGCAAACAGCGAGCCGGACACGCAAACAGCGAGCCGGACACGCAGGAAGGTGCGTCGTCATGACGGAAAAGGCCAAGCGCCGCTGGATCCGCAGGATCTTGTTCGGGGCGGCCGCCCTGCTGGTCCTGATCGTCCTGGGCAGCTGGGCGTTCATCAAGCTCCAGCCGACCCTGTCGCCGCTGGCGCTGCCGACGGCGGCCGCGCAGCCACCGGTCGGCCCGCTCGATGGCACGTGGGCCGTCTCGGCGGGCTCGGTGGCGGGCTTCCGCGTGCCGGAAACCGCCTTCGGGATGAGCAACGACACCGTCGGCAGGACCACCGCGGTCAGCGGCACCATCGTGCTGTCCGGCGACCGGGTCACGGCGGCGGCGTTCCGCGTCGGGCTCGCCGCCCTCAAGGTGAACGGCAAGACCCAGCCGCAGGTCGCGCGAAGCCTCGACACCCAGCGTTTCCCTGCTGCGACGTTCACCCTGGCCGGGCCGGTAGCGGTCGGCTCCTCGGGCGGGACCGTCGCGGCCGCCGGCCGGCTCAGCATGAACGGGGTCGCGCGGCCGGTGACCGTCACCGTCTCCTGGCGGCGCGACGGAGCGGCGATCGAGGTGACCGGCACGATTCCCGTCGCCCTCTCGCGCTGGGACATCAAGGGCCCCGCCGGGTTCGGCTTCCTCGGCTCGCTCGGCGACCATGGGACGCGGAGTTCCTGCTCCTGCTGCACCACGCGTGACCAGCAGCCGGGACCGGCTTGACCAGGCCCGCGCCGCGCGACCTACAGGCCCAGGTCGCCAAGCTCCTTATACAGGTCCGCGCGCGGATTATCCGGGGTCGCCGGCACGGCCACCGTGGCGCCTGGCGGCCGGCCGGATCCGGCCGGCCGGCCGGTCCGCTCGGCCTGACCGCGCCTGGTCCGGAAGATCCAGCCCGACGCGATCCCGCCGATCAGCCCGCCCAGGTGGCCTATCCAGCTCACCCCCGGTGTCCCCGGTATCGCCACGGTCAGGATGTAGGCGTAGGACAGCGCCATGACCACCGCGGCCAGCGCGTCGATGAGGTTCCTGTCGATGAGCCCCCGGGACAGGACGTAGCCGAAGTAGCCGAAGATGAGGCCGCTGGCGCCCACCGTGAGCTCGTTGTTGCCCTGGAACAGCCAGACCGCCAGGCCGCTGGTGACCGCGACGATCAGCGTCACGCCGAGGAACTTGACCACGCCCCGGTAGGCGGCGAGGAAGCCGAAGACGAAGAGCGGACCGGAATTCCCCTCGATGTGGTCCCAGGAGAAATGCAGGAACGGCGCCGTGAGGATCTCCGGCAGGCGGCCGATGCTGCGCGGCAGGATGCCGTAGTCGAAGTCGAGCCGGTAGTGGCCGGCCCAGTTGAAAACCTGGATGACCCAGATCAGGCCGATGAACCCGACCATGAGGAAGAAGGCCTTCCGCGCCTCGGCCACGTCGAACTCGGCGGACCGGCGGACCGGGCCGCCGCCCCGCGGGGCCGGCGTCCGGCCGGCGGGTGAACCGCCCCCGGATTGACTCGTCATGTTCACATTGTCCCTCAGCCTAGCCCGCCGCGCACGGGGGCGGCGGCGGGCCAGCCGAGCCGCCGGGCGATGTCCTGGCTGAGGACCGGGCGCTGGCCCGGATCGCGTCCGGGTCGAACCCGGCGGCCAGGGCGGCCAGGGCCGCGTCGAGGTAGAAGGTCAGGTCGGCGTCGGCCCGGGCGGACCAGCGGTCGTAGGCGGCACGGCAGGCGGCCAGGGTGGCCCGGCCGACGGCGAGCGGGTACAGCGAGTCGGCAGGCTGCCCGGTCCGGGTCGCGACGAAGTCGCTGATGGCCTGCTCCCACGCGTCGTAGTGCAGGGTGGCGCTGGACTGCAGGGCCGGCACGGTACCGATCAGGTTCATCCGCGTCCGCAGCTCGGGCACGTCCTGCGGCCCGTAGTGGTTGGCCGCGACCACCGCGCGGCGGATGGCGTCCATCATCGGCACCCCGGCGGGCACCCCGGCCAGCGCCGCGCGGATCACGTCCACCTCGTGGTCGAACTCGCTCCACAGCACGCTGGCCTTGGAGCTGAAATAGCGGAAGAACGTCCGCTTGCTGACGCCGGCCTCGGCCGTGATCTGCTCGATCGTGGTGGCGTCGAAGCCCTGGTCGGTAAACAGGCGCAGGGCGATGAGCTCGAGCTCACGCCGACTGGTACCGGGCGGCCGGCCACGCCGGCCGGACTCGGCGACCGCCCTGCCCGCCAGCAACTGCCCTGCCTCCTCCGGACGAGTTCCCGTGGACGAGCCTTGCCTTATGTCACACGGCGACGTTAACATCCGAAATATATTCGTCACCGTGTGACGGAAATCATACCGGCGCCATTGTCATGTCGGCGCAGCTAGGGAGAGCGTCATGAGCGAACGGGTCGCGACCGCCGACGTCACCGCCACGGACCAGGCCGAGGAAGCCGAGCTGGCGGGAGCCGACCTGCTGGTGGAAGAGGTCTCCATCGACGGCATGTGCGGTGTGTACTGAGGCCGTGCCTGCCGCAGGCGCGCGGGCCGGGTCTGAGCCCTTCAACCTCGACCGCCCCTGGCAGCTGCATCCGCAGGTATCGGTGCGCCCGGAACGGTTCGGGGCGCTGCTCTATCATTTCGGCACCCGCCGGCTGTCGTTCCTGAAGAGCCCGGCTCTGCTCACCGTGGTCAGGACGCTCGGTGCGGCGCCGAGTGCGCGGGCGGCCTGCCGGTCGGCCGGCCTGACCGAGGCCGAGCTCCCGGCCTACGCCGCCGCCCTGGCCACGCTGGCCGGCTCCCAGATGATATGCGCGCGGAGGCCGGAGTGACCCTTCCGCTGGTGGCGCAGTTCCAGTATGGCCTGGACGCGCCGATCTGCCTGACCTGGGAGCTCACCTACGCCTGCAATCTGTCCTGCGTGCACTGCCTGTCCAGCTCGGGCCGGCGCGACCCGCGCGAGCTGACCGCCGCCGAGTGCCGGGCGGTGATCGACGAGCTGGAGCGGATGCAGGTGTTCTACGTGAACATCGGCGGCGGCGAGCCCACGGTGCGGCCCGACTTCTGGGAGCTGGTCGACTACGCCACCGCCCACCACGTCGGGGTGAAGTTCTCCACCAACGGGGTGAAGGTCACCCCGGAGATCGCCCGCCGCCTGGCCGCCAGCGACTACGTCGACGTGCAGATCTCGCTCGACGGCGCGACCGCCGAGGTCAACGATGCGGTGCGCGGCCCAGGGTCGTACGCCACGGCGCTGGGGGCGATGCAGAACCTGGCCGCGGCCGGCTTCCGCGGCTTCAAGATCTCCGTGGTGGTGACCAGGCAGAACGTCATCCAGCTTGATGAGTTCAAGGCGATCGCCGACCGGTTCGGCGCGCAGCTGCGGCTGACCCGGCTGCGGCCCTCGGGCCGCGGCGCCGACGTATGGGACGAACTGCACCCGACGGCCGGGCAGCAGCGGCAGCTGTACGACTGGCTGGTGGCGCACGGCGAGCAGGTGCTGACCGGCGACTCGTTCTTCCACCTGGCGGCCTTCGGGGAGGCCCTGCCGGGCCTCAACCTGTGCGGCGCGGGCCGCGTGGTCTGCCTGATCGACCCGGTGGGGGACGTCTACGCCTGCCCGTTCGCCATCCACGACAGCTTCCTGGCCGGCAACGTCCGCGGGCCCGGCGGCTTCGCCGCGGTCTGGCGGGAGTCCGAGCTGTTCGCCGGGCTGCGCCGCCCCCAGACCGGCGGCGCCTGCCACTCGTGCTCGGCCTACGACTCCTGCCGGGGCGGGTGCATGGCCGCCAAGTTCTTCACCGGGCTGCCGCTGGACGGTCCCGATCCGGAGTGCGTCAAGGGGCACGGCCAAGCCGCGCTCGTCACCGTGGCCGGGGCGTTCCGGCCACGCCCGTTCGGCAATCATTCCCACCGGTCCCGTCCGGTACCGGTGTCGATCGGGCGACGGCCACAGGACCGGGCCTGCGACGAGAGCCCGCTGGCCGGTTTCCGGGCCTGAGCCGGCCTGCCAGCGTGCCGTTACGGCCGGGCCGGCGACCCGGGCGAAGGCCGGCTGTAACGGCATCGCGGTACCGGCGGGACGATCCTGGCAGGCCATTCACCAGAACAGCCTGCGCGCGGCGAACGAGAGGAACCGGCATGAGCCCCGGCGCGAATCGCGTCGCGCTCGTCACAGGCGCGGCACGCGGAATCGGCGCGGCCACCGTGGCGGCCCTGGCCGCGGACGGGTGGCGCGTCGTGGCGGTGGACCGGTGCGCCGACGACCGGGCCCTGCCGTATCCGCTCGGGTCACGCGGTGAACTGGACCGCGCGGTCGCGGACGCCTGCGCGACAGCCGACGGCGAGGTGGTCCTCGCGGCAGAGGCCGACACCCGCGACGCGGAGGCGCTGATCACCGCCGTGAAGCTGGCCGAGGATCGCTGGGGCGGGCTGGACGGAGCGGTCGCCGCGGCGGGCGTCATCGCCGGCGGAGTCCCCGCCTGGCACCTTCCGCTCGACCAGCAGCACACCGTGCTCGACGTCAACCTGGGCGGCGTGCTGACCCTGGCCCGGGTGGCCATTCCCGCCATGCTGCGCCGACCGGAGCCGCGCCGCGGGCGGTTCCTGGCCGTCGCGTCGGCCGCCGCCACCCGCGGCATGCCGATGCTCGCCGCCTACGGCGCGGCCAAGGCGGGCGTGACCGGCTTCATCCGCGCGCTCGCCGTGGAGCTGGGCGGCACCGGCGTCACCGCGAACGCGGTCAGCCCCGGATCGACCGCCACCCCCATCCTGGACGAGAGCGCCCGCCTTTACGACCTGCCCGGCGCCCGCGCCTTCGCCGCGCAGCAGCCGATCGGGCGGCTGCTGCGGCCGACCGAGGTGGCTGCGGTGCTGGCGTTCCTGGCCGGGGAGGGCGCCAGCGCGATGACCGGCGCCATCGTCCCGGTCGACGGCGGACTTGCGCTGTTACTGCGCTACTGCGCTACTGCGGCCTCATCGGCGGCCCGCCGGGGGAAGGACACCTGGCAGGTGCCGATCTTGGAACTCGTCAGCTCCACCGTGCCCACGCCCTGCTCCAGGGTCCCGGTCCAGCCGGTGCGTGCGGCGCGAGAGGCATCGCGTCTCCTCATCTCATCCTCTTTGATCAGACGTCCGTGCCCACCCTAGTACGGCCCATCCCGGCCGGTCAGCGTAGGTTGGCCTGCATGACGACCAGGACAGGGGGCAGCCCGGAGCTGCAGCCCACGATCTTCGTGCTGTTCGGCGCGACCGGCGACCTGGCCAAGCGCCTGGTCCTGCCGGCCTTCTACCGGCTGGCCCGGGAGGGCCGCCTGCTGCCGCGGCAGTGGCTGCTGGTGGGCAACGGCCGCGGCGACGTCTCGGACGAGGACTTCCGCCGGCACGTCCACGACGTGCTCGAGGAGTTCGGGCCGGCGCCGGAGCCCGCGGAGTGGAAGCCCTTCGCCGAACGGGTGCTGTTCGCCGGCGGCGGCTTCACCAGCGCCAGCCCGGGCAGCCTGCTCGACGTCCTGGCCGGGGGCCGCCGGTCGCTGGGCGGCGACCCGCAGCTGGTGCACTACCTCGCGATCCCCCCGGTGGCGTTCGCGGAGACGACCAAGGCCATCGGCCAGCACGGGCTGGCCGGGAACGCGCGGGTGGTCTACGAGAAGCCGTTCGGCACCTCGCCGCAGTCGTTCCGCGCCCTGGACCGGGTGGTGCATTCGGTCCTGGACGAGCAGCAGGTCTACCGGATCGACCATTTCCTCGGCAAGGAGGCGACCCAGGACCTGCATCTGCTCCGCTTCGCCAACGGGCTGTTCGCCGCGATGTGGGACCGCGGGCACGTGGAGTCCGTCCAGATCGACGTGCCGGAGAAGCTCGGGATCGCCGACCGGTCGGTGTTCTACGACGCCACAGGCGCCGTGCTCGACATGCTGGTCACGCACCTGTTCCAGGTGGCCGCCGAGGTGGCCATGGAACCGCCCGCCAGTCTCGGCGCCCTGGACCTGCAGGCCGCCAGGGAGAAGGTCATCAGGTCGTTCCGGCCGCTGGACCCGGCCGAGGTGGTGCTCGGCCAGTTCACCGGCTACCGTGACGTGCCCGGGGTCGCGGCCGGGTCCGCTCAGAACACCTTCGTCGCCGCCCGGCTGTGGATCGACAATCCCCGCTGGCGCGGCGTGCCGTTCTACCTGCGCACCGGCAAGCGGCTGGCGGAAACCAGGCAGCGGGTCAGCCTGATCCTGCGCGAGCCGGCCGGCCCGCTGGCCGGGCAGCTGCCCGGCGAGTCCAACGTGCTGTCGTTCTCCCTGGCCGGCGACGGCGAGATCGACCTGTCTTTGGTGGCCAAGAAGCCCGGGCCGGCGCTCAGCCTGGACCACGGCTCGGCCTCGCTCTCGCTGGCCGCCCTGCCCGGCGCCGACCCGCTACCGCCGTACGTCCGGCTGATCCACGACGCGCTCATCGGCGACCGGTCGCTGTTCACCCGCCCGGACGGGCTGGCCGCGGTGTGGAAGGTGGCCAGCCCGCTGCTGTCGGACCCGCCGCGGGTCGCGTCCTACGCGCCGGGATCGTGGGGCCCGGCCGAGGCGCGCGCGCTCATCGCGCCGGGCCGGTGGCTGCTCGGCCAGTAGCCCACGAGCTCAGCCGCGCAGCTGGAGTCCGCTTTCACCGGGCGTGCGTGTGCCGATCGCGCCTTCGGGTGAGCCGGCCCGCCTGTATACCCGGGCCTGCGCTCGGATAAGCGTGCGGACATCGCCTGCCTGCTCGCGCATGCCGCTGTTCGGGCTCCCGGGCCTCCCGGGCGAAAGGCCCCAGATTGTCGGGGCGCGGAGGTACCGTGAGCGCGTGCTCGAGTCGTTTCATCCGGCCGTGCGCGCCTGGTTCGAGGGGCGGTTCCCGGCCGGGCCGACCGAGCCGCAGGCCGCAGGGTGGCGGGAGATCGCCGCGGGCCGCCATACGCTGATCGCCGCGCCGACCGGTTCCGGCAAGACGCTGGCGGCGTTCCTGGTGTGCATCGACCGGTTCTACCGGGCCCGGGATCTCGCCTGCCCGCACGATCTCTACTGCGGGCACGATCCAGGGGCGCCGCCGGCGGAGGCCGGGGCAGCGGGGGCAGCGCCGCCGGGCCGCGGGCCCCAGGTGGTGTACGTGTCGCCGCTGAAGGCGCTGGCCACCGATATCCAGCAGAACCTGGAGGCGCCGCTGCGCGAGATCGCCGCGGCGGCCGGCCGGCTCGGGCTCGGCGCGCCGGACATCCGGGTGGCGGTCCGGACCGGCGACACGGCCGCCGCGGAGCGCGCCGCCATGCTCAAGCGCCCGCCGGACATCCTGATCACAACCCCCGAGTCGCTGTACCTCCTGGCCACCGCCGAGCGGAGCCGCGCCATGCTGCGCAGTGCCCGCACGGTGATCGTGGACGAGATCCACGCGGTCGCCGCGGACAAGCGCGGCTCGCACCTGGCCCTCACGCTAGAGCGGCTGGGGCACGTCGCGGAGCAGCCGGTGCAGCGGGTGGGCCTGTCCGCCACCCAGCGGCCGATCGGGGCCGTCGCCCGGCTGCTGGTCGGCTCGGGCGCGGACCGCGACAACCCGGACGGGACGCCCCGCTGCGCGATCGTGGACTCCGGCCACCGCCGGCCGCTCGACCTGGCCCTGGAACTGCCCGACGACGAGCTCGGCGCGGTCCCAACCACCGGGCAGATGAGCCAGATCCTGGACCTGATCGCGGGGCACGTGGCCGGGTACCGGACCACGCTGGTATTCGTCAACACCCGGAGCATGGCCGAACGGGTGGCCCACCAGCTCGGCGAACGGCTCGGAGACGCTCTGCTAGCCCGGGGGGGCACTCTGTCCCCCCGGGGACAACCCGGACCCCATGGCCCGGAGCCCGCCGGAGAGGGCGCCCAGGTCGCCGCGCACCACGGGTCGCTGTCCCGCGGCCGCAGGCAGCGGGTCGAGGCCCGGCTGCGAGCCGGGGACCTGCGGGCGCTGGTAGCCACCGCCTCGCTCGAGCTCGGCATCGACGTGGGGCCGGTGGAGCTGGTATGCCAGATCGGGTCACCGCGCAGCTTCGCCACCTTCCTGCAGCGGGTGGGCCGCTCGAACCACACCCGCACCGGGACGCCGTCCGGGCGGCTGTACCCCACCTCCCGGGACGAGCTGGTGGAGTGCGCGGCGCTGCTGCGCGGCGTGCGCCACGGCCGGCTGGACGCCATCGTCGTCCCGGAACGGCCGCTGGACATCCTGGCCCAGCAGATGGTGGCGGAGTCGGCCGCCGAGGCCTGGCCGGAACAGCAGCTGCTTGACCTGGCCCGGCAGGCGGCGCCGTTCCGTGACCTGTCCGCCGGGGACTTCGAGGACATCGCCGACCTGCTGGCCGAGGGGATCCGGACCGGCCGCGGCCGCCGCGCTTACTACCTGCACCGCGACCGGGTGAACGGCACCGTCAAGGGCCGCCGCGGCGCCCGGCTGGCCGCGCTCACCTCGGGCGGCGCCATCCCCGAGCTCGGCGACTTCCGGGTCGTGGCCGAGCCGGACGAGGTCCAGATCGGCACCGTGCACGAGGAATGGGCGGTGGAGAGCAGGCCGGGCGACGTCTTCCTGCTCGGCACGCACTCCTGGCGCATCCGCCGGGTGGAGCCGGGGACGGTCCGGGTGGTCGACGCCAACGGCGCGCCGCCCTCGGTGCCGCACTGGCAGGGCGAGGCGCCCGGGCGCACCCGGGAGCTGTCCGAGGAGGTCTCGGCGCTGCGGCAGGCCGTCGCGGACCGGGAGCCCGCCGCGGCCGGACGATGGCTCGAGCAGGAATGCGGCATAAGCCGGGCCGCGGCCGAGATGATCGTCGGCTACCTGCGGGCCGGGCTGGCCGCGCTCGGCGCGCTGCCGACCATGAACGCGATCATCCTGGAGCGCTTCTTCGACGAGGCCGGCGGCATGCAGCTGGTCGGGCACGCGCCGTTCGGCGCCCGGGTCAACCGCGCGTTCGGGCTGGCCCTGCGCAAGCGGTTCTGCGTCACGTTCGATTTCGAGCTGCAGGCTGCGGCCAGCGACAACGCCATCTTGCTGTCGCTCGGGCCGCAGCACAGCTTCCCGCTCGACCGGGTGCCGAAGTTCCTGGCCTCCAAGACCGTCGAGCAGGTCGTCCGCCAGGCGGTGCTGACCTCGCCGCTGTTCCAGGCGCGGTGGCGGTGGAACCTGAGCACCTCGCTGACCGTGCTGCGGATGCGCGGCGGCCGGAAGAACCCGCCGGCCATCCAGCGGATGGAGGCCGACGACCTGATGGCGGCGGTGTTCCCGACGCTGGCGGCCTGCCAGGAGAACGTGGCGCCCGGCCCGCTGGAGATCCCGGATCACCCGCTGGTCCGGCAGACGCTGGAGGACTGCCTGCACGAGGCGATGGACGTCGAGGGGCTGCGCGACCTGCTCGACGGCATCGAGGCCGGCCGGATCTCCGTCCTCACCCGGGATACCACCGAGCCGTCGGTGCTGGCCCACGAGATCCTGAACGGGCCGCCCTTCACGTTCCTGGACGACGAAACCGAAGCGGGGAACCGGCGCAGCCGCCAGGTGACGGTCCCCAGGGGGCTGCCGGTGGAGGCCCGCGACCTGGCCCGGCTCGACCCCGGCGCCATCGAGCGGGTCGCCGGGCAGGTCCGGCCGCAGCCGCGCGATGCGGACGAGCTGCACGACCTGCTGATGACGCTGTACGTCATGCGGCCGGAGCCGGGCTGGGTCCCCTGGTTCGCCGAGCTCGCGGCGGCCGGGCGGGTGGCGGAGATCGCCGCGGACGGGGAGACGCTGTGGTGCGCCGCGGAACGGCTGGCGGTGCTCGGCGAGCTGTTTCCCGGCGCGCCGGCCGGAGCGGCACCGCCGCCGGCGAAACCCGTGGATGCCGAGACCGCGGCGGCGGAGATGCTGCGCGGGCACCTGGACGTCCGGGGCCCGGCCACGGCGCGCGAGCTGGCCCGGGCGACCGGGCTGCCCGGGCCGGACGTGGCGATGGCCCTCGTCCGGCTGGAGAACGAGGGCTTCGCGCTGCGCGGCCGGTTCACCGATCCGGCGGGAACCGAGGAATTCTGCGCGCGGCGGGTGCTGACCCGGATCCACGCCTACACCAGGCAGCGAAAGCGGCGCGAGGTGGAGCCGGTCACCTCCCGGGACTTCGTCCGGTTCCTGCTGCGCTGGCAGCACGTCACGGCGGACACCATGCGGGAGGGCAGCCGCGGCGTGCTCGCGGTGGTCGGGCAGCTGCAGGGCTTCGAGCTCGCCGCCGGGGCCTGGGAGAAGGCCGTCTTCCCGGCCCGGGTGACCGGGTACCGCCGGGAGTGGCTGGACGAGGCGTGCCTGGACGGCGGCGTCTCCTGGGGCCGTCTTTCCGTCCGCGCGGACGCCGACGAGCTGCCCCGCCGCGCCGGGACCCCGTCCCGGGCCACCCCGATCACGCTGACCATCCGCGACGACCTGCCGTGGCTGCTGCGGGCAGCCCGCGGCGACCACCGCCCCGCGGAGCCGGGACCGGGCGGCACCAGCGACGTGCTGCACGCGCTGCGGGAACGCGGCGCGCTGTTCCCGCCCGACCTGGAGACGCTGACCGGGCGGCTGCCGTCGCAGATCGAGGAGGCGTTGTGGGACGGCGTGGCCCGGGGACTGATCACCGCGGACGGTTTCCGCGCCGTGCGGTCGCTGTTCGCCCGCCGCACGGCGCAGAACGCTCCCGGCCGGCGCCGGCTCCGCCGCGGCGGCCAGCTCAGCTCCAGGACAGCGGGCCGGTGGTCGCTGCTCCCCGAGCCCGCCGCCGACTGCGACCCGGACGACGTGGCCGAGGCCGTCGCCGAGCAGCTGGCCGCCCGCTGGGGCGTGGTGTTCCGCGACCTGCTGGCCCGGGAGAACCTCGCCGTGCCCTGGCGCGAGGTGCTGTGGGCGCTGCGGCGGATGGAGGCGCGCGGCACGATCTGCGGCGGGCGGTTCGCCGCCGGATTCAGCGGCGAGCAGTTCGCGCACCCCGACGCGGTCGAGATGCTCCGCGAGATCAGGAAACGCCCGCGGACCGGGGAGACCGTGGTGCTGTCCGCGGCCGACCCGCTGAACCTGACCGGCATCGTGCTGCCCGGCCCGCGCATCCCGGCGCTGCTGACGAACTCCGTCAGCTACACCGACGGCGTCCTGACCTCGGCGGACTCCGTTACGGCGTTACTGTGTTACGGCATTACCGTGTTACGGTGTTACTGCGTTACTGCACGGCCCGGTCCGCCCGGCGGGGCAGCTTCCAGCCCGGCCGGACGTAGTGGCAGGTGTAACCGTTGGGGTAGCGCAGCAGGTAGTCCTGGTGCTCGGGCTCGGCCTCCCAGAACGGGCCGGCCGGTGCCACCTCGGTGACCACCTTGCCGGGCCACAGGCCGGACGCGTCCACGTCGGCGATGGTGTCCTCGGCGGCCTTCTTCTGCTCGTCGCTGGTGTAGAAGATGGCCGACCGGTAGCTCGCGCCGATGTCATTGCCCTGCCGGTTCTTCGTGGTCGGGTCGTGGATCTGGAAGAAGAACTCCAGCAGGTCCCGGTAGGACAGCTTGTCCGGCTCGAAGATGATCTCCAGGGCCTCGGCGTGCGTGCCGTGGTTCCGGTAGGTGGCGTTGGGCACGTCCCCGCCGGTGTAACCGACCCTGGTCGAGATCACGCCGGGGAGCTTGCGGACGAGATCCTGCACTCCCCAGAAGCAGCCGCCGGCCAGGACGGCCTTCTCGGTCTGGTTGCTCATGACGCACTCCTGGTGTCCTCGAACAGCTTGCGGTACTCGCCGTACCCTTCTCTGTCCAGGTCGTCGACCGGGATGAAGCGCAGGGCCGCGGAGTTGATGCAGTAGCGCAGGCCGCCCGCCTCGGCGGGGCCGTCAGGGAACACGTGGCCGAGGTGGCTGTCGCCGTGCGCCGAACGGACCTCGGTACGGACCATGCCGTAGCTGCGGTCCTGGCGTTCGACCACGTTGCCCGGCTCGACCGGGACCGTGAAGCTCGGCCAGCCGGTACCGCTGTCGAACTTGCTGACCGAGGCGAAAAGCGGCTCACCGGACACGACGTCGACGTAGAGGCCTGGCTCGTGGTTGTTCCAGAACTCGTTGCGGAACGCCGGCTCGGTGCCGCACTGCTGGGTGACCTCGTACTGCTCCCGGGTCAGCTGGGTCACGGCCTCGGGATCCTTGCGGTATGTGTCTGACACGTCAGCTCCTTCACTGTTTGTGCCGTCCGCTGGTTGCGGAAGCGCAACGCGCCATCGGTGAAACCGCGTATCTGCCCCGGGTATTTCACCTGAGCGGCGGCTGGCAGGGCTCGACGCCGAGTCCGGGGCGGGTGCGCCGCCGGGCCCGCGACGGGCCCGCGGCTCCTGTTGCTCAAGGAACCGCTGCGGCAATTGTGGCAAAGAACCGGTTTATGGCATCTGGGAGGATTTCGGCGGCTATCGGGAGCCATCCGGGGCGGTCCGCCGACGGAGATCGTCGGTGCTGGTCAGCGACCAAACAGGACGCTATAGTAAATTTCCTGTTTGAATCGCCCCACGATCAGAATTCCCCGGGATTCCCGGGGTCGGGGTAGGGGAAGGATTTATTCGAGCGCGTTCGCTGGCTGCCTGTGTGGGGAGAGCGAAATGCGAGATGCGGAAGTTGGCGGCGGGGACGGTCCGGTCGACCTGGTCGTCATCGGGCACGTGGGCCTGTCGATAGTCGATGCCGGAACCGTCAGCAGGACCTCGGCGGGAGGTTCGGGCTACGCCGTGGCCGCCAGCGCGGCGGCGCTGATCGGGCGCCGGGTCGGCCTGGTGGCCCAGGTGGGCGAGGATTTCGGCCTCGGCCCGCTGCGCAGCCTGAAGGCCGACCTGGCCGGCGTCGCGGAGCTGCCCGGGCCGGCGGCGAAGCTGCGGATCCGCGAGTTCGGCGACGGTACCCGCTCCTTCAGCGCCGAGCTGGGCGTCGCAGCCACCGTCCGGCCCGAGACCCTCCCCGCGCGCTACCTGGACGCCCGCCACATCCACCTCGGCACCGCGCCGCCCGATCAGCAGCTGGCGTGGCTGGAGTACCTGCACGGGCGCGGCTGCGGCGCGCAGGTGTCGGCCGACATGTTCGAGCACTACGTGATCACCAATCCGTGTGCCTCGCGTGAGGTGTGCGACAACGTCGACCTGATCTTCATGACCCAGGCCGAGTACGACGGCCTGTACGGCGACGCCCAGCTCCCGGTGCCCAAGGCGCCGCTCGTCGTCAAGCGCGCGGTCACCGGGGCGCGCCTGCTGGTGGACGGCCATCCGCAGGAGGCGGAGGCCGACCAGCCGCAGGTGGCGGACCCGACCGGCGGCGGTGAGGCGCTGGCCGGCGTCTTCCTGGCGGTGCGCGCCAGCGGCCGGTCCGAGCGGGACGCGCTGAAGTACGCGGTGCGCGCGGCGGCCAGCTGCGCCGCCGACTACGACGTCACCGGCGCGCACCTGACCGCGGAGCTCGAGGCCATCCGCCGCGAGCTCGCCGGCCCCGCCTGACTGGTGGCTACGCACGAGTCCCATGCAGTCTCCTCCCAGGCAGTCTCCGCGGCCGGGAACATCGCGGCGCATAATTTAGTTGTTAGCAAGCAACTAAATTTCCCGGGCCGGTCTGAGGGCGGCGTGGCTGCTGGGCCCGGGCCTCACGCCACGGAGGAAACGCTCGTGCAGTCCGCTTCACGTCAGCCGCACGCCGCCTGGGCGGTTCGGCCCGGCCGTCATGCCCGCCCGCGGCACGCGGGCTTCGCCGCCGGAGCGGCGCGGCGTGGGCGCGGGGATGAGCGCCACGTTCCAGAACTCGGCCATGGTCCTGTCCATCGGCATCTTCTTCACGCTGATCATCCTGGGCCTGGCCTCGTCGCTGCCCGCGACGCTCAGCCACGGCCTGGTGGCCCAGGGCGTGCCGGCCGCCGACGCGGCCCGGCTGGCCGCGCTGCCGCCGGTCTCGATCATGTTCGCCGCGCTGCTCGGCTATAACCCGATCCAGATGCGGCTGGCGTCCGCCCTGGGCAAGCTGCCGGCCAGCCACGCCGCCTACCTCACCGGCCACACCTTCTTCCCGTCGCTGATCTCGGCGCCGTTCGCCCGCGGCCTGGACATCGCGTTCGACTTCGCGATCGCGGCCTGCCTGATCGCGGCGGTCGCCTCGCTGCTGCGCGGCCGCAGGTACGGGCACGACGAGCACGCCGAGGCGGCGCATGCCGTCCTCGGCGAGGCCGGCGACGGCCCGCCAGCCCCCGACGCCCTGGAAAGCGCCCAGGCCGGGGTCTTCCGGGCCGGCGGTCCGGCCCGGGCCGGCGGCCACCTGATGCAGCGCCGCTAGCACCCCCGGTCAGGTGCCGGGCGGCTTACGCGACTTCCGGTGGCGGTATGTGGGTGCGTAGATCCACGTCGGCCGCGTCAGCCGGCGACGACCTGGAAGGTCTCCAGGCTGGGGTCGGCCGCGTAGGCGATCCGGCCCCCGTCGGCCGCCACCTCGCGCAGCGCCGTCAGCGCCTCGACGGTGATCAGCTCGCCCGGCGCCAGCACCGGCACGCCCGGCGGGTAGGGAGCGACCAGTTCCGCGCTGATCCGGCCCGCCACGGCAGCCGCCGGGACGGTCTCGTTCGGCGCGAAGAACGCCTCCCGAGGGGCCAGCACTGTCTGCGGCCGCACCGTCCACGCGGCAGTCGCGGCCGGGCGGCGCGGCCGGCCGCGGTGCCGCTCGATCGCCGTGATCAGCTCCTTGGTAAACGCCGCGATCTGCTCCTGGTCGTCGGCCATCGTCACGATCGGTACGACGGTGTCCCGGTCGCCCATCTCCACCGGCATGCCGGCGGCGATCAGGTCGGCCTCGACCAGGCCGCCGTGCGCCCCGGTCCCGGCCAGCAGCACCACCAGCTTGGCCGGGTCCACGCCGGGCCCGTCCAGCACGTCCACGCCGGGCACCTCCCGGAGCCGCTCCCGGGCCGCGGCCACCCCGCGCACCAGCCGGCCGCACAACCGTTCCCCGTCCCGGGCCAGCAGCGCCCGGGCCGCGTCGGTGCTCGCCATGATCGACCCGGCCGGGCTGGTGGTGTGGGTGGCGTCGAATGCCCGCTCCAGCCGGGCCGGATCCAGCCGTCCGGTCCTGGCCAGCACCAGGGCGCCCTGGGTGCAGGCGGGCAGCGTCTTGTGCGCGCTGGTGACCATCGCGTCGGCGCCCGCCGCGATCGCGTGAGCCGGAAGATCGGGGTGGAAGCCGAAGTAGGCAGCCCAGGCGGCGTCCACGATCAAGGGCACGCCGGCCTCGTGCGCGGCCCGGGCGTGGCCGGCCAGGTCGCCGGTGGTGCCGATGTAGGACGGGTCGCCGAGGATCACGGCGCAGGCGCCCGGGTGGGCGGCCAGCGCGTCCCGGACGGTGTGCACCGCGACCGCGCCGGGCAGGCCGGAGCCCGGGTCGATCTCCGGCCGCACCCACGCCGGCCGCAGGCCCGCCAGGACCAGGCCGAGCAGCAACGACCTGTGCAGCGTCCTGGTGATGATCACCTCCTGGCCGGGCTGGCCGACCGCCAGGCAGAACGCCTGGTTGCCGTGGGTGGATCCGGCCACCGAGAACCGGCACCAGTCGGCGCCCCACAGCGCGGCCGCGCGGGCCTCGGCGCCGGCCCGCAGCCGGTCGGCGTGCCTGATCGCGTCGAGCGCCCCGTAGAGCGGCGCGTCGCCCGCCACCACGGTGCCGACCAGATCGTAACGCTGCTTGTGGCCCGGCGTGCTCATCGGCGTCAGCCGCCCGGCATCGGCCCGGCGCATCCAGTCCAGCCAGGCGGCCAGCAGCGGAGCGTCCGCTGCCAGGCCGAGCGGGTCGCGCGGGTCAGGAGTGCTCATGATCACCTGTCCAGTGTCGCCGCCCCGGCGACCCGCCGAGTCCGCACCCGGCCCTCCGCGCCGGCGGGCGACCGGGCCGGGTTCATCGCGTCAGCCGCGGCGCCGCCGCCAGAGGAGGACGGCGGAGCCGACCACCAGGGCGCCGACGGCCACCGCGGCCGGCCAGCGGCGCTGCGCGGCCTGGCTCTGCCGCAGCCGCCCCGACAGCTCGGTGGCCCTGGCCCTCACCTCGGCGGCCCGGGCCTGGGCCCGGGCCTTCACGTCGGCCTTGGCGGCCAGTTCGTCCACGGTCTCGCCGAGTCGCTCACGGGTTCGTTCGATCTCGAGCTGAATTTCCGGTGCGGTCATCTATGTGCCCTTCGCTGCTTCCACGACATGATTTCCTGCATCGGCCCGGGCGGGAGCGGGCCAGGCCGCCGTGTCGCCGCCGACGGCGATGATCGCGCACGCTAGCAGGGAGCCCGCGTCGTGGACAGCCACCACGCCGCCGGCCGGGCACCGGAGTTGCGGCTGCGGCCTGGCCGCCAGTCAGCGGTTAACCTGGTCTGGCCCGGGGTACCGAGCAGGTACGTCACAGCCAGCGCCGTCGTCCGGCACCTGGCGGCTTTCCCCGCGCAGAAACCTGTACCATTGCGGATGAAGGCGTCATACTTGACACTACGTAGTCCCTACGTGGAGGTCGCACCTCTTGGCGAGCAAGGCCCACCGCGTCGCAAAGGGCCTCGTCGGGGGTTGCGCACTACTCCTGGGGGTCACGCTCACCGGCTGTGCGGCGCCGCAATACACCTACGTGGCCAACACGAGCGACGACACCTACTTCAAGGTCCCGAACGGCTGGCACAAGATCAGCGCCGCCGCGCTTTCCTCTGAGCTGCAAGCCGAGACCGGCAGCTCGGGCGGCGGGTGGACGGTGGCCTACGAAGCCGGCCGCAAGCCCACCGCGGGCGACTTCCTGTCCTTCAGCACCGACCAGCCGTTCGTCTTTGCCGAGGTCGGCCAGCTCAGCTCGACCGCGAGCGCCGAGTTGTCGTACGACACGCTGCGCGACTTCTTCCTCCCCGTCACCTCCACCGCGCGGCAGAACGCGGCCGCGCAGGGGTTCCCGCTCACCGGGTTCAAGCAGCTCCGCGACCAGGTGCTCACGCCCGGCCAGGGCGTGCACGGGGTGCGGGAAACCTACGACTACACCATGAGCGGCGGCATCGCGGACACGTTCGACGAGGTCGCTTTGACCAACGCCGATCAGACTGTCGTCTACCTCCTCGTGCTGCACTGCACCACCAGTTGTTACAGCAATGACCAGTCCCAGATCAACGACGTGATGTCGTCGTTTACCATCAGGAGCTCGTGATGGACAAGGCCGGTGCCGCCACGGACATCATCGCCCAGGGACCCCCCGGGCCGCCGCGGGACGGCGGGCGGCCGAGAGACGAGGACCGGCTGACCCGCAAGCCGCTGTCGCTGTGGGACAGGATCAAGTTCCTGCTGCTGCTCGTCCTGGTCTGGTTCGTCCTGGTCTGGTCGGTCATGGCCAACGATCCGCTGGTCGGGTTCTCCGACGCCATGCGGATCGAGGTGCGCACCGGCTGGTGGGTGTTCGTCCTGATCGGCCTGGAAGTGCTCCGGCAGGTGCACTTCCTGATCAGCGAGCACTCGGCGGCCTACCACCGGTTCTGGACCCAGACCGTGTTCGGCGGCTTCGAGCGGGTCACCCGGCGGCGCTTCTCCGACTGGTCCAGGTTCCGCATCTGGCGGCTGCTGACCTGGCTGTTCTGGATCGCGGTCCTCGCCGTGGTGATCGGCAAGATCATCCACACCACGCCGGTCCTGGCGCTGCTCCGCCTGCCTGAGCTGCTGTGGAAGGCGCTTCCGTTCGTGCTCCAGCTGGCGTTCGCGTTCTTCTTCATCGCGTTCCAGTTCATCGGGCTGTTCTGGCTGCTGTCCCGCGGCGGGGTGGACGTCTACTACCCCGACGACATCAAGACCAGGTTCTCCGACGTCTGGGGCCAGGACCACGTGCTCGAGCGGGTCAAGGAGAACATCATCTTCCTGGAGAACCCGGAGCTGGTCGAGGAGCGAGGCGGCTACGTGCCCGGCGGCCTGCTGCTGTGGGGCCCGCCGGGGACCGGCAAGACGCTGATGGCCGAGGCGGTGGCGGGAGAGACCGGCAGGCCGTACGTGTTCGTCGACCCGGGCGCGTTCATCAACATGTTCATGGGCGTCGGCATCCTCAAGGTGAAGTCCCTCTTCCGCAAGCTGCGCCGGCTCGCACTGCGCTACGGCGGCGTGATCGTCTTCTTCGACGAGGCGGACTCCCTGGGCAACCGCGGCCAGCTGACCCAGGGCGGCGTCGGCGGCGGACCGGGCCGCGCCGCCCCCGCGCCGTTCGCGGCGGCCGGCTGCCACGGGTTCTCCCACCTGTCCGAGGACACCCGGCGGATGCTGACCCGGCTGGCGATGGAGTCGCAGATCGGGGACGAGCCGGACACCCGCCGGAACCGGCAGATGGTCGGCGGGCTGATGAACGGGGGCAACGGCGGCGGCATGGGCACGCTGCAGGCGCTGCTCACCGAGCTGTCCGGGCTGAAGAAGCCGCGCGGCTTCGTCAACCGTTACATCAGGCGGATCTTCGGCATGCGGCCCAAGCCGCCGCCCAAGTACCGGATCCTGGTCATGATGGCGACCAACATGCCATCGGCGCTGGACGAGGCGCTGCTGCGCCCGGGTCGCATCGACCGCATCTATAAGGTGGGTTACCCGTCCAAGGCTGGCCGGATCCGCACATACGAGGGCTACCTGAACAAGGTGCAACACGAGCTGACTGAAGAGCAGATCGACAAGCTGGCCACGATCACGCCGTACGCCACCGGCGCGACCATCAAGGACCTGGTCAACGAGGCGCTGATCACCGCGATCAGGAACGGCCGGGACGTCATCACCTGGCCGGACGTGATCAAGGCCAAGCAGCTCAAGGAACTCGGGCCGCCCGAGGACGTGGAGTACATCGAGCGCGAGCGGCACGCCGTCGCCGTGCACGAGGCCTGCCACGCGCTGGTCGCGTTCCGGACCAGGCAGCACATGGAGATCGACATCGCCACCATCGAGAAGGGCAGCGACTACCTCGGCATGGTGGCGAGCATCCCGCCCGAGGACCAGTTCACCCGGTGGCGCAGCGAGTACGAGACCGACATCCTGGTGTCGCTGGCGTCGCTGGCCGGCGAGCGGATGTTCTTCGAGCAGGACAGCTCCTCCGGCGTATCCGGTGACCTGGAGTCCGCGACCGCGGTGGCCTCGTTCATGGAGGGCTTCTGGGGCATGGGCACCACGGTGTCCTCCTACTCCACGGCCAAGCGGCTCGAGGTGGGCTCACCGGGCGGCGGCCGGGGCGGCGCGCTGAAGAAGGGGCAGGACCCCGAGGCCCAGGCCAGGCATGCGCTCGCGGACCGGATCGAGGACAAGCTGACCACGCTGCTCGACCGGACCGAGCGGATCCTGCGGGAGGACAGGAGCCACGTCCTGGCCCTGGCGCACGCCCTGGAGACGCACAAGACGCTGAGCGGCGAGGATGTCGTCGCGGTCATGGAGCACACCGAGGGCCCGCTGGTGGACGGCAGGCCGTACGCCGATGCGAGCTTCATTGCCAGGCTCAGCGAATACCACCTGGTGGCGGCCCGCGCGCACCGCGAGCACAGCCAGGAGCAGCTGAACCTGCCGGTGCCGACCCCGGCCGCCGCGGCCATCTCGCCGTGGTCGGCGGGCGTGGCCGTGGCCGACGTCGACACCCCGGGATGGAACGGGCACAACAACGGCCCCGCCACGTCCGCCCCGTCCTGACCGTCCCGAGGCCGCGGCGATGCGGGCCGGCCTGATGGTGCCGGCCTACCTGCTGGCGGCGGGCGTGTCCTGGGCGCTGGCCGGTGACTTCGGCGCCCGCAACGCGTTCGAGCGGCGGGCGGGGCTGGCTGACGGCGGCTACACCGGCAAGCCGCTCCGGCGGGCCGGCTCAGTGGCTGAGACCCGCTGGCAGGCCGCGGCGGGCCGCACCTGCCCAGGCCGACTTCAGCCGCACCTGCCGGATCGACCGCCAGCCCTTCCCGGTGAGCAGGAACTCCCCCGCCGCGGGCAGTGCGGCGATCCCGTTCATGATGGCCTGCGGCTGGCCGGGGTGCCGTTCGGCGGCCGCGCGGGCGTTGGCGATGTCGGTGACCTCACCGCTGTCCGGATCGATCCCGGCCAGGTAATGGGTGCCCGCCACGTTGGCCCAGATCGTCCCCGCCGACCAGGCCAGATCGTTCAGGCCGAGCACCCGGCGGCCCTCGCAGCGGACGTGGATCACTCCCTGCGGGCTCAGCCCCGCGGGGTCGCGCCGGACCAGTTCGCTGCTCCCGTCGCTGGTCACAAGGTACCCGTCGGCCGCGCAGATACCCCAGCCCTGGCGGTTGTAGGCCACCTGGCCGGTCAGCTCGAGGGTGCCGGCGTCCCAGCGCAGCGCGACCCGCTCCTGCCAGGTCAGCTGCCAGATGACGTCACCCACGCGGCAGATGCCCTCGCCGAACAGTTCGGCGGGCAGGGTCGCGCGGTGTTCGGCCCGGGCGGCACCGACCTGGTACCGGCACAGCGCCGACGCACCGTACTGCCCGGTGGACTCCCACACCGTCCCGTCGGCCTCGATCAGCCCCTGGGTGAACCCCCGGCCGGGATGCGCGACCCGCCGGATGACCCTGGCCCGCCAGGTTCTCAGTTGTCACCGCCCTCGGCTCGCGCCGGACGGCACCGTTATAGCACGCCGGACGGCAGCGGCTGGCAGGTTCCTGGTGCGGTCATCACCGCCGGCCGCGGCGGCACTGGGCGCGGTGCTGCGGGTCGCGCGGCGCCTGGATTTACCTGGACCGCTGGATCTGGGTGAGAAACTCGGGGTTGGAGGCGGTGTCCCTGGTCTTGGCCAGGAGCAGTTCGATGGCCTGCTGGGAGTCGAGGGCACCGAGCGCGCGGCGCAGCTTGGCCACGGCCTGGTATTCGTCGGGGGTCATCAGCAGCTCGTCGCGGCGGGTGCCGGAGGGCATCGGGTCGATCGCCGGGAAGATCCGCTTCTCGGCCAGCTCACGGCGCAGCCGCAGCTCCATGTTGCCGGTGCCCTTGAACTCCTCGAACAGCACGTCGTCCAGGCGTGAGCCGTTATCGACGAGCGCGGTGGACAGGATGGTGAGCGAGCCGCCTTCTTCCACGTTGCGCGCGGCGCCGAGGAACTGGCGTGGCGGCTGCAACGCGGAGGCCGCGACCCCGCCGGCGAGGGTTCGGCTGCTGGCCGGGGCGGCCAGGTTGTAGGCGCGGCCGAGCCGGGTGAGGGAGTCGAGCAGCACCACCACGTCGGCGCCGAGTTCCACCCGGCGCTTGGCCCGCTCGATGGCGAGCTCGGCGACCCGGATGTGATCCTCGGGGGACTGGTCGAAGGTCGAGAAGATGACCTCGCCGCGGATCGTCCGGCGCAGGTCGGTGACCTCCTCCGGCCGCTCGCCGACGAGCACCACCATCAGCTCGACCTCGGGGTGGCTGTTGGCGATCGCGGCCGCGATGGCCTGCAGCACCATCGTCTTGCCGGCCTTCGGCGGGGACACGATGAGGCCTCGCTGGCCCTTGCCGATCGGGGCGATCAGGTCGATGATCCGCGCCGTCGCCGACGCGTCCCCGTCTTCCAGGCGCAGCCGCTGGTTGGGGTAGAGCGGGGTCAGGTCGTCGAAGTGCGGGCGGGCCTGGCCGGGCGGCCTGCCGTTGACAGTGTCGACCCCGGCCAGCGGCCTGAACTTGCCGCGCACCTGGGGCCGGGCCGTCCCCTCGATCAGGTCGCCTTTCCTGAGCCCGTGCTGCCGGATCTGCCCGGCGGAGACGTACACGTCGTCCGGGCCGCGCCGGTAGCCGGAGGTGCGCACGAGCGCGTGGCCGTCGGCCATCTCGATGACGCCGGACACCGGGACGGTGGCCGCGGCAGGTTCGGCCCGGGGCGGGATGGTTTTTTCCTGGATGGTTGCCGTCATGAATGGATTTCCTTTCTGCGGCGGGTGAATACGGCCGGGCACGCTGAATTCGCGCAGGCCGGAAGAATCGCCGTGTTTTGTGCGAAGTTCGCGTCAGGCGAAGACCCGCTGCGGTTGCTGCCCGCGGCCTGCACCGACTGCTCGCGCAGGCCCAGAAGGCCTGCACTCGCAGCCGGTTTCGCATAACGCTCACTGGCGGGACTAATGCCCGCGCAAGACGCCACGGATGGCCGCTGATCCCCTTCTAGCTGGGCAGATGGGCCAACTGGGAATGCGTTAACGCCGGAGGGCAGATCCGGAGAGACTATTGCGACCGCTCGACGTCAACGTGACGGAGCTTGGCCCCTTGGACGGGCCGTGGCACCGCATTAGCGGGTACCACGCCAGATAAGACTGTACCTGACAACATCGGCGGGCACTAGTTAATTCCGCGGCCGACGGTGTCGACCGGGGCTCAGCTGCGACGGCGCTGCGGCACGATCGTGTACTTCGGGTTCCTGGCCGAGGCCATGCCCGCCTCGAAGATCCCGAACCTGGTCATCGCCGACGCCGCCACCAGCGACGCGCCGGCCAGCGCGGACACCGCCCGGCTGCGCCGTCCCAGCACCGCGCCGGCCAGCGCGCCCGCGGTCAGGATCTCGGCGAGCCGCAGGATGGCCCCTGTCGTCCCGGTCTCGTAGGGCTCCGCCAGGTTCTGGCCTTCGGTCCGGGCGAGGCGGTCGACGAGCTGGCGCTTGGCGATGAGCTCGACGGCGGCACCGAAGACGGCCAGGTCCCGGGCGGGTCTGGCGTCGGCGGGGCGGGTGGCGAGCAGGCCGAGGCCGCCGGCGGCGCTGGCCGCCGAGCCGGCGAACACGTACGGCATCTCCCGGTAGCCCGCGTGCCAGGCCGGCAAGGCCGTGTCGCAGATCAGCGCGGCGGTGTAGGTCGCGATGGCCGGGCCGAGCAGGCCCGCGCCGAGGGTGGCGGCGGTCCCGGCGGCCGGGAGTATCCCGGTCACCTCGGATACCGCGGCGGCGCCGGCGACCGGGCCGTACCCGGCCAGCAGCCAGGAGCCGACGCTCATCGGCGAGCTGGGCTTGAAGACCCGCAGCATGTTGCCGAACCGCCCGGGGCGGCCCAGGTCGTGGACGAGCGCGACGGCGGACAGGCTGATCGCGCCGAGGGCGCCGACCTTGGCCACCCGGGCCAGCTCACGGTACCCGGACAGGTGAGAGCCGGCCGCCAGCACCGACGAGGCGCCGGCCAGGCCGCCGAGGAACAGGTACCCGGGCACGTCCGGCACCCGCCACACCGGTTCCTTGATCACCGGGCGGCCGTAGTAGGAGGTGAACTCCGCGTCCGGCACCATCGGCCGCTCGGCCCGGCGGCGCTGCCCGGCCCGGCGGCGAACCGGGACGGTCACCTGCGGCCTCACCGTCGCCTCCCGAGGCCGAGCGCGACCGCGGTGGCGGCGAGCCCCGCCGCGGCGATGGCGACGTGCTTCCACATGCCCGGCAGGTCCCGGGTGGCGACGACCGGATCCGGCGGCAGCCCGTACACCTCGGGCTCGTCCAGCAGCAGGAAGAACGCCCCGCCGCCGCCGATGCCGTCGGCCGTGTCGTCCAGGTACAGCCGGGCCTGGTCCTGCCCGGCCGCGTGCAGTTCCCCGACCCGCAGCCGGGCCCGCTCGCGCAGTTCGTCCAGCGGGCCGAACTGGATCGACTTGGTCGGGCAGGCCTTGGCGCAGGCCGGCTCGAGGCCGGCGCCCAGCCGGTCGTAGCACAGCGTGCACTTGTGCGCCTGGCCGTCCTCCTCGCGCCGGGCGATCACGCCGAACGGGCAGGCCGGGACGCAGTACCCGCAGCCGTTGCACACGTCGTCCTGGACCACCACGGTGCCGAACTCGGTGCGGAACAGCGCCCCGGTCGGGCACACGTCCAGGCAGGCCGCCTCGGTGCAGTGCTTGCACACGTCGCTGGACATCAGCCAGCGCACTCCGCGGGCGGGATCGGCGGGCTGCTCGATGAAGGCCACGTGCCGCCAGGTCGAGGCGCCCAGGCCGACGGTGTTGTCGTAGGACATGCCGGACAGGCTCAGCCCGTCCTCCGGCACCGCGTTCCACTCCTTGCAGGCCACCTCGCAGGCCTTGCAGCCGATGCAGACCGACGTGTCGGTGAAGAAGCCCACCCGCGGCGGATGGCCGAGATGGCCGGCCCGTGCGGCGGGATCGACGCTGATGCTCATGACAACTCCGTGCCGGTTTCGCTGGTGATGCCCGCCCGCTCGGCGTACTCCCGCACCAGCTGGCGCAGCGCCGGGCCGCGCGGGCGGCGGCCCGGCCGGATGTCGCAGGCCAGCGCCTTGACCTCCTGGATGTGCACGTTGGGGTCCAGGGCCAGGTGCGCGAGCTCGTTGGCCGCGTCGCCGGCCGTGTAGCCGTTCGGGCCCCAGTGGTAGGGGAGCCCGATCTGGTGCAGCGTGCGGCCCTGCACGGTGATGGGCGTGACCCGCTCGGTCACCATCACGCGGGCCTCGATCGCATTGCGGGCGGTGATGATCGTCGCCCAGCCCGTGTGCTCCAGGCCGCGTTCGGCCGCCAGCTCCGGGGAGACCTCGCAGAAGAAGGCCGGCTGCAGCTCGGCCAGGTAGGGCAGGAACCGCGACATCCCGCCCGCCGTGTGGTGCTCGGCCAGCCGGTAGGTGGTCGCGGCGTAAGGGAACACGGCCGACCCCGGCTGGTCGCCGCTGGGCTGGAACCGGTCGTTCGGGTCGGCGATGATCTCCCGGGCCGGGTTGCGCTGCTGCCGGTACAGGACGTTGCGGAACGGTGACTCCTGCGGCTCGTAGTGAGCCGGCAACGGACCGTCCACCAGGCCGGCCGGGGCGAACAGCCACGCCTTGCCGTCGGCCTGCATGATGAACGGGTCGACGCCGGAGATCGCGGCCACGCCGGTGGCCCCCTCGGGCGGCCGGTATGACGGCGGCCGGTCGGCGACGAAGTCGGGGACGTCGTGACCGGCCCACCGGCCGTCTTTGTCGTTCCACCAGACCAGGGCCTTGCGCTGGCTCCACGGCCTGCCGTCCGGGTCGGCGGAGGCACGGTTGTAGAGGATCCGCCGGTTGGCGGGCCAGGACCAGCCCCATTCGGGCGCCACCCAGTTCTGCTCGCGGCCGGGCTTCCGCCGTGCGGGCAAGTTCACCCCGTCGGCGTACGAGCCGCAGTAGATCCAGCAGCCGCAGGCCGTCGAGCCGTCGTCAGCCAGCTGGTTGAAGGAGGACAGCGGCTTGCCGCCGGCGTCCCAGCCGTTGATCTCGGCCAGCACCGCCTCGGCATCCGGCTCGGCCAGCGGTCCGTCCACCGGGTAGTCCCAGCGGAGGTCGAGGATCGGCCGGTCCATGTCGTCCGCCGAGCCGGCCAGCTTCCGCCGGATCCGGCGGCCCAGGTGGTAGGCGAACCACAGGTCGCTGCGGGCGTCGCCGGCCGGCTCGACCGCCCGGTGGTGCCACTGCAGCATCCGCTGGGTGTTGGTGAAGCTGCCCTCCTTCTCGGTGTGCGCGGCGGCGGGCAGGAAGAACACCTCGGTACCGATGTCGGCCGTCCGCAGCTCGCCGGTCTCGATCTCCGGGCCGTCCTTCCACCAGGTGGCGCTCTCGATAAGCACGAAGTCGCGGACCACCAGCCAGTCGAGGTTGGCCAGGCCGAGCCGCTGCATCCGGGCGTTGGCCGAGCCGACCGCCGGGTTCTGGCCGAACAGGAAGTACCCCCTGCAGGTGCCGTCGATCTGGGCCAGGACCGTCTGGTACGTGCTGTGGCTGCCGGTCACCCGGGGCAGATAGTCATAGCAGAAGTCGTTCCCGGCGGTCGCGGCCTCGCCCCACCACGCCTTGAGCAGGCTGACCACGTAGTTCCGCGTGTTCGCCCAGAAGCCTTTGCCGAACTTCTCGGCCTCGACGTAGGAATCGAGGTTGTCGTTGCTGTGCGCGTGCGGCATCGCCAGGTACCCGGGCAGCAGGTCGAACAGGGTGGGGATGTCGGTGGACCCCTGGATGGAAGCGTGCCCGCGCAGCGCCATGATCCCGCCGCCGGGTCGGCCGATGTTGCCAAGCAGCGCTTGCAGGATCGCGGCCGTCCTGATGTACTGCACGCCGACCGTGTGCTGGGTCCACCCGACGCTGTAAACGAAGGCGGTGGTCCGGTCCCGGCCCGAGTTCTCGGTGATGAGCCGGGCCACCTGGATGAACGTCTCTTCCGGCACTCCGCAGATTTCCGCGACCATGTCCGGCGTGTACCGGGCGAAGTGCCGCTTGAGCACCTGGAACACGCACCGCGGGTGCTGCAGGGTCTCGTCGGTGTCGGGCCCGGGATGAGCGGCGGCCCCGCCCGCCCCGTGCGCCTCGCCGCGTGCTGCCCGCCGCACCTCGCGGAACCGGTCAAGACCCATGAGGCGCTGGCCGCGGCCCGGGTGCATCTGGTTGCCCTGGTACCGCCATGTCTGGAAGCCGTAGAACCGATGCTCCGGGTCGAAGCCCGAGAAAAACCCGTCCAGGTCCTCGGTGTCGGCGAAGTCCCCGGTGAGGACCGCCGCCGCGTTGGTGTAGGTCACGACGTACTCGCGGAAGTACTTCTCGTGGCTCAGCACGTAGTTGATCAGACCGCCGAGGAACGCGATGTCGGCCCCGGCCCGGATCGGCACGTGCAGGTCCGCCAGCGCGCTGGTCCGGGTGAACCGCGGGTCCACGTGGATCACCGTCGCGCCGCGCGCCTTGGCTTCCATCACCCACTGGAACCCGACCGGGTGGCACTCGGCCATGTTGGAGCCCTCGATGAGGATGCAGTCGGCGTTGGCCAGGTCCTGCTGGAACGTGGTCGCGCCGCCGCGGCCGAAGCTAGTCCCCAGACCGGGGACGGTGGAGGAGTGTCATATCCGCGCCTGGTTCTCGATCTGGATCGCGCCCAGCGCCGTGAACAGCTTCTTGATCAGGTAGTTCTCTTCGTTGTCCAGCGTCGCGCCGCCCAGGCTGGCGAATCCGAGGGTGCGGCGGGTGCGGGCACCGTCGACGTCCCACTGCCAGCCGCGCCGGCGGGCGGCCAGGACCCGGTCGGCGATCATGTCCATGGCCGTGTCCAGGTCCAGGTCTTCCCATTTTTCCCCGAACGGCCTGCGGTATTTCACCCGGTATTCGCGCGCGCCTCCCGTGGTCAGCTGCAGGCTGGCCGAACCCTTGGGGCACAGCCGGCCGCGGCTGACCGGGGAGTCGGGGTCGCCCTCGATCTGGATGACCTTCGAATCCTTGACGTAGACCTTCTGCCCGCAGCCGACCGCGCAGTACGGGCAGACCGACTTGACCACCGCGTCGGCGGTGCTCGTCCTGGCCACGCGCGGATGATCGCTCTTGGCCGCGGCGCCGAGCCCGCGCCGGTCGGTCCCGGTCAGCTGCCGGTAGACCGGCCACGATCCGATCCAGCTACCGGATCCCATGGCGCTCGCATTGCCTCCCGCGTCGCTGCGATAAGTTCACCACGGCCAGTATTCCCTATGCGACGATCGCCGCAACGCGGGAGGGGCCGATGGCGGGAAAGGCCTCAGCGCAGACGGCGGCCCATTTCCGGCACCGCTCGCCGCGCTGGTGGGTCCCGTCGCCGTCGACGAGAAGAACACGGTGTCGCCCGGCGCGAGCGGCGTCATCCTGTCGCGGGTGCTCTGGCCGCCGTTCAGCGCCGCCGTCACGGGCCGGCCGAACACGATGCCCAGGACATCGGCAGCGCCACCCACGGTGCCGGCCCGGACCACGTGCGGTCCGCCGGGGCAGTTGCCCTTCGCCAGGGTGCCGGAGAGCTGGACCGTCACCTCGGGGGCCGGCCGGGCGCGGGCCGCCGTGTAGTCGCCGGGAGTATTGACGTTCAGCACCGAGTCCAGGTCCGGGTCGAGCGCGGCGAGCACCGGGTCCCGTTTCAGCGCGGCGTCATCCAGCGTTTCCACCCGGCACTCCGCAAAGAGGAACGCGGACCGCAACCGGTCCTCCCTGACCAGGCGCTCGGCGGTTCCGGCGAGCGAGACGCGGTACGCGGCGGCCAGCGGCTGCCGGTACCCGCGGGCGACCGGCAGGGCCACATCCGTGCCTTTGCTCTCTACCGCGGCGCCAAGCACCCGCCGGATGAAAGCCGGGTGCAGGAACGGCATGTCGGTGGAGCCGACGAACGCGACTTCGGCTCGCCCGCCCAGCGCCGCCAGCCCGGCGGCGATACCCTGCAGCGGGCCCTTGCCCTCGCGCGGGTCGTCGGCTACCAGGATACCTTCAGGCAGCTCAGGGAGATCCTGGCCAGCGGCGCGGACGACGACAACCGGGCCGCCCGTCGCCCGGGCCATGATCCCGACCGTCCGGCGCAGCAGCGTGGACCCGTGCCACTCCAGTGCTGCCTTGGGCGTGCCCATCCGTGATGACCGCCCGCCGGCCAGCACCACTCCCGCGGGAATCGCCACCCTTCATGGTAGGCGCCGCGACGGAACCTGCGGGCGTGCAGCTCCGGCGAGCCACCTCAGCCGGCGGCGCGGCCCGGTGACCGGCATGGCAGTATCCTCCTGGAGGAGGTCCGGCCGCTCGGGCCGCCTGCCGGGTATGCACCCGGACCCTCCCAGCAGGCTCTCGACGGGCTCAGGAATCGCGGGAACCCGATGATCGTGATCGTGGCCGGCGTGTCCGGCAGCGGCAAGACGACGGTCGGCGCCATGCTGGCCGGCCGCCTGGGCTGGCCGTTCGCCGATGCCGACGACTTCCACCCGGCCGCCAGCATCGAGAAGATGCGAGCCGGGATCCCGCTCACCGACGAGGACCGCTGGCCGTGGCTGCGGGCCATCGCCGCCTGGACGGACGAGCACATCGCCCGGCAGGAGCCCGCCGTCGTCGGCTGCTCCGCGCTGCGGCGCAGCTACCGGAACCTGCTGCTCGACAGCCGTCCCGAAGCCCGGATGATCTTCCTGGTCCCGGACAGCGTGACGCTCGCCCGGCGGCTGGCCGCCCGGGTCGGCCACTTCTTCCCCGAGCAGATGCTCCGTACCCAGTTCCGGGCCCTGGAACCGCCCGAGCCCGACGAGCGGGTGATCCGCGTGGTCCCGGCGGACACGCCGGCCGGCACGGTCGCGTCGATCATCGCGATACTGTTTCCCGGCGGCCCCGCGGGCCGGGGGCCTGACGGCGCGGGCGGCGATCATGAAGCTGAAGCTTGACCTGCACGACATCTACAACCGCGGGCAGGACATCGACCGGGCGCTGCGGGCGATCATCGACGAGGCCGAGGCGAAGAAGGCGCCGCTGGTGGAGATCATCCCGGGCAAGGGCTCCGGACAGCTCAAGAAGCGCGTGCTGCGGTTCCTCGAGCAAAAAGAGATCAAAGCGAAATACCACCGGGTGGAGAAGGACTCGAAGAACTCCAGCCGCCTGTTCGTGCATTTTCGCTGGTAGAACTCGCGCCCTCGGGTGGCGGGTGGTTTCCACCCTGACGCGCACGTCGGCCACCGGCGGGTAACCGGCCGCGCCCCGGGAAACATCCAGGGCAGACTGGGCACGCACGTGATTCCGTTCAGAACGCAGCGTTTCGGCCGGTTCATCTGGCCGAGACTAAGGAGGCGCGTCATGCGATACAGGCTCTTGGCCCGCCGGTTTACCCTGGCGCCGGCGCTGGTTCTGGCGCTCGCCCTGACGGCCGCCGCCTGCAGCAGCAGTTCCAGCAGCCCTTCAACGTCCACCACGTCCTCGAGCGCCCCCGCGAGCTCGGCCCCGGCGAGCAGTTCGCCCGGCGGCAACTCGGCTGCCGTCGCGGACATCACCGCGAACTGGGAGAAGTTCTTCAGTTCGAGCACGCCGGTCTCGGAAAAGGTCACGCTGCTGCAGAACGGAAAGGTCCTGGAGCCGGCCCTCAAGGCATTCGTCGCCCTGCCGCTGGCGAGCAACATCGCGGCCAAGGTCACCAAGGTGACGGTGACCACCCCCACCTCGGCCACCGTGACCTACAACATTACGTCCGGCGGGTCGAGCCTGCTGTCCAACCAGAAGGGCACCTCGGTCAACCAGGGCGGCACCTGGAAGGTCGGCACCGCCAGCCTGTGCGGCCTGCTCAAGCTCGTACCCGGCGGCTCGGTGCCGGCCGCGTGCAGTTCGGCCGGCTAAGGCAGGGCCGCTCGGTGGCCAGCCAGGCGGAGGCCGTTTCCGGTGACCGGCACGGCGCGGACGGCGCCGCGCCCCGGGGCGGCCAGGCACTGGCCCTGGCCACGCTGTGCACGTTGCTCTTCCTGACGTTCCTGGACAACACGGTGGTCAGCGTCGCGCTCGGGGACATTCAGACCAGCCTGCAGACGAGTGTGGCGGACCTGCAGTGGGTCGTCGGCGCCTACGCCCTGACCTTCGCCAGCATCATGCTGGCCTGCGGGATGATCGGGGACGAGCTCGGCCGGAAGAAGGTCATGCTGACCGGGGCCGGGGTGTTCTGCGCCGGCTCGGTGCTGTGCGCGCTCGCCCCCAACGTCCAGACCCTCATCGCGGGCCGCGCGGTGATGGGCCTGGGCGCCGCGGCCAGCGAGCCGGGCACGCTGTCCATGCTCCGCCACCTGTACCCGGAGGACCGGGCCAGGAGCCGGGCGATCGGCGTGTGGGCCGCGACATCCGGGTTCGCGCTGGCGGCGGGCCCGGTGGTCGGGGGCGTGCTGGTCGGGGCCTGGAGCTGGCGGGGCATCTTCTGGTTCAACCTGGCGTTCGGCCTGGCCGCGCTCGTCGTCGCGATGGTCATCCTGCCGGAGAGCGCCGACCCCACCGCGGCGCGCGTGGACACGGCCGGCACGCTGCTCGGCGCGGGCGCCCTGGCCACGTTCGTGTTCGCGATCATCGACGCGGAGTCGGCGGGGTTCGGGTCGCCAACCGTGATCGCGCTGCTATGCGCGAGCGCGGTCATGGTCGCGGCGTTCGGCTGGCGGGAACGCCGGGCCGAGCACCCGCTGCTCGACCTGCGCTTCCTGCGCGTGCCGCAGTTCACCACGGCCAACATCGCCGCGTTCTGCACGTACTTCGCCACATTCGCCATCTTCTTCTTCACCGCGCTGTACCTGGTCGAGGTGGTGTCCACGTCGGGCTACCGGCTGGCGGCCCTGTTCCTGCCGATGACCGTGCTGATGATCGCCTCGTCGGTGCTGGCCGGACGCTGGACGGCCGTGGCCGGCCCGCGCTGGTCGATCACGATAGGCTGCGTCATGCTGGCCTGCGGACTGTACCTGACCGACCACTACCTGTCCCCGAACCCGGACTACGCGCTGCTGACGGTGGCGCTCGCGCTGGCGGGCATCGGCATCGGCACCACCGTGGTGCCCATCACCTCCGCGGTGCTGTCCGCGGTGCCGCCGGAGCGGTCCGGCATGGCCGCCTCGGCGACCAACACCAGCCGGGAGATCGGCGCCGTCACCGGGGTCGCGGTGCTCGGTTCCCTGGTGTACTCACAGCTGCACGCCAGCCTGATCACGCAGATGAACCACCTCGGCGTCCCGCCCAACTTCCAGGGCCTGGTGATCACCGCCATCGAGACCGGCGCGGTCCCGAGGAACACCTCGGCCTACGCGGGGTTCGGGAAGGTGGTGCAGGAGGTCATCGGCGCCGCCTACACGGCCTTCCACGACGGCCTGCACGCAGCACTCTACCTGTCGGCCGCGCTGACGCTGGCGGCCGGGCTGCTCGCCTTCATCACGCTGCGCTCACAGCCGGTCGACACAGGGTCTTGACTTTTCCGCCTATCCGGGCACCGTAGGACTTGGCGGGCAACGACGCACGGCCACCCCTCGACGGCACGCGAAGAGAGGCTGACCATGGTCTGTTATGCTCGCCCGGCGGCCTGGCTGGCGGCTGTCGTGGCGGTTGCCTGGCTGGTGTTCGCCGGGCCGGTCAGCCACTTCCTCGGCACCGCGGCCCTGGCGCTGGCGGTGACGGCGGCAACCGCCGGCGCGGCCGTGGCCGCGGCGCTCGTCTTCGCGGCCCTCATCCCGGCCCGCCGACGGCGGGCCGCCGACGGCGGCTGCGTGAGCTGCCGGTTCCGCTGCCAGCACGCCATGACGGAGCGGACGTCGCGGCTCTGGCTGGTGACGACCGCGGACCGCAGGCCGCCCGAGGCCGGCCAGCCGGGCCATCCCGGTCGGCCGGGCGGGATACCCACCCGTTCGGTCCCCGCGTTCCTCCCCATGCCCGCGGCCAGCTCCGCCGGGACCGCGCCACGATGGCCGGACCGGCCGGCGCCTGCCCGAGCCCCTCTCCAGGGCCCAGGAAAGCAGCGTCAGGAGCCCGGCTAGCAGGATGGCCAGGAAGAAGCCGACCAGGGGCACGACGATCAAGCCGGCCACCGCGCTTGTCCCGGCCACCATCATCATCGCCGCGGTGAACGCCATGCCCATGCCCGCGCCCGCGGCGGTCCCGCGCTGGATCACCTTGTTGTTATGCGATTGCCTGGCGGGCTCCGGCGACTGGCCCTCGGCGGGCCCGGCCGGGATGTCGGCGGTGAGGGCGTCCAGTTCCGCGTAGCCGGCGAGCACCTTGCTGACCCGCAGGCCGAACTCGTCCCGGTCCAGCCGGCCTTGCACGAACGCGTCCTTGAGGGCGTCGATCACCTGCTCGCGGCCGGCCTGCGACGCCCGCAGGCGGCCCGGGCCCTCGGTACCCGCCACCTCGTCTCCGGGGCCGATCATCACCGGTACCTCCTCACGAGCATTATGTACCGGAAGCGTAGCAGTACGGTCAGGTTGTCCGGGCCGGCCCGGAAGAGCCGCCACCGCGTCGGTTCCGTCGTCATCCCGCGCGGGTGAGGTGGCGACGCGAGGCCCGGATCGATGCTTTCATGGAGGGCACGACCACGGCCATGGACCGGGAGACGGGTGACTCGCAGTGAGTGATGATCTGGTCGCGCTCGCCGCCGGGGCGTACATCTACGGCTTTCCGCTGATCTTCGACCTGCAGCAGGTCAGCGGCTTCGCGCGGGGGGGCCTGGGATCGCTGGCGGCGGCTCCGTTCAACCACTTCAGTCATGCGCCGGCCCTGGCCGGTCCCGGTGAGCGGTTCGTGTCGGTCAACAACGACACGATCTACTCGATCGCGCAGGTCGACGTGAGCGGCGGTCCGGTGCTGCTGCGCGTGCCGGACACGGCCGGGCGCTACTACGTGCTCCAGTTCGTCGACGTGTGGACCAACAACTTCGCGTACGTGGGCCGCCGGGCGACGGGGACCGCCGCCGGGTCGTTCCTGCTCGTCCCGCCGGGGTGGCCAGGCGATGCGCCGACCGGGATCCGGGTCATCGAGTTCCCAACGACCGTGGGCACCATCGTGGGCCGGTGGGCCTGCGCTGGCCCGGCCGACCTGGCCGCAGTCCAGGGCCTGCAGCGCGGGCTGTCCCTGGAGCCGTTCGGCTCCCCGGCGGCACCTTCGGGCATCCCGGCCGCCGCGGCCGTCCCCGCTGAGCTGGCGTTCTTCGAGCAGCTGCGGGCCTGGATGCGGGCCTTCCCGCCGTCCGCCGCCGACCGCGCCTACCAGCAGCGGTTCGGCCCACTCGGCCTGCTGGAAGCGGCCTCGCCCTACACCGGCTGCCCGCCCGACCTGGCCAGGGCGCTGACCGCGGGCACCGACGCCGCCACGCAGCAGATCGAGACGACCCTCAGATCAGGCCATCTGGCGCCGGCCGTCAACGGCTGGACGCTCACCTTCCACATGTTCGACTACAACCTGGATCACCTGGGCCCCGGCACGATCGATGACCCGGCCTGGAAGCTCCCCGACCGGCACGCCAGCTACCTGGCCCGGGCCCTGGCCGCCCGCGGCGGCCTGTGGGGCAACCACGGGTACGAGGCCGCCTACCCGATGACCTACACCGATGCCGACGGTGACCAGCTCGACGGTCGCAACCGGTACACCCTCATCTTCGAGCAAGACCCGCCGGTCGACGCATTCTGGTCCATCACGATGTACGACCTGCCCGGCTTCTACCTGGTCGCCAACCCGATCGGCCGGTACTCCATCGGTGACCGCACCGCAGGCCTGCGCCGCGACCGCGACGGATCGCTCACCATCGCGATCCAGCACGATCAGCCCGCCGACACCAGCAACTGGCTGCCCGCCCCGGCCGCGCCCTTCCGGCCCATCCTGCGCCTGTACCAGCCCCGGGCCGCCGTGCTGGACGGCAGCTACCGGATCCCGCCCATCACCAAGGCAGCGACCTGATCCCCGTTCCCGCTGCGATCCGCAAATTCAGCGATCCCGGGAAATAATTTGGGAAGGATTATAGATGCCTGCACCGAAGTTCTTCTGGTCCACCGGCGATGTGCCGACTGGGTATGATGTGATATCAATTGGATGGGGCGATGGGCAAAGCATGCAAGAGGCGACTGATGCGCTCAGGAAGTTTGCTGATAAGCAGGGCGCTGATGGCGTAGCGGCCGTGCGGTTTACGCCGGTCATCGGGATCGATATCCAGACTCAGGGCAAAGGCTATAGCGTAAGCGTATATGGCGACGTCAGCGGGCGTTCCACAACTCGATGGGTTGCTTACGGGACTCTCGTTAAACGCAAATGAGACTTAGTGTGTAACTATTCGAAAATCCTGTGGTCGGTTCGCGTTTGGCCTAGTAGGCGAGGTCCAGCTCGCCCCAAGCCACACGATTTCCGAATACGTACCTTGGTATCTTATGCAAAAGTCCGCGTTACGCGAAGACCCGCTGCGGCTGCTGCCCGTGCGACCCATCACCGGCGGTCAGACGGCGCGCTCCGCTGCGCATTCTTGACTCTCCTGTGAGAACTCGGCGGGCGGGGGCTGGTCCGGGAGTGCCGGGGCGCGCGGCGGGCGGGCCGCCACGGTCAAGCCCGCCGCTGACGGCGGACCACGCTCATCCAGTCAGCCGGGACCGCTCGCGGCGTCAACGCGCCGTCTCGTCGCCCTGGTCCGCACCGGAGCGACCTTCATGAACGGGGAACTCGTCGAACGGCCGGCTGACTGACGACGGCCCGGGTCGAAGCCATCTAAAAGATCTTCGTCCACAAGTCTTGACAATTGCTCCCCTGCGTCTCCTGATGGAGAGGAGCCGTAACGATCTTGGGCGCTGCGCCCCTAGGTTCGGCTCATTCGGGTCGGCCTGCCGAGGGGCGGAGCCACCGGTCAGCACGAGCCTGAGTTCACGCAGGCTCAGGGGGAGGGTGAGTCACATGTCATCTTGGCTTAGCAAGTGGGCGCCCGCGTCCGGGGTGCTGGCGGGGGTACTAGTCGCGATCGCATTCTTCGCGTCGCCGAACTCGCCGGGCGATAACGCCACCGGCGCCCAGGTCATCACCTGGTACGGAAGCCACCACACGGCGGACTTCGTATTCGACCTCATCGGGGGCCTGGCCGTGCTGTTCCTCGTGCTGTTCGCGGTGGCACTGGCCCGGCAGGTGCGGACCGGTGACCGCTGGCTGGCCCACGGCGCGCTGGCCGGGGCGGTCTTCGGCGGCGTAGGCTTCCTGACCTCCATCGGCTTCGACACCGTCCTCGCGCAGGACCACAACCATCTGACGACCGCGTCGGCCCAGACGCTGAATCTGCTCGAGAACGACTTCTTCCTGCCCATCCTCGTCGGGTTCGCCCTGTTCGGCATCCTGACCGGCCTGGCCGTCGTGGCGGGCCGGATCCTGCCGAAATGGATGGGATGGGTCATGTTCGTGTTCGGCCTGGCCTGCCTGGCCGGTCCCATCGGGTTCTTCGGCACGCTGGCGACGATCCTGTGGGTGCTGGTCGCCGGGATCTGGATGGTGAAGCAAGGGCCGCCGGTTCCTGAACGCACGACACCGCTGGCCGAGCAGCACGTTACCGTCTGACGCTACCGGGCGGGCGCGGGGCGCCGTCATGGTCATCCGCGCCCGCCCTGATCGATGGGCCACATCCGTAGCGCCGGACGACAACGTACAGGCGCCCTGGGCTTCCAGCTGTCCAGCTGGCCCGGCGGCGTGGACCCGTGGCCGACCGGGCCAGCGATCTGCTCGGGAAATCACCGCCATGCCTACTATCCACAAGGGACACCGGGCACCGTGCAGGAGATCTGCGACGAGACCCGGCGCCGGTTGCTGCGTGATCTGGGCAATCAGGCCCAGGCTGTTGCACCGCGGTGATCTATCTCCACAGCCGTCCACAGACTGTGGTTAACTTCCCCGGGCGTTACGCAGATGTCTGCGCTCACCGCCGTGCGTGCATCGACGCACTGTTGCCCGGCCGGCGCGCACAGGCAAGTCGCGGCACGCATACCGACAGCACTGCCGGCGGAAGCAACGTTCCGCCGTCCCGTGTTCGGACATGCACACGGCCGGGCCGTCATGTCGCTGGATTTTTCTGCAGTGATGCAGTAAATACTGCAGTACTGTGTCACTGCGGAACTCGCGGCTCCGGGAGCACCACCTCGACCTGGGTCTGCGCGCGGCAGGCCGGCACGTTGCAGTAATACTGCAGATGCTGCAATACTGCGTTACTGTACGGCCCGAAAGAGGTCCGTGCTGGTCCTGTGGCCAGCAGTTCCGATGCGCGCACCGCCTGCCAGCATGCTGCAACTGTCTGCGGTAATGCCGCGGGTACTGGCATAATGCCTGGATGACGGTGCTGAGTCTGGCCCTGGCCAACCTCAAGCCGGGTACGGGCAAGACCACCTCGGCGGTCTGGCTAGCGCACGTGTTCGCCCAGGCCGGCAACCGCGTGCTCTTGGTGGACGCGGACCCGTCCGGCAGCGCGCTGGAGTGGTCGGACCTGGCCGCCACGGACCCGCGGCTTGCGCCGCAAGAGGCGTTCCCATTCCGCGTCGTGGCGCTGCCGTCCCGGGAACTGCACCGCCGCCTGCCCGAGATCGCCCGCGACGATGACGTGGTGATCATCGACACCCCCCAGCTCGAGGACCACGCGGCGATTGCCCGGTCGGCGCTGCGGTATGCCGACGAGATCGTGATCCCGTGCGCGCCCAACCCCATCGAGATCAACCGCACCACGCCGGTGCGGGACGAGATCGCCGAGGTCGAACCGGTCCGCGAACGGCCCGCCCGCTCGGCCATCCTGCTGAACCGCTGCATCACCCGTGCGCATTCGGTATCCGATGCCCGGCAGGCGCTGCAGGACCTGGGTTATGACGTGCTATCTAGCACGGTGCCGCGGCTGGAGGTCTACGCCCAGAGTTTCGGCATGCCGATTCCGGACAGTGGCTGCGACGTGTGGCGCCAGGTGGTCCGCGATCTCAGCGCCCGGTGCCCCCAGCCGTGCTCGGTGCGGTCATGACGCTTGCCGTCGGCTGTTCCTGCTGCTGTCAGCTTAGCCCAGCCCAGCCCAGTGATGGCCGATAGCCTGTCAGGCCTTCCGGCGCCTCCTTACAGTTAATGCAGGTCGCAAGGCTTCCACCGTCCACAGGCTGAGCCGATCATCCACAGGCGAGCCTGTGGATCCTGTTACTAACTTGCTGTGACAAAGTGCGAGAACAGTAACGCCGGGGCGAGCCGACAGGTGGTCCCCGGCCGCGAGCGGCGGTTCTGACCGGTCGTCTGAGGCTCTTCTCGACGTATCGCTGTGAGTTGAAGACGATGCCGGAGGCAGGGCGTTGCTTGCCGCGGCGCAGTGAGAGGAGGCAGCATGACGATGTGACGCCATCCGTGCGTGCTCTTGCGGGTATGTGGCCCGGCCTGCGGCGGGTGGGCCTCCCAAGGCAGAGCCCGCGGCTGACGCCGGACGGTGGAGAACTACACCGCCGCGGCGCTGTTCGCTAAGTTTGGCGTGAACCAACGCCCGGGACCATCGGGTGGGTTGCCCGGGACCTCTGGCCCTGGGAAGTAGTGGCGAAGGGCGTGGTCCGATGGCAGGACGCGCGTTAACGTCCCCGAACGCGGGAGGACTGGAATGACTTCGTTGTTTGAGGCTCCTGCGGGCCCGGTGCTGCCGAAGGCCCGGACCGGCGTCGCGGGGCTGGATGAGATCACCGGGGGCGGGCTGCCCGAGGGCCGGTCCACGCTGGTGACGGGCGGCACCGGGTGCGGCAAGACGCTGCTGGGGCTGCAGTTCCTGGTCGCGGGGGCCCGGGAGTACGGCGAGCCGGGCGTGCTGGTCACCTTCGAGGAGTCGGCGGAGAAGGTCACAGCCAACGTCGCCTCGCTGGGCTTCGGGCTTGACCAGCTGCAGAAGGAGGGGCTGCTGGCCATCCACGCGTTCCGGCCGCAGCCCGCCGCGGTGGCCGAGGTCGGGGAGTTCGATTTCGAGCCGCTGTTCTTGCTGCTGGACGACGCGATCAGGCGGATCGGGGCCCGGCGGGTCATGCTGGACACGATCGAGGCGCTGTTCGCGGCGTTCAAGTCGGAGGCGGTGGTGCGGGCCGAGCTGGGGCGGCTGTTCCGCTGGCTGGAGGACCGGGAGGTCACCGCGATCGTCACCGGGGAGCGCGGCGATAACGACGCGCTGAGCCGGTACGGGATCGAGGAGTACGTGTCGGACTGCGTGATCGCTTTGGGCCACCACCTGCACGAGGAGGTGGCCACCCGGCGGCTGCAGGTGGTCAAGTACCGCGGGTCGGCGCACGAGACCAACCAGTACCCGTTCCTGATCTCGGCCCGCGGGTTCACCGTGCTGCCGGTCACCGGGGTCGGGCTGGACTACCCCGCGTCCGAGGAGCGGATCTCCACCGGCGTGCCCCGGCTGGACTACATGCTGTCCGGCGGCCTGTTCCGCGGGTCGACCGTGCTGGTCAGCGGGGCGGCGGGGACCGGCAAGACCACGCTGGGCGCACACCTGATCAACGCGACGTGCGCGGGGCGAGCGGGCGCTGCTGGTCCTGCACGAGGAATCCGCCGACGAGGTGATCCGCAACATGCGCTCGATCGGCCTGGACCTGCGGCGCTGGGTGGACGCGGGGCTGCTGCGCACCTGGGCGGCCCGGCCGACCGCGTACGGCCTAGAAACCCACCTGGCCGTCGTGTCCGGGCTGCTCGACGAGCACAGGCCCGAAGTCGTAGTGGTCGACGGGACCGCCAGCCTCCAGCAGGGGCCCACCCAGGCCGAGGTGACCTCGATGCTGGCCCGCAAGTTCCACCTGTTCAAGACCCGCGGGATCACCTCCATGGCGACCATCGTGACCGAGCAGGACGATGAGACCGCGATGGGCGTGTCCTCGCGGGCCGACACCTGGCTGCTGCTGCGCAACGTGGAGTCCAACGGGGAGCGCAACCGGCTGCTGTTCGTGCTCAAGTCGCGGGGCACCGCCCATTCCAACCAGGTCCGGGAGTTCGTGCTCACCAGTGACGGGGTGCAGCTCATCGACGTCTACGTGGGTCCCGAGGGGATGCTGACCGGCTCGGCCCGGCTCACCCAGGAAATCAGCGAGCGCGACGCCAGGCTGCGGCGGCAGGCGGACGTGCAGCGCCGCGAACGGGAGCTGCGGGCGAAGATAGACGCACTGCACGAGGAGATCGCCTGCGACGAGGCCGAGCTGGAAGAGATCGCGAACCGCCAGCAGCGCCTGGCGGCCGATGCCGACGACGCCCAGCGCGCCATTGGCGCTCAGCGCTGGGTCGATCCCGGCCAGGACGATGACGAAAAGCAGCCGTGACCCCGCCCGAGACCGGGGGCTACACTGCTGATATGGCTATGCCAGCGGAATCTGCCGGGGAGGCCTGGCAGCTGCGGCTGTACGTGACCGACCGCTCGGCCAAGTGCGTCCGCGCGCTCGCGAACCTGCAGCGCGCCTGCGCGCACTGGCTGCCGGGGCGGCATCACATCGAGGTCATCGACCTGATCGAGGACCCGCGCCGGGCGGCCGAGGACCAGATCCTGGCCGCGCCGACGCTGGTCAAGGCGTACCCGCCACCCGTCAGCGTGATCGTCGGCGACTTGTCCGACACCGAGCGCCTGCTCGACGGCATGCAGCTGCGCCCCGGAGACAGCCCGATAATGTGACGCCATCGGCGCGTGCAATGCGGGCATGCGGCCCGGCGTGCGGCGGGCGGGCCTCCCGAGACAGAGCCCGCCGCTGACGCCGCCTTGATCTAGGAACGGCTAGATTCGGCAACGCAAGCGACGCGGAGCGACGTGGGGCCGTAGCGCCCGAATTATCTGGGACTAGACAGGCCCAGACGGTCGTGCTGGCGACTGCCCGACGATCAGGGCGTGTTGTGGATGTCGAGTTGCCGAGCGGGGAGCGGTTCTGGCATGACGTGATCCGGCCGCACCGGTCGGCGGCGATGGTGCTGGTGGACGACGTACATGGCCGTCGTCCTCAACCTCCTCCGGCTGGAGGCCTACTGGACCGGCACGCCGCTGGACCGGCAGCGAACCAGCCACCTGGCACGCCTCGAACTCAGCCTTGTACGTTAGCCAGGCATCTTTACCTGTGCTCGTTGCCCTGCAGTCAGATCGGGCCTTGATGCCGTACCGGAGTCACTATGAAGCGGCCGGCCCCGGTGACCGCCCGTAGGCCTCCTGGCTGATGTCGTGGGTCGCCGGAGTCTGGAAGGTGCAATCACCCAGCACCGACGCCACAAAGGCGGGAAGGAGCCGGCCGTCATGTCCAGTCTGACATCACCGGCGGGGGCGATCCACCTAGGCATGGACACCTCCAAGAACACGATCGTGGTAGCAGTCCTGATGCCGGGCGAGGAAGTCCCGGTGGTGGACCGGATGTGGAACGAGGAGGGCTCGGTGCGGCATCTGGTCGGCCGGTTCGCCGACCGGGCCGCGCTGCGGGCCTGCTATGAGGCCGGCCCGTGCGGTTTTGAGCTGCACCGGCTGCTGACCTCGATGGGAGTGGCCTGCGACGTGGTGGCCCCCGCGCTGATCCCCAAAGGAACCCGGGACCGGGTCAAAACCGACAAGCGGGACGCGATCCGGCTGGCCCGGCTGCACCGCGCCGGGGAGCTCACGCCCATCCGGGTCCCGTCGCCTGCCGAGGAGGCAGTCCGGGACCTGGTCCGGGTCCGGCATGCGCTGCTGGCCGACTGCAAGCGCGGCCGGCAGCGGATCACCGCGATGCTGATGCGGCACGGCCGCATCTGGCGGGCCGGGCCGGCCTGGACCCAGGCGCACGAGCAGTGGATTGCCGCCCAGTGTTTCGATGAGCCGGCCCTGGCCTCGGCGCCGGCGCACTACCGCGCCGCGCTGGATACCCGCCTGGCGGAGTTGGCAGCCGTCGAATCCGAGCTGGCCTCATGGGCGGGCAGGACGCCGCTGGGGCCGGCCGTGGCGCGGCTGGGCTGCTACCGCGGGATCGCCGAGCTGAACGGCCTCACCCTGGCCGCCGAGGTGGTGGACTGGCGCCGGTTCCCCACCGCGCGCGTTCATGGGCTTCACCGGGCTGGTCCCGTCGGAGTACTCGAGCGGCGAGCACGTCCGCCGCGGCGCGATCACCAAGGCCGGCTCCGAGCCGGCCCGCACCGCGCTGACCGAGGCCGCCTGGGCCTACCGGCACAAGCCGGCCATCGGCGTCAAGCTGCGCCGCCGCCAGCACGGCGCCAGCCCCGAGACCCTCGCCCGGTCCTGGAAGGCGCAGCGCCGCCTGCACGCCAAGTACCGGGCCATGACCGCCCACGGCAAGCCCGCGCCCCTCGCGGTCACCGCGCTCGCCCGCGAGCTGGCCGGGTTCGTCTGGGCCGAGATGACCAGCTGAGGAACCAGCCCCCATGAGCACGGGCAGCGCCGCCCCGGACCCCGTGGCCGGGACGATCCGCGCTGCCCGCCCGAGCCGGTGGCCTGCCGGGACGCTCGCCGCCGCAGGAACGATCCCCGTTACGCCTGTGAACGCTTACGCGACTCTCGTCCAGAGTCAGGGGCACCATCCTGCGAATCACCGATCTGCGATCCCGGCACGCGAATATGAGAGTGGCAGTGGTCACGGCCACGACGCCGCCCCGGCAGGCCACCCCCCCCCCCCCCCCCCCCCCCCCGGGCCCGGCACCCCGGGAACCCCATGCCCTGGCCGCCCCATTGTCCCGGCGGGCGGCACCCCGGCGTCCAAGGGCGCCTTGCGGCGTCGCTTCGCGAGCGCTCCGGGCCCCTTGACTCCGGGCACCGCCCGCGTGATCTGGCAGCGATCAAGGCCATGGGGCCAGCCCGGCACGCCCCCGCACCCATCACACAAACACGGACAAACCTCAGATCACGACACGAACCAGGCACAGGAACAGCAAAAGCTTGACGATCCGCTTCATATGAGGCGTATCACGATCCGGCGGCAGTCTGGTGGGGGGCCTTGGCACCTTCCCCGGTCATGTCGCCCGGGAACAGGCGATCCTGGTCAAGGCCCGGCCGGGAATCTCTCCGGCCAGCAGTCGGGGTGGCATGATCACGAGGGCATCTCCCGGCTTCGTTGTCGCGTGCCATCGGATCGGGCGGGGTTGGGCGGCTGGTGGGTTTCAGGGTCAGGTGGGGACTTTCGGCCCTGACTGAGGACTTAACGGCGAGTTACGGTCGCAGTTGCGCCGGGAACGGCGGTAGCGGCCCGGCCGCCAGCGCGGGCGGACGACCGGGTACTGGGCACCGGTAAAACATGCTCGCGATCTTGGTGCGCGCTGTGCTGATTATGATGGCGCAGATTGCCTGCCGGGCTGGCCTGGGCCGGTCGGCTTCGCCGCCTTTCCAGGACCTGACTGCGGATGAGGGAGATGACCGGTAAGACGCAAAGCGCCGCCGGCGTGATCGTGGTGGGCGTGGACGGCGCGGACGCGTCGCTGGCCGCAGTGCGCTGGGCGGTGCGGCAGGCTCCGATGTATCAGGCCACGGTGCATCTGGTCTTCGTCTCCTGCCGGTATGAGCGCGCGTCGTATTCGGGCGCGCCGGGGGTATCGCCGTGGGTTGAGGACGATGCCGGAGGCAGGGCGATGCTCGCTGCTGGGCAGCTGGAGGCGGCCCGAGCCTTGACGGTGGACTGCGTGTCAGCTGAACTGGCCGGTGGTTCACCGGCCAAAGTGCTGATCGGCTTGTCAGCGCGTGCTGAGCTGCTGGTCCTCGGCGCTGCCTATCCACCGGGCGGCTCTGCGAGTCAGGTGCCGCCCCCGATGGGATCGGTGGCGCGGGCGTGCCTGCATAACGCAGCCTGCCCGGTTGTAGTGGTGACCTCCCCGGGGGAGCTGCCCGCCAGCATGACTCCTGGCCCCTCGGCGTGGCGGTGAGGACGATGAATGGTCGTGATCGGGCTCCGGGGCGCGCTTAAGCCGCCCGGATGATGGGAGGAGTGATATGAGCTTGCTGTTTGAGGCTCCCGCTCGCATGCTGACCGCGGATTCGGGGTGCTGGCTTCGTCCCGTGCACGGGTAACTCCGGCCGGCCGGCATCTGCCGGGTTTGCGGCGTTGGTCCCGCCGTTGGCGGGACCTTCGGCCCTAAAGTCCCACCGTGCCGGGCCCGGACGGTGGCGTCACGAGCCTGCGGGTGCGCTCCGAGCCCGGGTGGGTTGCGGCCGGTACCGGAAGGCCCCGAAGGGCAGGGTATCCCGGCGGGATCGTGGTCCCCTTCGGCCGCCTGTTCAGGGTCATGGGTGAAGGAGGTCACCCGCAGGCTCGGCCAGGTGCCGTGCCCGGACCCTGCGCGCGGTATCCCGGCAGTCTTGGCTGCCGGGATTGTCCATCCGCTCAAGATCAGGAGTGATCCGGTGGGATCATTGCCCGCGGCGATGCCCCGCATGATCAGCGCGGCCGGTCAGCTGCGCCGCTGCGGCTGCCCTCCCGCTATCCGCCGCCAGGCCGGTGACGCTGGGCGCCGTGGAATGCCATGCCAGCCTCGGCGGGCTCGCTGCGGCGCCCCGCGCGCTGCTGCGTGATCTGGTCATCGTCACCGCCAGGCTGGCCGGACATCCCTGGCTGGAGACCAGCGGTGGCAATACAGCTGCCTTCACGCAGTGCAGGGATCTGGCAGTTGCCGCCGTTGCCGGAACTGGACCAGGTTCTCGCCCGTGTGCTGGCGGACCGGCCCGGCCTTCCTCAGCCAGCGGCAGCAGCCTGGACCGTACTGATCTCCGCTGGCGGCTGACACCTCCGCTATGGCGTCGGACGCAGACAAGGGGCTGGTGGTAGCCATGCCATACAGCAGGCGCGACGTGGTCGACCTGGCGAATGTGGTCGAGCTGCTGCGCCGCTGCGGGTTCTCGCAGCTAGCTGACGAGGCGTCGCGGGATCTGCCTGATCCGGTTGATGTCGGCCGGTTCCTGGCATGGAGCGCGCAGCACGGCGTTTCCAGGGATGACCTGGTTAGCCACATGGGCGGCAGCCCCTGAGCCGGGAGCGGGTTCGCAGGCGTGTTCCGGGCCAGGCTGTCGCAGGCGTTGTCCGTCCCCGTGGCGGCAGTTCTGGCAGCGGACGGAGCATCAGCCAGGTTTCGGCCGGTTAACCCGGGACGGAGGTCCGTGCTGGAGCGAATGCACCTGCCCGAGCGAGGGGCCCGCCTCAAGATGAGCCGGAGCCAGGCGGAACCCGGGGATGCGCGGATCGGCGTGTTCTTGGTGGATGATCACGAGGTTGTCCGCCAGGGCGTGCGCGTCCTGCTGGAGGCCGAGCCGGACATCACGGTGGTAGGGGAGGCCGGGACCGCGTCCGCGGCCCTGGCCCGCATCCCTGCGGCCAGGCCGGATGTGGCGGTGCTGGATGTGCGGCTGCCCGATGGTAACGGGGTCAGCGTGTGCCGGGACCTGGGGTCGAGGATGCCGGAGGTGGCCTGCCTGATGCTGACCTCCTTCGATGATGAGGAGGCGCTGTTCGGCGCCATCATGGCCGGAGCCGCGGGGTATGTGACCAAGCAGATCCGCGGCGCCGACCTGGCCGGTGCGATCCGCGTGGTGGCGTCGGGCCAGTCGCTGCTGGATCCGCGGGTGGTCAGCCGGGTGATGCGGTGGATGCGGGAGCAGGCGGAGCGGCCTGATCCGCTGGCCGGGCTGAGCGACCGGGAGCGGCAGATCCTGGCGCTGATCGGCGCGGGCTTGACCAACCGGCAGATCGGCGGGCAGCTGAGGCTGTCGGACAAGACGGTCAAGAACTACGCCACCGAGCTGTACGCCAAGCTGGGCATCAACCGGCGGGCGCAGGCCGTTGCCGTCGCCGCGCGGCTGGTCCCGGCCGACCGCGAGGAGCGGCCAGGACGAGGAACCGCCGGGCGGAGACACCCGCCACAGGCCCGCTGAGCTGCTGACGCCATGGCTGGCTGGCCGCCGGCTGGACACACGGGCTGAGGAATCCCCCATGCATACCGGGCCAGTGACGCCGGTTGCGGCGCCGCCTTGATAACTCAGCAGCGCAAACCGGGTGCCGGGGTTCCCCCTTCGTCCCGAACTAGCGGCGGCTCTGGACGGAGCCCGGGGACGGCATGAGAGCGTGCTCCTATCACGCGAGCCGTGGGGGCTGCCGGGCTAGGCCTTCTTGGTCCTGCGGTTCCGTGATTTTGTGACGGGTTTCAGGCGGCTGCCTTTCCTAGTCGTGCGGCGGTGGCATAGTCGGCGATG
>Ga0335076_10000251_pt1 | contig 46709 bp, 45 predicted proteins | sample Lox_Sample_25_FD_206717 | JGI IMG/M metagenome (GOLD analysis project Ga0335076, IMG submission 206717) | Soil microbial communities from Loxahatchee National Wildlife Refuge, Florida, United States - Lox_Sample_2.5 | ecosystem: Environmental > Terrestrial > Soil > Wetlands | place: USA... | reverse complement strand
CGAGATACGCGGCCGCGGGGGAGCGGCCGTCACCTGTCGGACCGACGTCACCCAACAGGAGGACGTGGAGCGGCTTGTGCGCACGGCCCTCGATGAGTTTGGTCGGCTGGATGTCTTGGTCAGCAAGGCATCAGCAAGATCGGGCCCATGTCAAACCTCGACGTCGCGGGCTGGTCGGCGATGATCGACGTCAACCTGCGCGGGCTGCTCTACGGCATCGCCGCGGCGCTACCGGTTTTTCGACGGCAGGGGCGGGGCCACTTCATGACGACCGTGTCTACCGCCGGGCTGAAGGTCGTGCCCACCATGGCGGTGTACGCGGCCACAAAAAACGCCGTCCGGACGGTCATGGAGGGCCTACGCCAAGAGTCGACCGACGGGGTCATCCGAACCACGTCGATATCGCCGGGATTCGTCGATACACAACTCGACAGCTCCATCGACGATGTCGCGCTGCGTGAACAGATCCGGCGCACGATGAGCGATTTCGGTCTTCCACCGGCCGCGGTCGCCCGTGCCATCGCATTCGCCATCGAACAGCCCCACGACGTCGAGATCGGCGACATCGTCATTCGGGCCACCGTCCAGGGCTAGTGATAGTGCGACCCGCCGTCGACGGAGAAAACTGTTTGCCGTCTGGACGGCCGAGCGCTCGACGGCAAGTTTTTTTGGGGATCGGATTTGGGCCGACGCCTACAATGATCTGCACTGCGGTAGCCGTCCGGTTGTGCGGGAGACAGGACACCCCGTGGGACCTGGATTGACACCCTTCTTATCGCCGGTGATGTTCTTCTTGTACGAGAACATCTGGCCAACAATGACTTTGATGGTCTCACTTGCGGCGATCTTGCTCACGTTATTGGTCATGGTCTGCTGGCGCCGGGAGGCATGATCGGTCAGCGATCCGATCGAATGATTCGTATTGCCAACCGATTCCGCAAGGCGGCCTCCATGTCGCTGCTGAAATCTTGAGCACCACTACCAGCGGTAAGGCTGTCCCCGTCAATACCAGGGTGCGCAGGGTATGGCTGGCGACCGTTCGCCAGGAATTCGCGACTCTTGCGTGGCGCTGATCGTGGTCGTATGGCGCAGCCGCACAACCCCCCAGTGAGTACGCGAGGAAATGAGCGAACAATGCTAAACGCAGCCTACGGAATGCTGGCAACGCTGCCAGTGGCGCTCTGGGGCAGCCGGGTACGCGATGGTGCCGCCACGAACGCAAGCTGGTCCAGCCCGATCGCCGAATCAGTACGCAGCACTACCCGTCCCGACGCGCAGGTACGACGCGCAACCATGATCCACCGATTACGTGCTAAACGGGCACAAAGACGCCGTGAGCAAAGGGAATTCAAAGCATGGCTACAGATAACTGCGAACCCACCTTGGTAAAGCCCGACTATCTTCGCCGCCCAGTCACGATCTCTTGTTGGTCGCTCAGCTTCCCGTTGGCGTCAATGACGAACACGGTGGGCCACTGGGCGATTGCGGCGCCGGATCCTGCGAGTCGGCTGTTGGCCTGGCCGACGCCGATAATCGCCACCGCAATCATTGGCCTGCTCGTGGTGCTCACCGTGCGGATGGTGTGCAGAACTTCTCGGTGGGCGCGGGTCGGCGCGGCGGCGTCTTGATGGCCTAGACGAACGTGATCAGTCCGGTGGGAGCAGCGTGATCGCCGCGCCCCACAAAGCCCCCGGGTTTACTCGGTTGGGATGTAGTCGCAGCATTGCCTGGTAGAACGCCTCCGCCGATTCCGACGACTGAAGCAGCCGCCGCGCGTCGGTCAGGTATCGCCGCGTCGCATGAATCTGCGATGGATTGTCGAATGCGCCAGGAGCCTTGTGACCCGCGATGACTGTCGCGGGGTTCAGGATCTCGGCGGTGTCGAGCGCAGCGAGCCACTCGTCAATCCCGGTAACCCCACCGGATTCGGTCAGGTACAGATGCACGCCGTTGTAGACGACATCACCCGCGACCAGCAGACCCATCTCGGGTACATGCAGCATCGTCGTCGCATCGGTATCGGTATGACCGACCTCGACGGGAAGGAGCGCGACACCGTCGAGCTCGAAACCCTCCTCGTCGACGACGGTCACGTCCACCTCGCCGGCGGGAAGCTGTCCCGGGAACACCCGATCCCAGAACTCGGCACGAAACTTCGGATCGTTCTGCACCTCCATCAGCTTGGCGGTCCCTTCCGTCGCCCGCACGGCCACGCCAGGGAACCTCTGCAGCAAGGGAATTGCACCGAACCAATGGTCCCCGTGCCCGTGGGTGATGTAGATTTGCCGCAGTTCGCGTCCCGAGGCCGCGATCCAATCACCGAGTTCAGCCGCCTGCGCCGTGGTCAGCGGCGGATCGACCAGTACCGCGTCACGTCGTCCCATGATCAGCGTGGAGGTGATCGGCGACCACATCCGTGTGCTGCCATCAGGGAGGGGACCGCGCCCGGATTGCGGGATCTGCTTTGTGACAAACACTTTGTGCCGCAGTGATCGCTTCATGGCGCCACCCCTTCGATCGCGTCCGCGAAGTCGAGGATCATCGCCGCGACGGCCCCGGGGTACTCGACGTGCACCCAATGGCCACCCCTTTCGATGACTTTGACGTCGGCTTCTATAAAGCGCGGGCTGACGGTATTGACCAGCTGCTCGGTGACGAACGCGTCCGCGCCGCCGCGGATGATGAGTACCGGACCGCTGAACGCACTCGTCGCGGGCGGGTTGCGCGTGCCAGCGTTCCAGACGTTGACGTAGTGGGAGACGACGTCGGCTGCCACGGGCGTGCCGATGTCGGCGAGCCGGTCGATCTGCTCTCCGCCGAGGTGAGGCGACAGTTCGGCACGCAGGTCGCGCTGCGCATCGCGGTCGCCGCCCAAGGCCCGGAACGGCGCGACCACCTCGTCGGGCAGGTGCGTACCGCCCAGCGGGACCGGGGTCAGCAGCACCAGCCCCGGCACTCGATCTGCGTGCTGCGCGGCGACCAGCTCGGCGACCTGCGTGCCAAGGCTCTGGCCTACCACGATCACTGGCCCGTCGATGCCCTCGACGATCTCGCCGGCCTCGGCGGCGAGGGACTCCAGCGTCGTGCCGCGCGCTTCTTCGACCGATCCGCAGCGCCGGCCGAATCCGGGTAGGTCGTAGCGCACGGCGCCTACCTCACCTCCGAGACGATCGACCAGGCCGTCCCACACTGTCGCGTCATCCAGGAAGCCGTGGATCAACAGAACCGTGGGGGAACCGGCACTGGTGGCTTGCGTGCGGATGACGGGGAAGCCGTTGAGTGACAGGGTCATTTCGGCACCGCCGTCGTGGAGCCCGATGGTGACCATTCGGCCGTGTCGATGGGCGAGTAGTCGGCAGCACGCCCGTCAAGCCGGCTGGCCCGCTGGGAGCCGACCGCCTCCACGAGCTCTTCGGGGAGCGGGGTGGTGAAGATGTTGTCGACCAATGTGTACTCGGCCGCCAGCCGTCCGAAGGCGCCCAGCGCGCCGACGTCGATGCGCCCGCGGGACAGGTACAGGTCGTCGCGCACGTGGATGCGCTTGACGCGTCCCCAGACGACGTGGTCGGGCAGCGGCGGCATCGGGATGATGCGGTCGATGACGCACTCGAAGGAGATCGGAGCGCCGGCAATACGCGGCGCCGAAATGACCTCCGAATCAGCCTTTTCCAGTCCCAGCGCCTCGAACTCGTCGACGTCGGATCCGAATTCGTAGGCCGAACGGTGTACGGCGTCCGCCTGTCCGATCGTAGCGATGTTCACCACGAATTCGTTGGTGTCGCGGATGTTGACGAATGTGTCCTTTAGGGTCACCCCGTCCGAGCGCGGCTGCAACGTAATCGACAGAACCGGGGGGTACCTGCCGACGACGGTGAAGAACGACACGGGCGCAATATTGCCGACGCCGGCGGTGGAGCTCGTGCTGACCCAGGCAATCGCGCGCGGCAATATGCTGCCGATCAATAGTTTGTAGCTTGATGTGGGGTCGAGGTCTGCAGTGTCGATGATCATTTCTTCTCCTGTGGCCAGACATCTTTCAGCGATTCGCTGGTGGTCGGCGTGGCCTGGATCCCGACGATTCGCCATCCGGCCGGGCCGCGCGCTATCTCGAAGTGAGCGGCAAGTCGCTCGATTTCTGTGCCGTTGCTGCGACGGCGTGACCAGATCACCTCGATCGCCGCGCCGTTGTCGTGATAGACCGTTACGTTCTGGTCGGGCAGAGCGGTGTATGCGTAGTCTTCACCGTGCAATCGGTTCTGCATCTGCTGCAGCACTGCCATCACAGCCGGCGCATCCATAATCCACCGGCTGCCCTGGTCGTCACTCCAGTGCAGGGGTGCATCCCAGTAGTCGAGGATGAACTCGGGCCCGCGCGGTATCGTGCCCGCGCCGACGCCGACCCACGTGGGCAGGTAATCATCGAGGAACCAGTGCGCCACCTCGTCACGGACCGACTCGCCGCCGGTTTGTTCCGACAGCAGTGCCGTGGCGGTGTACCAGACCGGGCCCACGTTGAGCCGGTCCGGGTACAGGGCGATCATCTCGTCGAAATACTTTCGCGGACTCGGCTTTTGGGCGAGCAGCCGACGTGCGTTGAGCAGGTAGTCGCGAGTCTGCTCAAGGATGGCCGGGTCGTCGGGCAGGTCCTTGTTCTTATGGCCGGCCACGACGGCACTGGGCTGCAGCGCCGCGACCTTGTCCAGCGCGGCGAGCCACGCCTCGACCCCGCCGTGGGAACTTTCGAGCAAGTACTGATGTACGCCGTTGTAGGCCACATCGCCGGCAACGACCAAGCCGATGGAAGGTACGTGCAACACCGTGGTGTCGTCGGTATCGGTGTGGCCGACTTCTACCGCTAGTAGTTGGTGGCCTTCCAGCTTGATCCCGTCGACGGGAATGAGTTGGTAGACCACGGGGCTGGGAGGAATTTGGCCGGGGAAGTCGACATCCCACATCTGGGCGCGGCCCTCGGTGGCTTGCTTGTGCATCATCGCGATCGTGCCTTCGGTCGCATAGGCGACGGCACCCGGAAACCGTTGCAGCAACAGCTCGGTCCCGAACCAATGATCACCGTGGCCGTGGGTGGCATAGACGGCAGTCAGCTGTTTGCCGGAACGTTCGATCCAGTCGACGACGCGGCTCACCTGCCCGTAGGTGAACGGCGGGTCGACCAGTACCGCGTCGAGGTCGCCGAAGATGAGCGTGGAGGTCACGGGCGAGGAGATGATCGGGCTGCCGTCGGGCAGCCGCTGCTCACGATGGCGGCGCAAACCGTCGTGGACCACGATTTCGTAGTTCAGTTCAGACATGACGTATTCCTCTCTAGATCAGTACGTTTCGGGTTTAATCAGATGCTCGGCGAACCAACTGATCGCGGCACTGCTGGCGTCGGCGAAGCGTGCCAGGTACGGGTCGAAGTGACCGCCATCGATGGTGACCAGCTTCTTGGGCTGCAGCGCGTGCTCGTATGCGCTCAGCGCCAGATCCGTCACGGTGATGGTGTCGTGCAGGCCGACAATCATCAGGAACGGAGTGGGGGAGACGCGCGAGACCCACGTTCCCGGTTCGTACATCCGCGCGGCGCGGGTAGAGCGGAGGGTTACGGCGTTCTCCCAGACGCCCTCGGGCACAGGCTGGTTGTAGAACGCAACGGCGTCGGCCGAGCGGTAGGCGGCGGGCACGGTTGGGTCGGAGCTCACCACGGTCTGAGTGGTTGGGGGCGCACCGTGGAACCGTTGGCGCTCGTCGTCGGCGAAAGCCGCCTCTAAGATCGGCACCTGCTCAGGTGGAACACGTCGCAGGCTCTGCTGGTACCCGCTGATCGTGGGCACCTGGGCGACCACCGCGCGCACACGCCGGTCGGTGGCTCCCAACACGATGGCGTGGCCGCCAGCATAGCTCGTGCCCCACAATCCGATTCGATCGGCGTCTACGGCCGGGTGGCTTTCCAGGAAGGAGATCGCCCGGCGCCAGTCGGCGATCTGAACCCAGGGGTCAATGTCGAAGCGGGGTGAGCCGGCGCTGGCGCCAAAGCCGCGATGGTCGTGCACGAGGACGACAAATCCGGCGTCGGCGAACGCCTGGGCGAATCGCTCCAGCCCGTGCTCCTTGACCCCGGCGAACCCGTGCGCCATGGTGATGGCGGGATGCGGCGCCGGGCCGTCGGGGACGAACAGCCAGCCCCGCAGCGTCACACCGCCCTCGACGGCGAACTCGATATCCTGTCGCTGCACCATCACATCTCTTTCTTGCGGCTCTGTTTCGCGTCTGCATCCACCATGAAGCCGCCGCGGACCGATCAGAAGGCTCCCTTGACCCTGGGACTGGCAGGGACAGGATTAGGCTCGTCTGGTGGCGGTCAAGGCCAACGCGCTGGGCGATTACTTGCGCGCCAGGCGAGAGCAGGTGCAACCCGAGGATGTCGGGCTGGTGGCAGGCTCACGCCGGCGCGTCACGGGTTTGCGTCGCGAGGAGCTGGCGCTGCTGGCGGGCATCAGCTCCGATTACTACCTCCGGCTCGAGCAGGGCCGGGACAAGAATCCGTCGGCTCAGGTGCTCGATGCCCTCGCGCGCGCGCTGCGGCTCGACGTCAAGGCCACAGAGTATCTGCATCAGCTGGCCAGCCCGACCAGCGGCCGACGGGATCAATCCGGTGCCGAGGTCGCCGCCGACGACACCGAGAAGCTGATCGAACAGTTTGCGATGCCGGCGATCGTGGTCAGCAGATGCCTCGATGTGTTGGCGGCGAATGCGCTCGCGCGTGCGCTGTCGCCGGGTTTCGCTCCCGGCCAGAACTTTCTGCGCTGGCGGTTGTTCGAACCGGCGGCCCGCGACTTCTTCGTGGATTGGGACGAAGTGACCGACGTCGCCGTGAGCGGGTTGCGCGAAGCGGCCGGCAGCGATCCAGAAGATCCGCGCCTACGGACGCTAATCGACGAATTGTCCGCCGCCAGCCTGCGATTCCGCGAACTATGGGCCCGTGCGGACGTGGGTTACCGGGTGGGCATCATCCACATGCGCCACCCCGTAGTTGGTGACATATATCTGCACCGCAACAGGTTCAACATCCCGCACTCCGGCGGGCAGCACATGTTGACGTATCGCGCCGACCCGGGCAGCGACTCCGCCAAAGCTCTCGACGCGCTGCGGTCACTCGGCTGAGGCCCGGATACTTCCTGCGGACCTAATCCATGGCCAGCTCGCGCCCCTCGTTCAGGCCCGGTCCAGCTGCGGCGCCGAGGCGTTGCCGAAAAGCCGGGACGCTGTAGCCGGTTACCGCCGCGTCGGTGCGGGCACGCACGGTTGCCGAGCGCGGTAGGCCGAACAGCGGGCCGATCTCGCCGAAGTGATCGCCGGCCTTGGCTACCCGGATCACCTCCTGTCCGCCGCCCGGTCGTTGACGGACCAGCTCGAGCTCGCCTTCGGAGACGACGTAGATGAGATCAGCCAGCGCACCTTGGTTGAACAGAACCGTTCCCGCCTTGAGATGAATCGTTTCGTGTGCGCGGTTAACCAGAGTCGTCTTCGGCACCATCTCGACCACACGATCGGCCAGCGGCAGTAACCGGGGGTCATGGGTGGCCACGACAACCATGCGGTCGCCGGTAGCGAGGCTGCGGATCAGCCGGAGCATCTCCTCGACTTGCAGGTAGTCGAGATGTGCCGTGGGTTCGTCAGCCAGGATCAGCGGGGGATCGAGGGCGATTGCGCGCGCCACGGCGACCCGTTGCTGTTGGCCGCCGCTGAGATCGCCGGGACGATGAGACATTCTGTCCTGCAACCCAACACGGGCCAGCAGCTCCTTGGCGCGCTCACGCGCGGCGCCACGCGAGACTCCTGCCGCGCGCAGCGGCACGAGGACGTTCTCGAGCGCCGTCAGGCTTGGCACCAGGTTGAACGCCTGGAACACGATGCCGATCTTGCGGCGCCGGTACTTTGTCATCGCGCGGCGGTTGAGCGCCGTCACCTCCGTGTCGCCGACGGTGATCTGGCCGGACGTGGGTGTCAGGAGCCCGCCGAGGCACGACAGCAATGTCGTTTTCCCGCAGCCGCTGGGGCCGAGCAGGATGGTCAACGAGCCGGCGTCGAGTTCAATATCCAGGCCGTCGATCGGGCGGACGGCGTTACCGCCGCTGGAATATTCGACGACGAGGTTCTGGGTGCGTAAACCGACCATGGTTAGGGACCTCCAAATGCGAGTGCGGGATCGACGGTGGCAGCCCGCTGGACTGCCGTGGCGCTGGCCAATAGACCGACCCCGACCGCGATCACCGCTAAGAGGGGGTAGGCCGCAGCGGGCTCGATGACGTTCATCGGGAAGAGGGGTGCGAGCAGCCGGGAAAGTCCTGCGCCGAAGCCGGCGGCAAGGACGGCGACGACGATCGCCTGCAGCACCAGTCCCGCCAGGATCGACCGTGTCGCGACGCCAATCGCCTTGAATACCGCGAAGTCACGCATGCGCTCCAGCGCGGACAGGTAGACGACGCCGCCCACGATCAACGCCGCGACGATCCACAGCAGAATCGCGACGATCCTGATCGCCTGGACCGCAATCTTGGTGGGTCGCATCAGGTCGTCGACTGCGACTGTGCGGTTGACAACCCGGTAGCCGTCGGGGACGTGCGAGAGTGTGCCGCGGATCCCGATCGCTGAGATGAGTGGCTGCCCGCCGTATTCCAGTTGTTGTACACCCTCAGTCGTCACGAAGAGGTTGGGCGTCTTCGCCAGCGAGGTGGAATTGTTCACGATGCCGACGATCAGCAGCTTGCGCGAACCGACCTCGAGCTCTTCGCCAATCTGGCGGCCGATCGTGCTCGACACCGCCAGCTCGTTGGGGCTCGACGGTGCCCTGCCCTCCGACATCGCCGGCATACCCGGACCGCCCGCCGGTGCGCCGAACATGGCCGCTGGGTGCGTCGAGTCGCCGTTCTTGAACGTCGCCCCCTTGTACGCGAGCGGAGCCGCGGCCACAACGCCCGGTGTGCCGGCGATCGCGCGCAGTTCTGCCTCCGGGAACGGTGCAGAACCCAGAAATGGCCCGGTGGCACCGGACTTGATCAGGAAAATGTCGACGCCGAGGGAGTCGACGGTGCGCTCATCCTCTACCCGGAATCCATTGGCGAGCCCGGTGAGGACGAGCGTCATCGCGAATACCAGGCCCGTGACGACGATCGCGATCACGAAGCGCCATCTGCGCCACTGGATGTCACGCAAAGCGGTAAATAGCATGATCAGTACCAGCCCTTCGGTGTCCGTTGCGAACGCCACAGACGTCCGTGGCGATTGAAACAGCTTGCAGCTGTGACGATCTCGTAACCCAGAGTGCCGTCGCTATAGCGGTGTCCGCGTTCTTGACAGGCCTTTTTCCGCGAACGGATGATCGCGACGTATAGGGTTACGAGCACGCCGAGAGTCGCCAAAACAGCGGCGGTGGTTGGTATGACCTGAAGCCATATCGACTCTTGATTGACATGTGATGGGCCCTGCGCGGTGATGCGCGTCAAAAACACCAGGGCGTCAGTGATGTTCGCCAGGTCATGCTTGAGGGCCTTCGTCGCGGTCAGCCCACCCAAACCCAAGCCGATGGCCACGACTCGATGCCGCCGGCCGGTGCCGGGCGTCGCTGTGACGGTCATGGCATCCTCCTGGTTCGGTCGATCGGCCGGGGTCTCACGTCAACCATGAGTGCGCGGGAGATGAGGTGGAGACGCCCTATTGATCCCTAGTAGTGGCAGGGACAGGATGAGGCTCGCGTGGTCGTAGGCGGCAGGGTGCGCCTGGGTTCCGCCCATTCCCAGCTGTAGACGATTAGCGAGTTGCTATAGGCCAGTAAGCGGAACGGATGTAGGCTCAGCAAACGACCGACCGGGTAGCAGCAAACGAAGCTGAGTCTCGGGGCCTTAGCCGGCGCCTCGTCGGCAGGCAATACCGGGGCGGGAGGTATTGGCTGTGGGCACGAGGCGCAAGCGGCGGAATGCCGGCCGGATATTCAGCAAACTATGGCTACCCGTGGTGATCCTCGTTGTGGCCGTGGTCGTCATTTACGGCGTGAACAAGGTTCGACGCCTGTCCGAGGCGATCAGCAATCCGCCCGTTACCCGCTCCATTCCCGCCACCGTTGTGCAAATCAATCCAAAGAACGTCACCTACGAGGTGTTTGGCACCCTCGGCAGTGGAGGGAAAGTGACGTACGCGAACCTCAACAGCGAGCCAATCGAAGTCACGCTTGGCTCGCTGCCCTGGTCTCATTCGGAAACCACGATGGCGTCCTCGGCCACGTTGAGCCTCGTCGCACAGGTCGACGGCAGTTCGGTGGGCTGCCGAATCAAGGTCAACGGCGAGGTCCGCGATGAGCACTCCGTGGCTCATGAAGGCGCGGCAGTCGCGTGCACGGTGACCGCAGCATGAACACTGCCGCGCCCGACACACAACCGAATGATGCGCAACCGGATGATGCCGAGCAGGTGAAGCGCCCTCGCGCCGCGAAACTGCTTCGGACGCTGGCGATTCCGATCATCGTTTTCTGGGTGTTGCTCGCTGTCGTGACCAACGTGTTCGTGCCATCCATTGAGAAAAATACGTCGGCCAATGCGGAGGCTGAGGTACCCCGTGATGCGCCGTCGTCGCAGGCGGCGATCGTTGAAGGCCAAGCGTTCAACGAATCCAACTTCACAAGTGCCGCCGTCATTCTGTTGGAAACCCAGGGCCGGAAGCTCGGTGAGCAGGACCATCGGTACTACGACGAGTTAGTGCGCCGGCTACTGCAGGACAAAAAGCACGTGCAGTCACTTCTGAACCTGTGGGGCAAGCCGGTGACCATGTCGGGGCAGCAGAGCGCCGACGCCGAAGCCGCGACGCTGACAGTACGCCCAACCGGTGACTTGGGCGACGCCAGCTCGAATCACTCGATTAACGCTATTCGAGACATCGTGGCGAAGACTCCGAAACCGAGCGGCCTCAATGTCTATGTCAGCGGGCCATCCCCACTCGCCACGGATACCCTGCACGCCGCGGACGAAAGCCTGACCACGCTGACGATCGTGACGATCGTCCTGATCATCGTGATGCTGCTCGTCGCCTACCGCTCGGGCACCAGAGCGCTAATACCACTGGTGGGAGTGCTCATCATATTGTCAACAGCACGGGGCGTCGTCTCGTTCCTCGTCGGGCTGCATGTGCTTGGTATTTCGTCGTTCGCTACGAACATGGTCGTGGCTTTGGTGCTGGGTGTCGCTACGGACTACGGCATTTTTTATATTGGTCGATACCACGAAGCGCGTCGATTAGGACACGACAAAGAAACTGCCTACTACACGTCAGTCGCTAACACATCGCGCGTAATCCTGGGATCAGGTCTAGCGATCTCGGGGGCGACGCTGTGCTTAAGCCTCACTAAGCTGAATTACTTTCGAACCCTCGGTCCGCCCTGCTTTGTGGCGATGGTCGTCGTCGTCGCCTCCGGGCTCACCTTCGGCCCCGCCCTTCTCACACTGGGCAGCAAGATCAGATGGTTGGAGACACCGAGGCCAACGAGCCCGATGTGGCGCCGGCTGGGCACTGCTATTGCCCGGTGGCCGGTACCGATAATCGCGGTGGCCGCCCTGGTAATTCCTCTGTGCATTTTAAATCTGGCCACCTACAAGGTGAGTTACAACGACCGAGATTTCGCGCCCCCCAGTGTCGAGTCCAGCAAAGGTTATGCGGCCGCCGATAAACACTTCCCGAAGAGTGAGTTGTCCACCGACGTGCTGTACGTGCAGTCGGATCACGACATGCGCAACACCACCGACATGATCTCCTTGGACCGGATCGCCAAGAGCATTTTCCGCGTTCCAGGTATCGCACTGGTCCAAAGCGTCACCAGACCCAACGGCCGAGCCCTCGAACACGCTTCACTTCCATACGCCTCGGGCTCTCTGGGCACCAAGATCGGCGAGAACATCGGCTTCCTCCGCGACCGCATAGCCGATATCGACACGTTAGCGGCACGCACGGGAAACATTCTCGAATCAACCGAACGATTGGAAGAGATGACCGGCCAGTTGGCCGTCGGCACCCACATATCGCGCGAATCTGCCGAGCGGTTAAAGGCCCTCTCCGATGAAGCCCGAGATCACCTTGCCGATTATGACGATTTCTTCAGGCCTATGCGCAGCTACTTCTATTGGGAAAAGCACTGCTTTGACATTCCGATATGCTGGGCACTTCGTTCACTCCTCGAGTCGTTCGACAGCGTCGACGAGTTGACCGATGAGCTGGGGAATACGGTGCATGGCCTCGCCATTATCGACACGGTCACCCCGCAGCTCGTCCCCCAGATACACTCCGTTGCAACAAATCTGAAAACAATACAGTCCTTGACGTACACGCTGCAAAGTACCTTTCACGCGCTCATCCCACAGTTGGAAGCTACAATTCACCCGTTGGTCGATATGGCGCAGTCGTTTGATAACGCGAAGAATGACGACTTCTTCTTCTTGCCGCCGGACGCCCTCACAACGCCCGATTTCCAGGTCGGTATGAACTTTTTCATGACCGCCGATGGCAAGGGCGCCCGCATCATCGTTTATCACGCGGGTGAGGCGATGAGCCCGGAAGGCATCAACCAGATAAAGCTTGCGTCTGCCGCCGCGCAAGAATCCCTCAAGGGGACGCCGCTATCGAATGCAAAGCTATACGTAGCAGGTGCCTCCTCGAACTATCGTGATATTCAGGACTTCTCGCTTAACGACCTCATAATTATGATGCTCGCGACGTTTGGACTGGTGTTCCTGATCGTCTTGCTCATCACCAGGGCCCTCATTGGCTCCATCGTGGTACTCATCACCGTGATTCTTGCTTATGCCGGAAGCCTGGGATTGGCCACCTTGGTTTGGGAGACCCTCCTGCACACAACGCTGCACTGGCTGACCATTCCGATCTCGTTTATCGTTCTTGTTGGAGTAGGTTGCGACTACAACCTGCTGCTGCTTTCGCGTTACCGAGAGGAGCTTGGCGCCGGAATTAAGACCGGCCTGATCCGGGCGATGGCGGGCGCCGGCAGCGTGGTAGTCACTGCAGCCTTCGTCCTTGCGGGCACAATGCTCGCACTACTTTCCAGCGATGTCGTGAATATCGGCCAAGCAGGCTCGACCATCGCTATCGGGTTGATTTTCGACATGCTGATCGTGCGTCTTTTTTTGGTGATGCCGCTCGCCCGGCTGCTCGGTCCCTGGTTTTGGTGGCCCCAGAGAGTCCGAAGCCGCCCAGGCCTCAATCGGCCAGCAATGACCAGCGCGGCGACAATTCAGTAGTAACGGCGTGTCCACCGAATCGACGATCTTGCCGACTTGGATTGTTCGCGCACCTGGCCGTGACACGGCGTGGAGTCACCGGAAGTGCCTGTACTGCAACCGCAACGCAGCGCGCGAGTGCTTCGAGACTGGCCGGCGTCGCCGCGTGCGCTGACACTCTGTGGCGAAATGAGCGACCAAGTCTCCCGAAATGCTTGTTGAGCGCTGGGCGTATTGGGTCACTTCGCTGCTCACCGGCCGGCTTGAAAAGTCGATCTGCAATTTAAAACTCATCGCATGCTGGGACGTGGCGATCATGTCGGGTAATCCTGTCCCTGCCAGTACCGAGGATCAATGCGGCATCCCCATTTGACCCGCGGTTCGCTGATGGTGGATGTAAGACCCGGCCGAGTGGCGAGTGAGCTAGTCAGCCAGCCCCACATGGAGAGCTTTCGCCACACCACCGAAGAGGAAAGATGCCATGATCGACGAGACCCTGCGCTCCCTTGCCGGTGCCGGCACGCAACTGATCCGTACGTTGCCGCTGCTCGGCGGGCTGTTCGGCGGCCCCGCGCGGCTCGATCTCAACGGCCGAGTCGTGTTCATCACCGGCGCCGCGCGCGGACTTGGCGCCGAGATCGCCCGCCAATCCCACGCCCGCGGCGCATGTGTCGCCGTCGTCGGCCGCCGGCTCGACCCGCTGCAGGAGCTCGCCGACGAGCTGGGCGAGCGGGCAGCGGCCTTCCAAGCTGACGTCACCGACTTTGCCGCCCTGCAGCGGGCGGCACGAGACACCGTGCAACGATTCGGCGGAATCGACGTGGTGGTGGCTAACGCCGGCGTGGCGCCACCGTCGGACACAGTCGCCAGCATCGAACCGGCCGAGTTCGAACGAACCATCGACATCGACCTCCTCGGCCAATGGCGGACCATCCGAGCCACGCTGCCGGAAGTGACGGAACGGCAAGGGCACATCCTCGTCATCGGTTCGATCTACGCGTTCTTCAACGGTGTGCTCAACGCCTCCTACGCGGCGAGCAAGGCCGGCGTTGAGCAGCTCATCCGCGCCGTCCGTGTCGAACTCGCCCCCCACGGCGCCACCGCCGGCGTCGCCTACCTGGGCTTCATCGACACCGACCTCGCCGCTGACGTATTCGCCCAAGGACACGTCGACGACGTCCGAAAAGCCCTGCCCGGTTTCATCACCCACCCGATGCCGGTCACCGAGGCAGCGGCAGCGGTCATCAAAGGCATCGAACGCCGCTCCCCGCGAGTGACCGCCCCGGCCTGGGTGTCGCCCATGCTCACCTTCCGCGGAATCACGACCACGCTCATGGACGAACTCGCACTGCACCATCCCGGAGTAGCCCGAGCGATCAGCCGCGTCGAAACCGGCCACGACGACTGACCAGGACCCCCAAGTCATTTCGCCGAATGACGACTGTTCAAAAACCCGCTGATGATCCTGGCGGCGCCGCAAGGACGGACCGATCGAAAGCCTGATCAGCCGGCATGGTGTTGTTGGTTGTCCGCGTCAATCGGCATCAGAGTCTTGTTGTCCGAGCAGTGCCCCGACCGCTAACTCGGCCATTGCGATGTCGGGTTCCTCGCCCGTGATCAATTCCGCGTAAAGGAAAGACTCGACGATCCGGACGATGAGGTAGGCCAAGTCGCGCAGCGGAAGTGGTGAGTGCAGGTTGCCCCGTGAGATTTCGTCGTTCAGCAGGGTGTCGATGGCGCCCACGAGACGTGCCTGAACGGTACCGGCCCGTGTGGTGAGAATTCTCAGCGCACGTTCCGGCTCTCGCCGCAAGAACTCCCGAAGGAAGTCGGCTTGATCGACCGCGGCCACGAAGCGACCGATCGCTCCAGTGATGCGCCGTGCGCCGTTGCCGTCGGAGGCCTCGACGGCAGCTGCGAGGGCGGGCTCTGCCAGTGACCACAGAATCTCGCCGAGCAGGTCATCGCGGCCGCCGACCCAGCGAAACAGGGTCGCGCGGTTTACGCCGAGTTCGGCAGCCAGTTCCTGCATCTCGATGCGGCGCCCGGCGGTGAACCAGCGCCGGGCAACCCGGAACGCGTCCAACGCGTCCGGCTTGCGCTCTTCCGCCAACATGCGGGACAGCGGTGTTTCGGCGATCGTGCACCTCCGGTGGCGTCAGCGCCCCGCGGGGCATATGCATCAGAATATCAAACGTTGCGTGTCGTCATGCGTCTGGAAACAGTCGGGCAGTGCCGCGATGACGTGCATAACCCTTCAATAACCCTACACAAAACCGAAATACAGAGCTTTGTGATCCAGAGCTCATTCGAGCTCCGCTGTCGATCCGGCGTGATGATGTGATCAAGCTCCTATACGTCGCATGAGTGCAACAGTATAGAATTTGTTGCATACCCGGATAGTGAAGCGGGCACAGCCCGCGATCGGACCAGTACTAAAGGAGTGTTGCAATGCGCGTGCTTGACCGTTTCCGCGTCGACGACCGCGTGGCCGTCGTCACGGGCGCGTCCAGTGGACTCGGAGTCGCGTTCGCACAGGCGCTGGCTGAGGCGGGCGCCCACGTGGTGCTCGGCGCCCGGCGCGTCGACCGCTTGGAGGAGACCCGTGCGCTGGTGGAGGCCGTGGGCCGAAGGGCCGTCGCGTTGCGAACGGATGTGACGGACCCCCACGACTGCCATGCTCTGGTGCACACGGCGATGGATGAATTCGGGCGGGTGGACATCCTGGTGAACAACGCCGGGGTCGGAACGGCGGTACCAGCCACTCGCGAGACCCCCGAGCAGTTCCGGTCGGTCGTCGACCTCAACCTCAACGGCTGCTACTGGATGGCGCAGGAATGTGGCCGCGTGATGCAGCCTGGCAGCTCGATCATCAATGTCAGCAGCGTGCTGGGCCTGACCACCGCGGGTCTGCCGCAGGCCGCCTACGCCTCATCCAAGGCGGGGCTGATCGGCCTGACGCGAGACCTCGCCCAGCAATGGACCGGGCGCCGGGGCATCCGCGTCAACGCAATCGCGCCGGGGTACTTCGCATCTGAGATGACCGACCAGTTCGAGACCGAGTACTTCGATTCCACGATCCTGCCGCGCACACTGTGTGGACGGCTCGGTGAACCCGAAGAGCTCAGCGCCGCTCTGTTGTTCCTTGCCAGCGACGCCAGCAGCTACATCACCGGAATTACGCTGCCCGTCGAAGGCGGCATGCTGACCAGCTAAGGAGCCATTCGTGAAGCAACTCAGCGGCCTGGACGCGACGTTTCTGTACATGGAGACCCCGACCACCTTCGGGCACGTCACCGGACTGATGATCTTCGAGCGGCCCAGCGCGGACTACGACCCGTTCGGGGCCGTCTACGCCAAGTACGCCTCTCTGATCGGCGAGCTCGAACCGCTGCGCCGCCGACTCGTCGAGGTGCCATTCGGACTCGACCATCCGTACTGGGTGGCCGACCCCAACTTTGATCTCGACTTCCATATCAGGGAGATCCATCTGGCCAAGCCGGGCATGGTCGATCAACTGGCCGACCAGGTTTCCCGCATTGTCGGTCGTCCGATGGATCGGAGCCGCCCGCTGTGGGAGGTGTATGTCATTGACGGCCTGCACAGCGGACGTTGGGCGCTGCTCACCAAGTACCATCACGCCACCATTGACGGCGCGGCCGGACAGCTCATGCTGCAGATCGTGACCGATCCCGACGCCGACGCCCCACCGCCGGGCGACAGCCCCCCGTGGGACGCCGAGCCTCTCCCGAGCACCGTGGACCTGTTGCGGCGCACGGCGGCCCGGCTGGCCTTGAATCCCTTTAAGGCCCTGCGGGTTCAAGCGCGGCTCGTCGGCAAGGTCGCCGACACGGCAGGTGTCAACAGCATCAGCGGCGCGGCCGGCCAGGCCGGGGCGGCGGTCAAGGCCATCGCCCGACTCGGCCGCCCCGACGGACCGCGCATTTCCCTGCCCACGACGCAGGCGCCGCCCACCCCGTGGAACAAGTCGATCACTGGCCACCGCCGATTCGCGATGCGCACAACGTCTTTGGAGAATGTCAAGGCGCTCAAGAACACGACCGGAGGCACGGTGAATGACATCGTGATGGCTATCTGCGCGGGCGGGCTTCGTCAGTACCTGCTGTCTCATGACGCACTGCCCGACCGCCCGCTGCGGGCCATGGTGCCGGTCTCCATCCGTACCGGCGAGGAGGACGACCCCTGGACCAACCGAGTCTCGGCGCTCGTTGCCGAGTTGCCCACCGATTGCGCAGACCCGCTAGAACGCGTCGCCCGCTGCAGCCAAGCAATGCAGAATGCCAAGCGCACCCTGGACATGGTGCCGGCCGACGAACTCGTCGATCTCACCCAGTTCTCCACCCCGGTGTTGGCGACCTCGGCGGTGCGGCTCGCATCGCGGCTGCGGTTGGCTGATCGTGTCGCTCAACCGTTCAACCTGGTGATCTCCAACGTGCCCGGGCCGCGCCAGCCCTTGTATTTCGCCGGCGCCCAGCTGTGCCATCAGTTCCCGGTATCGATCGTCACCGACGGACAGGGACTCAACATCACGGTGGTGAGTTACCTCGACCGACTCGACTTCGGCTTCATCGTCGACCGTGACCTAATACCCGACGTGTGGGACCTCGCCGACATGCACATCGACGAGATCGGCCGGTTGTTCGAAGCCAGCGGAGCGGAATGGGCGCAACCCCCGCAACCGCCGCACCCTCGACGCGGCCGGATCAGACGCGAGGAGCCCGACGACATCTGCTGACGGCTGGCGACTACCGTGCTTCGGCCGACAGCGCGCGGAGCTCCTCGAGCGCTCTGGCGGAGTCGCTGCCGGGCTCGGCGCGATAAATGAGCACATGCTGCCCAACGGCGTCCGCAGCATGCGGAACGATGAGTTGGTTCCGGCAGAGATAAAGGTCGCCGACTCGCGGATGACGCATGTGCAGGGTTCCCAACCGATAACCCACGTTGGCGCGCGCCCATGCTTCGCGGAAACGTGGGCTGGCGGAGGATAATTCAGAAATCAACGTCTGCATGCGAGGATCGTCCGAAACCGTGCCGGCGAGTTCCCGTAAACCACTGACTGCGGCGTCGGTCGCGTCCTCCCAATCAACGTAGAGCTTCCGGGCGGCGGGGTCTAGAAGGCGCCAGCGCAAGCAGTTTCGTCCCGGTGCGAATCCCGGTGACAGAGCCTGGGCGATCGGATTCGCGGCCAGGACATCTTGGTATCTATTGGCCACGATTGCCGGGAGCGGTAACTGATCAATCAGCTTGTCTAACCCATCGGCAACCGTCTCGACGGGGGAGTGGTCCCAGCGACTGGTGGTCGGGCTGGCGAGCTGGTGCAGATACTTCGTGGCTTTGAAGTCCAACTGCAGCGTCCGCGAGAGCGCGTCGAGCACCTGGGCGGACGGATTTTTGTCGCGGCCCCGCTCGAGTCGCAGGTAGTACTCGGCACTGATGCCCGCCAGCGTTGCCAGCTCTTCGCGGCGCAGACCCGGGACGCGTCGCCGCGCGCCGGAAATCAGCCCGACATCTTCGGGACGAACCTGCTCGCGCCGCGCACGGAGGTAATCGCCCAGCGCGTTGGCTTTCACCGTCACCGTCACCGCTCGCCGTCCGAGCGTGCCGACGCTGACGACGGTCACCGGCCGGCTTGGGTAGTCCGTTAGCACAGTAAGGCTCATCTCGTTCTCCTACTATTCGTGTTACGCGATGTTGGTTAAGTGAGGGGGGCAACCGCACGTGCCGTTGAGCGCGGGCTGCCGTCCATACATTTGGGACGCCGGGTAGCGAATCGAGTGATGGCTGATCGCCGATGCGTGATGCTGATGTTCAGCACCGCTTAGCCACGCGACACCAGGGCATAACCTGCAATAGCGAACGTTATGGGCGTCATCGCCAGCACGCCATACATCATGTTCAGCATCGTTTCTCCTAAGGCCGTCCGTTTGCGGTACTGGCAGAGTCGCGCTGTAGCCGGTGTTTTCGCACCAGGGGATCTACTGGTCTGGTGCCCGGGTCTCGCCCTGGTGGCCCCGTGACCGCGAGAGATCTCGGTGCCGGGCTGGAAAACCAGGGCATACACGGGCGCGAAGCGGGCTGTGGGCGAGGCACGCTCGGCGAGTGATCAACGAACTTCCCGACCCGGTCCTGACGCAGGTCTACCGCCTCAAGGCGGTAATGGGCCTGCCCCTGGACTTCGGCGACGTCCTGGCTGGCCATCGACGGGTCGTGCCGCTGGTGGGCGGGATATTCACCGGCCCGGAGCTCAACGGCAACCTGCTGCCGGGCGGCAGTATCTCTTGGCAGGTCACCTTGCCGGACGGAACAGCCCTCGCCGAGATCCGCTACACGCTGCAGACCGAACGCGGCGCTCTGCTCTACGTGCGATCAAGTGGTGTTGGCCGGGGCAACCGCGAGGTGGCCACACGCTTGGGACGGGGCGAGGATGTCGACCCGACCGAGCACCTCTTCCATGCGGCGACACGCATTGAGACCGCCGCACCGTACTTTGACTGGCTTAACAAGGGTGTCTTCGTCACCGTTGCCGGCCGTACGGCTGTGAATATGCTGTATGAGACCTACCTCGTAGGGTGAACTCCACCACGCTGCCACGCGCCCGACAAACAGTTTGCTGTTCTAAGGCCACAACAACGGTCATACTTTTGTGGTGGCGCACCACACGCCGGCCGCGGCACAGGCACTGCTGGGCCGCAACTCCGAGTTCGCTTCGCTTGACCGGGTGCTCGATGACGCCCGGGGGAGCCGCGGCAGCGTGCTGGTAGTGCGCGGCGAGTCCGGGGTCGGGAAATCGGCACTGCTGGACTACGTGGCCGGCCGCGCGTCGGGCTGCCAATTGGCCCGGTCTGCTGGCGTGGAGTACGAGGCGGAGTTGATGCTCGCCGGCCTGCAGCAGCTGCTCGGTGCGTCGATGCTGGGGCGCTCAGAGCAGCTTCCCGCCCCGCAGCGCGACGCCCTCAGAGTCGCCCTCGGCATGCAGCAGGGGCCGGCGCCGGACCGCTTTCTGGTCGGCTTGGCCACCCTCGGGGTGCTATGCGACATGGCCGAGGAGCGCCCGCTGATCTGCTTGATCGACGATGTGCAGTGGCTGGACCGAGCATCGCTTCAAGTGCTCGCATTCGTTGCCCGGCGCCTCGCGGCAGAACGGATCGCCATGGTGTTCGCGGTCCGAAAGCCCAGTCCCGCACAGGAACTCGACGGATTGCCCGAGCTTGCCGTCGAGGGTCTGGACGACCATGACGCGCGTCGCTTGCTGGCGTGGGCTGTGCCTGGACGTCTTGACGAGCAGGTGCGTGATCGGATCGTCGCCGAAACACGAGGCAATCCCTTGGCCCTGTTGGAATTGCCGCGAAGTTTGACACCCGCGGAGATGGCCGGCGGGTTCGGCCTTCCCGATGAGCGGACGCTGTCGGGCCGCATCCAGCAGAGCTTCCTGAGGCGCATCGAATCGCTTCCCGAGGAGGCGCGGGAGCTGCTGTTCGTTGCTGCTGCCGAACCCGTGGGCGATGTGACTTTGCTATTGCGTGCGCTAGACGTCCTTGGGATCGCAGTCGACAGCATCGTCCCGGCTGAGAACGCGGGGCTGATCGACCTCGGTCCGCGGGTGCGCTTCCCGCACCCGGTCGTGCGCTCGGCGGCCTACCGGGCCGTTACCCCGGAGATGCGCCGCCGCGGTCACGCCGCGTTGGCCGACGTGACCGACCCCGAGACCGACCCCGATCGTCAGGCCTGGCACCGCGCACACGCTGCCCCCGCTCCTGATGAAGCCGTGGCTGTCGAGCTCGAGCGCTGTGCGTCGCGCGCGCAGGCACGCGCGGGTCCGGAGGCCGCGGCAGCGTTTTTGGAGCGGGCTGTCGACCTGACCCCGGACGGCCGGCTGCGTGGTGCGCGCGCAATATCCGCCGCGCAGGCCAAGTTCGACGCCGGCTCACCGGCGGCGGCGGAAGGGCTTCTGGCGGTGGCGGCCATGTGCCCGCTCGACGAGCTGGATCGCGCGCGAGTCGATCGGCTAAAGGCACACATCGCGTTCGCGCGCACCCGCGGCGGTGACACGCCTGCGCTGCTGAGCGCTGCGGCCCAACGCTTGGAAACGCTTGATCCAGATTTGGCGCGCCAGACACACCTGGAGGCGCTGTGGGCGGCGGTGCGCAGCGGGCGCTTCGTAAAGGCCCAGGCCGTGGTCGACGCCGCTGAGGCGGCGATTGCCCCGATGCGGGGATGCTCGTCGAGCGCCATCGACCTGATGCTCGACGGGCTGACCAGCCGTATGGGGCGCGGCTACACCGCGGCGCTACCGCTGGTGGCGCGCGCGCTGGATGCCTTTCAGGACGAGGGCTTTCGCCAAGAGAACATCACCTGGTGCTGGCTTGCCTGCCAGCTCGCGATGGACCTGTGGAACGACGGAGCCTGCGCGAACATCGCCAGCGGACTGAGCGTGGTCGCTCGTGAGCGCGGGGCGCTGACCGTTTTGCCGTTCGCGCTCAACTACTCCGCCGCCCATCAGCTGTTCGCCGGCAGGTTCGATGTTGCCGAGCAGCTGGTCGACGAAGCAAACCGCATCACCGCAGCGACCGGTAACGTCCCGATCGCGGACTTCTCAGTGTTGCTCGCGGCGTGGCGCGGTGACCGCGACATGACTTATCAGCTGCGCGGGGCGGTGATCCCGGACGCGACCGCGCGCGGCGAGGGGTTCGCTGTTGAAGCCGCAGAGTGGGCAGCGGCAACGCTCCATGTCGGCAAAGGCGAATACGCCGACGCGGTCGCTGCGGCACAGCGTGCCTACGATCCCGATGGGCTGGGATTCAACGTATGGGTGCTTCCTGAGCTCATCGAGGCAGCCGCGCGCAACGGCGATTTCGCTATCGCCAGAACAGCTTTCGAGCAGCTCGCCGAACGTTCTTCCCTGAGCAACACGGAATGGGCGCGCGGCATCGAGGCCCGCTCGCGCGCGCTGCTCGCGGATGGACAAGACGCCGAGGACCTCTACCGGGAAGCGATCGAGCAGCTTGGGCGTTCTCGCGTCGTCGTCCACCACGCCCGCGCGCAACTCATCTACGGCGAGTGGCTTCGTCGTGAACATCGCCGCGTCGATGCGCGGGGGCAGCTGAAAGCGGCCTATGCGGCGTTCGATGCGATGGGTGCGCAAGCGTTCGCCGAGCGCGCGCAGCGCGAACTGCTGGCCACCGGCGAGACGGTACGCAAGCGCACCGCCGATACGAACGATCTCCTTACGCCGCAAGAAGCGCAGATCGCCCGCCTCGCTTACGAAGGCCTCACCAACCCTGAGATCGGCCAGCAGCTGTTCCTCAGCCACCGCACCGTGGAGTGGCATCTGCGCAAAGTCTTCACCAAGCTGGACATCAGCTCCCGCAGGGAACTGATAACTGCCTTACGCGGCTCGAACTATGAGCCGATACCGCTCTGATGGCAAGAAGGAGAGCGCCCTTTCGCCGCCGGCGCCTGGGTCAACGCGTCTCCTCGGCTGAAGAAGCACTCGCCGGCGCGGTCGTGAGGACTCGCAGTTCTTCGAGCGCCCTAGCGGAGTCGCTGCCCGGCTCGGCGCGATAAATGAGCACATGCTGCCCAGCAGCATGCGGAACATGCGGGACGTTTAGCTGGTTCCGGGACAGATACAGGTCGCCGACTAGCGGATGCCGCATGTGCAAGGTTCCCAGCCGATAACCCACATCGGCGCGCGTCCAAGCTTGGCGGAAATACGAACTGGCGGAGGATAATTCAAAAATCAACGTTTGCATGCGAGGATCGTCCGGAACCGTTGCGGCCAGTTCCCGTAAACCACTCACCGCGGCATCGGTCGCATCCTCCCAATCAACGTAGAGCTCGCGCGCGGCGGGGTCTAACAGGCGCCACCGCAAGAAATTTTGTCCCGGTGCGAATCCCGGTGACAGCGCCTGCGCGATCGGATTCGCGGCTAATACATCTTGGTACCTACTGGCTACGATTGCCGGGAACGGCAACTCGTCAATCAACTGGTCCAGCCCCTCGGCCGCACCGTCCAGAACGGAGTCATCCCAGCGGCTGATGACCGGGTTGGCCAGTTGGTGCAAATACCTCGTGGCCTTGATGTCCAGCCGTAGGGCCCGCGCGAGCGCCTCGACAACCTGGGGTGACGGCTTCTTGTCGCGACCCACCTCGAGTCGCAGGTAGTACTCGGCGCTGATGCCCGCCAGCATCGCCAGCTCCTCGCGGCGCAAACCCGCAACTCGTCGCCGCGCACCAGGAACCAGCCCGACATCCTCGGGCCGCACCTGCTGTCGGCGCGCACGCAGGTATTCACCGAGCGCGTTGGCTTGCTGCGCCATGACTTATTCGCTGCCAGTACCGCTGCTGGAAACAGCTGATAGAGACCGCAGTTCCTCGATCGCTCTGGCGGACTCGGTGCCGTGCTCGGCGCGATACATCAACACGTGGTCTCCCCCGGGATACGGAGCGTTGAGCCGGTGCCGGTAAAGATAAAGGTCACCGACGAGAGGATGGCGGTAATGGTGGAATCCAAAGTGGTAACCCACTTCCGCACCGCCACACCATAATTCGCGGAAGCGGCCGCTGGCAGCGCACAGGTCATCCGTTAACGCTTGCATGCTAGCGTCGTTGGCGGAGATACCGGAGAATTCCCGCAATCCACCCACCAGGCTAGCGATCACCTCGTCCCAGTCAGCGTAGAGCTCGCGCGCAGCGGGCTCTAATAGGCGCCAGCGCAGGATGTTTCGTCCTGGCGTGAACTCTGGTGACAGGGCGGGGGCAAGCGGATTTGCCGCCAAAACATCGAGGTACCTGTTCACCACGACGGCCGGCATCACAAACTGATTGATTGCTTCAGCCAGTGCGTAGAGCTGCGCTACTTCCGAATCGGAGGTATGCGATCCGGTCGGCTTCGCCAGGTTGTGCAGATGCTGCGTGGATTTGATGTCCAGCCGCAGTGCCCGCCCAAGGGCTTCAACAACCTGAGTCGATGGATTCTTGTCGCGGCCCACCTCTAGTCGCAGGTAGTACTCGGCGCTGATGCCCGCCAGCAGTGCCAGCTCCTCGCGGCGCAAACCCGCAACGCGTCGGCGCGCGCCGGGAACCAGCCCCACATCCTCGGGCCGCACCTGCTGGCGCCGCGCGCGCAAGAAATCGCCCAGCGCGTTGCCCTTAGCCGCCATTACCCGCTCCCGGGTGCGGCGGACAGCGATCGCAACTTGTCGAGCGCGCGGACGGAGTCACTACGGTCATCTGCGGTAAACATGATCACATGGTCCCCGCCGGCGTACGAAACATTCAGCCGGTGGTTTCGCAGATCAAGGTCGCCGACCAGCGGATGACGGAAGTGGCAGATCTTTATTTGGTAGCCCACAGCTGTGCCGGTGGACCACAGTTCGCGGAATCGCTCGCTGCCCGCGCATAGCTCATCCGTCAACGCCTGCAGCCGAGCATCGTTCGGACACGAACCCGCGGACTCCCGCAGAGCACCCACCATGCCGGCGGCCGCCTTCTCCCAATTGCGGTAGAGCTCGCGGGCCGCGGGTTCTAAAAACCGCCAGCGCAAGAAATTCTGGCCCGGCGTGAACTCCGGCGACAGGGCGCGGGCAATCGGATTTGCCGCCAACACATCCAAGTACTTGTTGGCGACGACGGCCGGTATGGAGATTTGATCGACAAGTTTCGCCATGGCGTACGCCTGCCTGACCGCCAGGTCGGACGCACCCGACTCGGTCGGATGCGCCAGGTTGTGCAGGTGCCGCGCGGCCCTGGGGTCCAGCCGCAGGGCCCGTGCGAGGGCCTCCACGACCTGTGGCGACGGATTCTTGTCGCGGCCCACCTCCAGGCGCAGGTAGTACTCGGCGCTAATGCCCGCCAGCATTGCCGGCTCCTCGCGGCGCAAACCCGCAACTCGTCGGCGCGCGCCGGGAACCAGCCCCACATCGTCGGGCCGCACCTGCTGGCGTCGCGCGCGCAGGTAATCGCCGAGCGCGTTTCCTTCGACCGCCATTGCTCGAGCCTAATCCTGTCCCTGCCAGTACCCAGGATAAACGCGGTATCCCCGATCGCGATGCGGCGCCCTGATGGTTAATACAAGGCCCCGGCCGAGTAGCGAGATACCTCGCCGGCCCGCCCCGCGAATGCCAGAGCTTTCGCCGAACCCACGAACAGAGGATGCCATGACCATCACAGTCACGTTGCCGAGAACGCCCCAGCCCTATTTGGAGCGGGGTTTGCTGCCTGCCGACTTCTACTCCTACGAGGAGCTGCTGTCAGATTCGGAGCGGGAGAAGGTCGCCCGTATCCGCGAATTCTTCCGCACGGAGGCCGCGCTGATCGTCGAGGACTACTGGGCGCGGGCCGAGTTCCCGCACGAGCTCGTCAAGGGATTCGCGAAGTTGGGCCTGCTGGATTGGGCCGATCCCGATTCGTCGGAGCCCGCGCCGAGCAACCTGATGACGGGCATCACCGCGCTGGAGATGGCGCATGCCGACCCGTCACTCTCCGTGTTCTTCGGGGTACATAGCGGCCTTGCGATGGGCAGCATCCTCAGTTGCGGCTCCGAGGAGCAGAAGCGGCGGTGGCTGCCGGCAATGAGCCAGTTCGAGAAGATCGGCGCGTTCGCGTTGACCGAGCCGCACGGCGGCTCCGACGTGGCAGGCGGCATGGAGACCACCGCGCGCCGCGAGGGTGACGAGTGGGTGCTCAACGGCGCCAAGCGCTGGATCGGCAACGCCACCTTCGCTGACGTGGTGGTGGTGTGGGCTCGCGAGGTGGAGACCAACAAGGTACTGGGGTTCGTGGTGGAGAAGGGCACTCCCGGGTTCACCTCGACGAAGATCGAGAACAAGTTCGCGCTGCGGATCGTGCAGAACGCCGACATCGTGCTCGACGAGTGCCGGGTTCCGGAGGCCAACCGGCTGCAGAACGCGAACTCGTTCCGCGACACCGCCGAAATCCTGCGCCGCACCCGTAGCGGTGTGGCGTGGCAGGCGGTAGGAGTCCAGTTCGCGGCATACGAGCTCGCACTGCAGTACGCCAAGGAACGCACTCAGTTTGGTCGCCCGATCGGCAAGTTCCAGATGGTTCAGGACCTGCTGGTCAAGATGCTCGGCAACGCCACGGCGTGCGCCGGGATGATGGTCCGCCTGGCCCAGCTGCAGCACGACGGCGTGTACCGCGATGAGCAGTCCGCGCTGGCGAAGGCCTACTGCTGCTCGCGGATGCGCGAGACCGTGCACTGGGCCCGGGAGTTGTTCGGCGGCAACGGCATTGTGCTCGACTACAACATCGGCCGATACGTTGCCGACTCCGAGGCGCTGTACTCCTATGAGGGAACCCGCGAGATGCAGACGCTGATCGTCGGCAAGTCAGTCACCGGCCTGAGCGCATTCGTTTAAGGAGAAGATAACAATGACTAATCAAACACAGCAATCAACGCAATCCGTGTTTTCCGGCCTGAAAGTCGTTGAGATAGCGAGCTTTATCGCTGCCCCCGCGGCAGCAACGATGCTGTCGGACTACGGGGCCGACGTCATCAAGGTCGAGCCGCCGGGTATGGGTGATCCGCAACGCCTGCTCAGCTCGGTCCCGCCGAGCCCGCAGGCGCTGGGGAATTACAGCTGGCACTTGGCCAATCGCAACAAGCGCGGCATGTCGATCAACCTGAAGTCCGAAGGCGGGACGCAGATCCTCAAGCGTCTCGTCGAATGGGCCGACGTGTTGATCACCAACTTCCCGCACGGCACCCGCGAGGGACTGCACCTGGGCTACGAAGAGGTGTCGTCCTGGAACCCACGCATCATCTACGCCGACATCACCGGATTCGGCGATGCCGGCCCGGACGCCGGGCTGCCCGGGTTCGACTTGACTGCCTTCTGGTCACGCAGCGGGCTGCTCGCCTCGACCCGCGACGCCGGTGCACCGCCAACGTCTCCGGTGTGGGGCAGCGGGGATTACACCACCGCGGTGGCTATCTACGCGGCCGTCACGACCGCGTTGTATCACCGCGAGCGCACCGGGCGGGGTGCCAATGTAGGCACCTCGCTGCTGGCGATGGGGGTGTGGGCGACGGGAACGCTGGTGTCGGCGGCCTTGGCCGGCGGCAAGCCGTACGAACTGAATGACCGCGTCGCACCGGTGAACGCGCTGACGAATGCGTATCAGTGCGCCGATGGCCGCTGGATCATGCTGGCCGCCAGGCGATCGGCGTGGCCGGTACTGGCCAAGGCCCTCGGGCGGTCGGATCTGCTGACCGATCCGCGCTTCCGCGGCGTGGAGGCTGTCAGCCAGCACGCCGCTGAATTGGCCGATCTGCTCGAAACCGAATTCCGTGCTCAACCCCTGGCGCATTGGGAAGAGGTCCTCGACGAGGCTCGCATCCCCTACGGCGTCATCCAGACGCCCGAAGAGGCCGCGGAGGATCCACAGCTGCGTGCCGCCGACATTGTCGTGCCGATCGAGGGTGCCGCCGACCTGGACTACACGGTCAACAACCCGCTCACCCTACGCGGGCTGGCCCGGGTGCCTGCCCGGCGCGCACCCGAGCACGGAGAGCACAACGCCGAAGTCCTCACCCAGCTGGGATTCAGCACGGATGACATCGACCAACTACAAGCGACGGGAGCCATTCCCGTTGCCCCAGAACAGGAGATAGTGAAATGACCACAATCGAAGCAGCGACCGAACTGGTACTCACCGAGCGTCACAGTGGCCCCTTGCAAGGCGTCCTGACGATCACCATCAACCGGCCGGCGCAAAAGAACGCCGTCAACCGCGACGTCGCCGTCGCAGTGGCGTCCGCCCTGGATCTGCTGGATTCCGATCCGTCACTGTCGGTGGGCGTGGTCACCGGCGCCGGCGGGACGTTCAGCGCGGGCATGGACCTGAAGGCGTTCGCGAACGGGCAGACCCCGATCCTGCCCGGTCGCGGATTCGGCGGGGTCACCCAATCCGTGGTGCGCAAGCCGCTGATCGCGGCCGTCGAAGGCTGGGCGCTCGGTGGTGGTTTCGAGATGGCGCTGGGCTGCGACCTGATCGTTGCCGCCGAAGACGCCAAATTCGGGCTGCCCGAGGTGAAACGGGGACTCATCGCCGGGGAGGGCGGTGTCATCCGCCTGCCGCAGCGCATCCCCTACCACGTCGCCCTTAGGGTGCTGCTCACCGGCGAGCCGCTCTCGGCCATCGATGCCAAGCAGTACGGGCTCGTCAGCGAGCTGACCTCACCCGGGGCCGCATTGGCCGGGGCGCAGGAGCTTGCTCAGCGCATCGTCGCCAACGCCCCGCTTGCCTTGGCGAGGGTCAAGGAAGTCCTGCGAGAGACGCAGGGCCTCAACGACGCCGAGGCGTTCAAGCGCCAAGCCCAGAACGCGTCCAGCCTGCTGCACAGCGAGGACGCGCACGAAGGAGCGCTGGCTTTTGCCGAAAAACGCCCACCCGTCTGGCGTGGGCGCTAACGACAAAGTAGAGGAGCAACAATCATGAATTCACTAAAGCCATTGCGCCGCATCGCAATCGTCGGTACGGGCACCATCGGAGCGAGTTGGGCGACGCACTACCTCGCCCACGGCTTCGACGTCACGGCCACCGATCCCGCGCCGAGTGCCGAAGCGGCACTGCGGGCCTACGTGGAGGGTGCATGGGAGGGGGTGAAGACGCTGGGGCTCGCGCCCGGCGCCTCACCGGATCGCCTGAAGTTCACTTCCGACCTGGCGGCGGCCCTCGCCGACGCCGACTTCGTTCAGGAGAACGCACCGGAGCGACCGGAACTGAAGGTCAAGCTGTTCGCCGAGATCGACGACGCCACGCCGCCCGAGGCGATCATCGCCTCGAGCTCGTCGGGTATCACGATGAGCGTGATGCAGGCCGAGTGCCGGCGTCCGGAGCGAACCATCATCGGCCATCCCTTCAACCCACCTCACGTCATTCCCCTCGTGGAGGTCGTCGGTGGGACGAGGACCGCTCCCGAAACGATCCACGACGCGATGGTTTTCTACGCCTCGATCGGCAAGAAACCCATCCACCTGAAAAAGGAACTGCCCGGCCACGTCGCCAACCGCCTGCAGTCGGCGCTGTACCGGGAAGTGGTCTACCTGATCGGTCAGGGAGTGCTCGACGTCACCGACGCCGACAATGCGGTGTCATGGGGTCCCGGGCTGCGCTGGGGGGTCATGGGCCCCAACCTGCTGTGGCACCTCGGCGGCGGCCAGGGCGGCATCCAGCACTTCATGGAGCACCTGATGCCGCGGATGGCGGCCGGATGGCCGGGGCTGGGCAACCCGGAGTTGACCCCCGAGCTTGAGCAACAGGTCATCAAGGGCGTCCTCGAGGAAGCGGACGGCCGGTCGATCGAGGAACTCGCCGCCGAGCGCGACGAGATGCTGTTCGGGCTGCTGGCGGTGCGCGCCGAGTACGGGTCATCGCCCGCAACGAACGCATGAAAAGCCCTAAGACATAAGGAGAGGACGACGTTGACTAGTCGGCGTCCCAAAGATGTTGATTTGCTTACTAATCGAAAGGACCAATCATGACTCTGACGGGAAGGTTGTTCGTGCTCGAAGCCAGCGGTGGCGGACGGCTGTTTTCCATCAACCCCGACGGCTCCGGCAAGACGTTCCTGGTTACCGGCTGCCCCGTCCCCGACGGTGTCGCGGTCGATGTCCAGGCCGGCCACATCTACTGGACCAACATGGGCATGCCATCGGCCAACGACGGCTCGATCGAACGAGTCGATCTTGACGGAGGCAACCGCACCACGATCGTGCCCAGCGGCGGCACCTACACCCCCAAGCAGCTTCATTTCGATGCCGTCGGGCACAAGCTGTATTGGTCTGACCGGGAGGGCATGCGGGTGATGCGCTGCGACCTCGACGGCTCCAACGTCGAGACCCTCGTGCAGACCGGGCAGGGCGACGAGGACCGCCGCGACGAGACGAACTGGTGCGTCGGGGTCGCCGTCGACCACGTCGGCGGGCATCTCTACTGGACACAGAAGGGCCCCAGCGATGCCGGCCTCGGTAGGATCCTGCGGGCCGGGCTCGACTTTCCCGCAGGCGAATCCGCAGCCAGCCGCGGCGACGTCGAGGTGGTGTTCAAGGACCTGCCCGAGCCGATCGACCTCGAAATCGACCACACGACACGGATCCTGTACTGGACCGACCGTGGAGACCCGCCGCACGGCAACACCGTCAACCGGGTTCCACTGGACGAGATCGGCAGCAGCGAAGCAGAAATCGTGGCGACCCACCTGATGGAAGGCATCGGCATCGCGCTCGATCCAGGCCACAACCGCATGTTCGTCACCGACCTGGGGGGCAACGTGTGGGCGGCCGCCCTGGACGGAAGGGGCCACCGCCCGATCCGCGCCCTGCAAGGCAACCTCACCGGTATCGCCTACGCCGAGATACCCGACGGGAGTTGAACATGAGCACGCTCTCCGGCACCACAGAGGGGACTGGTCAGCGGCATCGCGTCGTCGTGATCGGTTCGGGTTTCGGCGGATTAACCGCGACCAAGGCGCTCAAGCGCGCGCCGGTCGATGTCACGATGATCGCCCGGACCCAGCACCACCTGTTCCAGCCGCTGCTCTACCAAGTCGCGACGGGCATCTTGTCCGAGGGCGAGATCGCCCCTGCCACCCGCCGGGTCCTTCGCAACCAGCGCAACGCGGAGGTGCTGCTTGGTGACGTTGTGGAGATCAATCTGGCCAGACGCTACGTGGTCGCTGAACTGCTCGGGCAGCGCTACCAGACCGCGTACGACAGCCTCATCGTCGCGGCCGGCGCCGGCCAATCTTATTTCGGTAATGACCATTTCGCGGAGTTCGCACCCGGCATGAAGACGATCGACGATGCGCTCGAAGTGCGCGGCCGCATCCTCGGCGCTTTGGAGCTGGCTGAACGGTCCAGCGATCCAGCTCGCCGTGAGAAGCTGCTGACGTTCACCGTCGTCGGTGCGGGTCCGACCGGGGTGGAGTTGGCGGGCCAGATCGCTGAACTGGCGGCCCAAACCATGAAAGGTGCGTTCCGCCACATCGACTCGGCAGAGGCGCGGGTGATCCTGCTCGACTCGGGGCCGGCGGTGCTGCGGCCAATGGGCGCCAACCTCGGAAACAAGGCCCGGGCGCGGCTGCAGAAGATGGGTGTCGAGGTACAGCTCGGGGCAACAGTCATCGATGTCGACCGTGACGGATTGACGGTCAAGGACTCCGACGGCACCACCCGACGCATCGAATCCGCCTGCAAGGTGTGGTCGGCCGGGGTGTCCGCGAGCCCATTGGGCAAGCAGATCGCCGAGCAAGCCGGTGCCGAAGTCGACCGGTCGGGCCGCGTGATGGTACTACCCGAATTGACCATTGCCGGCTATCCGGACGTGTTCGTCATCGGTGACATGGCCTCGGTAGCAGGCGTTCCCGGCATGGCACAGGGCGCTATCCAAGGTGCAAAGTACGCCGCCCGGATCATCAGGGCCGAGCTCAAGGCCGCGACCCCAACCGCGCGCCAACCGTTCGACTATGCCGTCCGCGAACCGTTCCATTATGCCGTGCGCGAACCGTTCCATTATTTCGACAAAGGTTCCATGGCCACGGTTTCGCGCTTCGCAGCTGTCGCCAAGGTCGGTCGGCTGGAGTTGGGCGGCTTCGTCGCATGGTTGGCGTGGCTGCTGTTACACCTGATCTATATCGTCGGTTTCAAAAGCAAGATCACCACTGTCATTTCGTGGGCGACGACTTTCCTCACGATGAACAGAGGCCAGCTCACGATCACCGGGCGGCAGTCCCGTGCTGAACAGTACGCGGCGCGGCCCACCCAACCCGATGCAGCGGCCAAGGCCGCGTAACACGAATGGGAGAGAGAGATGAGTTTCAACGTGCCAACCAACTTCGCGAGCAGGCCGGTGGCCGTCGTCGGCGCCGGCACGCTGGGACGGCGCATCGCGCTGATATTCGGCGCACACGGCGCTCAGGTCAGGATCCATGACCTCGCCGAAGCGCAACGCCGCGCCGCTGTCGACTACGTGTGGCAGAACCTTCCGGCGCTCGCAGACCGGCTTACTGGTGTTGTGCCCGGCCATGTTTCGGCTGACGCCGACCTTGCCGAGGCGGTGCACAACGCATGGCTGGTCATCGAGGCGATCCCCGAGCGGCTCGAGCTGAAGAAGCAGGTGTTCGGACAACTTGACGAGCTGTCGGCTGCCGATGCCATCCTCGCCAGCAATTCGTCGTCATATGCCAGCCGCATGTTTTTGGACAAGGTGCACCGTCCCGAACGCGTGCTGAACATTCACTTCTACATGCCGCCCAAACAGAATGCCGTCGATGTCATGTCATGCGGCGAAACCGATCGCGACGTCATCGACTTCGTGCTGGCGACGCTGCCGGGGTTCGGGCTTCACCCGTTCGAAGCGCGCAGGGAGAGTACCGGCTTCATCTTCAATCGGGTTTGGGCAGCGGTAAAGCGGGAGTCGCTCGAAGTTGTCGCCGAAGGCGTGTCCACGCCGCAGGAAGTCGACCGGATGTTTGAAATCAATACCGGCTCCGCGGCCGGCCCGTTCCGGATGATGGATAAGGTCGGCCTGGACGTCGTTTTGGACATCGAAGAGCACTATTGCGCCGAGCACCCGGAGTACCCGGAAGGGCCACGCCGGCTGTTACGCAGTTATCTGCAAAAAGGTCGGTTGGGGGTCAAATCGGGTGCCGGGTTCTACGACGATTACCCACGCCCCACGCAGCCGCCGATCGATTCCTAACGCCTGGAGAGTGTTCCAGTGACTAATGACGCCGTAGGGTTCGTGGGGCGCATCACTGCGCAAGGCGCATCGGATGCTGTGAATCAACTGCCGCTTTGGCTTCAGGAAATTCAAGCGATTGCAGCGGTTGCAACCACTCTTGGTGTGCTCATCACGCTGTACGTCGCTGTGGTCCGTGAGCCCAGAAAAGCAGCCGACGAACGCAAACGCCACGAAGCGCAGATTGATGCACTCCGCCGCGCTCGGGGGAAACGTGTTGCGGCTCAAGCTCGAAAGGTTTTCGCCTCTAGCGCTAGGACGCCGATATTTGGTGATTCGTGGTGGACCGTGAGGTTAGACAATACAAGCAACGCAGTGACGACGATCCTTGCCGTACAGGTTAAAGCCATAGATACCAGAGGGGTTGAAGTGCCCGATGGCTGCGAGCAAGCCAACCACACGATGCGGTTTGATCAGGCTTTCGATCGGTCCGTCCTTGCGGCGCTGTCAACTTTCACTGGCGGGTCGGAGCGAAGTAACCGTCTACCGCCGGCCTTCAAACAAGCATTGCGGGATGCTTTGGTTGGTCACTTCGCCACAGAATGGGAGCGTATCCTGCCGCCTAATCAGCACACCGTGATGGCCTACAGAACCACAAACCCTGATTACACGTTGCGCGTCGTAATCGATTACGAAGACCAGGCCGGTTATCAATGGCGGCGCACCGATACGGGCCAGCCGGAACGCATAAGCATGGAACCGCTGGTAGCCGCCAGCGCTGACAGGACGGCAGGCGATTGGAGGTTTCGGGTGCCTCGGTGACCTCAACAGACGTCCTCGATGGCTACCTTCTGGCGCTGAGTGCGTTTGCTGCTCTCGGGGGAACGCTGTGGGCGGTGACTTCGGTGCGGCGTTGGAGCAGTTCCTCGGCTCGGGGGAGGAATTATCAAGACCTGTGGATCAGGGTGTTTCAGGCGACCGCCGTTTTGGTTGATTCGGTCGCTTCGGATCAGGTGATGTCGGCGGGACGGATCAGGGCGCGGACATGCAGGCAATCGACGGCTGCACCAGCAGTAGCGTCTGTTCCTCGAACGCAAGAAGCCCCACCTGGTGGCCAACGTCGCGGTCGCCGTCAGCCGGCCGGGTGGTGCTGGTCACTTGCCACGCTGAGCTGAGCGCAGCCAACCAGCTTGGTCGGAGGCGGCCGGTCGGCGGCGATGAACAGGGGAGCGAAAGGCAAGGCTCGCTGGTAGGTTTACTGGATCTGCGTTACAGCTATGAGCCACAACAGAATTCCTTAAGTACTGGTGTGACTCGTCCTTAGAGAGCAGCCACCGTTCGCGCCGAACCATCGTCGTGCGGTACTCAACCCGCGTATCTCAGTCTGACATCACCGTCGTAGACCAATCACCGCCGCGGCACCGACTGACACCGATCAAACGAAAGCCGCCCCAGCACTAAAACCGGGGCGGCTTTCACCTGCCTCTTGACAAACGATGCCTACATATCAGCTGGGCACGGCTTCGATGACGCACAGCGGCCCTGCTGTGTGCACCACGCGCTGCAGTCGGAAGCCGCCCTGCTGGAGTAGGTCGGTCCACTGCTTGAGGCCGCGTTCCAGTGCGCCTGCCAGCACCAGCATCTCCATATCGGCGTAGTGGCCAAGGAATTCGCGGTCGTGATCCGGGACGACCATCTCCAACAGTAGCAGTTTCGCACCCGGAGGGGCCGCGGCTTTGATGGTGCCAAGGATCGCGATGGCTTTGTCATCGGGCCAGTCGTGGATGACGTTCTTCATCACATAGGCATCAGCGGACGGCACGCTTTCGAAGAACGACCCGCCCGTCACCGTGACTCGGTCGATGACACCGTGCGCGGTCAACATAGGCGGCGCTCCCTCGACTGCCTCGGGGAGGTCGAACAGCACGCCGCGGGCATCGGGGGCGGCGGCGAGAATGGACGACAGTAACCGGCCGTGGCCGCCACCGATATCAGCGATCACGCCGAAGTCGCTGAAGTCGTATGCCGCGACCACCGCTGCCTCCAACACCGACGACGTGGAGGTCATGGCGTCGTTGAATATCTGCGCGAACTCGGGGTCGTCGGGGAGGTAGTCGAAGAGGTCCTTTCCGAACACTTTTGGGGGATTCGGCTCTCCGGTGCGCACCGCATCGGCTAGCCGCGTCCAGTTCGCCCGGTGCTGCGGCGAGCCGTAGAGCAGGGCAACCCCACGCACCGAGATCGGCGAGTCGGTACGCAACGTGTCGGCCAGCGCGTTAAGCGAGAAACGGCCGTCGCGGCGCCTGCGAAAAACGCCGCGGCTGATCAGCAACCCCATCAGCCGCGCCATGCTGTCCGGGTCGGCCCCGATACGGCGCGCCAGCTCCTCCTTGGTCAACGGGCCCGCAGCAAGCGCGTCGGCGATACCCAGTTGCGCGGATGCCGAGATGGCCTGAGCCAGAAACGCCCCGAAGATGATGTCGATGACCGTGATCGGCGGAGGCGCCAGTCGCTGGTATAGACGCCCCACATGATGACGCACTCGTTCGACCGCACGAGCCACCCGGGCGGGCGGCAGCTTCGGGGTTGATGGCGATGACTTAGGCGGCATCGTTCTCCTTTGCCCGGCGATTACAGGACTCGAAGAAATAAGTATCACTCTTGAGAATTTTCGCGCGCTCGATCTGCTCTCACATTTATCCCAGAAACCTGAGGAATTGTCATGACCTGTTGATCAGGGTGTTTCAGGCGACCTCCGTTTTGGTTGATTCGGCCGGTTCCGGTGGAGTGATGTCGGTGGGGCGTGCGACCAGTTTGCCTTTGTGGAAGGTGGCGCCGGCACGGACCAGGGCGACCAGATGCGGTGCGTTGACGGCCCGCCAACGGGCTTGCGCAGTGTCGATCAGCTTGTAGGCCATGGCAATCCCGGCGGCACGGGATCCGGGGCCTTTGGTGACCTTGGTCCGCAACCGGACGGTCGCGAACGTTGACTCGATCGGGTTGGTGGTGCGCAGATGAATCCAGTGCTCGGCGGGATACTTGTAGAACTCCAGCAGCACGTCGGCGTCATCGACGATCTTGGCGACCGCCTTGGGGTACTTGGCGCCGTAATCGACCTCGAAGGCTTTGATCGCGACTTGAGCCTTGTCGACGTCCTCCGCGTTGTAGATGTCCTTGATCGCCGCGAGGGCGCCGGGATGCGCTGATTTCGGCAGCGCGGCAAGGACATTGCCTGCTTGTGAAACCAGCACCGTTGCTCTCGGGTAGCCGGGAACACCTCCCGGACCGCTTTCCAGAATCCCAGGGCGCCGTCCTCGACGGCCAGCACCGGGGCGGTCATGCCGCGGCGGCGACAATCGCGCAGCAGATCAGCCCGCGACTCAGTCGATTCGCGATAGCCGTCGGTGAGGGCGACGAGTTCCTTGCGGCCATCAGCACGCACCCCGAGCATCACCAACAGACAGAGCTTTTCCTGCTCGAGGCGGACTTTGAGGTGAATCCCGTCCACCCACAGGTAGACGTAGTCGGTGCCCGACAGATCTCGCTGACCGAACGCCCGCGCTTCGTCTTGCCACTGGCTGGTCAACCGGGTGATCGTGGTGGCCGAGAGCCCGATACCAGAGCCAAGGAATTGCTCCAGGGCCGGACCGAAGTCGCTGGTCGACAGACCACGCAAATACAGCAGCGGCAACACCTCGGCCATCTGCGGTGACTTACGCGCCCAGACCAGCAGGATCGCTGAGGAAAACCGCTGCCGTTGGGTCGATACGCTTGTCGTTGACCCGCGGAGCCCGAACCGTCACCGCGCCCGCCGCGGTGAGCACGTCGCGTTCCTGGTGATAGCCGTTGCGCACCACCAGTCGGCGTCCGTCCTTGTCAAGGTGATTGGCGAACTGCGCCACATAGCCGGCGACCTCGGCCTGCAATGCCGCGGCCAGCATCTGCCGGGCACCGTCGCGGACGATCTCATCCAACAACGACCGCTGGCCGGCCTCATTGCCGTTCGCCTCATCGGCATCGTGAACTACTGTCAGCATAGGCGTACCTTCCCAACCAGCGCGCCAGACGCCGGTCTTGATCAGAGCTACTGTGACTTTCAGATCATCCTCGGGAAGGTGCGCCCACTTTCACGCCGCCCTACAGAGGCTCATCCACAGGTTCTGATCATTGCTCGGCTCGGGGGCGGGACTGTCGGCCGTCTCGAGCACCCGTCTTACCGCCCGGTGGCAAGATGAGGCCACCTCATTTCAAGAACGAGATCTCTCGGGCACCGACTTCGTGTACCTGTGGGTCGACGGTATCCACCTGAAAGTTCGGCTCGAGCAAGAGAAACTGTGCCTGCTGGTGATGATCGGTGTCCGCGCCGACGGCCGCAAAGAGCTGGTCGCGTTGACCGACGGCTATCGGAAGTCCACGGAATCGTGGGCGGACGTGCTGCGCGGTTGTCGCCGGCGCGGGATGACCGCGCAGGTGCTGGCGGTAGGCGATGGCGCGCTGGGATTCTGGAAAGCGCTGCGCTAGGTGTTCCCGAACACATGTGAGCAGCGCTGCTGGTGGCACAAGCAAGCCAATGTGCTTGCCGCGCTGCCTAAGTCGGCACACCCTGGCGCCCTGGCCACGCTCAGGGAAATCTACAACGGCGAGGACATCGACGAGGCCCAAGTCGCGATCAAAGCGTTCGAGCTCGACTACGGCGCTTGAAGTACCCCAAAGCGGTCGCGAAGATCACTGGCGACGCCGACGTGCTGCTGGAGTTCTACGAGTATCCGGCCGAACACTGGATCCATCTTCGCACCACAAACCCAATCGAATCGACCTTTGCCACCGTGCGTTTACGCACCAAGGTCACCAAAGGGCCCGGCTCACGGCGCGCGGGAATTGCCATGGCCTACACGCTGATCGACGCCGCACAAGCCCGCTGGCGGGCCGTCAACGCACCGCACCTCGTCGCCCTCGTACGTGCCGTCGCGACATTCCACAAAGGCAAACTGCTCGAACGCCCCATCGACATCACCCCCGACACATCAGAGGCCGAGCCCTCGAACACTGGATCGGAGGTCGAGGCTCAGTGCGGGGGCTACGCCCTGTTGTTGAGGGCTGACTCCGATTGCGATGCTCAACTGTCTCCGTCGTTTCGGCTCCCAGGGCCAGGTGATGAGCGCCCAAACGGCGCCAACGATAATGACCTCCGCCAGTACGTAGAACGGCCAAGGTCCTAAGAAGTTCAGCAGTGACGCGTTGACGGGTTTCCTGTTGAGAAAGCCGTAGTCGCTTCCCGCAATCGCGTTGAAGGTGAAGGTGAACGCCCCCCACGCCAGGGTCGTGACGATTGCAAAGCGGTAGCTGCGCCAACCCGGCCGCATCCCGTACCCCCAGGTCAGATAAATGGCCGCCCATACCACGAGCAGGTGCAGCGCAAAGAACGTAAGGAAGCTATGGCTAGGGAAGTCTGCCGCATTGAGATCCGGTGTGATCAACGCCTGTGAGCTTAGGGGGAGGCCCCAGTAATAGACGAGTGCGAAGGCCCATTTCCGCTGTGACCACAAAGCGTAGGCCGCCGTGAGCTCGGCTAGATCGCAGAGTTGCAGCGGCACCGAATGGGCAATGGCCGGTTCGGCCAGCTTGTACAACAGAGCCACGCTGAATATCGCCATTGTCAGAGCCCCCAGGACGCGGCCGAGTAGCCGGGCCTGCGATTCGGTGTGCCGACGTCCGATCCAGACCAGCGCAGCGGACCCGATCGCGAACACCACGAGCGCCGCCCAATGTGACGGGCCGTAGGCGGCGAAGTGCCGCGTCGCGTGGATGGGCGCCAAATCCGCCGGCAGCGTCCCCGTGGTGGTCATTGTCAGTGACTCCTTAACTGTTGTGCTGCCATCCGTGCTGTCTGAAGCGTGAAGTAGTGCTGACGCAGGGTGTGTCCGTTGTGCTTGACTGCCCACACTTGGGGGCGAATCTCGATGATTGCGGTCATTGGTTTAGCTCTCACTCGTCACTCAGCCGGGGCCCTGTATCAACCATGGGCGCGCCGCAGATCGGATGGGGATGCCGCCTTTATCCCCGGTACTGGCAGGGACAGGCGTAGCGACGTCGCTTCACGAGTTGCGCTATTCAGCCCCGCTCGGCCGGCTACGCGCTGGTGTCACGTCCCTGCGGGATGCTGAACATCAGCCATCACACCGCTGGGCGCCAAACATGTTGACACGCTTAATGATCAGATCTAAGAGAGACGAAACTTCTTATGTCAGGCGGATGTCGCTGACATCGATGGACACCATGAGTTCGTCCGGTATGAGCCGGCCGCCCGCGTCGCAGCGGTACGCCCGGCGCTTCGACGGCAGCTTGATTCCGTCGGCCTCCACTATGTCGTACACGTATTGGATCGCCGCGAACCCGCCGGCGATGTCGACACGGTAGTCGTGCCGGCGCTGCAGAAAGTCGCTGTCGAAATAGAACTCCTGCAGCCGGCTGTGGCTGGCGAACTGGTCGGGGAATTGCGCTTGCAGCCCGAACCACCGCTCGCCGTGATCCTCGATCGGATCGGTCTCGGTGACGGCGAACCCGGGCAGCGCCATCAGGAACGGCGTGGTCAAATAGGTCCACAGCGCGTAGCCGTTAAAGTAGGCGCGTTGCAACGGATCCCACTGAGTTGTCAATTCGTGACCGGCGAATGATTCTCGCGGGTTGAGTCGTTCGGCGACCACACGTCCATCAAGCTTTTCGATGGCGATGCGTTGCGGCGTGAAATCGGTTTTTTGGTCTTCCGCACCAAATGGCTGCACCGACGCCCATTCCCGGTGCAGCGCGACGGTCATCCGTCGCGGCGCGGGATCTTGCGGTTGGCCCTTGATCTGCCATAGCTTGCCGCCGCTGACGATCGTCGCGTCGATGGTGGTGAATTCGCGCCACCGGTCTAACCCTCCGTGCGCCGCGAGGACCACGTCGAGCAACCCCGTCATCACCGCGCACCGCGTAGTCGCTGGTTCTGCATGGTCGGGACCACACTAGCCGCGCTGGACATCATTCGATCATAGGCCGCCGAGGGCATTCGCAGCGCGTCACCTAGGTCACCGATGCGACGCCACGCGTGGTGCCGAAATCCATTAGATCGGATCGTCAGCCGCCGCGTCGTCGGCAGCGCTTTCCGGACAAATCTGCGCCGCCATCTTCAAAATCAGAGTTGACCGAGGCCGGCTGAACGACACAGCGGCAGCAAATGGTTGGCCTACTGGACACCATGCGCACAAAAACGATAACGCGACTGGGCCTCAAGGGGTGTCCTGCGAATACCACCCCTTAACAGGGTCTGTCTGAGGACCCCTCGAGCGGAATTCGCGGCGAGTGAGAGGCGCTGATCGTGGTCCTAGCCGCCGGTCGAGTTACACGTCAGCCAAAACGGCCAGCGGAAACACCATACGAAACGCCCATTGAGAGGAGTCTTTTCATGTCCACGATCCGCTTCCATCAGACGACCACCGCGACACCCGAGCAGTTCATTGCCGGGCTCACGGACTTCGGGCCCGGCCGGGCGGAGCTCTTCAAAAATAGCGCCGATTCGTACCTGAAAGTCCATAGCCAGGGCCCGCATGACGCTGATGTCACCGAGGGCTCGGGCGGCGTCTGGGAACGCCTGCATTACGACTGGTCGGACCCGAACCACGTGATACTCACGACCACCGACTCAAACCTGTTCGGCGGCGCCTCGGGTCACACCTATACCTTGACGCCCCAACCCGACGGAACGACACAGGTAGACGTCGTCTTGGTTCGCGAGGGCAAAAACCTCAAGGGACGGGTGGTCGCGGGCGTGCTCGGAACCATTGGAAAGCGTTCGCTGGCCAAGGCTTTCGCCGGCAGCGTCAAAGCCATAGAAGCCCGGACCGAGGCCCACGCGGCAGAACTCTCGTAACGCCTGTCGGCATGACCGCCCGCCGATCTCGCTTTCAGCGGAGAACTGTCAAGCGACCCGCTGGTGGGCACAAGCGTCGAACTGCTGCCGTTCGAACCGCGGCGCGCTTCACAACTCGGAGATGATGTGGAGGCGCCGCGCACTGTACTCGGTGGCAGAGATCGCGCCGGTGGCGCGGAGCGCGTCAAGCTCCCTGAGGCGCTCCGCAACCGGCATCTGAACGGGCGGTTCCGGTTGCGACAGCGCTATCGGACGCGCGGGCGCTGCGAAGTCGTGCCTCACGTCCTTGGCACCCCATCCCGCGCCGAGGTTGACGAGCCGCAGCGCGAACAGCACGCCGGTCGCGGTGATCGGCAGCCCGAGGTAGAGCATCCACCCCAGCGGCATGCCCGCGCGGCTCAGCGCGAAATAGCGCGACAGCAGCAGCAGAGCGACCAGCGCCCCGGACAGCAGGACTGCGGCCTTGGTTTTCATTCGCCGGGTTCCTCCTTGCGGATCGCTGCCCGTTGCAGCGGTCATGCGGCAAGTGAAAACCGGCTGCGTCGCTACCGATCCCAACAACCGGCGATCAGGCCGCCCGGGTCGCCTCGAGGGAGGGCCGGTAGAGGTAATGCAGCACGAGCGCCGTGACCACCCCGTAGCCACAGTGCGGAACCAGGTCGCTGATCCACCCCACGACGCCCCAGGTCCGCGGGTCGGTCACCCCGAGCACGGTCATCGGCCCGTTGGTGCCGATCAGCGCGATCGCCGTCGCGACCAGCGTGGCGACGAATAATCCCGGGCGCCAGCCCAACGCGTAGACCAGGCCGAGAATCAGGCCCATCCCGATGCCCGCGGCGTAGCCAGTCAGCGCGCCAAGGCCCAGGAGTCGGTTGGCCAAGACGTCGCCGGTCCCCGGCACCGTGAGGCCAACCAGCCTCGCCATCGCTTCGACGGTTCTCTCGGGTGTAGTGCTCGTCGGCCGGCCCCGCACCGCGATGTCGAGGTAGGTGATCACGTTGAGCGCGCTGGTGCCCGCCGCCCCGGCGGCGGCCCCGCTCAACAGCCCCGGCCAAACCGCCGAGGTTCGTGTGGTCTTCATTCGCCCCCAGCTCCCGTGCCGCCCGACTCCCGTTCCACCCGACTAAACCATTGTCTGTCAGTTTGTTGAGAGCCTGCCTGTAGCGTTCCGGGTCGCTATGCGGATCCGCCAAGAGAAACTACAGTTGGTGGTCGTGGCGAATCCCAAAGGCAAGACGGCGGCCGCATTGTGCGGTGGCGCCGCTTTTGTTTTAGCGATCGGATTGGGCGTTGGCGTTGCTGGTCAGCCGCTGAGTACTGCTGCAAGCCCCTCGTCGAGCGTGACGCAAGTTCCCCCATCGCCAGAGGACGGCAGCGGAGGCGGCGCCTTACCGGTGCGGCCCGTCGGCGGAGGCGCTTGCATTTCCGGCCTCAACTGTGGGTGTATTCGCTACGTCACATGTCCTGGATCTCACCCCCATCGTCCGGTTACCAGCGACAACCAGCAACAACACGCTGCCCGCGACCCACAAAATCCATAGCCAGTAGGGCATTGGTGGGCGGCAGTTCTAGTTCCTGACTGGGCGCCGCGCGGTTTTCCTATCATTTGGGGATGAGCGCAGGTGGTGGACTGGATACCGTGGGCTCGCCGGCATTCACCGACGAGGACTCGGCCCTGTTTCGCGCCGCCGGCTGGTGGTCCGATGCGACGCTGTCGGACGCGGTACGTCGTAACGCCGAGCGCTCACCGGACCGTCCTGCCTACGTCGACGATCCCGGCGCGTCGCTGAGTTGGGGTGAATTCGACTGTGCGGCGAGCAACTTAGCCGAGCATCTCGCCGGCGTCGGTGTGGCGCGCGGCAATCGGGTCGCCGTGTGGCACGGCGATTCCACCGCCATCCACGTTCTGTTGGTCGCGATCGAGCGTTGCGGAGCCGTTGCGGTCGGCATCGGCGCACGTGCCGGGACCCGCGAGGTCGCTGAGATACTGCGCAATTCGCAGCCAAAGATCCTGATCAGCGATCAGCAGCGCAGCGGTGCCGCGGCGCAGGTGGCCGACGAATCCCCGGTGTCCGCGTTGGTCCTGGACGGTGCTCCCAGCGCGCCCAGGCTGAACGTTCATACCCAGCCCCGGCCGCTGGGGATCGGATCCCGACTCGGCCCGGACGACGTCTTCCTCATCAACTCCACGTCCGGGACGACCGGCCTGCCCAAATGCGTGGTGCACACGCAAAACCGTTGGTACTACTTTCACCAAAAGGCGGTCGCCAACGGGTTGCTGACGTCAGACGACATCTTCTTGCCGGCCATACCAACGCCCTTCGGCTTTGGAATATGGACGAGCCATACCACCCCGATCTATCTCGGCGCCACCGCGGTGATCCTGCCCCGGTTCACCCCGGGCGCGGCGTGTGAAGCGATAGCCCGTCACCGGGTCACCGTGTTGTGTTGTGTCAGCACGCAATTGACCATGCTGATGGCGGATCCCGCTTGTCGCGAACACGAGCTGAGTTCGCTGCGTGTCGTTTTCGCCGGCGGCGAGGCGTTGCCCTATCGGCCCGCCGCGGAGTTCGAGGAATTCACCGGCGCGAAGATTCTGCAGTTCTACGGTTCGAACGAGACCGGGTTGCTCAGCGCGACCACCATCGATGATCCGCGCGAACGCCGACTCCGCACGGGCGGCCGGGTCGTCCCCGAAATGGCGGTCCGACTCTTCGACGGGGATCAGGACGTCACCGAGTCGGGGTACGGCCAACCCGCATGCCGAGGCCCGGCGACCAGCCTCGGCTACCTGGGCGGTAGCGACCACGACAAGCTATTCACCTCCGACGGGTGGATGCGCATGGGCGACATCTGCGAGATCGACGCGGATGGCTATTTGACCGTCACCGGCCGAACCTCCGATTTCATCCTGCGCGGGGGCAAGAACATCAGCGCGACACAGGTCGAGGACGCCGTCACGACCCACCCCGCTATCGCTGTAGCCGCAGCGGTCGCGATGCCCGACCCGGTGTTCGGTGAAAAGGTCTGCCTATACACCGAACTCGTCGACTCGCAGGCCATCGACCTGCCCGGGCTCGTCGATCACCTGGTGGCGCTGGGAGTCTCCAAGGAGCTGCTGCCCGAACGGCTGATCGTGGTCGACGAACTTCCCCGATCTTCGGGTGGCAAGGTCGCAAAAGGCCAACTGCGCGATGATATTCGAATCAGGATGGAGGCCGATCATGAACGCTCCTAACGCACGGCAAGGTGGCCTCGAGGTCTGGGCACCATCGGTGGTGCCTCCAATCGGGGTCGACTTGACCAACGAGCAGGCGCTCGCCATAGCCTTCCGCCACCTCGCCGCCATCGGATTTGCGGAGAACATGGCCGGACACATCACCTGGCAGCTCGACGGCCAAACGGACATGTTCGTCAATCCGTGGGGGCTGTGGTGGCAGGAGCTGACCGCCTCGGACATCTGCATGGTGGACAGCGAGGCGCGGGTGGTCCGCAGGCGTTGGGATGTCACCCCGGCCATCCACATCCACACGGAACTCCACCGGGTCCGCGACGACGCCCGCGTGGTCATTCACAACCACCCCTATTACGTGTGTGTGCTCGCCGCGTTGGGCAAGCTCCCCGAACTGGTACACCAAACCGGTTCGCTGTACCTCGACGACCTGTGCCTGGTCGACACGTACGACGGCGAAATCGACAGCCCCGCCCGCGCGGCGGACCTCGCCGCGCGCATCGGGGGCGCCAACCTCACCATCTTGGCCAACCACGGCGTCATCGCGACCGGCCGCAACCTGCCCGAAGCCGTCTACCGGGCGGCATCGATCGAGCGGGTATGCAAGCTCGCGTATGACGTGATGCTGACCGGCAGGGAACCGGTGAAGATGAACTGGTCGGACATGGCGGGCATGAAACGGTCGCTGATCGAGCGAGCCGCCGACGTGTACTGGGCGGGGGCGGCCCGGATGACCATCAAGGCCGATCCCGATGTGCTCAAGTGAGCACCCTGATGCCGGCGCCGCGCAACGGGTGTGCGGTGAGGGCGTCGAGTGTGCACTCGGGGCGAAATTCGGCCCCGATCCCCGCCCTGGACGCACACTGAACGCCGCCAGTGCACGCTCATGCGCACTGCCCCGCAAGGAGATTGACGAGTGAAATCGATCGACGATCTAGCCGCTGACCTCAACTTCACCACGGCACGGACCGGCGAGCATCGCTCGGTCACGTTTCTGCCGGATCCGCCCCGGGCGCCACGCCGCTACACGGTGATCTCGGTGGACGACCACATCGTCGAGCCGGCGGACACCTTCACCGGACGTTTGCCGCGAAAGTTCGCCGACCGCGCCCCTAAGGTCGTGGAGACCGCGAGTCGGGGACAGACTTGGGTGTACGACGGCCAGGAACTGCCCAACGTCGGATTCAACGCCGTGGTCGGGCGGCCGGTGGCGGAGTACGGCTTCGAGCCGGTCCGATTCGACGAGATGCGCAGGGGCGCATGGGATATCCACGAGCGTCTCAAAGACATGGATCTGAACGGCATATACGCCTCGCTGAATTTCCCATCGTTTTTGCCGGGGTTCGCCGGCCAGCGGCTGCAACAGGTGACCAAGGATCGCGACCTGGCGCTGGCGTCCGTGCGCGCATGGAACGACTGGCACCTCGAGGTCTGGGCAGGGCCGTATCCCGAACGCATCATTCCGTGCCAATTGCCGTGGCTGCTGGACCCCGAGCTCGGCGCAAAGATGATCTATGAGAACGCCGAGCGCGGTTTTCACGCCGTCACCTTCAGCGAGAACCCGGCGATGCTCGGATTGCCGAGCATTCACACCGGTCACTGGGATCCGATGATGGTGGCGTGCGCTGACACGGGCACCGTCGTGAACCTGCACATCGGATCCTCGGGGTCCTCGCCGTCCACCACCGACGATGCGCCACCGGATGTCCAGGGTGTGCTGTTCTTCGCCTATGCGATTTCCGCGGCGGTCGATTGGCTGTACTCGGGCCTGCCCAGCCGGTTCCCCGATCTGAAAATCTGTTTATCGGAAGGTGGCATCGGCTGGGTTGCGGGTTTGCTGGATCGCCTCGACCACATGCTCAGCTATCACGCGATGTACGGCACCTGGCAGGCGCTCGGTGAAAGCTTGACTCCCGCTGAGGTTTTTACCCGGAACTTCTGGTTCTGCGCCGTGGAGGACAAGTCGTCGTTTGTGCAGCGGGACCGAATTGGCGTGGACAACATCATGTTGGAAGCCGACTATCCGCATTGCGACTCCACCTGGCCGCACACCCAACAAACGATCCACGAGCAAATCGGCGGTCTGCCGCCGGACGTGATTCGCAAATTCAGTTGGGAGAATGCGTCTCGCCTATATCGCCACCCGGTGCCTGTCGAGGTCCAGAAGAATCCCGAGGCGTTCTAAGGCGAGCCGTCGTCGCCGCGCGTTTTGAACCGCCGGTCTTTGGGTAGCCGACCCGGAACGTCCATACTTCGCGTCCAGCGCACGATCGTTAGCAGGGAATTTGGCAGGGCGAATGAACACCCTCGCATTGCTGGCTGGCCGCTACGAGGTGCGCGGCCGGCTTGGCCGTGGCGGCATGGCCGAGGTTCGCGACGGCTGGGACGCCCGACTGAATCGACCCATCGCCATCAAGCTTTTACACCCGGCCTTGAACGCCCAGACCGACATTCGGAACCGGTTCTATGCGGAGGCGCGAGCGGCCGCCTCGCTGAACCATCCGAACATCGTCGCGGTCCACGACAGCGGCGAGGACAATGGCATCCCATTCATCGTGATGGAACGGTTGCC
>Ga0335076_10000250_pt1 | contig 46710 bp, 43 predicted proteins | sample Lox_Sample_25_FD_206717 | JGI IMG/M metagenome (GOLD analysis project Ga0335076, IMG submission 206717) | Soil microbial communities from Loxahatchee National Wildlife Refuge, Florida, United States - Lox_Sample_2.5 | ecosystem: Environmental > Terrestrial > Soil > Wetlands | place: USA... | reverse complement strand
GCGCTGAGTTGGTGAACCGTCTGCTTGAGCATGAGAAGTTCAAATCGGCAGCGCAGATGCTTCTGCAAAAGCAGCAGATCGAGGACGCAGTGCTTTCGAATCCGGCGCTGAAGGAGTTTGTCGATGCCGAAGGCACCGAGCCCGAGCTAGCCGCCGACGTCATCGACCTGGTCAAAACTTTTCAGCAAGTGCTCGAGCGCGTGCGCACCCGGCCAGTGTTGAATGTCGATGAGGAAACGGTGACCGTCGGACAGATGATCGACTACCTGCGCCGTCGCTTGTCGCTTGAGGACCGGCCAATTCGTTTGAAGCAGCTCTTGATGAGGATTCAGTCGCGCCACGCTTTGGTCTGCATGTTTCTCGCCTTGCTCGAACTAGTGCGGCTGCAGGCCATCCAGGTTCGGCAGGAGCGCCTGTTCGGAGAGATCGCCGTCCGCAAGCACACTCATTTCGAAGAAATCATGAAGGAACAATCCGCTGTGCGCGACGACTGGAGATGAAGAAAGTGGTCAGTACCCAGTACCCGGTACCCAGTACTCAGCTGCCGCTGTGTTCTGCCCACTGAGTACTGAGTACCGAGTACTAGTTACTGACTACTGAACAAGCGATGTCACTCAAAGCTCAACTCGAAGCCATCATCTACGCGGCGGAGACGCCGATCACGCTGGACCAGATGTTCCAACTCGTCAAAGACTCGGTGTCCGCCGAAGGCGTATCCGATGAAAACGAAATCAAGTCGCGCGTCCGTGCCACGCTCGAAGAGTTGATCGGAGGCTATGGTGACTCCGGCCATGGCATTGAGATTCGACAGGTCGCTGGCGGATATCGCATGTCGACCAAGCCCGAGCAGCACGAAGTCGTACGCGCTTTTGCCAAGAGAATGAAGCCACCGATCCGGCTGTCACTGCCGGCGCTCGAAACGCTCGCTGTCATTGCCTACAAGCAGCCCGTGACCGTCCCCGAGATCAATGACATTCGCGGCGTGGACTCCGGGGGCGTCATCGGCACATTGCTTGATCGCAAGCTCATCACTACTGCGGGACGCAAACAGGTCATCGGGAGGCCGATCCTCTACAAGACGACCAAAGAATTCCTGATGCGCTTCGGCCTGAAAGACATTAACGAACTTCCCAGCATGGAAGAATTCGAAAAACTCGTGGCCGAATCTTTCCAGGAGGAGTTGATTCCAGCCGAAAACGCGGCCTCGGAGACCGCGTCGGCCGCGCAGCCAGATACTCAGGCTGAAACAACCTCAGATGCGCACTCTGATAGAGAGACGCCCGAAGCGGTCGCCGAAAGCGTAGCCGCCGTGCACGAAGAAAAAAAGGCAGGCTGAATAGCCTAAAAGACAATGGGTGCCCCACTTCTGGCCGCTGTTGCCAGAAGTGGGGAATCCTCGCAGCCAACACCGAACCGCGCCATGCCAATGGAACGCCTGCAGAAAATCATCGCTGCCGCCGGAGTTGCTTCCCGCCGAAAGGCGGAAGAACTTATTACCTCCGGACACGTGCAGGTCAACGGCACGGTCATCACCGAACTAGGCACTAAGGCCGACCCCGAAGCCGATCATATCCGCGTCAATGGAAAGCTTCTTCAGGGTGCGCAGCGCCATGTCTACCTTCTACTCAACAAGCCCAAAGGCTACGTCACCACCATGAGCGATCCGGAGAAGCGCCCGACGGTGATGGATCTGATCCGCGGCGTCAAGGGCCGGGTCTATCCGGTCGGACGTCTCGACTATGCCAGCGAGGGCCTACTGTTGCTCACCAACGATGGCGAACTTGCGCACCGCCTTATGAAAGCTGCGTCGCATGTTCCCAAGACGTATGTCGTAAAAGTCGCAGGCACACCCACGGAAGAAGCACTGGCAAAGCTCCGCGCCGGAGTCTCGATCGCCACCGACGAGGGCAGACGCGTCAGGACCGGCCCGGCGTCGGTGCGGGCAGTCAAAGAGGCGGCCAATCCCTGGTACGAAATCACACTCATTGAGGGCCGAAATCGTCAGATTCGTCGCATGTTTGAGGCCGTCGGCCATCACGTGGAGAAAATCAAGCGCGTTCGCTATGGGCCGCTCGCGCTCGACGTTCCCCCAGGCGAGTTTCGTCCGTTGACATTGAAAGAGATCGAGCGGCTGAAATCGGCCACAAAAACTCCGCTGGCTTCTGGAAGAAAATCCGTGTCATGATGTGCGGCGACGATGAGCCGTTTTTTTGATCTGGTCTCAAAGCCAGCGCGCGAGATGCTGGTCGCTCCCGCCACATCGTCGGGACCGCCGGCAGTACAGTCGCGTCTGATCAAGCTCGACTCCAACGAGAATCCCTTCGGACCCTCTCCACGAGCCATTGAAGCTATGCGTACCGCGCTCGCATCGGTTCACGGCTATCCCGACGCTGCTTGCGGCGAGTTGCGCGAACGGCTGGCCACACAACACAGCGTGCCCCAGGAACAAGTTCTGGTCACTGCTGGTTCCACGGAACTTCTTTCTCTGCTGAGCCTCGCGATGCTGGGCCACGGTCTCAACGCTGTTACCAGTGAGCGGTCATTTCTTGTTTACCGCATGGTCGTGGAGGCCGCGGGGGCGCAATTGGTTGAAGTTCCGATGCGCAACAACGGTCTCGATCTCCAGGCCATGCTCGACAGAATCAATGAGCACACGCGCATTATCTTTCTTGCTAACCCGAACAATCCAACCGGGACCGTGGTCGACCTCGCCGAACTCGACAAATTCATGTCAGAGGTTCCCGGTCATGTTGTGGTAGTTCTCGACGAGGCCTACTACGACTTTGCCCAGCACTTCGCCACGCTGCGGGAGATGGAATACTCCCGGTCGTTCAGTTACCTGCGCCAGGGCGCCAGCGTGATCATCCTGCGAACATTTTCCAAAGCGCACGGCCTCGCGGGACTCCGCATCGGATATGGCATCGGTCCTGCCGAATTGCTCGGCTATTGCGCGCGGATGCAGAGCATGTTTTCGGTGTCGTCGATCGCGCAGGCGGGCGCACTCGCCGCGCTCGACGATCTTGAGCACCTCACCAAGACTGTTACCAACAATGCATCGCAAGCGCAGATTCTTGGCGTGGCGCTGTCGGAACTTGACTTCCAGGTGACTCCGACTTCCGCCAATTTCTTGTGCTGCGACCTGGGAGAAAACGCCGCTTCTATGGCTGATCAGCTGCGACAGGCCGGTGTTAGTATCCGCCCGCTGGGCGATTGGGGTGCTCCGACTTGCATCCGCATTAGCATCGGCACTCCGGAGCAGAACCAGTTCTTTCTCGAAGCCCTGTCCAGAATCCGTGAGGAGAGCAGCCACGCCACGGGCTCGGAATCTCAATGAAACGCTACCTTCTTACACTGGCTATTTTGCTTCCCACGCTTGTTCTGACCGCAGTCGGCCAGAGTGCAAAGCGTTCCACTCCGCAAATGCGCGAACTCGACTGGAATACTTATCTCGACAAGGTGCAGGGCGCCTGGATGGGCAAAATGATTGGCGTCACCTTTGGCCAGCCTTGGGAGTTCCAGTATCAAAACACTCCCATCGGTTTCGACATCACGGACTGGCCACTCTCACCGACGCGCATGAGGGACTATCGCTCTCGCGCCGTCAACAAGCCGGATCAGACTGGGATCCGATTACGCGCGAGTCCGACAATCAGAAGATCGTCATACTGCACAAGTTCATCGAGGACTCTGAGCGCGAGCATGCCAGTTTCGGCGCGCCCGACAACGACGACATCTACATCAATCTTCTTTTTCTCTATTGCCTGCGGAAGTATGGCATCGATGTCGATCCGGTCACGGTGGCTCACGAGTGGGATGCAAAAATCCGCAAGGTCTGGCACGCCAACGAAGCGGGCCTCGCTAACATTCGCAAGGGCATTCTGCCGCCCGACTCGGGAAACCCGCGTTACAACCTGCACGCCGATGATATCGACTTCCAAATCGAGTCCGACATCTTCGGCATGATCGCTCCCGGCATGCCGCAAGTGTCGAACCGCTACGGCCAGCGCATGGGACACATCATGAATTACGGCGACGGCGTCTACGGCGGTATGTTCATTTCCGCGATGTACACGCAGGCATTCTTCGCCAAGAACGTGCGCGAAGTCGTCGAGAACGGTCTCAAGGCGATTCCCGCGCAGAGCCTCTATGCGCAGCTAATCCGCGACGTGATCCGCTGGCACGACGAGAACCCCAACGATTGGTTAAAGACCTGGCACCTGGTGCAGGAAAAATGGGGCGAAGTCGATCACTGCCCTGACGGCTATAAGCAGCCTTTCAACATCGATGCCAAGCTCAATGGCGGATACGTTGTGATGGGTCTACTCTACGGTAACGGCGACTGGTACAAGACCATGAACTACGCCACGCGCAGCGGGCAGGATGCCGATTGCAATCCCGCCAACGCCGCCGGAATTCTGGGCACGCTGATCGGTGCTCACGCCATTCCGGCTGAATACCGCGAGCCGCTGCACAATACTTACTGGAACAAGACGCTGGCCGGACTTCCAGATTCGTTCGAAATCGATGTCCTCGCCGAAGACACTGCGCAGGTGGGATTAAAAGTCTTGCTGGCGAACGGCGGGGAAGTGAAGACCAAAGAGCAGAAACTGGTCTTAATGATCCCGTACCAAGAGCCGACCGCGCCAGCCACTCTCGAGCAGATCCGCTGGAAAGACGACACGCCAGTCCTGGATTGAGTCAGATTTACTGCGGTATTTGGGGCAGGCGAGCGCCTCCGTACAACCCGGCATCGCTGCCGAGTTGTGCGCGCGCAATGATCGTTTGCTTGCAAGCCCGTTGTGTGGGGATTGATCCATCAATCGGCATGTTTTTGGGCGTGGTCGCGGCGTAGACGGTCGAGCGTTCCCTCAGTTCCTGAAACATCTTCGGTGCGAATGCATCCCACGCGCTGGAAACTCCACCGCCAATCACGAACATCTCGAGATTGAGAACATTCACGATGTCGGCAAGCATCATTCCCAGGGCGCGGCCGAAGCGTTCGAAAATTCGCTGTGCAGCTTTGTCGCCATGCATCGCGAGTTCGTAGATCGACCTGGCGCCAAACTCCGCATCGGCACCGGCAGCTTGGGCTAGTTCCGGAGCATTCCCCAAGGCGATCTCTTCGCGCGCCATGCGTACTACGGCCGTCGCCGAAGCATACCGCTCCGCGCATCCACGATTGCCGCAGCCGCAAGGAATTCCCTCCGGTTCGATGGTCACATGACCGAATTCACCCGCCATGCCGTTCATGCCGTGAAAGATTTTTCCATCGAGAACAATGCAGCCACCGATTCCGGTTCCCAACGTGATCATCCCCATGTTGTCGAATCCGCGGGCTGCTCCCAGCCATTGCTCGCCGAGAGCTGCGAGCTTGGCATCGTTCTCCAGGCAAATTCGTGACCCCAATCTTCGCTCGATCTCCGCGCGAACGGGATAGTTTTCCCACCCCGGCAAGTTCGCGGACGTGCGCACAACTCCTTCATCCAGATCGATGATGCCCGGGATTCCTATGCCCGCTCCGATCATCGTTCCGCCGCTGCGGTGTTTTCCAGAGAGACGCTGAATCGCGTCGCACATTTCGTCGATCACGTTGTGCGGCCCGGGCTTTGTGTTTAACCCGATTTTTTCGAGCAGCTGCCCTTCGGTGCTGATTGCCGCAATGCGCAGATTCGTCCCGCCCAGGTCCACTGCGATGCAATAGTCAGGCATAACGGAAGAGGGTAACAAAAACTCGGACTAATTTCAGAATACGAAGGACAAATCGGAATGCAGAAGTATGAAGTCAGAATGCAGAAGTATGACGTCAGAATTCAGAAGTGGGAGGTCAGAATTCAGAGCTGGGCCGGAGCAACTCAGCTCCTACTTCTGCCTTCTTCCTTCTCACTTCTGCATTCTTTTATTTCTGGCACTTCGGGCAATAGTGGCTGCTGCGCCCAGCGATCACCACGCGCTTGATCGGAGTCTTGCAAACCAGGCAAGGTTCGCTTTCGCGTCCATAAACGCGATGCTGCAATTGAAAAAATCCCTCTTCGCCGTAAGCGCCGACGTAATCGGAGATCGACGATCCGCCGAGCGCGATCGCTTCCTTAAGGACTTCCCGCACGGCGACGAACAACTTACCCAGTTGATCCCGCGTGATCGTCGCGGCCTTGCGCCGCGGACGAATCCCAGCCCGAAACAAAGATTCATCGGCGTAAATATTTCCCACCCCGCGCAGCAACTTCTGATTCAGGAGCGCGCTCTTGATGGGAGTGTTGCGCCCGCGAAACAGGCCAACGAACCGCTCCAGATCAATCTCGAGCGGCTCAATACCGCCGGCATCGAACTCCGCCGAAGCCGTGACACTAAGCCGTCCAAACCGACGTGGATCAACAAACCGCAACTCGCGCCCCGATGCCAGTTTCACAATGGCGTGGGTATGTTTCGCTACTTCGGCCTCCGGCTCGCAGACCTGCAGCCGGCCGGTCATGCCCAGGTGCACGATCCACTGGGCTGAGCTCGATGTGGAGCGGGCACCCTCGCCCGCCAATGCCGGCGCTGGCGCGGAAGCCGGTTTCGCATTCGTTTTCGATATCACCTGCTGCTTCAGTCGCGGTTTGCGAAGAGCGATTGCCCGAGAGTCTGTCCCATTCTTCTCCAGATCGAAAACGATGTGCTTGCCGACTCGTCGGACGCTTGCGATCCGGCTGTGCTCCAGCACTGCGGCAATCTCGGCGGCGGGAGATTTCAACGGTTCTTTCTTCTGCCCCAGCCACACCGATTCCACCACGTCGCCGGTTACACGCTTGGCGACGCCGCGCGCAATGGTTTCTACCTCGGGGAGTTCAGGCATAGGACGAAAAATCCCGCTTCACTTTTTCAGGAACGTTCCCTGCTGCAACTCGCGGAACGCCTGTTGCAACTGTTCCTGCGTGTTCATCACGATGGGGCCATACCAAGCCACAGGCTCTTCGAGTGGCTTTCCCGAGACCAGCAGGAAACGGACTCCCTCTTCGCCGGCCTGCACTGCCACTTCATCTCCGCGATCGAACACGACCAACGACCGGTTCTGGGCGTCGGCTGGTGGACGCGTGTCGAGCCATCCTACGCTCTCGGTCGGTACGGCCAGCGGTTCGGAGGCGTTGCAGAATTTCCCGTCCCCGGCAAAGACGTAAGCAAAAGCGTGACGCGTAGTCTCGACCGGTAGAGTCCTCCTCTCGCCCGGAGGAACCGAGACATCCAGATAAATCGGATCGGCCGCGATCCCGTCGACCGGCCCCTTTTTTCCCCAGAAGCTTCCGCATACGACGCGCACGCGCGTGCCGTCATCATCGACTACTTCCGGAATGTCGCCGGTCTTCACCTCCTGATACCGCGGCGCCGTCATCTTGAGTGCGGAAGGCAGATTTGCCCAGAGTTGGAATCCGTGCATGCGGCCCGTGGTGTCGCCCTTCGGCATCTCCTGATGAATGATGCCGCTTCCTGCCGTCATCCACTGCACATCCCCGGACCCGATCGTTCCCTGATTGCCCATGCTGTCGCCGTGATCCACCGTTCCAGCCAATACGTAGGTGATGGTCTCGATGCCGCGGTGCGGATGCCACGGAAATCCTTTGAGATAGTCGTCAGGAATATCGTTGCGGAAGTCATCGAGCAGCAGGAACGGATCGAATTCGTGCGTGTTGCCGAAACCAAATGCACGCCGCAAATGAACGCCCGCGCCTTCGAGAGTAGGTTTCGATTGAATCAGGCGCTTCACTGGCCGTATGGACATAGGTTGCCTCGTCTTGTCAGGGGATCACGCTTCAGGATTCTGCCGTTACGCGTTCCGTGTCATGATTTTGATGCCGCACGCCTTTGAGAGGACGCATCGCCAGTATTTCCACTTGCCGGACAGCCCGCGCTTTGTCGAAAGTACGGCCCGGGCGTGAGTCTATTGTTACTTGTCGGCTCCCATGCCGGAGTGTGTAATGGCAGTGTTTCATCGCCACCCGCAAACCACGCAAGAAACTCACTCAGCCCCGTACTATAGTCGGCAGGGAGATTATGAAGAAAATTTTGCTGCACGCCTTCTGCATGTCTGTGTTGCTCGCACCGATGCTAATTGTTCCGGCGCAAGCCCAGACTCAGCCTCTTTTGCCGCGCCATCGAGCCGAACTAACCTTCGTTGCCAATCAGTTTTCGAACAATTTGTCGGAATACAGCCTTAAAACCAACGGAGCGCTTGTGCGGGCGAGCGGTTCTCCCTTCGCCGCTGGGGGCGCGCCAAATTCGGTGGCACTCGTGCCTTCGGGCCGCTTTCTCTATATCGCCAACGTGATTCCGGGCGGCATCACTGCATTTAGCGTCGACCAAAACGGCAATCTTACTCCGATTCCTGGTTCGCAGTTTGCGGCAATCACCGGCACGGCTTTTGTCACCACCGACCCCAGCGGCCGTTTTCTTTATGCATTGAATTGTGGCGCGAATTGTTCCGGCGACGGTCCCGGCAATATTCAAGCCTTTGCCATTGATCAATTGACGGGCATGTTGACGCCGGTCCCCGGATCACCATTCTCGACCGGACAGTATCCGTACTCGCTGGCCTTCGATCCCACGGGCCACTTCGCGTATGTTGCCAACGCCGGCTCCGGCGACGTTTATTCCTATGCGGTCGATAGCGGAACCGGAGAACTCACCACTCTCGGCCTGCCAGTCTTGGCTGGAACTCGTCCTCTGTCGATCGCCGTCGATCCCTGGGGACAGTTCGTCTACGCCGCGAACACCGGATCCAGCAACGTCTCCGCATACGCGGTGAACTTCGATGGCTCGCTCACCCAGATCTCTGGATCCCCATTTCCAGTTGGCGCATTCACGTCGGCAATCACCCTCTCGCAAAACGGTAAGTACGCTCTCGTCTCCGCGGAACTTGGCGTATACGTGTACGCCATCGAGAGTACGGGGGCGTTGGTGCAACTGGCCGAGACGCCTGTCGCTGCCGGGACCGGCCCCAATGGCCTGGCGCTCGATCCCACGAACAGTTACCTCTACGTTGCGAATGCAGGCTCGGGAACCGTATCGGCATACACCTTCGTCGCAGGAAGTGGCAAACTGACCCCGATTAAAGGCTCACCCTTTGCGGCCGGCGTGTTTCCCGCTGGTGTCGCGTCGGCGCCGCGGCCCGTGCACCAATAGGGCGGATCCTCGGACCCGGCAGGTTTTACTCGGGCAAGTTCATTTTCTTGAGCAACACAGAATATCTCGGATCTTTTTGTAATTTTCTGATCAACCAGTCGGATTTCATCCGCGCGACGCCCCCATCCCACTGCCGGTACGCGCGCTCGAGCCATGCAAAGGATCGATCGACCTCGCCACGGTACGCATAAACCTGTGCCACCTGGAAGGCGGCATCATTTGCATCCTTCGCGATCAGATGCTGTAGGGAACTCTCGGACTGCCGTTCCTTTCCGAGTGCATGGTAAGCGAGAGCCTCTCCATAGTCTCGCCACGGTCCTGCAGGTTCCCTCTCCATTTCTGCCATTGCCTCCGCGCTACGGCCTTGAGCCAGGAACACCTCTCCCCGCATCTCGTGCGCCCACACCGAATGCGGACTGAGTTCCGACGCTATTTGCAACGCTTCCCCCGAATCTGCGTAATCCCCCGCATCGAGCAGCACTGTTCCCAGCAGATGGTACTTCCCCGGCGCCAACGGATCGAGTTTCACCCCCGCGCGCATCAACTCGGCAGCTGCAGCGAGACGTCCCTGCGTGAACTCCAGAAACCCATTTTGGGTCAACTCATCGGCGTCCCCCGGCGCCAGTTCGCGCGCTTGGCGCACAGATTCCTCTGCCCCTTTCCAGTCCCGATCCGCCATGGCTTGGCATTCGCTCAAAGTCAGGTATCCAGCTGCCAGCCTCGGATCGAGTGCAATCGCCCTTTCGGCATCCTTCCGGCTGTTCTCAAGCGATGCCGGGAGATCCAGGTTCCCCATCAGACCCATTTCCGCCGACATGAGTCCTCGTAGAGCATAGGCCGGAGCATAAGTTGTGTCCGCCTGAATCGCGCGGTCGACGAAATCAAACGCCTTTTTCTGCAGTTCCGCATCGTTTGTGCGGAAAAGCGATCGCGCCTGCAAAAAGGCCTCATACGCCTCGGCCGAAGTGCTCTGCGAGTGTTGCCGCGTGGCCGTTTGGCCTCCGAGGAGTGTGGGCTGGAGAGCAGAAGTTACTGCCGCCGCGATTTCGTCCTCAACGGCGAATATGTCCTTGAATTCCCGGTCGTAGCTCTCAGACCAGAGACTTTGGCCGACGTCCGCCCTCGTTAACCGCACGGTGATCCGCACTCGCCTTCCATCGCTCTGTACACTGCCTTCCAGAATGTCGGCGACATCAAGCTTTTGTCCGATTAGCCGCGAGTCTTCGCTTTTTCCCTTGAACTGAAACGCAGAAGTGCGCGCCGCGACTTTGATGTTGGGAATTTTAGTGAGATTGTTCAGTATCTCCTCGGCCAAGCCGTCGGAGAAATACTCGTGATCATGCCCCGGACTTAAGTCAGCAAACGGCAGCACCGCGATCGACGCCGGAACTATGGCGCGTGGCCGCAACCGGCGCAACTGCGGAGCCACGAGAATAGACATTACGAGCAAGGCACAGGTGCCTGCCATCGCCAGCGCTGCCTTCTGTCTGCCTGGGATCGCCGTTCGATGCGGAAGGATTTTCTCAGGCGCAATCGCGTCCGATCCACGCTCGAGCCGCCGCAGATCCACGGCCAGCTCCTTTGCCGACTGGTACCTGTTCTCGCGTTCTTTCTCCAGGCATTTGCCAATGATCCGTCCAAGCTCGTTCGACAATTGGTGATTAAGGACGATTACAGATGGGGGTACCCGGTGCAGAATCGCGCCGATCAATTCAAAGGGCTTGGCGTCAGCGTAGGGATATTTTCCTGAAGCCATCTCAAAAAGCGTAACTCCAGCAGCATAGATGTCGGTGCGGCCGTCGATCGGTCCGCCCAGAATCTGCTCTGGTGCCAGATAGGGCAGGGTTCCGACGATGCCTTGCGTTTCTCCGACGCTGGCTGTCTGCGACTTGGGCGAGGTGCACAACTTGGCCAATCCGAAATCCAGTATCTTCAGCAGGCCATCGGTGGTGAGGCGCAGATTGCCTGACTTCAGGTCACGATGAATGACGCCATGCTCGTGCGCGGCCGACAACCCGTCAGCCATCTGCCTGGCCAGGGAGACAATCTCCTTCTCCGGCAGCGGCCCTTGCGCAAGCTTCTCCGTCAGCGTCAGCCCTGGAATATATTCCATGGCCAGGAAGTCCACGCCCTTGCAGGAATCAAAGTCGTAGACTGTCGCAATATTCGGATGGTTCAGCTTGGAGAGCGCCAGCGCTTCCTTACGGAAGCGTTTATGCGCAGACTCATCGTTCAAGGTTCCCGCTGGAAGAACCTTGAGCGCAACGTCGCGGTCGAGATGCTGGTCGCGGGCCCGGAACACCTCACCCATGCCGCCGGAGCCGATTTTCTCTAAGACTCGAAAGTGTCCCAGCGTCAATCCGGGGATGCACTCGCCAACGACAGGCCCGATAGCCATCACGCACCCCTTGTGCCAGAATTTAATCTTCCCAAAACAAGCATCAGTGGTCGTATTTGTCAGTGATCTGGCGCACAACGGGTGGCGAGGTCGTTTCAAATCAGGCAACGAAGACAGGTAGGCAAACGGAAGTCTCCGCCCCCGTTGGCGATGAGAGGGCGCCTCCCGTATGCTTAGCGTTTATGAATGAGCAGCGTCTGCTTATGGCTGCGCTCGAGGAAGCCCAGCGGGGTCTGCGGGAAGGTGGTCTACCGATCGGGTCCATTCTGGCCGACGCTGGCGGCGTCATCGTTGCGCGCGGCCACAATCTTCGGGTGCAGACGGGAGACCCGACTGCCCACGCCGAAACCGTTTGCATCCGCAATGCCGGACGCCGCCGCGACTGGCCTGAGCTCACGCTTGTGAGTACGCTCAGCCCTTGCATTATGTGCACGGGAACGGCGCTGCTCTATCGCATCCCGCGCGTAATCATCGGGGAGAACCGCAACTTCTTGGGTGCCGAAGATCTCTTCCGGCAACAAGGAGTAGAGGTGAAAGTGCTCGACGACCCGGGATGCATCGACTTGATGCGCGATTTCATCCGTAATCACCCAGATCTGTGGAACGAAGACATCGGCATGTGAGATTGCCCACGAGGGTGCCCCACTTCTGGCCGACGTTGCCAGAAGTGGGGGATTTTCTGGATTAAGGGAGGCAAGGGAAAACAGGATTCTCAGTCGTCAATTCTCTGCACGACCGACAGAATCTTCCACGTCCCGTCTGTCTTGGTAAGTGTCAGATAATCCGTCCATCCCGGAGTGACCAACTTCGCCGACGCAATATTTCCAGCGACATCAAGCACCGTGACTTCTTCCTTGCGCTGCGTTGCCGGAATCGATTCAGGGCCGCTGGGCACCTCGTTCACCATCTGAGCAGCAGTCCGTTCCCGCATAGGAATGTCGCCGTGGATCATGTGCTTCAGGTAATGGGAATGCAGCGTTTGCTCCATCCGGCGGGCATCGCCGGTGTAATACGCTTCAATGTAGTTCCGGACTGTCGCTTGTACTGCACTTGAATCATCTGAGATCTTCTCGGTTTGGGCAAAAGTGGAAAGGGTGAACAGCAGCAAGCATGGGACGGCAAGAGCGAGGCGCTTCATGGCTGGCTTTCTCCGTTGAGTGATGCGTGTCGGACAGTCCGATTATGCGCCCCGGTGCGTTGGCGAGGTTCACACCAAAGTCCAATAGGCACAAGTTGTGTCCGAGATCGCAAAGAGCTGAAGAGGTGGTGGAAACGGAGGCGCCCGAACCGGTCCCGGAGGGACCCGTGACAATAGCCTGCCAGTTCCCGCTGGCGGGATCTCGCGAGGAAAGAAAAGAGTCTACTCTTTGAGCGGCACCACAGCGCTGCCATCGCGGCAGAACGTTGCCACCTTCTGCAATCCCCCGTTGGCACGGGGCACGGTCATCACCGGACCGTAGCAGTACACAGCGTGGCCAGTGGCGGCGAGGTACCAGCGTCCACCCTTGGAACGCTTCGTATTGTGAGTGATGGGCTGGCGCAACGGCTTCGGTGGGATCACCTGCGCAACCGGCAGACTTAACAACAAAGCTAGGGTCAAGACTTTCATCGTTCTTGGTATCGCAACCTGCTCAACGCACCCACAGAACAAAAAAATTCGATCGTTTTTATATCTTGATCAGCGCTCGCCGGTCATCCGACAGGTCGGCTGCTGGTCTCGATGGCATCTGGTACTGCTGCTGCTGTCTTGGACTACGATGCTGCGGTACCGCCTGGGAAGACGGGGTCTGCGCCTGGGTTGACGGGTTCTGGGTCAATGGTGCCTGGGATGACGGATTCTTTGCTGCTGGCTGTCCACGGCGCTGCTGTGCGGCTACAGCCGCCGCGCTCTGGGCTTTGATCTTCATCGCGGAAAGTTCCGTGCTGTCACGAAACAGTTCCCGAATCAGCGCCCGTTGCGATTCGATCGTGGCTCCTTGCTCAACGATCAGCAAGGTCATCAGAGCGTACGAAATGATGAACAACACGGTCAGCAACGGAAGCCAGCCATGCTTTTTGGGCCGAGCCGCAGTGTCTATTGCAGGTACGACGTCGATCGCGGCACTGGAAAATAGAGTCGTCAATTTTGCACCCCGGTCAGTTGCCCATAACGCCTCGGGCACAGTGGGAATTGCACCCTGTGAGCCATTATGTCCCGCTTGTTCAATCTGCTGAAACCGAAAGAGTTAGGCACCGTTGCGTGCCCTCGCAACGGGTGGGAAAGTGCAACTCGATGCACATTAAGAGCAACTCCGATTTGTTTCCGGCTGACGTATCGCTCGCTTAAGCTCATGAACTGCCATCATTTCGCCAGTTAAAAGCCTTAAAGCGGCGATTACCTCTGTCACTTTGCGTGTATGCAGCCTGCCCCTAAGATCGTTTCAGGTTGTACAAACTCCTCTGTTCAGGAATCGCACAAATGCGGATGCGGCCTGTACTGGTTTTGTTCACTGTGTTGTGTTTCTGTCTCCCGAATCCAGTTGTCCAGGGTCAAGCCCAGCCGTCGCCGGTCGAAATGCGCAAAATCTTGCGCAGGAACACCCCGGTTTACCCGGAAGTTGCCAAGCGCATGAATTTATCGGGCACAGTAAAAGTGGTGGCGACGGTCGCGCCAGACGGCACGGTGAAGGCGGTCCAGCCGGTCGGCGGAAGCCCGCTCCTGATCCAGGCCGCGCAGAGTGCGATTTATAACTGGAAGTATGCCCCCGCCTCGGCCGAGTCGAAGGAATCGATCGAACTACATTTCGACCCACACTAAAAAGGCGTCTCGGAAGAAATTTCTGAAGTTCAAGTCGATTTCAGAAAGCTAAAAGTTATAGCTCAGAGCTCATAGCTCAAAGCTCGCAGCTCATAGCTATTTTCCCAACACCATTTTTGCGATCGTTGCGAGCTGCATGTTCGATGTACCCTCGTAGATCTTTCCGATCTTGGCATCGCGCCAGTACTTCTCCACCGGATAATCTTTCGTGAATCCATACCCACCGTAAATTTCAATCGCAAGCGACGTCACCCGCTCGGCCACCTGTGAGGCGAACAACTTGGTCATTGCCGCCTCTTTCACGAAGTTGACGCCCGCATCTTTCATGCGCGCGCAGTTGTAAACCATCAACCGCGCCGCCTCGATCTCCGTCGCCATTTGCGCGATCTGGAACTGGATGCCTTGAAACTCTCCGATCGCCTTGCCGAACTGTTTCCGCTCCATCGCGTACTTGCTTGCGTATTCCCAGGCCCCGCGCGCCAGCCCGATCATCTGTGCTCCGATGCCGATCCGCCCCTCATTCAAGGTTTCGATCGCGATCTTGTAGCCCTTGCCCGCCTCGCCGAGAACGTTCTCCTTCGGCACGCGGCAATCCTCGAGAATCAGCTCGCATGTGGACGACGCTCGAATGCCCAGCTTGTCCTCTTTTTTCCCCACAGTGAATCCGGGGAAGTCTTTCTCGATCAGAAACGCCGTGATGCCCTTATACCCGGCCGCCGGATCGAGCGTCGCGAAGAGCACGAACAAGCCTGCCTCCTTGCCGTTCGTGATCCACAGCTTGCGGCCGTTCAGAACATAGTCACTTCCCTTGAGCGCTGCCCGCGTCTGCAGCCCAAACGCATCCGATCCTGATCCCGCCTCGCTTAGCGCATACGCTCCGACGATCTCCGACGCCATCTTCGGCAGATACCGCTTCTTCTGATCGTCGCTGCCCCAGCGCAGGAGGGCATTGTTGACCAAAGTATTCTGCACATCGACCACGACTCCCGCCGAGGCATCTACGCGCGACAACTCCTCCACCGCCAGGATGGCCTCAAAAAACTTCGCTCCGCCTCCGCCGTACTGCTCCGGGATCTCGATCCCCATCAGCCCAAGCTGAAAAAAGTCATGGATGAGCTCTTTCTCGAACACGCCTTTTTCATCCATCTCCTTGACCAGCGGACGCACTTTCTCCTCGGCAAACTGCCGGATATTGTCGCGAAACAGAATCTCATCTTCGGTTAGGGCAGTCAGCGGGGCAGGCGGAGTTTGCAGCATGGTCTCAGTCATCGGAGCACCTTCAGGAGAGGGATCGCAAACTCTTGATTCTAGCACCGTGCCGAGAAGCCTCCCCAGACCTGAAATGCGGGGAGGAGCTTATGGCTTGCGAGAATGCACCAGCTTCAGACCATCCGCCTGCAGGATGCGTTTGATCTGGCTGCGCGCATGCACCGCCCATGGCCCAGTGGTATCCAGCTTGATGTAGGCCTGCCAGTGCTTCAGCGCTTTGCGCGGCTCGCGGGTCTTCTCAAACGCCAACGCCAGGTTGTAGTGCGCGTCTGCGTACGTCGGAGCCAGTTGCAGCGCGGTCTTGTACGTCTGAATCGCTTCCTGCACGCGTCCCGTTTCGTCCAGCACATTGCCCAGATCGAAATACGCGAGCGCGTACCGGGGGTCAGACTCAATCGCCTTGCGATAATGCTTTTCGGCCAGCCCGAAATCCTGCCGGTTGTAATAAAGCGTTCCCAAGTTAATGTGCGCGGCTGCGTGAACCGGATCGAGTTCCAGCACCTTGTGATACGCGGCGATGGCTTCAGTCTGAGTGCCGGGATCCTCTTCCAGCGAGATCCCTCGCGCGAACCATGCCGTAGCCTCATTCGTCCGCGGATTCACTTCCTGCCGCGGCACCGGCGTGCTGGTCACGACTTTCTCGCGTTCGCTGAAGTCCATCAGGAATTGACCCGCGATCGGTTCCAGCAACTTGCCGTCATGGCGGAACGCCACCCGATGCTTGGTCGACCAGGTCCCGGCCTCAAGCAGCGGCTTTTCGACTCCTGCTGCCTGCTTGCGCATTGCTTCCAGCGACCGGCGGATCATCGCCGGACGCACGCTCATGGCGCACAAATCGCGAACCTTTTTGATTTCAAGTAAGTCAGGGAAGGTGTAGCGCTCGAGCGACGGCACCAGGCCCATGCGCTCCCAGTTGGCTAACTGGCGCGGCGTTACGTGCAGAATCCTCAGTAAATCGGCTCGACTATACACAGCTTATTTTGCCGAACGCCCGCTCGCCCTGCGGGACTGTTCATTATCGTCAACCAACCCCTGATCGCGCAACTGCTAAGCCTGTGAAATGCTGTGGAGAACCTGGTTGATTTACATGCAGCGGAATCAGTGCATCGCGCGCAGGCGTGGGCGGTTTTAATACTTACACGGCCACCATCGCGGCCTGGTACTCCTCGTACGTTCCTTTGAAATCGGTGATCTTGTGATCGCTCTCGAAGTGCCAGATGCGCGTTGCCACTTCATCGATCAAATCATGATCGTGGGTCACAAGGAATACGGTCCCCTGATATCTCTGCAACGCGATGTTCAGAGCGTTGATCGATTCCAGATCCAGGTGGTTGGTCGGTTCGTCGAGCACCAGAATATTCGGCTTCTGCAGCATGAGTTTGCAGAACAGCATGCGCGCCGCCTCGCCTCCGGAAAGCACGCTCGTCGACTTCGTTGCTTCCTCCCGCGCAAACAGCATCTGCCCCAGCACTCCGCGCAACTCCTCGGTGACCGCCGCCGGATCCCACTGATGCAGCCACTCGAGCGCCGTCGTGCCATCCTCAATCAGGCTGCGATGATCCTGCGCAAAGTATCCGATGGCCGCCTCATGTCCCCAGATGACTTTTCCCGCATCGACAAACGGACCGTCATATCCGCTGGTCTTGCGCAGTTCTGCCTCGGGCGTCGTTGGAGAATTCGCCAGGAGCGCGTTGAGCAGCGTCGTCTTGCCTGCGCCGTTTCTTCCCGTCAGCGCAATCTTTTCTCCGCGCGTGATGCTCGCCGTGAAGCCGCGAATCACATGATTCTCGTCATACGCCTTGCTTAAATGCTCGATCTCCAGAACATGCTTGCCCGAAGGCCGCTTTTGCTCGAACTTGATAAATGGCCGCTGAATATTCGATTTCGCCAGCTCCGTCACCTGCAGCCGCTCCACTTCCTTGCGTCGCGACTGCACCTGGCTCGACCGTGTGCCTGCGGCGAATCGTGCAATGAACTCATTCAACTGCGCAATCTTTTTCTCGCGCTGTTGGTTCTGCGCCTCGATTTGCGACCGGATCTGCGTCTTCGCCACCACCATGTCGTCATAGGAACCGGTGTAGGTGATGATCGTTTCGTAATCGATGTCCGCAATGTGTGTGCAAATGCTGTTCAGAAAGTGCCGGTCGTGGGAAATCGTGATCAGCACGCCGTCATAGGCGTTCAGGAATCCCTGCAGCCAATGGATCGAATCCAGATCGAGGTGGTTCGTCGGCTCGTCGAGCAACAGGGCCTGCGGATGTCCGAATAACGCCTGTGCCAACAGTACGCGCACTTTCTGCCCGCCCTGCAGTTCGCTCATCTTGCGCGCGTGAAGTTCGTCGGCAATATCCAGCCCCTGCAACAGAATCGCCGCGTCACTCTCCGCAGAATACCCGTCTTCTTCGCCGACAATTCCTTCCAGTTCGCCCAGCTTCATGCCGTCGGCGTCGGTCATGTCGTGCTTGGCATAGATCGCATCGCGCTCCTGCATCGCGGCCCACAGACGCTTATTGCCCATAATCACGGTGTCGAGAACCGTGTAGGCGTCAAACGCAAACTGATCCTGGCTCAAGACGCCTTGCTTCCGCGGCCGGACTACCGAGCCCTTCTGCGGTTCGAGTTCTCCGCTGAGCAGCTTCATGAATGTGGACTTGCCTGCGCCATTCGGGCCGGTCAGACCGTATCGCCGGCCCGGCGTAAATGCCGTCGTCACATCCTCAAACAGGATCTTCGCGCCATAGCGCATCGACACATTACTGACTGAAAGCATAGTTCTGGCTTCTCTTCTAAAAAATTCGTCTGAATTTCTTCAGGAACTGCGGGGAATTCCGCCAAGACGGTACGCAGATACACTTAGAATATCATGCGTGCTGTTCCCGGTCTGTCCACGGATCCACCACCGTCGCGGCGATGTCGGAGAAGTGGGCGACATTGCGAGTCGCCAGCGTCGCATGGTTGGCCAGCACGATACCCGCGATCATGGTGTCGCGCATCTCCATCACGATTCCTTTTTCTTTCCGCGAGCCCATGAGTTGGACGGCCATCCGAGCCGAAGCCTCATCGAAAGCCGCTACCCGATGATCGATCCGGTCCAGTAACTTTTCAAATCCCAACGAAAGCGAGGACCTCTTCTCGCTCAGTGGCAGGATCTGTAACCAGGTCTCGATTTCCAGTACCGTCACCGACGTTGTCCAAATCGAACCTTCGGCTTGGCGGTCGAGCCAGGCGGTAACTCGCTCTTCGGGAACATTTCGCATGAGGGCCGAGAGAACGTTCGTGTCAACGATGGTCACGCTCTACGACTCGTCGAACTTGGCGGGACGCACCGGGTGCCCGCGCAATTCCTCGGCCTCAAAATCGTAGCCTTTTCCGCGGAATAGAGCAGCGATTTGGGTACCCAGTCCCGCGGCGGGTTTGTCCACTTCGTGAGCCGCATTGCGCAGAATATCGCGCACTTCCTCCTCCATGCTCCGCCCATTGTGGCGCGCTCGTCGCTGCAGTTTCGTCTTCACCAGTTCCTCAAGGTTTCTGACTACCAATTGCGCCATTTGATATCATGATATCATAATAGAGAAGAGTGTCAAGCAACTCAAGGATCAGCGGAAGGGCGCAAGCGGAACGAGGCCGACGAACTGCCCAGAAATTTCGGCCGTAGAGGCGAACTCTAGGTTCGCGGCAGCGATGAAAGGGAATTCGTTCGAATATAGGCGCTAACGCATCGCGGGATGCGGCACTTCCAGGTTCAGGTTTTTGACGATCTTCGCCACAGCTGCCAGCAACGCATCCGACCCCTTTTCGAGCCCCAGGTCTGCCTTCTCCAGAAACGCACACGCCCCGTCCTGGCGCAGCCGAGCTTCGTTCTTCTGCGAAAGTCCGCTGAACGCGACCACGGCGATCTCTTTTGTTACGGGGTCTTTTTTCAGCGCCTTCAAGACATCAGGGCCGGTAATCTTCGGCAACAGCATATCGAGCAGGATCACGTCCGGCATGTTCTCTCGCGCCATTTGCAGCGCAGCCTCGCCGTCGCTTGCAGTCAGCACTTGATAGCCGGCGCGTGACAGGGCCCTTTCTGTCGCCAGCCTCAAGAATTTGCCGTCTTCCACCAGAAGTATCTTTGTCATCCGCCCCACTGCTTCCCTCGAGCCCAAATGGGCTTGTCCGCAGAATGCCTTTCGCCTCAAAGCACCTGCGCGAGCCAGCTGGCTCTCACCTGTGCTATCGGCAAAATTCCGGATTCTTGGCAAGTGAGGGACTGCTTTGACGATGAAATTCTTCTCAGAATTGCGGAGCCCCAGCCGGCGAGGCTCTCCCGATCTAGCGCCTTCTCGCCGGGGCAACCGAGAAATTAGCGCTACCGGCGAGCAGCGCTTGGATTGCGTCGCGACACGCTTGCCGTAACTGTGGCTCGTGTCCTTGCGGAATCGATTTCGAGAGCAGCAGCGAGGTCGTACCGTGCAGAATTGCCCAGATGGCGAGCGCCAGCCTTGTGTGATCGTCTACCTCGCCTCCCAACCGTTTCGCCAGCTGGCCCTCGAGTCGACCAAAATTGGGTCGTATTTCACGAATCGTTTGCGGTTTTCCCCTGTGCCTTCGTGTGAGGAACTCGTTCCCATGCTTATAGAACAGCTCAAATTCCTCGGGTTCTCTCAGAGCCATCTCCACATACATTTCGGCCATCTCTTCCAGGGAATCTGCACTATCGAAAATCTCCCCGAGCCTTTCGACGGTTCGTTGCAGCATTCCCTGGATCAGGTCCCTGCGGTCTTTGAACCGGCGGTACACCGCCGGCGTATTACTACCCGCCGCCCGCGCCACCGCGCGCATCGTCAATGCTTGTTCCCCGCCGCGACGCAAAAGAGCGTGGGCGGCATTCAGCACTCTCTGCTCCAGTTCCGGATCCGGTTGCCGCGGCATCACCCCTCCCGTCTTTTATTTTGTTGACGACGTATACATAACATTGTTATATATAAGTTCACAAGTCCTCCCCCCATCATCCCGCGTAAAACAGGGAAAGGCGGCCGCAGCGATTCGCGCGGCCGCCATTATTTGTGCCTCCCGAGAAATCGTTTACTTATTTCGTTGACACTGTTAACAAAACACTGTATAAAAATGCAGCACCTTTCCCCTGGCTAATTTCCGTCCGCTTAGGAGTTTCTATCAGGATGTTGAATGAAGAACTTGACGACCGTTCTTTTGTGTTGCAGATGAATTCTGAGCTGCGCCACGCCCAGCTCGAGCTGCTGAGCGCCCACTGTGCCACCCATCAGCTTCGTTTGCGGTATTCCGCCAGCGATCTGGCCCGCTTTGGCCGTCGCGACGTTCTACGCAAATCCGCCGAAGCTGCCAGCGTCCTCAACGAGTTCTACACCGCCATCAAACGGCAGATGTCTGAACGCGGAAACACCACGCTGGTCGAGCCCTCGGAGCAGCAAATCGCTCAAGCTGTACGCTGGCTCGCGGCCTATTTGCAGACGCAGCGCGCCGCCTATCTGCCCCCGGCCAGCCCTCTCGACCCGCAGAGCAGGTCATCCCTTGAGCCGTACTTCTCGCCTGCTTTGCTTGATCGTATTCGTGTCCTCGAATTAAAAGGCGCGCGGGTCAATCCGCCAGACTTCTTCGCTGAGGTTCGCGCCCTTGGTTTCGACAATCTGCCCGAGATCAGCCATATGGATTCGCTCACCTTTCTCGACGTGATCGTGTTTAATCAGGAAGCCTCTCATCGCGCTCTCTTCCACGGCCTGGTCCACACGGTCCAGATCGAGTTGCTCGGACTGGAGCGCTACTGCGAGCTTTGGGTCAGCGGATTCATCAGCTCCAGAGCGCATTTCACGGTGCCGCTGGAGGTGCATGCCTTCGCCCTGGCTTCTAAGTACCTTCGCAGCCTGCCGGAACAATTTTCCGTCGAAGAGCAGGTCGCCCTTTGGATCTCGGAGGACCGTTACTAGGCGCTCCGAGGTGCGAGAGACGAAAAATTCGGCAGCGAGTCGTCTAAAATAGAAGGCAAAGGTGCAGCATGCCAGATGACTCCGTCACGATCTCTCCCGGTCCTCAATTCAAGACGGCCATGCTCGTGGCCATCCTGGCCGACGCTTTCCAGTTGGTCGTGTTTCCCATGTTCGCCGCAGGGGCGCTCTCGCCCGCGGACGACCTGCTCGACCTTGGCATCGCAGGCCTGATGGTTCACCTGCTGGGCTGGCATTGGGAATTCCTGCCATCGTTTTTGATCAAGCTTGTGCCTGGCATCGATCTCGTTCCCTTCTGGACGCTCGCCGTCGCCAACGTCTGGCGCAAGACAAAGCGGGAAGCGGTCGAGGGAGCGGTGCCACTGCTCCCGGGAAACCTGCCGAGAAAGTAAGTCCTTTATTTTCAGTGCCGGTGTGTTCCCGCAGGAACACTGAGCTTATGTCTTTATTTACAATTCTAAAATACTTGGTATATTAGAATCATGAATAAGGCAAAGGCGCATGCAACGGCAATGCTCGAGCCCGAGGTCAAAGTGGCCGACGAAGTCTGGATCGCCACCGCTCTGTTGCATCGCGAGCATCCCGAGGCAGCGGACTTCAGAATTGAGGAGATCGTCGAACGCGCTCGCAGGGAAGGATTGTCGCAGCCGCTACGTCGGGGAGTGTATGTCCATGCGGTGCAACACTGCGTCGCCAATCGAGCGCCGAATCCGGGCCGTTACCGCATGCTGATTGAGACCGCTCCCGGCCGCAGACGTCTGTATCGTCTCGGCGACTCGTACGACCCGCGACGCGAAGGGGCAAAGATTACGCCAGATCGAGACGACCTGCCCCAAGCGTACAGCGGCCTGCTCACTTGGTACCAGGATTGGTCGTCCGAGGCGATTTCCGATTCGTTGCACGACGATCCTCTACTCGCGCTGCGCGGTTCAGGCAAGCACCTTTGGGCGAGCGAGCACGCCGACGACTACGTGCGCCGCTTGCGTGAGGGCTGGGAATGAGTCGGGTGTTTTGGGACACCAATCTGTTCATCTACCTGTTTGAAGATTACAAGGCGCTCTCGAAGAAGACTGAAGATCTGCGGAAGAAGATGTTGAGCCGCGGAGACCAGCTTTTAACTTCCACGCTTACAGTCGGCGAAGTACTCGTGAAGCCAACAGAGCACGGGGAGAGCCACATTTGCGAACGCTACGAGAAGGCCATTACATCGACGGCGATCGTAATTCCGTTTGACCTGGAAGCCGCAAAAATCTATGCATCGCTTCGTCAGGATCGCGCTCTTCGCGCACCCGATGCGGTGCAGCTGTCGTGCGCCGCGAGCGTAGGAGTGGACCTTTTCGTCACCAACGATGCGCGGCTGCAGGGGAAACATGTAATCGGGATTCAGTTCATCGTGGCGCTGGAGGCCGTGCCGCTGTGAGGCATCGGCTGTCGCCGCTGCACATGATCTCATTCGTCCTACGCCAAGAAGTAACAGTCTCAGACACTGCTCACCTTTTTTGTCGCGAATAGTCTAAGCGGGCGTTCGAGACAGGACCTCCATGAAAACCATGCGAATTTTGCCATTGCTCTTGCTAATGACGACTGTCCAGCTTCTTGCCGCGTCTATGACCGACGATGACCGCGAGCATTTGTTGGTGCACTTTCAAATGACGACCCAAATGGTGGCCGAGCAGGTACACGGGCTGTCTCCCGCACAACTGGAATACAAGGCCTCTCCCGATCGCTGGAGCATCCGGGAAGTTGTTTCGCACCTGGCGGTCGCCGAGCCAGACTACTGGCGCGATCTGCAGAAGGCGGTGAAAGCGCCGCCGGATATGAAGGATAAGAAGTCAGTCGCGAGCGATGCCGACATCATGTGGTACGGCATCGATCGCGTGGTGCATACCAAGACCGGCGGCGGGCACGAGAAGGTCGAGACCTACAAGGACCTGGGCGAAGCGCTGAGTAAGTTTCAGGCGCTGCGTGCGGTGATGATTGAGTACATCAAGACGACGAATGATGACCTGCGAGCGCATAGCTTCGGAGATAAAGAAGTGATCGACTCGTGGCAGTGGATGCTCGAAATCTCAACGCATGCGGAGAGGCATATTCAGCAGATTCGTGAGATCAAGAACGATCCGAACTTCCCGAAGAAATGAATAAATTCTTTCGCGCCGGAAAGAAGTTGAAGTGGGATGCCCCATGTCTCGCCGATTTTGCGAGACATGGGAATCGGGAGCCCTCGAGAATCGAAGTGGACGACGGCTGTTCAGAAAATTAGAGATCCTTCGACTTCGCTCGGGACGACAATCGAAACACGTAGCGGCCCGAAACTTCCGGGCCGCTCCGACAGCTCTCCCTATTTTATTCTTTAATCTCTGTGGGCGGACGAGGCGTCCGCCGCTACATGGTCGTTCCGCCGGATGATGAAAACCCCACTTCTGGCAAAATCGGCCAGAAGTGGGGCACCCGATGCTTTGCTAACGACCAACGACCAACGACTAACGACGGTTTCTACGTTCCTTCGCTCCATCCCGCCAGGTATTCTTCCTGTTCGGGAGTTAGGCGGTCGATCTTGATGCCCATCGATTCTAGCTTCAGGCGCGCGACGCGCTTGTCGAGTTCATCAGGAACCTTGTAAACCGTCTTCTCCAGTTTCTTGGCGTTCTTCACCATGTACTCGACGGAGAGTGCCTGGTCAGCGAAGCTCATGTCCATTACGCTCGCCGGATGGCCTTCGGCGCTGGCCAAGTTGATCAGGCGGCCCTCACCGAGCAGGTTGATCTTGCGTCCGTCTTTGAGCGAGTACTCATCGACGTAGTTGCGCGTGGTGCGCTTAGAGGAAGCCATCTTCTCGAGCGCCGGGATATCGATCTCAACATTGAAGTGGCCGGAGTTTGAGACGATCGCGCCGTCCTTCATGAGATCGAAGTGCTCTTTCGTGATGACGCTCTTGTTGCCGGTAACGGTGCAGAAGACGTCGCCGAGCTTTGCGGCTTCGTTCATGCTCATGACGCGGAAGCCGTCCATCACGGCCTCTAAGGCCTTCGTCGGATCAATTTCGGTGATGATGACTTCGGCGCCAGCGCCACGGGCACGCGAGGCCAGGCCGCGGCCGCACCATCCGTAGCCGGCGACGACGAACTTCGATCCGGCAAGCAGAAAGTTGGTGGCGCGGATAATGCCGTCGATGGTGGACTGTCCGGTGCCGTAGCGGTTGTCGAAGAGGTGCTTGGTGTCGGCGTCGTTGACGGCGACAATTGGAAACTGCAACACACCTTCCTTCGCCATGGCGCGCAGGCGGATCACTCCCGTCGTCGTTTCTTCCGTGCCGCCGATGACGTGCTCAAGAGCGTCAGTGCGCTTGGTGTGGAGGATCGTGACCAGGTCGGCGCCATCGTCCATGGTGATGTTCGGCTTGTGATCGATGGCGGCGATGATGTGGCTGTAGTAGGTGTCGTTATCCTCACCCTTGATGGCGTATACGGGGATGTTGTGGTCGCGCACGAGCGAGGCGGCGACGTCATCCTGTGTGGAGAGAGGATTCGAGGCGCAGAGCACGACCTCGGCCCCGCCATCGCGCAGGCAGATGCCCAGGTTCGCAGTTTCGGCGGTAACGTGCAGGCACGCCGAGATGCGAACGCCTTTGAGAGGCTGGTTCTTGATGAATTCCTTGCGGATGATCTGAAGCACCTTCATCGATTGGTTCGCCCACTCGATGCGCTTCTTGCCCAGATCGGCCAGTTCAATGTTCTTGATATCGCAGTTAATCGCGGCGGTCGACATACTTCTCCTTCTCTTTTGCTGTCAGCTTTGAGCCTTCAGCTTGTGGCGCGCTTGTCGCGGCAAAAATATTAACGTTGGATTACAGAGGGACGGCGAGGTCCGCACATATTTTGGCAGATTACACGACTTTCGGAAACCGGTCAGGATTCCAAATTCCTCATCGTCTGTACTGCTTTGGGACTACGACGGAGTAGCCCTTTGGATACCTCGGCTGCGGGTTTCGGGCGCCAGGCTTCAGGATCTACTTTTTCTTCCGAAGCCCAAGGCCTGAAGCCCGAAGCCTTCTTTACTTGCGAACTGCTACTGGCTCACGCAGGCCGGCATCACTGGCCAGCTTGGCCGCTTTGTCGGTCCGCTCCCAGGTAAAGTCGCTGTCGTTACGGCCGAAGTGGCCGTACGCTGCTGTCTTCTTGTAGATCGGACGGCGCAGGTCGAGCGATTCGATGATGCCGCGCGGCGTCAGCTTGAAATGAGCCCGGATAATGTCGGGGATGGTCGCCGGATCCACTTTCTCGGTGCCGAAAGTTTCAACCAGCACGCTGACCGGGTCAGCCACGCCGATGGCGTAGGCGAGCTGCACTTCGCAACGGTCGGCCAAGCCAGCCGCAACGACATTCTTCGCGATGTGACGCGCCATGTATGCTGCCGAGCGATCGACCTTGGTCGGATCTTTGCCGCTGAAGGCACCGCCACCGTGACGTCCCATGCCGCCGTAGGTGTCGACAATGATTTTGCGGCCAGTGAGGCCCGTGTCGCCCATGGGACCGCCGATGACGAAGCGTCCAGTGGGATTGATGTGGTACTTCGTATCCTCGTCGAGCAGATGGGCCGGGATCACGGCCTGGATCACATGCTTCAAAATGCTGGAGCGGAGTTCGTCGTTGCTGACCGTTTCGGCATGCTGGGTGGAGATGACGACGGCATCCACGCGGATAACCTTGCCGTTCGCATCGTATTCAACTGTGACTTGGGATTTGCCATCGGGCCGGAGGAAAGGAAGGATTCCATTCTTGCGCACCTGCGAGAGCCGCATGGTGAGCTTGTGCGCGAGTGAAATGGGAGTGGGCATCAAGTCCTCATTCTCATTCACCGCATAGCCAAACATCATGCCCTGGTCGCCCGCGCCCCCGGTGTCGACACCCATGGCGATGTCGCCGGACTGCTTGTTGATCGAGGAAATGACGGCGCAGGTGTTGCAATCGAAGCCGTGGAGCGCGTTGTCGTATCCGATCGACTGCACGGTCCCGCGTACCACCTGCTGGAAGTCAACGTAGGCTTTGGTGGTGATCTCACCGGCAATCATGACCAGCCCGGTGGCGGTGAGCGTCTCGCAAGCGACGCGACTGACGGGATCATCGGTCAGGCAGGCGTCGAGAATGGCGTCAGAGATCTGGTCGGCGATTTTATCAGGATGGCCTTCGGTTACCGATTCCGAAGTGAACAAATAGCGATTCTTCGATGACAAGTTGGACGTCTCCTTCATTTTTGCGCACGGCCCTCGCCGCGGCAGATTCGAAGTAACAAGATTGCGGGACCAGGGGAAATCCATGCGGCCGCGAAACGGCGGCACAGCGGGAGGAGATCCTCAAAAAAGGCTAACAGAGGAGATGAGGAGGCGCAATGGGATTGAGTTAACGGGCGGGACCGCAGGTTGAACGGGGGTTACCGGCGGGGAATGGGGGTGGAGGTGGACCCATCCGAGACCTGGGTGCCCCATCCTAACGTCGCGCCTTTTGCGACGTTAGGGTGGGATGGAGGGGTGCCCAACACCCGGTCGGCCTCCCGTCTAGATGTACTTGAGCCACCAGTCGTGGCGTCGGGCTTTCACATCCGCGAACCAGCGGCAGGCGAAATACAGCAGGACGACGGCAATAGCCCATACCAGGTACAGAAGAGGAAGGCTCCAGGCGTATCCATCGGGCGCTTCGGGATTGCCCATGGGATGGTTCGTGAAGAGCCATGGACTGACGTATCCGAAGCGGATTTTGGAGACGATCAGCGCGAGGGTGTGGATAAGGGGAATGTGGAGGACATAATAGAAAAACGGAACTCTGCCGAAGACGACGATGGCGCGGGAAAAATGGCCAGACGCACTTTCAATCAACGGGATCAACGCGATGATGGGACCGAGCGTCATCAGAAGAAAATTCAGCGAAGCTGGATACTTTGTGCAATTAAGAAATGAAAGGTACGCCGGCATGACGGGCTGGCCATTGTGCGGTTGAGGGGCATGCCAGGGCCGGGGATCGCCGTAGAAATTGAAGCCGCGCAGGATAAGAAAAAGCGCGATGGCGCCGAGACCAATCGTTAAGCAGAGTCGATTGCGGCGAGCGCGGTCGAGGCGAAGAATCGAACCGAAGGCGTAACCGACGGCCATGACACCGACCCACGGAATCAGCGAGTAGAGCACCATTAGGTTGGGACCATCGGGTCCGAAGCGTACCGGCCCTGCGTAGAACCCGAAGTAGAGAATCTTCCAGAGGGCGGAAAGTTTTCGGTCATTCAAGGTCTCGGCTAAAGGGAAAAGACGCGAGTCCATCAAATTGTGAGCGGCGATGATGACGATCCCGATGGCGGCCGTGAGTTGCAGAGGCAGCTTGACGAGGATCGCCATGAAGATCATGCACCATCCGATCACCCATAGAACCCCTGCCATTTCGTAGTGCGCGAAATCGAAGTTGAAGGTCCAGCAGACGCGCAGAACAGTGAGTTCGAGGAAGATGAGCCAGGCGCCGCGGATCAGCAGGAAGCGCGAGGTGTCGGAGTGTTTTCGGGCGTAGAAAAAGACGCTGGTTCCGGCGAGGAAGATGAATGCAGGAGCACAGAAATGGGTGATCCAGCGGGTGAAGAAAATGCCGGGCGTGGGTCCGCCGGCCGGAAGTCCGGAGTAGACGCGCACGTGATCGATGGCCATGATGACCATGACGGCGCCGCGGATCAGATCGATCGATGCGATTCGGGCGGTGGAGGCGGGTACGGCCGCAGCCGGAGCGGCCTGAAGAGCGCTACTCATGCGATTCCTCCGAAGCGCTGCCCTTGCACGGTACCCCGGTGGTTACTCCTGTTCACCGGGTGCGAGCTATGCTGGCACAACTTGGACGAATGGAGAAGAGAAAGGTTGCGAGGTCAACCTTAAGGTTGGCTGGGCGCGGGTTGAGGCGGCGAGACAACCGTCATCCCAGAGGCATCGAAGGTAAACGTCTTAACTTCCGATTCGCCACCTTGGGCAGGAACTTCTTCTCCATTCCAGATAAATGTCACGCCGGCTGCGTTGCCGACTCTGACGCTGATCTGGCGAGCGGCCCGAACGCTGGTGGCGGCGGGGGCAATCAAGGTTTCCTGCGCGACAAGTTCACCGTCTGCGGTCACAGAAACCCAGGAGGTCTCACTTGCGCGAATGACCAGGGTGAATTGCGGAGGGGCGGCAGCCGGCTTGGCGTGTGGCATTTTGACTGGAGCCTGCTGTAGCGGTGTTGCATCCACAGGTTCTTGCGTGGAAGCGGGCGAGGCAGTCGGCGAGCTCGGCGTAGGGCTGGTTGCCGCCTTCGCCGAGGGTGGCGTGAAGGGCGAAGACTGACTCTGCGCCGGGGTTGGTGACGATGCGGGCGCAGAAGCTGCGGGGGCTGGCGAAGAATCCGACTTGTTCGGCGCGGGAGGAGCGGCGACGTCCGCGGCGGGTTGCGATGTGGTTGCGGCTGCGGACGACTCGCTCGCGCTGACTTCACTGTGAGCCGTGCGCGAATGGCGCAAGTAGAGAAATGTTCCCAACACTGCAACGACTGCAATCGGGGCGATGAACCTCCACGAGAATCCGATGTCACGAGAAGCGTAATCGCGGCGTGGGCGACGAACATCCTCGGCACGCGGAAGATGCAGGTCTGGAAGTTCTTCTTCCACCTGGACCGGCGGATGCGCAGTGAGCGTGGGCTTGGAGTAGGCGGGCGGCTCGCGCTTTGGAACTACCGGGCGCGGTTCGGGGGCGCGCACAGGTTCCCGCACGGTCTGGGCGTCGATTTGCGCCTGACGCAGGCAGGCCAGGTAGTCGGTGACGGCTTCTTCGTCGTTGAGCCCAAGATGCTTGGCGTAGGCGCGGATGAATCCGCGATTAAAGACGCCGCCGGGTAGAAGATCGAAGTGCTCCTCTTCAATAGCCTGCAGCATGCGCGAGCTGATCTTGGTGACGTTGGAAACGTCATCGAGCGAGATGCCTTTGGCTTCGCGCGCTTTGCGGAATTTATTTCCGAAGTCGCCCACTGCGTTTAAGGGGAAGACGGGCGGGAGCGCCCGCGCCACAAACCTGCTAGTGGCCCCGAGTGATGTCGGGAACATCATAGGACAAGTGCAGATAGCGCGCTACAGCCATCGGTCACGTAGAGGGTAACGGGGCGGGGTCGGGTGCTTCGGGCTTCCGCAATTCAAAGCGAAAAGCCCGCTATTTCTTTTGCAGGGGCAGCGTGAAATTCGCTGTGCAGGTTTGTGCGGGGTCGTCGAAGACCTCGCCTTCGCGTCCGCCTTCAGTGGCATGGAAGTAAATGCCGCGCTTCATGCGCTTTGGGATCCCGGTGAACCGGGCCTTGCCGTCGGCATTGGTGGAGACCTCAAGATCGAGCTTGCGGACGCTCCATGTCCCGTACGCGATATGGGTATTTATTTTTGCAGCATAGATCGGAGCGCCGGAGGAGTCCGTCACAGTGAAATCGGCGGAGCAGGGCCCAGCCCCGCCATCCACAACCGGGACCGAGTGCGGATCAGGAGTCGAAGTCTGCGCGGTCGAAAAAGAACAGAGCGATAGCCCAAGCAGGAGTGGGCGCACGTGCTTTCTCATAGCGTATAAGTTACGCCAACTCAGGATTGCTCGTACAAAGCAACCTCTTCCTCGGAGCTCGCCACAAACGCACAACTACAGAGGCTTCTCACCAGGGGGAAGTACATCGGTAACCCGAGGCCGGTTACCTGGGAACCGGAACATATTCATGCGGTTAGCTTTAGGGGTTCCCATTACCAACGTTCATTGCCCCGGTCAGAAAGGGATGGCTATAATTTTTGGACGCCATCCTTCGAAGCGAGGAACAACGGTATCTTGTGCATGACTGAGGCCGGCACTCAATTGACGCGCCACAGCCAAGAGCTGACCATCTTCCACGACGTGGCCAAGGCGCTCACGTCGTCGCTGGATCTCGATTCCATTCTGCAAACGATCATGGAGAAAATGGCGGAATACTTTCGTCCGGATACCTGGTCGCTGCTGATGGTGGACGAGGTGCGGGACGAGCTCTATTTCGCGATCGCGGTCGGCGACAAAGCGGAAGCGCTGAAGAATGTCCGAAGCATGGAGAGGCGCGAGTCGTGCCGGATGTAAAAAATGATCCCTTCTTCGCCAGCCGCGTGGATGACGCGACGAAGTGGGAAACAAGATCGGTAGTGTGCGTTCCCTTGCGATCGAAGCTGCGGGTTCTGGGCGTGATCCAGCTGGTGAATGTCAACATGGAGCGCTTCAGCGATCCGGAGCTGTTCTTCCTGCACGCCCTCTGTGACTACGCGGCCATCGCGATCGAGAATGCACGCTGGGTCGAGAAGATCCAGGAGTTGACGATCACCGATGACTGCACCGGGCTCTATAACGCGCGACACCTTTATAAGACGCTTGAGACCGAAGTCTACCGGTCGTCGCGATTCGGTTACGAGTTCAGCGTGCTGTTCATTGATCTCGATCACTTCAAATCGGTAAACGATACGCACGGGCACCTGATCGGAAGCAAGCTGCTGGCGGAAATCGGATACCTGATCAAAGCGCAGCTGCGGTTGATTGATTTTGCGTTCCGCTATGGCGGCGATGAGTTTGTGGTGCTGCTGCCGCAGACGGGCAAAGATCAGGCGCTGGTGGTGGCCAAGCGTCTGCAGGAAGGAATGCGCGCAAGCTGCTTCTGCCGGGAGGAAGGGCTGAATTTGAATGTACGGGCGTCGATCGGGCTGGCGACGTATCCGCATGATGCGCGCACGGCGCACGATGTGATCCGGCAAGCGGACGGCATGATGTATTTGGTGAAGAACTCGACACGGGACAACATCGGAATCGCGCAGCGTGGCGTGTTGGAGTAAGTCGTCCCTTGAATCAGTTTTGAAGAAGAGAACTGGCGTTGAAAGGCGCGCGAAGACTGGCTTTGAGAGGGGCGTGAAGACTGGCTTTGAGAGGGGCGTGAAGACTGGCTTTGAGAGGGGCGCGAAGACTGGCTTTGAGAGGCGTGAAGACTGGCTTTGAGAGGGGCGCGAAGACTGGCTTTGAGAGGCGTGAAGACTGGCTTTGAGAGGCGTGAACACTGGCTTTGAAAGGCGTGAAAACTGGCTTTGAAAGGGCGCGGCTTTCAGCCGCGCCGCCCGAGTCCAGAAATGACGTGGGCTTTAGCCCCTGCGGGAAACTGCGGACGCCTGTCCTCAGTTGGTTTTTTCAGGTCCGGTAGTTGACGAGGCTGGCTTAGGCGAGTCTTTCGGTTCGGGCTTCCAGGAGTCGGCATTCGCCGGAGCCTTGGGGTTGACGCCGAAGTCCCAGACGTCGAGATTCATCCCATCTTTTCCCACCATTTCTACCAACGCATATTCTCCCGGCGGAAGATTTTCGGTGGGAGTGACCTTGAGCCAGCCTCCCTTGACGTCGGTAATGGTGGTTTTCACGAAACGCTGGTCCTGACTGACCTTTCCAGTGGCCGCGCGTTTGACGTCGCCAAGAATGCGCTTGTTGCCTTTGACTTCGGCGCGCAAAATGCGGAACCGATCGAAGGGAACGCGAGCCTCCTGCGGCTGCTCGGGCTGCTGACGCTCAGGCGCTTTGTTAAGAGCAGTGTCGAGTTGGATGCGGGTTCCCTCGGGTTGTTCGGAAGCAGGATCCACATTGATGTAAAGCGAAGGGACGTCGGCGTGGGACTGAATTTTGGCGTGGGAACCGTCGAGCTCGACGGTTTGCTTGAGACCAGCGACAGGATTGATGGCGCCGCGGAAGATATTGCCCTTGGTGCTGCGGTTGAGGTCGCCGGCACTCTGCTGGAGTTCATCGAGCTCAGGCTCGCCCTGGAAACTGTCAAGCAGGTAAACCCCTGATTCTTCGGGAAGACGCAGTCCGGGTGCGACCTGGGGCTGCTGTTGTTCGGCGCGTTGACGATCGTTCTCAAGTTCTTTGTCGAGTTCGATAGCCTCAGGCTTGGCGGCCGCGGCGGCTCGCTCCTTTTCGGCCTTTTCGGTGGCTGGCCAATCCACAAGCGAGGCGGGGAGTTCCTCCCACTCTTCCCGCTCTGTGCTGTAGTACCTGACGCGGTCTCCTTTCATCTCGTACTTGGAAATGATCTGGTACGAACCGTCTTTTAGAATGAGGCGCTGGGAAAGATTCTGCGCGGAAACGAGAGTGGGCGCGGCCAGCAGAGATGCCATCGTGATCGCCGCGCACGCAATCCGGCGAAATGGAAATGAAAGCGGGGACATGTGCTCTAACATTATCGTCCCACGGGCGTCTCAGAGTCGAACTGTCGACGGCAAATAAAAAGGCGATGAGAATATCGACAACCTTCTTTCCCCGGCGAACAACGATATAAGGAATTACCCGGATGAGGGTTGACGTATCGTTGTAGTATCCTGTGTTCGCAAAACGCCACCGCCCCCAAAATGAACCGTACAACCATCGCGTTATCCGTTGTTTTCTGCCTGTTGTTTTTTCTCATCGCAGCCGAAGCGCCGGGTCAATCTGGTCAAGGCCAGGTTGCTCCCGCGAACCCACAAATAACGGCCGAGGCTCGGCCGACTAATCAAAATGGGCAGCCGGTCTCATATGCCTCGGTAACGCAGTTGAACGGTTTGCTCTCACAACTTGAGGCAACGGCCAAGGACACCCAGGCGGATCTGACCAAGCTGCGCATCGAGCGCTGGAAGACAGACGCTGGAACCAAGAAACAAACGTTGTCGAATGTGGATTCGATTCAGCGCAATCTGCAAGGGGCATTGCCCCAGATCATCGGTCAACTGCGGTCGGCGCCTGAGGATGTGCCGGCGAGTTTCAAGCTCTACCGCAATCTGGATGCGCTCTATGACGTGATGGGGAGCGTCGTAGAGGCAACCGGAGCATTTGGGGCGAAGGACGATTTGCAATCGCTGTCGAACGATCTGAACGGATTCGAGGGATCACGGCGGCAACTGGCGGAGCGGATCGAGAACCTGTCAACGGCGAAAGAGCAGGAGATCGCCCGGCTTAGAACGGATTTGAAGGCCGCGCAGGCTGCGGTTCCGGCGCCCCCGCCGAAGAAGATAGTTGTGGACGATACGCAGCCGACGCCGGCGAAGAAACCTGTGCCAAAGAAGAAACCGGCGGCGAAGCCGGCGACTTCGTCGACGACTAAGCCGTCCGGAGACAACCCGGCACCGCCGCCGTCGCAACAGTCACAGGCGCCGCAATCGAAGCCGCAGTGACGCCCCAATTTTTGTTTGCGCGGCGGGACTGATCACAGGCCACAAATGTCACGTCCAGAGAAGGCCTGCATCCCTCTTCAAAAGCAGGAATCTGATAGTCTTCCCTGCGCATCTACATTGAAATTCCAAGCTGATTGAGGTTTCTTTGGACGCTCTGGGGTTGGTCCAATTCCGCGGACACGTTACCGCGATCGTTGGCGGGATCGCCATCATTGGCAGCGTGTTGCTGGATGCGTTCGAGACAGTAGTATTGCCGCGCCGGGTGCTGCGGAATTTCAAGCTGACAGCCTATTTCTACCGGCGGACGTGGATTCCATGGCGAAGAATCGCCGGGCGTATCAAGACGCCATCGCGGCGGCAGAATTTCCTGGGATATTTCGGGCCGTTGTCGTTGATCTTGCTGCTCGTATTCTGGGCGGTGGGACTGATTTTCGGCTTTGCCCTCATGCAGTACGGAATCGGAGGACATGAGCAACTGAGCGGCGAGCCGCTGACCTTCGGAAAGATTCTCTATCACAGCGGCGAGACATTCTTCACCCTGGGATACGGCGACATAGTGCCCACCTCAGGCGGCGCGCGAGCGCTGTCGGTGGTCGAGGCGGGCATGGGGTTCGCATTTTTGGGCGTGGTGATCGGCTACATTCCGGTGGTGTATGCCTCGTTTTCAAGACGTGAGATCCAAATCTCGATGCTGGATGCGCGGGCCGGATCGCCGCCGACCGCGGTGGAGTTGCTGGTCCGACTGGCAGGCAGATCGGAAGATCCGGGCGTCGATCAGAGAGTGCTGGACGAGGTGTTGCGCGATTGGGAGCGGTGGGCGGCGGAGTTGTTGGAGTCGCAGATTTCGTACCCCGTGCTCACGTTTTTCCGCTCGCAACACAGCAATCAATCGTGGCTGGCAGCCTTGACGACTATGCTCGACGTAACCTCGTTGTTGCTCGTGGGGATTGAAGGAGTGCAAGCGGGGCAGGCGAAGTTGACATTTGCCATGGCGCGGCATGCAGCGGTCGATTTGGCGCAGGTGGTGAATGCGCGGTATGACGCGGCGGTGCCGGAGCGCATGACCGCTGACGAGATGGAAACCATGATCGAGACGCTGGCAAATGCCCGACTGCATTTGCGCAATGATGACGCCGGAAGAGAAAAGCTGGCGAAGTTGCGCTCGCTGTATGAGCCTTATGTGTACGCGACATCGAAGAACCTCATGCTGACGCTGCCGCCCTGGAGGCATCCGGAAAAAATCAGGGACAACTGGCAAGCGGGACCGTGGGATCGGCTGATTCAGGCGAAAGGATTGGCGATTCTGGGGCAGAAGCCGAAGTCTCCGCCGTCGTTGGTGGGAGAGGATCACTTCTAGGCCGGAGCCGGGGCAGAGGTCAGAAGTCAGAATGCAGAAGTCAGATTGCAGATTTCAGATTTTGGATTTCGGAATACAAATCTCGGAACCGAATCGCCTCCATTTTCGCGTGCTAAGATCCTTCGTTCTGGAAACCTGAATTCATGAAAAATACGGGCGAGAACGTGGTGCGCATCGAAGCGGACGCGCTGCGTGCGCTGGCCGACCGGATTGCGGGGCCGATGGCGGCGGCGTTTCAGCAGGCGGTCGATTTGCTGTATAGCTGCGCCGGGCGCGTGGTGGTAACGGGTATGGGAAAGAGCGGCCTGATCGCGCGCAAGATCGCGGCGACGCTGAGTTCCACGGGAACGCCTGCGCTGTATCTGCATCCTGTCGAGGCTCTGCACGGAGATCTGGGAATGGTCGTAAGGGGGGACGTGGTGCTGGCGCTGTCGGCGAGCGGAGAGACGGAGGAGATTCTGGCGCTGCTGGCAACCATCAAGAGATTGCAAGTACCGCTGATCACAATGACTGGGGATGAGATGTGCGAGAGTGCCCAGTCTGTCGCCGAGGGCGCGAGAAAACCGATTAGCGATCAAATTCCCCACCCTATCGCGCAGAAAGCGCGCGATAAGAATGGGGCACCCGCTTCCCAAATAATTTCGACATTGGCTGGCGCGGCGGATGTAGCGCTCGACTGTTCGGTCGCGCAGGAAGCTTGCTCATTGGGCTTGGCGCCCACGGCTTCGACGACGACGATGCTCGCGCTCGGAGATGCCCTGGCAGTGACGTTGAGCGAGCGGCGGGGATTCAAGGAAGAAGATTTTGCGAATCTGCATCCCGGCGGCAAGTTAGGAAAGCGGTTGGCGAGGGTGGATTCGCTGATGCATATGGGGGACGCGCTTCCGTGCGTAGCGCCCTCGACGAAGATGCCGGACGTGATTTACGAAATGTCGCGAAAGAAGCTGGGAGTGACGGCTGTAGTGGAAGGACAGAAATTGGTGGGGATTATCAGCGACGGAGATTTGCGCCGGCTACTCGAGAAGCGCGGCAAAGACGGGATGGATTTGACGGCCGGTGAGGCCATGACGCGAAATCCGAAGACCATCAAGCCGACTGAGTTTGCCGCGAGCGCGCTGGCCTTGATGGAAGAAAAGAAAATCACGTCGCTGATGGTGGTGGACGGGAAAGGGAATCTCCAAGGGATTGTGCATTTGCATGATCTGTGGGGGACGGAGATGATGTAGGGGGAATTTTGGAATTGGGGAATTTCGTAATTGATAAACGTACAGGAGTGCACGAAATTACAAAATTACTCAATCAATCAACTACCAAATTACAAAATGGGGTTCCTATGTATCACTATGATCCAAACACGGCGCTGGAAGAATTGAGTGAAGATGCGACGTTGCCGAATCCCGTGCATGTGCGGGACATGATTCTAAGGAAACATCCGTCGACGGACAAGGCACTGGAGTTGAACCGGATGTTCGTGGAGTATCAGAAATTTTTCGGCGAGGCGCAGAAGCTGGGCAAAGAGATTCTGAAACAGCTGGTTTAGTCCCGAGCCGCGAGTCCCGAGCCGCGAGATCATTCCTCGTTCATAGCGACTCATCCGCCCGCTACCGTTTATGTCCCATACGGACGTACGATCCCTCGCGCCGGCTTCGCCGCCGCTCAGGATGACATCGGGTCGAAGGCAGTGCCCGAGTCCCATTTTTCCCGAGCGAACATTTACAATAACGAATTCCTCTACTGCTCACGTGAGCGCATGGATGCCGTCGCTCGCGACTCAGGACTAAGGACTCAGGACTTAACTATGCATCGATGGTCGGAGCTGTTCATTCCTACACTGCGCGAGGCGCCGGCAGACGCCGAAGTGGCTTCGCATAAATTCCTGGTGCGCGCCGGGTATATCCGGCAGCTGGCGGCGGGAATCTACTCCTATCTTTTCCTGGGAAACCGGTCGTTCAACAAGATCATGCGCATTGTGCGCGAGGAGATGGACCGGATCGGGCAGGAATTTTATCTGCCCGCGCTGCATCCGCGGGAAGTGTGGGAGGCCAGCGGGCGCTGGTCTCTGATGGGCGACAACCTCTTCCGGCTGAAAGACCGCAAGGGCGGCGATATGTGCCTGGGCATGACCGAAGAAGAAGTCATGACCACGATCGCGCTCAAAGAAATGCGCAGCTACAAGCAACTGCCACAGATCTGGTACCAGATCGCGCCGAAGTTTCGCGATGAGCCGCGGCCGCGTTCGGGATTGCTCCGCATCCGGCAGTTCATGATGAAAGACGCGTACTCGTTCGATATCGACGCTGCCGGGCTCGATGTTTCCTACAAGAAGCATTACAAAGCGTACTGCCAGATTTTCGACCGCTGCGGATTGAAGTACATGGTGGTAGAAGCCGACTCGGGCGCGATGGGAGGCAAAGAGTCGCACGAGTTCATGGTGCGGACGCCGGCGGGCGAAGATCAGATTGTGAGCTGCGACGCGTGCAATTACGCCGCGAACATGGAAAAGGCGACGTCGAAGCTGGAAGCCATCGAAGACTTGCAACCCGAAGGCGATGGGAAACCGCTGCTGATCCATACGCCGGGCAAAGGGGCGATCGCCGATGTGGCTGAATTCTTGAAGGTATCTCCGGCGCAGGACATCAAAGCCGTCGCGTACATGGCGAAAATGTCGGGGGCGGACGGTGAAAAGGATTTCGAGACGCCCGTTGGTGTCTTTCTGCGCGGAGATCACACCGTCAACGAAACCAAGCTGCTTGGATTGCTGCGCGCGAAAGAACTGCGGCCTATGGTGGCGGAGGAATTGGAGAAGTACTACAAAGGCCCGGGCGGATTTATCGGTCCGGTTGGATTGAACGCGCGAAAGGCGGCCGCTGGCAGTTCGAAAGCGGAGGCGGCCGACAGCATCACCGTTGTGCTCGATCAGTCGCTCGAAGCCCGCACCAACATGATCAGCGGAGCTAACAAGCTCGATTATCACTTCAAGAACGTTACGCCCGGAAAAGACTTCGACTATTCGGTTGCGGCCGACGTCCGCAACGTGGAGCGCGGCGAGGCATGTCCGAGCTGCGGCAAGGCGTTGCGCATCGATACCTCGGTTGAGATCGGGCACATCTTCAAGCTCGGATATCGCTACTCAGAGTCGATGGGACTGCGGGTCCTCGACAAGAATGGCAAGGAAGTCATGCCGATCATGGGAAGCTACGGGATTGGGATCGAGCGCATTCTGACGGCGGCGGTCGAGCAAGGCAACGATGCCGACGGCTTCTGGTTGCCGGCGGCAATTGCCCCGTTTGAGATCGTGGTGGCGCCCGTGAACATGAAGGACGATGCTGTCCGAACGGCCTCGGAGGACATCGCGAAGCGCCTGGAAGCGGCCGGGTTCGATGTGGTTCTCGACGACCGCGACGAGCGCCCGGGAGTGAAGTTCAAGGACGCGGATCTGGTGGGTATCCCCTTTAGAATCACTGTGGGAAAGAAGGTTACCGAAGGTACCGTGGAGGTCGTTATTCGTTCGACTCGCGAAGTTCGCGATGTTACGATCACCGCGATCGTCGAATATTTTCAGGGAGTGCTTGGCCGGGCGGGATAGCGAGAATTTCTGTCCCCGGCAGGCGAATCGGGATTATGGGAGCTATCAAAGCGCTAGTCGGGTTTCTGGCCATCATCGGCGTAATCTACGCCGGCTTTCAGATTATTCCTCCGGAACTGAGCAACTACTCTTTCCAGGACGATCTCCGGAATATTGCCATGATGGGCGGCGCCAACCCGCACCAGACGGATCAAGACATCATTGACGCCGTGGTGAAGAAAGCCCAGGAACATCAGATCGCGCTGACGCCCGAGCAGGTAACGATCCAGCGCATCGGCACGCCGGGAGCGCCTGCGGTTTATGTGGCAGCGGACTACAGCGTGCCCGTCAGCCTTCCGGGATATTCGTTTGCGCTGCATTTCACGCCTTCCAGCGGCAATAAAGGGATGTAACAGAGTTTGGTTGTGCAGGAAGCAGAGGCCGGGCCGGGCCGAGCGCCCGGCCTTTGCTTTTCTGTCCGCTCAATGCATCTCAGCGGAGTCGTTCGCCACGGAGGCTGGATGGGGAGCTGATCAGTGGAGCCCCGGACGCCTTCGTCCGGGGTCCTAACCCATTAGTCATAGGACTGTCTTGGTGGTGAGGAGCAAACGGCCTGTGGAACTCTTTATAGGTCCTTCGTCGGGCAAAATGCCGCCCTCCTCAGGATGACAAGCGTGGAGATTCGGGATGGCCGCGATCAGAGCGCCCCTTCGGCTTCGCTCAGGGGACGACCTGCGGACAAGCTGGCGAGGTGCCGGGTGCAGCCTAAGAGCATCGTTGAGTGAAACAAAGAAAAAGTGCAGCCCTGCGGAGGGGCTGCACTGGAGTTAAGGCGGAGGAGTCGAGGGTAGCAATCTACTGCAAACTTATTGCGGGCCGCACTGGCCAACTTGGCCGGTGATAGTGTCGGCGGCCGACGCGATCGGAATGAAGACTGGATTCGATGAGAAGCCGCGGTACATAGCCACAATCTTGTAATCCCCCTGATAGAACCAGCTTGGCTGAGCCGTGGTTCCGAGGTTCTCCCACACGCAGACCGCTGGATCCACAGCAGTGACCATTCCCGTTGAACTGACCGTAAGTGTGGAGGGCGGGGCTGCAAGAGGTGTGTTAGTGTCGTCAATCCCTTCGGGAGTTACCTGGTAGACGGCGAAGTTGGTTTGGTCAATGATCTTGCCGCTGGTGTAGTTGGCCGAGACCTTTAACTGAAGGGTGCCGCCAAGGCCCGCGAGGTTTACGACGCCGGTACCCGACGTGTTACCGACCACGGTCATTGAAACTGATCCAATTTTGTCTCCGGTGCCGCAACTGCTGGTAAGAAGCGCTAATGCGCTCAAAACGAGTGTGGCGAAAACGAGTGTGCGTTTCACTGGGAAAAATCCTCCGCGAGATTTCAATTGGCATGTTGGCAGTTAGGAAATTGCGAGGCAAGGAACGGGGGTGCACGTCCGATGGTCACCAGGAGCCCGGCTCGCGAGTAACGAATGTGCGCCAAGCCGCATAAACATTGGGCGAAATGCAATGCGCGGGTTCTCCTGGCCGGGTCTGGTTCAGGGTTTGGAGGAAGTTACCTTCGGCGGAAAGAGGATTGGCTCCGGACGCGCGGAACCAATATGGAGATTCGAACCCTGGACGTTACTTTCGGGAATTCCAGCCAAGCCGGCGGCAGCTTCAGTGGAGCCGGGACGCTTCGACTGAGCATCCGCCGTGCGGATGCTCCATCCTCAGGATGACAGATGCTCAACTACCGCACTCTCGTTTGGTCCAATGACATTCGTAACGTTGTCACGACGTTACCGCGCTCCTACTATCGCGGCAGGGAGATTCTGTTCACCCTCTTGCTGCCGTTTGGTGATTGGCCGACGGCGATTCGCGAATCATCTTTTTCCAGCCGCAACGCGGACGCAATCGTGGAGTGGAGGCGGTTCATGAAGGGTTTGTTACGAATTCTGTTCGGTCTGCTGGTCGTGGCCCTGATGCTGCTGATGATGGCTTGCAGCGGGGGAGCGCCGGGATGCCCGCAGGTGCAATTCGGTAATGCGAGTTGCAGCACCGGTGGCGGCGGAGGATTCGGTGGCGGCGGTGGTGGTGGGGGCGGCGGCGGTGGAGGCGGTGGTGGGGGTGGAACGCCCAGCGCGTTTGCCTTTGCGGTCGACCAGGCCGGCAGCATCGACGGCTACACGGTCAGCACACAAACGGGAACATTCCAGGCCACGTCGAGCTACATTCCGCCCGCGATTCCAGCTAATCTTGGCGGCGCCGGCATGGTGGTTGCGCAAGGCAAGTATTTATACGCGGTCTTTCAGGATCTGCAGCTGATCTACGGCTGGACCATTGACGCCGCAGGAAATCTCACGGCTCTGAGCGGATTTCCGATTTCGGTCCCGACTACGGGGATTGCCACGACGACGTACAACCAGCAAGTCGTGATCACAAATCCTGCGGGTACGCTGCTGTTTATCTCAGAGTTCGTGCCGCAACAGATTTTCGTGTTCCAGATCAGCAATACAGGGGCTCTGACGGTCGCGCCTGGTTCTCCATTCACTCCGGGCTTGTCGATCGAACCGCAGAACCTCGCGATGGACGGTCTGGGGAAATACCTATATGTGTCGGAGGATTCCGTCGACCATAACGGGTCGGTGATGATCGGGTATTCCGTATCGAGTACCGGAGCGTTGACGCAGATTGGTGCCTCAACCTTCAACATTCCGATTTGGGAGATGCAAGGCGAGCCCAGCGGTCAGTACATGATCGGCATCAGTGGAAATACGAAGTACTTCACTGGAACCGACGATACGAATATCTACGTGTACAGCATCAACCAGAGTACCGGGGCACTGACGGCGGTGGCCGGATCACCGTTCCCGACGACGTATGCGCCGTTCAACATTGCGGTGCAGCCGACGTCGACGAATGGCGAATACGTTTATTCGTTCAGTGTGAACGACACCTTTACCGGGTTCAATCCGATTGAAGGATTCCAGCTGAACACGACCACGGGATCCTTGACGGAGTTGTCGAACTCACCGTTCGGCGGCCTGACGGTATCGCCTTGGGGACAGTTTGACCAGAGCGGGCAGTTCCTGTTCGTGTACAGCGTGAATTATTCCAGCAACACGACGAGTCTGGGAGTAATGAACGTAGGCACAAACGGCCAACTGACCGAGCCGATTCCAACCACGTCGCTGGCCACGGGCGGCTACTGGGCTCCTACGGACGTTCCGTAAACCGGCAGGACAATTGTTAATCGCCTGGAGACCCGCCGAAACTGCGGGTCTCTTTCGTTTTTCGGGCTGGGGTTACAATAAGGGCATTCATTCGTAAAATCGGTTCACTCTTCTTGTCGCGAGAGCCAAAGCGCGGTATGAGAGCGAGAACAGCAGCAGAGACAAACCTTTTCTGGCCTCCAGACGTCTGAGAAAGAGTCGGGAAAAGTGCCAGCGCAAGCGCCACCGTTGGAAGAACCCGAATTGTGAGCATCAAGATCAGAATTCCGAAGAATTACGCCCAGGGGGAAGGCGGCACGGCACGGGGGCTGCCACGCGACCCGATCGTGCGGGCGGCGCTTGTGCTTTTCATTGTGCTGGCCGTTGCCTTTACCGTCTTCTTTTCATACTTTTACATCAAGTACGACCGGATCATCGAGCGCCGTTTCCGTACCCCTGTCTTCAATAACTCAGCCAAAATTTACGCGTTGCCGCAAACCGTGCGCGATGGCGAGAAGATCGAGGCCAAAGAGATCGCGGCTGATCTGCGTCGAGCCGGGTATTCAGACAAAGACGGTCAATCCGCGCTGGGGACGTTCCGGCTGGCAAAGGATGGAATCGAGATCACGCCGGGGCAGGAGTCGTATCACAGTCCGGAGCCGGCGCGGATCGTGGTGGAAGACGGGCAAGTGACGAAGATCAGCAGCCGGGGAAATGAGCTTTCGGCGTACGAACTGGAGCCGCAGCTGGTTACCGCGCTGTTCGATGCCGAGCAGCGATCCAAGCGCCAGCTGGTGAAGTACAACGACATTCCACCGCAGATGGTGCAGGCGGTGCTGGCGATCGAAGACCGCAGATTTTTCGAGCACAGCGGTGTGAACTTCCTCCGCATGGCAGAGGCGGCGTGGATCGACCTGGTTCGCGGGCGGCATGAGCAGGGTGGGTCGACGATCACGATGCAGCTCTCCCGTGGCTTCTTTTTGACTCCGGAGAAGACCATCCGGCGCAAGCTGACCGAGATGCTGATTGCGGAGGAACTGGAACAGAAGTTCAGCAAGCAGCAGATCTTCGAGTTTTATGCGAACTGGGTGGACCTGGGCCAGCGGGGCTCGTTTGCGATCAGCGGGTTTGCCGAGGCATCGAAGGCATACTTCAACAAGGATCTGAAGGACATCACGCTGCCGGAAGCAGCACTGCTGGCGGGGTTGATTCAGCGGCCGAGCTACTTGTCGCCGTACCGGCATCCGGAGCGGGCGCTGGACCGGCGGAACCTGGTACTCGAGTCGATGGTCGAAACCCATGCCATCACGCGCGAGCAGGCGGATAAAGCGAAGGCGACTCCTCTGAAACTGGCTCCGCCGAACGTAGAAGCCAGCGATGCGCCCTATTTCGTCGACATGGTGCGCGACCAGCTCATCAGCAAGTTCAATGAGCATGACTTGAATGATCAGTCGTACCGCATCTACACGACGCTCGATCCGGATTTGCAAAAGGCGGCAGCTCAGGCGGTTGAGACCGGAATCAAGCTGGTGGATGAGCAAGTCAAGAAGATGCGCACCAAGCGCGTGAAGGTCGGCAAGAAGTACGAGACCAAGGTGGTGGAAGGTCCGCAGGCGCAGGTGGCGCTGGTGGCTCTCGATCCGCATACGGGAGCGGTGCTGGCGCTGGTTGGCGGGCGGGATTACGGCTGGAGCCAGCTGAATCATGCGCTGGCGAAGCGGCCGACGGGATCGATTTTCAAGCCGTTTGTTTACGCGGCAGCAATGAATACGGCCCTGGATGGCTCGCAAACGGTGATTACTCCGGCCTCCACGGTGACCGATGAGCCGTCCACATTCGCCTATGGCGATCAGATCTACGAGCCGCGCAACTACAAAGAGGAATATCACGGGGACGTTACGCTGCGGTACGCGCTGGCAATGTCACTGAACAATGCCACGGTCAAGGTTGCGGAGGAAGTTGGCTACGACAAGGTTGCCGATCTGGCGAAGTCGGCGGGGATTGTGGCGGTGAAGCCGACCCCGGCCATGGCACTCGGATCTTACGATGCTTCGCCCATCGATATGTCGGGCGCGTACACGGTTTTTTCGAACAACGGTGTGCGGATCTCGCCCATCATGCTGCGATCGGTGCGTAACAGCAAAGGTGACGTGATCGCCAACTACAACACCGATCAGAAGTCCGTGCTCGATCCGAGGATTGCCTACGTCATGACGAACATGATGGAAGGCGTCATCAACAACGGCCTGGGATATTCAGCAGTGCGCGTGCGCGGATTCACTCCACCGGCCGCAGGCAAGACTGGAAGCTCACACGACGGGTGGTTTGCTGGGTATACGACGAACTTGCTATGCATCGTGTGGGTCGGCTACGACGACTACAGCGATCTGCGGCTGAGCGGCGCACAGACGGCGGCGCCGATCTGGACTGAGTTCATGAAAAAAGCGGCGGCCTTGCCGGAATACTCAGACATGAGAGGCTTCCCGCAGCCCACGGGCGTGGTGGATGTGCAACTGGACAAGGCCACCAATCGCTTGGCGACGCCGACCTGCCCGGATGATTACGTTTCGGCGTTCGTCGCCGGAACTGAACCGCGCGAGACCTGCGATCAGAGCGGCGGAGTGTCTGGCTTCTTCTCGAGGTTGTTTGGGGGCGGACCGAAGCCCCTTCCTGTGCAGCCCGGCGAGGCACAGACATCGATTCAGGAAGATCCGAACAATCAGCCAGACGCCAAAAAGAAGAAGGGATTCTTTGGCAAGCTGGCGGGGATCTTCAAAGATGATAAGAAGGACGATAAGTCCACACCGCAGGCATCGAAGCCCCCAGATAACGGCCAAGCCCCTCCGCATTAGCCTTTTAGGAGTCTGCTCGGCCAGAGGGCACCATTCCCAGACACCGGACCCAATAAGTGTTTGCGGGCAAAAGATGCCCGCTCCGCCGGCCGGCGAGTACGCCGCCGCCACAGTAAAGCCTTCACAGAAATCTTCGCCGGGCGGCCTGAATTGTGCCAAAATATGGGCAACAAATGGGGGTGGTATATGGCGTGCTGCCCGAAAGTCCTGCTGGTTCCCGTCTCGTTACTCGTGTTTGTCTTAGTGCCTTCCTCAACCTTACAAGGTCAGGCATCCCATACGGATCAGGTGCAGGTGATGCCGCCGCTGCTCCGAACCATCGACCCGCCGTCGGCGGATGCGAGCGTGGCGGACCTGGAGTCGCAAGCGGACCAACTGCGGGTTCAGAAGCTGTATCTGGATGCCCTCGACTACTATCACGCGGCAATGGTGAAGGAACCGAATTCGGCGCGTCTCATGAACAAACTCGGCATTGCTGAGCTGATGATGCAGCGCTACCGGGAAGCGAAAAAATCGTTCGAGCAATCGATCAAAGTTGACCGGAAATTTGCGGATGCCTACAACAACCTGGGCGTGGTTTTGTACGAGCAGAAGAAGTTCGGCCCGGCGGTGAAGCAGTACCGGAAGGCAATTGCGATCGACGGAAAGTCTGCGTCTTTTTATAGCAATCTGGGCGCGGCGCTCTTCTCGAAAAAAGAGTTTGATCCTTCGGCGGTGGCCTATCAGAAGGCACTGGAAATCGATCCCGACGTGTTCGAGCGCAGTTCGCGAGGCGGCGTGCAGGCACAGTTACCGAGTCCTGACGACCGGGCGCATTACGACTACACCGTGGCGAAACTGTACGCAAAGATGGGATTCTCTGAGCGCTCGCTGGAATACCTGAGAAAAGCCATGGAAGAGGGATATAAGGACTTCAACAACGTCTACAAAGACGCCGAATTCGCTCAGCTCAGAAAAGATAAGAGGTTCACAGAGTTAATGGCGTCGAAGACTCTGCCCTTGCCGGAATAGAAACCACGTTTTAGCAGGAATATCGAATCGATTCGCCCGCTTCGCGACCCGCCCTCTGCCTGTGTGCTTACAAGTGTCTATACAGAGCGCGATGGATTTTACAACTCTTTACAAAATTAGACGGAACTTCTCCGCCACAAGGTGTTTAATTTTTTCACATACTCCTGAAAACAACAGGGTGAGTAAGGAGAAACGGTAGCCCATCGGATGCTGACCCGAGCACGCCCCAAGCAAGCATCCGATGGGTTTTTTGTTGTCGCCGGTAAGTGCGTTCCGGATTTCGAGTCACATAGCTTCCGCGCAGCCTATTGAGAACCAAAATCTGTACTGCCCCCCGGACGAAGGCGTCCGGGACTCCTCGATCACGCAGCGGCTTGCTGGCTTTGCTTAAAGAACGCCAGCAACTCGGCGTTGATCTGATCTTTCAACGTCGAGCACATGCCGTGCGGAGCGCCGGGAATCACTCTCAGAGTTGCTCCTTTCACCAGCTTCGCCGAGAGTAAAGCGGCGTCGGCAATGGGGACAATCTGGTCGTCATCGCCGTGAAGAATGAGAGTGGGCACGTCGAACTTCTTCAGATCTTCGGTGAAGTCTGTTTCAGAGAACGCCTTGATGCAGTCGTAGACTGCTTTGTGTCCAGCCAGCATTCCCTGCAGCCAGAATGAGTCTCGCAATCCCTGAGATACTTTGGCTCCGGGGCGGTTCGCTCCGTAAAACGGTGCACTCAGATCTTTCCAGAACTGTGAGCGATCACTGAGCACCGCTTGTCGGATCTGATCGAACGCTTCCATCGGAGTGCCTCCGGGGTTGGCCGCCGTTTTGAGCATCAAGGGCGGAACGGCGCCGATGAGAACGGCTTGGGAGACGCGCTTAGTTCCGTGTCGGCCAATATAGCGAGCGACTTCGCCGCCACCGGTCGAATG
>Ga0335076_10000249_pt1 | contig 46725 bp, 44 predicted proteins | sample Lox_Sample_25_FD_206717 | JGI IMG/M metagenome (GOLD analysis project Ga0335076, IMG submission 206717) | Soil microbial communities from Loxahatchee National Wildlife Refuge, Florida, United States - Lox_Sample_2.5 | ecosystem: Environmental > Terrestrial > Soil > Wetlands | place: USA... | reverse complement strand
CCTTCAACCCGCGCACCCCTGCGGTCGCCTGCGCGGTGGCGCACGACTACGCAGGGTTCGCGGAGGGCGAGCTGGAGCGGCGCAGGGCCTTCGGCTACCCACCCTTCTCCCGCATGATGGCGGCGCGCGTCGAGGGGTCCGAGGAGGGGGCGCGCCGGACCGCCGAGGCGCTCGCCCACGCGGCCCGGCCCGCCCTGGGGAGCGACGTCACCCTGCTCGGCCCCGCCCCGGCGGCCATCGAGCGGATCCGCGGCAAGAGCCGGTGGCACCTGCTCCTCCGGGCCGACGACGCCCGGGCCCTGTTCCGCGTCCACGCCGCGCTGGCCCGGGTGGCGCAGCGCCCGCCGGGCGGGGCGTCGATCCGCTTCGACATGGATCCCTACGCGATGCTGTGAGGGGCGGGTGCGATATCGGGGTGGGCGAAATTTCCCACGTCCTGCCGCTCGCTTGGCCCCTCGGCGGGGCCGATCCATAATCGGGGCGCGTGCCCCGGGTCCTCCTCGTCGACGACGACATCGCGGAGATCTCCGCCGTCCGGCGCGTCCTCGGTCGCGACGGCCACCAGGCCGTCCTCGCGACGAACGCCTCGGACGCGGCGGCCGCCCTCGGCCAGGGCCGGCCGGATCTGCTCCTCGTGTCGGCCACCTGCGAGGGCGGAGAGGGGCTGGCGCTCGCCCGTTCGCTCGCCGCCGAGGAGGAGACCGCCGGGATCCCGCTCGTGATCCTGGGCCCGGCCGCCGATCCGCCCGCGGGGGCGAGGCTCCTCCCGCGCCCGATCGATCCGGGCCAGCTCTCGGAGGAGGTACGGGCGCTGCTCGGTCGCGACCCGGCGGAGGCCGCGCCCGCCCGCGCCGCGGGCAACGGCGCCCCGGGTGCGCAGCCGGCGCACGCCGATCCCATGGCCGCCCGCCGCGCCGCCGCCGAGGCCCTTCGCGCCCGCGCCGAGGAGTTGCGGCGCTCGTCGGGTGGCCTGGTCGCCGCCCCCGCCCCCCAGGCGCCCCGCCCCGCCGCGCCCGCGGCCGGTCCGGCCGCTCCCGCGCCGCGCCCCGCTCCCGCGCAACGCCCGGGCCCCGCGCAGCGCCCGGCCCCCGCCGCACCGCGCCCCAGGGCCGCCGCTCCGCCCCGTCCCGCCGAGCCCACCCGGGCTGCCGCGCCCGCCGCCGCGCCGCCGAGGCAGCGGTCGCCCGTGGGGCTGGAGGAGCCGGCGCCCTTCCTCGCGCCGCCCTCGCCAGCCCCGGCGGCGCCTCCCGCCCCCACCCCCCCGTCGAGCCCGGGCTCCGGGCTCGACCTCGAGGACCCCGAGCTCGAGGCGGTGCTCCGGCGCGCCGAGGAGGCGGAGGAGGCCCGGGCGGCGGCCCGCCGCGAGGTCGAGGAGTCGGCGCGGCGCGAGGCCGACGAGGCCCGGCGCGAGGCCGAGGATGGCGCCCGCCGCGAGGCGGAGGCCCGGCGCGAGGCGGAGGAGTCCGCCCGCCGGGGCGAGCAGGAGCGGCAGGCGCGCGCCCTGGAGGAGGCGGCCCGCCGCGAGGCCGAGACCCGGGCGCAGGAGGCGGCCCGCCGCGAGGCCGCCGAGGAGTCCCGGCGGCGCGACGCGGAGCAGAAGGCCGCCGCCGAGGCCGACGCCCGGCAGCGCGTCGAGGCCGAGCTGGCCTCGCTCCGCGAGCAGCTCCAGGCGGAGCGCCGCTCGGCCGAGCAGCGCCTCTCCCAGGTGATGGAGCGGGCCGCCGCCGAGGAGGAGGCGGCCGAGGAGCTCCGGCGCATGGCGGAGGAGGAGGCCCGCCGCCGCGCCGAGGCCGACACCCGGGCGCGCGAGGAGGAGGAGGAGAAGCTCCGCGCCGCCATCGCCAGCGCCCGCACCGAGCTGGAGGCGCTGCGGAAGCGCAGCGAGGACGAGGCCCGCCGCCGCGCCGAGGCGGAGGCGGAGCTGCGGCGCGTCGCCCAGGCGGCGCCGCCGCCACCCGCCCCTCCCGACGGCTCGCTCCCCTCCGCCTTCTCCGCGCCCGCCTTCGCCGCTCCCGGGCCGACCGCCGCCCCGCCGCCGCTGGCGGCGCCCCCGCCCGAGGCCGGGCTCGAGCCGCCCCCGCTCGATCCCGCCGAGGAGGCGGCTCGGCGCCGGGTGGCCGCCCTCCGCGGGCAGGCGCCCGGCCCATCCGGCGCAGCCTCCCCCGGCGCGCCCGCCCGGCCCGAGCCGCTTCCCGCTCCTCCGCCTCCCATCCCCTGGCCGGAGGCCTCCGAGCCCGATCCCGCCCCGCGCCTGCCGGCGGCGCCGCCCCCCGATCTGCGCGAGGGGACGCTGGCGGATCTCCCCGCGCCGCGCCTCCTCGTCCTCGCCGCCCGGGCCCGCCTGGAGGGGCGCCTGGACTTCCAGGGCGAGGGCTCCCGCTCGCTCTGGCTCGAGGAGGGGAGGGTGGTGGGCGCCTCGAGCGCCGAGCCGGCCGAGCGGGTGGAGGAGCTGGCCCTCCGGGTCGGGCTCGTCACCCGCGATCAACACCGGCAGGTGGCGGGCGCCGCCGCCGCCCTCTCCACCCGGCGCGCCGCCCTGCTCCTCCTCGAGCGCGGGTTCCTGAAGCCCACCGAGCTCACCGGCCTCGTCCGGCGCCGCACCGAGGAGGTGGTCTTCGGCGTGTTCGCCGACGCCGCCGCGCGCTTCCGCTGGGTGGCCGCCCCGGTCCCGCCCGAGGAGCGGACCGCGCTCGAGCGCGCGCCGGTGGCGCTCGCCGTCGAGGGGGTGCGGCGCCGCTGGCTCGGCCCGCGGGTGGACGAGCTCCTGGGCGGCCCGGGGACGCTCCTCGCCCCCGTGCCCGCCGGGCCGGCCCCGGCCGAGCTGGCCCTCTCCCCCGAGGAGCGGCGCGCCGTGGCCCTCGCCGACGGGCTCCGCACCCTGGACGAGGTCCTGGCGGCGAGCCCGCTCGACCCGCTCTCCACCCGTCAGGTGCTGGCGGCGCTGGTGCTCGTGGGGGCGCTCTCGGTCCGGCTCCTCCAGGCGGGCCGGCGCGAGGGGGCCGCCACCCAGGCCATCGACCTGGCCCGGGTCCGGGAGAAGCTGGACCAGGTCCGGCGGGCGGACTACTTCACGGTCCTCGGGGTGGGGCGCCTGTGCACGCCGCACGAGGTCCGCGCCGCCGCCGAGCGGCTGGCGGCCGAGTTCGACCCCCAGCGCTACGCGGGGGTGGCCGAGGACGGGCTGCCCGAGCGGCTCGCCGAGATCCTCCAGGTGGTGCGGGACGCGCGCGACGTGCTGGCCGACGACCGGCTGCGGGCCGAGTACCTGCGCGGCCTGGGAGAGTAGGGCGTGCGCGCCCGGCGCGCCTGGGTTAGAACCTCGCCCGGAAGGTGCACGAAATGATTCGCGAGATCATCATCTGGCCCGATCCCGTCCTGAAGCAGGTGGCCGCCCCGGTGGACCGGGTGGACGACGACGTCCGCCGCCTCCTCGACGACATGGCCGAGACCATGTACGCCGCCGACGGGGTGGGGCTGGCGGCCCCGCAGATCGCCATCCTGAAGCGGCTGATCGTGATCGACACCTCGCCGCGCCAGGAGGGGCAGCGCCTCATCCACCTGGTGAACCCCGAGATCGTCCGGACCGAGGGGAAGACCACCTACACCGAGGGCTGTCTCTCCATCCCCGGCGAGGCCGAGGACGTCGAGCGCGCCGCCAAGGTGTGGGTCCGGGCGCTCGACCGGGCCGGCAAGCCCTTCGAGCTCGAGGCCGAGGGGCTGCTCGCCATCGCCCTCCAGCACGAGGCCGACCACCTGCAGGGCACCCTCTTCGTCGACCACCTCTCGAGCCTCAAGCGCGAGCTCATCAAGAAGCGGATGAAGAAGCTCAAGGCCGAGCGCGCCGCCGAGCAGGCGGCCGAGATCCGCGGCGCGCCGCGCCACGAGTCGGCGCTGTAGGTCGCCCCGCCCCGCTACAGCTCGACCCGGACCATGGCGCGGCCGCCGAAGTACGCGTCGGTGGCCCCGGTCGCCTGGTAGGTGCCGGTCGGGTCGGGGTGGAGGGTGTAGCTCGTCCGGCTGTACTGGCCGAGGAGCCGGAGCGAGAAGGGTCCGCCCAGGACGATCGAGACCCCGCCCTCCACCTCCAGGGCCCAGGCGCTGCCCCCCGGGAAGAAGGGCGGCGAGCCCTTCACCAGGTCCTGGGCCTGGAGCCAGGGGATCCACCCTCCGGAGAGGAGCAGACCGAAGCGATCGCCGAGCGGGATCTCCCCGCCCACCGCCACCCGCACGCCGCGGAGCTGGGCGTCGGGGAGCCCGGCGATGGGGGCGCCGGAGACCGCCTCGGTGACCACGTCCAGCAGCTCGTAGGTCACCTCCGGCGTGACCGCCCCGTCGCCCACCGGGATGCGCCAGCCGAGCCCCGCCTCGAGCCGGCTGAAGCGCGCGGGGTGGGAGACGCCGGTGGCGAGGTCCTTGACCTTGAGCCCGACGGAGGTGCGGTAGTCGGCGATGAGCTCCATCCCCGCGAGGAAGCCCTCCGCGGCGCGGGCGGCGGGGAAGAGCTCGAGCCGCAGGCGGGGGCCGGCCATCGCGTTCGCGTGGAAGCCGGTGAGCGGGACGGTCCCGGCCGGCGAGGTGCCGGAGAAGGAGAGGTCGCGCCCCTCGAGGTCGACCCCGGCCTCGATCGCCACGATCGGCCGGGCGCGGGCGGGCTCGGCCGGAGCCGGCGGAGGCGGCGCGGGCTGCGAGGGCGCCGGGCGGGGAGGAGGCGCGGCCACGACCGGCGGTGGGGGAGGCGCCGGGGGCACGGCGGGAGGCGGGGGAGCGGCGGCCGGAGGGGCGGCCGCCGCGGCGCCGGTGGCCGCAGCCGCTGGCGCGGCCGCGCGCGCGGCAGGGGGTGGCGGAGCCGGGCGCCCCCCGACCGGGATGTCCCGCGCCAGATCGCGGGCCAGGGCCTCGACCGACGGCGCGGGGAGGCGGCCGTCCTTGCCGAGCGCCAGCCGCCAGGTCCGCCGCGGCTCGGTCGAGCCGGTGAGCAGGGCGAGCCAGAGGGAGGCCTTGCCGCCCCCCTGGGTCACGGCGCCGTAGAGGATCCCCCGGACCCGCTGCTGGCGGACCTTGTCGAAGTCCGGCTGGGACCCGGTGTAGACGGCCCCCCGCGGCACGCACTCGTAGGGGCCGCAGAGCGCCCCCCGGAGCTGCTTGACCACGACGCCCCCGGGATCGTGCTGTACGCCGGTGATGGTGATGCGGGGCGGGGTCTGGGCCGCCGCGACGGCGGGGAGGAGCAGGAGCGCGAGCAGGGCGGGGCGGGGCGGGCTCTTCGGCATGCCCCAACCGACCACGGGATCCCGGCGGTGGCAACACCCGTCTCGGTCAGGCCGAAGGATCGGCCCGCCCCGCCGCCCTCAGAACTCGCCGAGGGGCAGCAGCTTGCGCCCGTAGACCTCGTTCAGGATCTGGGCCGCGCCGATGTACATGGCCCCGAGGCCGCAGAGGAGCCCCTCGTACCCGGCGATCCGGGTGACGGCGCGGCTGCCGGTGGCGTCACCGATCGCCAGGAGCATGAAGAGGACCACCAGGGCGAAGAAGACCAGCATGATGGCCCGGTTCATCTTGAAGGTGGCGATGAACAGGACCACCGAGAACAGGCCCCAGACGAAGAGGTAGGCGGCCATCGAGTTCTTGTCCGAGGCCTCGGCGATCCCGAACTTCGGCATCACGATCAGCGCCACCAGCGAGATCCAGAAGAACCCGTACGAGGTGAAGGCGACCGTCCCGAAGGTGTTCTTCTTCTTCCACTCCATCACCCCGGCGATGATCTGGGCCAGCCCGCCGTAGAAGAGCCCCATCGCCAGGATCATGCTGCCGATCCCGATCAGCCCGGCGTTGTGCAGGTTGAGGAGCACCGTGGTGAGGCCGAAGCCCATCAGGCCGAGCGGGGCCGGGTTGGCGGTCGTGTCCTTGATCACCGTCTCGGCGAGGGCGGTCGCCTTCCCGAGATCGAGGGGCCGGATCTGCGGGAGAGCCTCGGCCGCCGCCTGCGTGTCCTTCATCGGTCGCCTCCGGTGCGAGGATTCGGGTGGAGCCGCTCGTATAGCAGAGACACGCAATGATTGGGCAATCACTTGCCTATTCCTGCACAATTCCCGTGACGGCAATCAATCATCGTGGCCGGCACCGGTCGACGATCCGGGCCGGCGCACCGGATGCGCGCACCGCCTGCGCCGGGCGAGCGGAGCCGTCCCCCCGAGGCGGGGAGGGAGGCGCGCCCGGCCAGCCGGCGCGTCGCTACAGGCGCTCGTCGATGGCCCGGTTCGACATCGCGTCCGCGGCGGCGTTCTCCTCGCGCGGGACGTGACGGAGCTCGATCCAGGAGAAGCCCTTCATCAGCTCGCGGGCCTCGTCGTGGAGCGGGCGGAGGTGGTCGGCCTTCACGGCGTAGTCGCCGGCCAGCTGCTTCACCAGGAGCTCGGAGTCGGAGAGGACCTCGAGCTCCTTGATGCCCATGGCCTTGGCGCGCTTGAGCCCGAGGATCAGCCCCATGTACTCGGCCACGTTGTTGGTCGACTCGCCGAGGAACTTGCCCACCTTGGCGACCACGTGGCCGTCGGGGTTGACGATCACCGCCCCGGCGCCGGCCGGGCCGGGGTTGCCCCGGGCCGCGCCGTCGGTGAAGAGGCGCGTCCGCCGGGCCCGCTCCTCGGCGGCGGCGGCCTCGGCGGCGGCCCGCTCGGCCGCCTCCTCCGCTGCCCGCTGCCGCTTGCGCTTCTCGCGCTCGACCTTCGACAGCTCCATCGCCTCGTCGATCTCGACCGCCGCCTTCTGGGCGGCCTTCTCGACGTCGGTCTGCTTGCGGACCTTGATCCCCTTCGAGCCCGCGCCCGGGCCGGGATCCCGGAGCTTCTCCAGCTCCTCGACCCGATCGGCGGCGGCGGCGATCAGCTTGCCCAGGGCGTCCCGGTCGTAGCCCGGGTAGCGCGCCCGGGCGCGCGGCAGGTCCTCGTTGGCGGCGATGAAGCGGAGGAGCTCCGCGAGGACGGCCTTGGCCACGGCTAGGCGGACGATTCGGCGGGCGGGTTGACCGCCTCGGCCGAGTAGATGATGCGGTGGCAGCTCGGGCAGGTCTCGATCGAGTTGGCCCGCGCCAGGACGATGGCGAGCTGGGGCGGGATGTTGCGGTGGCAGCCCTTGCAGGTCATCCCCACCACCGGCGCCACCGCCACGCCCGCCCGCCGCTTCTTGATGTTCTCGTACTTGGAGAGGAGGGCCGGGTCGACCGCCTTGGCGGCCTCCGCCCGGCGGGCGTCGAGCTGGCGGAGCTTCTCGTCGCCCGCGGCCCGCTTCTCGTCGAGCGCCTTCGCCTCGGCCTGGGCCTCCTCCTCCCGCTCGGCCAGCGCCTCGGCGCGGGCCTCCAGGCCCTTCTGGATCTCCCCGGCCTGCGCCGCGAGGGCCTTCACCTGCTCCGACTGGCCGTCGTTGGTCTTCTTGGCGATGTCGATCTCGCGGGAGAGGGCGGCGTACTCGCGCGGGGTGCGGATCTCGCCCAGGCGCCCCTCCCACTTCTTCACCTTGTCCCGCTCCATCGCCAGCAGGGACTCGAGCTGGCGACGCTCCCGCTCGTTCCCCTCCAGCCGGGCCTTCTCCTCGTCGTAGCCCTTGCGGGCCTCGAGGACGCGGCTCTCGATCTCGGCCCTCCGGGCGGGGATGGTCTCGAGCCCGGCGCGGACGTCCTGCGCGTCGAGATCGATCTGCTGCAGCTCCTCCAGCGCCTTCAGCTTCTCACGCAGCGACGACAAGATCGGTTCTCCCTCGCACCACGATGGGCCCACCAGGATTCGAACCTGGATCGCATCGGTTATGAGCCGAGAGCTCTGACCGTTGAGCTATGGGCCCGTTCGGCCCCTGGCAGGCACCGTCTATCACGATTCGCTTCCCTAGTTCTCGACGAAGCTCTTGAGCCGCTTGGAGCGGCTCGGGTGGCGGAGCTTCCGGAGCGCCTTGGCCTCGATCTGCCGGATGCGCTCGCGCGTCACCTCGAAGTCCTGTCCCACCTCCTCGAGCGTGTGGTCGCTCTTCTCGCCGATCCCGAAGCGCATCCGGAGGACCTTCTCCTCCCTGGGCGTCAGGGTGGCGAGCACCTTCCGCGTCTGCTCGGCCAGGTTCATGTTGATGACCGCGTCCGAGGGCGACACCAGCGACTTGTCCTCGATGAAGTCGCCCAGGTGGCTGTCCTCCTCCTCGCCGATGGGGGTCTCGAGGCTGATGGGCTCCTTGGCGATCTTGAGGACCTTGCGGACCTTGTCGAGGGGGAGCTCCATCTTCTCCGCGATCTCCTCCGGGGTGGGCTCCCGGCCCAGCTCCTGGACCAGGTAGCGGCTGGTCCGGATGAGCTTGTTGATCGTCTCGATCATGTGGACCGGGATGCGGATGGTCCGGGCCTGGTCGGCGATCGCCCGCGTGATCGCCTGGCGGATCCACCAGGTGGCGTAGGTGGAGAACTTGTAGCCGCGCTTGTACTCGAACTTGTCCACCGCCTTCATCAGGCCGATGTTCCCCTCCTGGATCAGGTCGAGGAACTGCAGCCCGCGGTTGGTGTACTTCTTGGCGATCGAGACCACCAGGCGCAGGTTGGCCTCCACCAGCTCGGTCTTGGCCCGTTCCGCCTTGCGCTCCCCCTCGCTGATCATGCGGTAGGTGCGGCGCAGGTCCTCCACCGCCACCTCCGCCTCCTCCTGGACCCGGAGGATCTTCCGGCCGGCGGTGCGCACCGTCCGGTCGAGCTCCTCCACCTCCTCCAGCGGCAGGCGGAGCTTCTTGGCGAGCTTCCGGCGCTCGGGCTCGTCGTCGCGGGTCTCGCGCAGCAGCCGGCGCAGCTCCTTGATGGGGACGCCGGTCCGGCGCTCGCTGTCCAGGAACTCGCGCTCCGCCTCCTCCACCCGCTTGATGAAGCTCTTGAGCTTCAGGACGATCCGGTCGATCTGCCGCTTGTTGAGCTGGATCGCCTCGAGGTGCTCCATCATCTCGCCCTCGATGGCGCGGATCTCGTTGCGGAGCTCCTTGCGCTTCACCTCGGAGAGCTTCTTGGCCTGGAGGGTCTCCCGCACCTTGGCCACGTCCCGCTCGAGCTTGCGGATCAGGTCGATGTGCTTGAGGACGTGCTCGACCTTCCGCTCCTCCTCCTTCGGGATCTTGGGCTTCTCCGGCTCGGCCCCCTCGGCCGGCGGCTCGGCGGCCGGGGCGCCCTCGGCGGCCTCGACCGCCTCCTCCTCGACCTCGGCCTCCTCCTCCTCGCGCTCGGCCTGCTGCTCGTCGCCCGCGTCCTTGATGATCTCGCGGACCCGGATCTTGCCCTTCCGCAGCCGCTCGCCCAGGTCGAGGATCTCGCGGATGGCGATGGTGGAGGAGAGGACCGCGGCCAGCACCTCCTTCTCGCCCTCCTCGATCCGCTTGGCGATCTCGACCTCGCCCTCGCGGGTGAGGAGGGAGACCGACCCCATCTTGCGCAGGTACATGCGCACCGGATCGTTCGACTTGCCGTAGCCGGCGTCGTCCTCCTCCTCCTTCTCCTCCTCGGGCTTCTCCGCCTTCTCCTCCGGCTCGGGCGGCTTGTCCGGGAGCTTCATCTTCTTCTCGGCGCCGTCCACGACCTCGATGTCGTGCTCGCCGAACATCGACATCACGTCGTCGATCTGGTCGGAGCCGATGTCCGAGGGGAGGGCGTCGTTGACCTCGTCGTAGGTGACGAAGCCCTTCTCCCGGCCGCGCGCCATGAGCTCCTTCATGCCCGGGCGCTCGGTGATGTCGCTCATGTCGTCCTGGGGGAGGTCCTCGTCCAGCTCCTCCTCCTCGGCCGCCTCGGCCTCCTCGCCCTCCTCGGCCGCCTCGGTCTCGACCTCGCCGTCCTCCGCGCGCCGGCCCTTGTGCTTGCCGTCCTTGCCCGGCCGCCCCGGCGCAGCCGCCGCCGCCTTCTTCTTCTTGTCGGGCTTCTCGTCCCGCTCGGGCTTCGCCGGCCGCTCGGGCCGCGCGGCCTTGGCGGCCTTGGCGGCCGGGCGGGCGACGCCGTCCACCCGGGCCTTGGCCTTGAGGAGGCGCTCGTCCTTCTTCTTCGCGGCGGGCTTGGCCCTGGCCTTCGCGACGGGCTTCCGGGTGGGCTTCTTCGAGGCGTGGCCCTTGCTGGTCATCTGGCTCGACTCCTTCGACGGCCTCGCGGCTCGGTCGTGCACTGTCCTAACGGATCCCGGGCGGGCGAGCCCGGCCAACTTGCTGAGGATGGTCTTGAGCTTGCCGCTCATCCGGCGCGCTCCAGGGTGCGCAGCCGCCTCTCCAGATCGGCGCGGCGGCGCGAGGCGATCTGGGCGGCGACGGTGAGGTCCTCGGGGACCGGCGCCCCCTTCTTCGCGATCTGCGCGAGGAGCAGGTCCTGCTCGGCGCGGACCGCCTCGATGGCGGCCTTCACCGCGGCCTTGCGCAGCTCGCGACCGGCCTCCTCGGGCTTCGGCCGGCCGGGGCCGACCAGGGCCCGGATCCGCCGGACGGTCGCCTCGTCGGCGCCCGTCGCCAGGCGCGCCAGGACCTCCTCCGGCGCGAGGGGCGCCCGGATCAGGTCGCGGGCCAGCTCGGCCAGGGCGCCGGGGGGCAGGAGCTGGGCGAGCCCCTCCTCGGCGGCCACCGGGCCCAGGTCGGGGAAGGCGGCGAGCAGGCCGAGCGCGTCGGCGGCCGGGCCGGGGAGGAGGAGCCGCACGCGCGGGCCGCCGGCCCGCGGGGCGGGGCGGACGGCCGGCTCCGGTCGCCCGGGGGCGGGGCGCGCGGCGGCCGGCCGCTCGGTCGACAGCTCCGCCCGGAGGGCCCCGAGGTCGAGGTCGAGCCGCCTGGCGATGGCGTCCTCGAACACCGAGCGGGCCAGCCCCTCGGGGAGGAGCCGGACGTGGGGGGCGAGCTCGCGGACTGCGGCCAGCTTCTGCTCCAGGGCCGCCTCGCGCGGCCGCCCGGCGCAGGCCCGGGCCACCGCCTGGTCGATGAGGAACTCCGAGAGGGGCTCCGCCCGGGCGAGCAGCGCCTCCACCCCCGCCCGGCCGTTGGCCCGGGCGAACTCGTCCGGGTCGGACGCGCCGGCGTCGGCGGGGAGGACCGCCACCTTCCCCGCCATGCCGGCGGGGAGGAGCGCCTGGGCGGCCTTGCCCGGCGCGGCCAGGCCGGCCACGTCGCCGTCGAACAGGACGGTGACCTCGCGGCAGTCGCAGCGCGAGAGCAGCTCGACGTGCTCGGGGGTGAGCGCAGTGCCACAAACGGCGACTGCGTTCGTCACGCCGACCTGGTGCAGGCCGATCACGTCGAAGTACCCCTCCACCAGCACCGCGGAGCGCGTCTTGCGGATCGCCTCGCGGGCCAGGTCCAGCCCGTAGAGGACCCGCGACTTCTTGTAGAGCGGCGTCTCGGGGGTGTTGATGTACTTCGCTCCCTTCTCGGCGCCGAGCGCCCGCCCCCCGAAGCCGATCACCTGTCCGTCCATGCCGGCGATGGGAAACATGAGGCGATTGCGGAAGCGGTCGTACGTCCCGCCGTCCTTCTCCCTCTCGATCACCAGCCCCGCCCGCTTCAGGGCGGGGAGCCCGATCCCCTTCTCCGCCAGCCGCCCCGGCAGGTCGTTCCAGCCGTCCGCCGCCACCCCGATCCGGAACCGGGCCACCGACTCGTCCGACACCCCCCGCCCGGCCAGGTAGCCCCGGGCGGCCTCGCCCCACCGGCTCGCCAGCCGGGCCGCGAAGTAGCGGGCGGCGGCGTCCGAGGCGGCCAGGATCTCGTTCCGCTCCTTGCGGCGGGCCCGGGCCTCGGACGAGTCCTCCTCGACCGCCTCCGGGATCTGCACGCCCACCTCGGCTGCGAGCTCCCGCACCACCTCGGGAAACTCCTTGCCATGCAGCTTCTGCAGGAACTTGAAGACGTCGCCGAACTCCCCGCACCCGTAGCACTTGAAGTGCTTGTCCTCGGGGTAGACGTGGAAGCTGGGCGTCCTCTCCCCGTGGAAGACGCAGCAGCCCTTCCAGGTCCGGCCCGACCGCTTCAGCTCCATGTGGCGGCCGATCACCGCCACAACGTCGACGCGCTCGCGGATCTCGTCGATGACCGCGTCCGGGATCAGAGTCGTCCTTTCCGCCGGTGGTCCGGCGGGGCCGGCCCACCCGGCGTCCCGCTCTTCTACTTGCCCGCCAGGCGGGCCTTCACCAGGTCGGAGACCGCCTTCCCCTCCGCCCTCCCCTGCACCTCCGGCAGGAGCGCCTTCATCACCGCCCCCATGTCCTTCGGCCCCTTCGCGCCGGCGGCCTGGATGGCCGCGTCCACCTTGGCCCGGAGCTCGTCGGCCGAGAGCTGCTGCGGGAGCCAGCCCTGGAGGATCTGGATCTCCGCCTCCTCCTGGTCGACCAGGTCCTGCCGGTTGCCGGCCCGGTACTGCTCCACCGAGTCGCGCCGCCGCTTGATCTCGGAGGCGATCACGCCCATCACCCCCGCGTCGTCGAGCGGCTTCATGAGCTCGATCTCGCGGTACTTCACGGCGCTCTTCAGCATCCGGACCACGCTCAGCTTGAGCGCGGCCTTCTCCTTCATCGCGGCCTTGAGGTCGGCGTCGAGCTGGTCCTTGAGCGCCATGGACGGTCCCCGCGGGGGTGGCCCGCTAGAAGCCCTTCCGCATCTTCTTCAGGGAGCGCTTCTTGGCGGCGAGGGCCTTCTTCTTGCGCTTCACGCTGGGCTTCTCGTAGTGCTCGCGCTTGCGGATCTCAGACAGGATCCCCGCCTTCTCGCACTGCTTCTTGAAGCGCTTCATGGCGTTCTCGAAAGACTCGCCGTCCTTGACGCGCACTCCGGTCATTCGTCCCTCGTCCCCTGCGATTGGTGGTTCGGAAGCTCGACGCCCCTGAAACGCGAGGAGCCGGGCGGTCCCGATCGCCCGGCTCTCCGCGCGGCTGAGGGGGGGCTATTAGACGAAAACCCCACCCCTGTCAAGGGGTTCCGGGTCTGGGGCCGGAGGGCAGGGAGTGCCTGCGCTCCAGCACGGCGTACACCTCGGTGGGGGTCACGTCGGCCGACGCGAGGAGCACGTACAGGTGGTAGAGGAGGTCGGCTGCCTCATGGGCCAGGTGATCCTTCGAGTCCTTCCCCACCTCGAACGCCTGGTGGGCCTCGTTCACCTCGTACGCCTCCTCGATGATCTTGCGCCGGATGCGCGGCGGGTCGGCGAGGAGCTGCCGCGTGTAGCTCTCCGCCGGGGCGTCGTCCGCCTTGCGGGACTCGATCGTCGCCCAGAGCTTCGCGAGGAACCGCTCGTCTGCCATGTGACCTCCTGCCGCTCGGAGAAGCAGCTCCGCGCCCCGGTGTGGCACGCGGGCCCGGTCTGGCGCACCACGTAGAGCACGGCGTCGCCGTCGCAGTCCAGCGCCACGCTCCGCACGTCCTGGACGTGCCCGCTGGTGTCCCCCTTTCGCCACAGCGCGCCGCGGCTGCGCGACCAGTAGGTCCCGCGCCCGGTCCGGACGGTGGCGAGGAGCGCCTCGCGGTTGGCCCAGGCGAGCATCAGGACGGTCCCGTCCTCGTCCTGGGCGACCACCGGCACGAGCCCGCGGGCGTCGTAGCTCACCCGGTCGAGGAGGGCCCGGAGGCCGGCGGGGAGCGGCGGGGCGGTCACGGCCGGACCTCGATCCCGCGCGCCGCCAGGTAGGCCTTGGCCTCCTGGACCGTGTGCTTGCCGTCGTGGAAGATCGAGGCGGCCAGGGCGGCGTCGGCGATCCGGAGCCCCTCGGCCAGGTGCTCCAGCGTGCCCACCCCGCCCGAGGCGATCACCGGGACGTTCACCGCCCCGCAGACCCGCTCCAGCAGCTCCAGGTCGTAGCCGGCCTGGGTGCCGTCGCGGTCCATCGAGGTGAGCAGGATCTCGCCCGCCCCCCGGGACGCCACCTCCCGCGCCCAGGCGATCCCCTCGACCCCGGTGGGCTTCGTGCCTCCCGCGACGTGGACCTCCCAGGCCTGTGGACCGGGCCCCTTCGGCCGGCGCTTCACGTCGATGGCCACCACCAGGGCCTGCGCCCCGGCCAGGCGCGAGAGCCGGTCCACCAGCCCGGGCTCCTTCACCGCCGCCGAGTTGACCGAGACCTTGTCCGCCCCGGCGTGGAGGAGGGTGACGAAGTCGTCCTCGCTCCGGACCCCGCCGCCCACCGTGAGGGGGGCGAAGACCCGGGCGGCGGTCCGGGTGACGAGCTCCACCAGCGTCCCCCGGTTCTCCTGGGTGGCGGCGATGTCGAGGTAGGTCACCTCGTCGGCGCCCTGCGCGTCGTACCGGGCGGCCGCCTCCACCGGGTCGCCGGCGTCGCGCAGGTTCTGGAAGTGGACGCCCTTCACCACGCGGCCGGCCTTCACGTCCAGGCAGGGGATGATCCGCTTCGCCGGCATGCGCTATGCCCCCTCGCCCCGGGCCGCCCGGAGCGCGTCGGCGAGGGAGAGCCTCCCCTCGTAGAGCGCCTTCCCCACGATCACGCCCCAGAGCCCCGCCTCCCGGCAGCGGACCACGTCGGCGGCGCTCGCCACCCCGCCCGAGGCGACCACCTCCACCCCGGCCTCCGCCTGGAGCCGGGCCGCCCCCTCGGCGTCCACCCCGGTGAACATGCCGTCCCGGGCCACGTCGGTGTACTCGACCAGCGACACCCCGGCCGCCTTGACCCGGCGGGCGACCTCGGCGGCGGCGAGCCCGGTGCCCTCCACCCAGCCGGCGACCTTCACCTCGCCGTTCCGTGCGTCGATCCCCGCCCGGACCCGGCCCGGGAACCGCTTGCAGGCCTCCTCCACCAGGCCGAGCCGCTCGACCGCCGCCGTCCCCAGGACCACGTGGCGGACCCCGAGCGCCAGCACCTTCTCGATGTCCACCAGGGTGCGGAGCCCGCCGCCCAGCTCGACCTCGATCCCCGGCACCCGGCAGAGATCGCGGACCACGTCCAGGTTCACCGGCCAGCCCGCCCGGGCGCCGTCCAGGTCGACGACGTGGACCAGGCTGACGCCGGCGCGCACGAACTCCTCCGCCTTGTCCGCGGGGCGCCGGGCGTAGACGGTCTTGGTGGCGAAGTCGCCCTTCTCGAGCCGGACTGCCTCGCCGCCCATGAGGTCGATGGCTGGGATGACGCGCACCGGGTGCCCTCGCTAGATGGCCACGAACCGCCCGAGGAGGGCGAGCCCGACCTTCTGGCTCTTCTCCGGGTGGAACTGGACGGCGTAGAGGTTGTCCCGCTCGAGCGCGGCGCAGTAGGGCCGGCCGTGGGTGGCGAGGAGCGCCGCCCCGGGCGCCTCGGCCGGGGCGGCGAAGGAGTGGGCGAAGTAGACGTAGGCCCCGTCCATGGGGGCGAAGAGCCGCGAGGCGGGCGCCACCAGCTCGAGGGGCGACCAGCCGATGTGGGGGAGCTTCACGCCGGCGGGCAGGCGGGCGATGGTGCCGGGCAGGATCCCGAGCCCCTTCGCCCCCCCCGCCTCCTCGCCGTCCTCGAAGAGGATCTGCAGCCCCACGCAGATGCCGAGCACCGGCGTGCCCCGGCGGATGGCCTCGACCACCGCCCCGGCCACGCCGCTCCGCCGCATCGCCTCGGCGCACTCGGGCATCGAGCCCTGGCCCGGGACCACCACCCGGTCGGCCGCGCGGACCGCCTCGGGGTCGTGGGTCACCACCACCCGGGCCCCCACCTCCCGGAGCGCGTTCTCCACCGAGCGGAGGTTCCCCGCTCCGTAGTCGACGAGGGCCACCGTCCCGGGCGCGGTCACAGGAGCCCCTTGGTCGAGGGCAGTCCGGTCCCCTCCCGGGCCGTCGCCGCCCGGAGGGCGCGGGCGGTGGCCTTGAAGATCGCCTCCACCACGTGGTGCAGGTTCCGGCCGTAGCGGACGTTCACGTGCAGGCAGATCCGGGCGTGGTTCACGAGCGCCTGGAGGAAGTCCTGGGTGAGGTCCACGTCGAAGGTGCCGATGAACCGCTTCCCCGAGGGGAGCTTGGCGTTGAAGGTGAGGTGCGGGCGGCCGGAGAGGTCGGCCACCGCCTCGACCAGGGCCTCGTCGAGCGGCACGACCGCCTGGCCGTAGCGGGCCAGGCCGGCCTTGTCGGAGAGCGCCTGCCGCAGCGCCTCGCCGATCCCGATCCCCACGTCCTCGACGGTGTGGTGGGCGTCGACCTCGAGGTCACCCTTGGCCCGGACCTCGAGCGCCATCCCCCCGTGCCGGGAGATCTGCTCCAGCATGTGGTCGAAGAAGGGGATCCCGGTGGCGATCGCCGCCTCGCCCGGCTCGAGCCGGAGCGAGACCCGGACGTCGGTCTCCTTCGTCTTCCGGGCGACGGCGCCGCGGCGAGCCGCCGGGGCCCGGGCCGCGGCCGTCCTCCGCACCGTCATCGCCCACCTCCTCGCCGGGGTCGCCGCGCCGCCCGCGCCCTCGCCCCCCGCGCCGCGATGCTCCGCCGCCGGGCCGGACGTTGCCGCCGCCCGCCGGTCGCGGGCGCGGCCGCCTTCCGGACCCGCATCTCGACCGCGCGCCAGTGGCCGACCAGCCCCTCCGCCCTGGCGAGCGCCTCCACCGCGGGGGCGACCGCCGCGAGGGCGCGGGGCGAGAGGTCGAGGACGCTCATCCGCCGGCGGAAGGTGGCCACGGAGAGGGGCGAGGCGAAGCGCGCCGTGCCCGCGGTGGGGAGGACGTGGCTCGGGCCGGCCAGGTAGTCGCCCACCGCCTCGGGGGTGGAGGTCCCGACGAAGACCGCGCCGGCGCGGGAGATGCGCGGGACGAGCCGGGCGGCGCCCCGGACATGCAGGGCGAGGTGCTCGGGCGCGAACCCGTCGGCAAGGCGGACCGCCTCGGGGAGCCCCCGCGCGATCACCGTCGCCCCGCGCTCGTGGATGGCGCGGGCGGCGATCTCCCGGCGCGGGAGGTCGGCGAGCTGCCGCTCCACCTCGGCGAGGGCCGCCTCGGCGAGCGCCGGCGAGGGGGTGACGAGCACCGCCACCGCCCGGACGTCGTGCTCCGCCTGGGCCAGCAGGTCCGAGGCCACCTCGGCCGGGTCGGCCGCCCCGTCGGCCAGCACCAGGATCTCGCTCGGGCCGGCGATCATGTCGATGTCGACGCGCCCGAACACCAGCCGCTTGGCGGCGGCGACGTAGGCGTTCCCGGGGCCGCAGATCTTGTCGACCGCCGGGACGGTCGCGGTCCCGAAGGCGAGCGCGGCCACCGCCTGGGCCCCCCCGGCGCGGAAGAGGCGGGAGACCCCGGCCACGTGGCAGGCGGCCAGGGTCCAGGCGTCCATCTCGCCGGTCCCGCGCACCCCCGGCGAGCAGACCAGCACCTCGGTCACACCCGCCACCCGGGCCGGGATCGCGGTCATCAGGACCGACGAGGGGTAACGGGCGGTTCCGCCGGGGACGTAGAGGCCCACCCGGGCCAGGGGGCGGACCACCTGGGCCAGGGTCGCCCCCGCCGCGTCGCGCCTCGCCGGGACCTCCGCGTCGCGCTCCCGCCGGTGGAAGGCGGCGATCCGCTCGGCGGCCAGGGCGAGCGCGCGGCGCCCCTCCGCGGGCAGCCCGCGGAAGGCAGCCCGGAACGCGTCCCGGCCGAGGGCGAGCCCGGCGGCCTCCCCGGGGTCCCAGCCGTCGAGCCGGCAGGTGTGCTCGAGGAGGGCGGCGTCGCCCCGGAGGCGAACGTCCTCGACGATGCGGGCTGCCGCCTCGCGAACCGGCGCCTCGTCCTCGTCGGAGCCGCGGGCGCAGAGCCTCGACCAGGCTTCTTCGAAGGCGGGATCTCGGGTATCGAGCTTCAGCACGGCGTCGGGCTCCTGGGAGCCCGTCTTTATAGACGAAAGTCCCCGGAATGGCGAGGGTTCCTGGGCCGGAGCGCGCCTCTGCCCCCACGCGCATTCCTGGGGATTCCCCTCATTTCTCGCCGGCCGCTCAACGCTTAGTGTTCCCTTGGAAACCCGGCGTGCGAGGGGCCAGCGTGGGATGAAGCCCAAGAATCCGCGAGGTAGCGCCCGGGGCGCGGGCGCCGCGTCCGCCCCCCGGCCACCGCCGCTGACCTCCGACGTGGCCCGCATCGCCCCGAGCGCCCTGGTCGCCGCGCTGGAGGCGATCCCGGCGCCGGCCTTCGTGGTCAGGATCCCGGGACGGATCCTCCACGCCAACGTCCGCGGCGCCGGGCTGCTCGAGGCCGATCCCCATCGGGTCCACTCGGCGCTGGAGGGCCGGCCCGGCGGCGGCCGGGCCCCGGCCCGGATCCCCGTGGACCACTCGTCGGGGGGCCACGAGATCGTGGTCTTCCCCGACACGGCCGGCGACGCCCGCCTGCGCGGGCCGGGCGTGGCGCGCCGCTGGGGGATCACGCCGCGGCAGGCGGCGGTGCTCGTGCTCGTCGCCCAGGGGAGCTCCAACCGCGGCGCCGCGGAGGAGCTCGGCTGCTCGGAGAAGACCGTCGAGCTGCACGTCTCCTCGCTCCTCGCCCGGGCGCGCTGCACCAGCCGGGCCCAGCTCATCGCCGCGTTCTGGACCGAGCAGGGCTGAGCGCCCATCCGCCCGTTCTTCCGTCGCGGCACCGGTTCCCGCACCAGGAGATGACAGGTCGTCCTGCGTCATCGAGACGCGGTGTCTCCTCGCCACCCCGGCGTCACGCTCGGGCAGCTGACCTGTCTGTAGGGAGTCCAACGGGGGAGCACGGTCCCGGCCCGGGCCACGGCAGGCCGCGGGCCGGACCGGGAGGGGGAGAGATGCCAGAGGCCAGCGCCGCGCGCTCCGAGGAGGTCCTCGACCTGGTCAGCCGGCTCGGGCCGGGGGCCAGGGTGGTGGAGGAGATCTGCGAGCCGCTGCGCCAGGCCCTCGGCGCCTCCCGCGCCGGGGCGATCGGCTACGTGGTCAAGGACGGGCGCGTCGCCGTCGACTTCTTCCAGGGCGTGGGCACCGACCCCGGCCAGGGCGAGCACCTGGACGCCCTGGTGGCCGAGCTCCCCGCCGGGTTCAGCGGCTACGATCCCCTGAACCCCGTCCCCTCCGACCGGAACCGCGCCCGGCTCTTCCCCGGCACCTACTACGTCGAGGAGGCGGCGCGGAGCCCCGCCGAGGCCCGTTACCTCGGGCTCCACCCCTGGCTCGGGCGGGAGAACCAGGTCCGGGCCCTGGTCTGCGAGGGCCCGATCCTCCTCTCCTGGTTCGGCGTCGCCCGAGAGGAGCCGTTCGGCGAGCGGGAGCGCCGCGCGCTCCAGAAGCTCGTGCCCGCGCTCCGCGACCGGCTCCTCCTCGAGCGCCAGCTCGACGCGGGCGCGCTCGGCCAGGCCGGCCTCGCCGCCGCCATGGAGGCGATCGGGGCCCCCGCCTTCCTCCTCGGGCCGGGCGGGATCGCCCACGCGAACGGCCCCGGGCGCGAGCTCCTCTCGCCGGCCGGACACGAGCTGGCGGACGAGCTCCGGGCCGCCGTCGGGAGCCCGGTCCCCGGCCCCTGGGCGGTGCACCGGGTGACGGCCCCCGGCCTCCCCCTGCACCACCTCCTGGTGCGCCGGCGGGCCCCGCCGCGGCTCGGCGAGCGCGCCGAGGCGTTCGCCGCGCGCCACAGGCTCTCGCCGCGCCAGCGCGAGGTCCTGGCCGAGCTGGTCACCGGCACCTCCAACAAGACCATCGCCGCGCGCCTGCGCTGCGCGGAGAGCACGGTCGAGCTGCACGTGACCTCGCTCCTCGCCCGGACGGGAGCGGCGAGCCGGGCCGGGCTGGTGGCCCGCTTCTGGTCCGAGGACCTGGCCTGAGCAGAGCCCGCTGTTCCCGCCGCCCCCGCCCGACTAGATTCGGGCGTCATGAACCCTCGCACCGACCTCTGGCTGCAGAACCTGCTGGACGAGCGGGACGGCGCCGCCCTCTACGAGGGGCTGGCCCAGCACGAGAAGGACCAGGAGAAGGCGGGGAGCTTCCGGGAGCTCGCCGCCGCCGAGCGGCGGCACGCCGCGATCTGGGAGCGGAAGCTGCAGAAGGAGGGGGTGGAGCCCCCCCCCGACCGGCCCTCCTCGCGGGTGCGGGCGCTCATCTGGCTTGCCCGCCGTCTGGGCTCCGCGGCGGTGATGCCGATGATCCTCGAGACCGAGGCCGGCGACGCCGACAAGTACGACGCCCAGGGGGGCGAGGCGACCGCGATCGCCGCCGAGGAGCGCGCCCACCGGCAGGTGCTGGCCGGGATGCGGCGCCAGGGCGACCCGGAGGGCGCCCGGGCCCTGATCGCCAGCCGCGAGCGCTGGCACCGGGGCGGCGGGCGGGCCGGCTCCATCCGGGCCGCCATCTTCGGCATGAACGACGGCCTGCTCTCGAACCTGTCCCTGATCCTGGGCGTGGCCGGGGCCGGGGTGGCGCCGGGCACGGTGGTGGTGACCGGCCTGGCCGGGCTCCTGGCGGGGGCCTTCTCCATGGCGGTGGGCGAGTACACCTCGGTGGCGAGCCAGCGCGATCTCCTCGCCCGGCAGATCGCCCTGGAGAAGCGCGAGATCGAGGAGGCCCCGGAGGAGGAGGCGGCCGAGCTCGCCCTGATCTTCAAGCAGAAGGGGCTCTCCACCGAGCAGGCGAGCCGGACCGCGGCCGAGATCCTGAAGAACCCGGGGAGCGCCCTCGACACGCTGGTGCGGGAGGAGCTGGGGCTCGACCCGGAGGACCTCGGCTCCCCGCTCGGTGCCGCCCTCTCCTCGTTCGCCATGTTCGCCGTGGGGGCGACCGTGCCGGTGATCCCGTTCCTCCTCACATCGGGCGGCGCCGCGGTGGCGGCGAGCGCCGCCCTCGCCGGGGTGGTGCTGGCGGTGGTCGGGGCCGGGGTGGGCTTCCTCTCCGGGACGAGCGTGGTCCGCTCGGCCCTCCGGATGCTCGGGCTCGCCGCGCTGGCCGCGGGCGTGACCTACGGGGTGGGCCGGCTCTTCGGGGCCGCCGTCGGTTGAGCGGCGCGAGCCCCGGCCGCCTCGCGACGGCCCGGGGGACGCGCCGCCCTAGTCGCTCAGATCGCCCTCGTCCGCCCCCGCCGGGCGCCCCGGCGGCTCCTCGGTGTCCGGCCCCTCCCGCGGCGGCGCGGCCCGCTCGCCGGCCGCCTGCCCGACGCGGCGGCGTGCGTAGTAGCGGGTGACGGTGGGGAGGGAGAAGCGGTTCATGGTCACGCTGTGGGTGCAGACGGCGTTGAGCCGGTCGATGTCGATGAACCACTCGGGCAGGAAGACCGGCCCGACGCACAGCCCCTCCTCGGTCAGGTCGCGGACCAGCTCGGCGTCGTCCACGCTCATCTTCCCGGCGAGGAAGGCGCGCACCAGGTCCACGTCCCGCTGCTCGAGGGCGGCCCGGAGGAAGTTGAAGGTCCGGCAGTAGCCGCGCTGGTAGGCGGCGTCCTTGGTGAACGGCGCCCCGCCCTCCACCAGCCCCCCGCGGAAGACCCGCTCGCTCATGAGCGCCGCCTTCTCCGGGGGAAAGCGCGCCAGGAGGTACCGGTAGACCTCGAGGAAGTCGGCCCCGCGGGCCGCCATGTCGATGGCGATGGTGCGCTCGCCGAGCTCGATGTAGCGCTCGTCGGTGATCTGGCCGGAGAGGAACTCGGCCACGATCCCGCCGCCCTCCTGCGACTCGGTGTGGCGCGGGAGCCCCACGCCCAGGACCGGCAGCACCGGCTGGCGCAGGCCGTTCAGCGAGGTGAGCACGTGCCAGAGCCCCTCGTGCTGGGCGAGGGCCCGGATCTGCCGCTCGCTGAAGCGGGCCCCCTTGCGCAGGGTGATCCGGGTGGCGCCGGCGGCGGCGTTGGCGGTCAGGCGGGACCGGACCACCACCTCCACGTGGCCGCCGAGCAGCGGGGCGCAGATCTCGGCCACCCGCCGGGCCGCCTCCTCGGCCGGGTGGACGAGCTCCTCGTCCCGGGCGCGCGGGCGCGAGGCCCACATCCGCGCGATGCCGAGGTTGTCCACGTCCTGGTCGGGGAAGCGGTCGCGGGGATCGCCGTAGATCCGCCGGGAGAGCTCGTAGAAGCGGCGCGTCCCCCGGGCGGCCAGCATCTGGACGATGGCCACGAACTCGTCGCACTTGCGGCGGAGCATCTCCTCGACCGGGTTGCGCCCCCGGATCGCGCGCCGGATGGCGCGCAGCTCGCGGATCTTCTCCTCCGGCTCGAACCCGAGGGCCGGGTACTCCGGGCGCGGCAGGGCGCGGGCCCCGTGCCGGAAGAAGCGCTCGTGGACCGCCGGCCCCCAGTTGATCGCCCGGAGCACGCGGATGGGCTTCTGCGCGTGCAGGATCCGGTCGCAGAGCTCGCGGAGGTAGACGCGGGGCACGCAGCGGACGTTACCACGGTCCGCCGGGCGGACTGCCGGACCGGGGGACGCTCCGCGCCGGCCGCGGCCGATCCCGGCGCGGCGCGATCCGGGCCCGGCACGGCGGTTGCTCCGGGCGGGGACGAGGAGATCGCGCATGAACCCCATCGAGTCGATCCACGTCGCACCCACCACCGAGCAGCGGGCGGAGCCCGGGCGCTTCTCGGCCGCCCTGAAGGGCGCCGCCTCCGGGCTCGCCGCCGGGGTGGCCAGCTCCGTCGCCCTGGCCGCGCCGTACGTCCCCGCCGGGAACGTCCTCTCCGCGGCGGTCCGGTCGGCGACCGCCGGGGCCGTCTCCGGAGCGGCCGCCGGCGCCGCGAGCCCGGGCGGGAGCGCGGTCGCGGCCGCCCCGGGCTCGGCCTCGGGCGGGGGGGACCTCCTCGCCGCCACCCGCGCCCTCCAGCAGGAGTCCCAGGCGTTCAACCTCCAGTACCTGCAGCTGCAGGAGAGCATGCAGCGCGAGAGCCGCGAGTTCACCGCCCTGACGAATGTCATGAAGGTGCGGCACGACAGCGCCAAGGCCGCGATCCAGAACATCCACTAGGCCCGGAGGGCCCGCGCCATGACCATCGCCCCCGTGGGCGCCGCGCTGCCGGCCGGCCCGGCCGCCGCCGCCCCCTCGACCGGGAGGAGCTTCGCCGCCGCGCTCGAGGCCCGGCTCTCGCCCGGGCCGGCCGCCTCGCCGAGCCCCTTTCCCGGGGCGGGCGCCCTGGGCGCCGTCGAGCGCGCCCAGTCCCGCCTCGAGGCGGTCCTGGCCGCCGCCCGCTCCGGGCGGACCTTCACCGCCCAGGAGCTGCTCGGGCTCCAGGCGGAGGCCTACCGGACCGTCCAGACCGTCGACCTCGCCACCAAGCTCGTGGAGCAGGGCGCGCAGTCGGTGAAGCAGGCCCTGAACCTCCAGCTCTAGGGGACCCCATGCGCCGCGCCTTCCCTGGGATCGTCGCCCTCGCCCTGACCGGCTGCGCCTCGGAGGAGCTCCTCCACGGGCTGGAGGAGGGGCAGGCCAACGAGGTGGTGGTGGCCCTCGACGGCGTCGGCGTGGCCGCCCGCGCCGCCCGCCAGGACGGAGGCGAGGGGGGCTTCACCGTCGCCGTGGCGGCCGGTGACGCCCCCCGGGCCCGGCGCCTCCTGGCCGAGCGCGAGCTGCCACGCCCGCGAGCGCCCGGGTTCGGGGAGGTGTTCGGGAAGGGCGGGCTCGTCCCGACGCCGACCGAGGAGCACGCCCTCTTCCTGCACGCCCTGGCGGGCGAGCTCTCCCGGAGCCTGGAGGCGATCGACGGCGTGGTCGGGGCCCGCGTCCACCTCGGGCTCCCCCAGGCCGACCCGCTCCGCCCCGGCGACCGCCAGGCCCCCCGGGCCGCGGTCCTGGTGCGGTGCCGGCCCGCGGCATGCCCGAGCATCCGCGCGCTCGAGGGTGGCATCCGCGCGCTCGTGGCGGGTGCGGCCGATGGGCTCGAGGCCGGCGCCGTGGCGGTGGTGATCGCCGCGGCCGAGGCGCCGCCGCCACCCCCGCTCCCGCCCCGCCGTTCCCCCCTCCTCCTCGCCCTCGCAGCCGGGATCGCGCTCTCGGCCGCGGTGCTGGGCGGGATCGCGCTCCGGGCGCGGCTCCGGCCCGGGGTGGAGCGCCCGGCGTGAGGAGCAAGGCGCTCCGGCTGGCGGCGCTGGCCGCCGCGCTCGCGCCGGCGGACGCGGTCCGGCTCCTCGGCCGGGTCCCGGACCCGGAGGCGGCGCGCGAGGCCGGCCGGCTCGCGCCGCTCCCCCGCGCCGCCAGGCTGGCCGCGCTCGCGGCAGCCGCCTCGGGTGAGGGGAGCGCCCCCGGCCCGCGGTTCCCCGGCGAGCGCCCCCGCGTCGCCGCCGCGCTGGCCCGGGCCGTGGATCCGGCTCCGGGCTCGACGGCGGAGGTGCATCCCCTCCTCCGCCGGCTGGCTCGGGAGCGCGTCTCCTGACACCGCGCCGGTCCGCGCCTCGGCCGCCGGCGGGCGCCGGCCGGCCGGAGCGCGTCCACCCGCGCTCGCCAACCGGTCGCCGCCGCTCGGCCTTCTCCCCGGCACGCCCCGTGGATCCGGGAACGGGCATGGCGTTCCCGTTCGACCTCCCCGCCCTCTCCCGCGGCTACGCCGCGCTCACGCCGGCGGCGCGCGCGGCGGGGGTCGAGGCGGCGGAGGGCGCGGCGCGCGCACTGGGGTGCCTCCTCGGCTGCGAGGTGGCGATCCGGGGGCGTCCGGTGCCGGGGCCGGCCTCGCCCCGGCCCTGCTCCGCCCGGGTCCGGATCGAGCTGGCCGCGCTCCCCGCCGCCGCCCTCCTCGAGGTCGATCCCTCCCTGGTGATCTCGATCGTGGACCGGCTCGCCGGCGGCCCTGGCGAGGCCGGCCCAGCCTCGTCCCTCACGCCGGTGGAGGGCTCCACCCTCGACCTCCTCGCCCTCGCCGCGCTCGAGGGCGCGGCCGGGGCGGCCGGCGTCGAGGCCGCGCTCGCCCCGCGCCTGGGGACGGGCGGCGACCCCTCCTCCGCGCTCGGGATCGAGCTCGAGCTCGAGACCGGGCCGCTGCGCGGCCGCGCGAGGCTGCTCCTCCCTCCGGCCGCGCTCCGGGCGCTGGCGGGCGCGCCTTCCGCCTCCGCGTCCCGGCTCGCTCTGCCCGGCTCGCTCCGCCGCGGCGCCGCCCCGGTGGCGCCCGACGAGCTCCGCGCGCTCGCCCCCGGCGACGTGGTGGTCGTCGATCCCCCGGGGGACGGGCGGGACACCCTCTTGCTCCCCGGCGGCCTGCGCGCCGCCGGCCGCGTCGAGGACGACGCCTTCCACGTCGAGGAGGTCCACATGGCCGAGCCGAATGCCCACCTCCCGGTCCTGCTCGAGGTCGAGCTCGCCCGGATCGAGGTCCCTCTCTCCGACCTGGCCCGCCTGGAGCCGGGCTCGGTCCTGCCCCTGGCGCTGGACCGCCGGGGCCTGGTCGCCCTCCGGGTCGGCGAGCGCGCCGTGGCCCGCGGCGAGCTGGTGGACCTGGAGGGCGCCGTCGGGGTGCGGATCCTCTCGGTCGAGGGCGCACCGTGAGCGCGCTCCTCGCCAGGCGCCCGCTCCTCCTCGCCGCCGCCGGCGGGGGGCTCCTCCTGCTCGCCGTCCTGCCGGGGGGGCTCGCCGCGGCGGCGGCCCGGGCCGGGCTGCTGGCGGCTGCCCTCGGGGTGGCCGCGGTCCTTGCCCGCCGGTGGGCGCGCCCGCCGGCGCCCGGCCCGCTCCGGGTGCTGGCGCGCGAGCCCCTCGGGCGCGAGGCCGGCCTCCTGCTCCTCGAGGCCGACGGACGGCGCCTCCTGGTCGGCTTCGGAGCGGGCGGGGTCCGCGTGCTGACCCGCTGGGCCGGGGAGGAGCGGCCGTGAGCGGGCTCCTCCCCGCGGCCGGCCCGGCGGCCGATCACGCCGCGGAGCTCCTGGTGCTGCTCGGGCTCCTGGCGCTCCTCCCCGCCGCCCTGGTGATGCTCACCTCGTTCCTCAAGATCGCGGTGGTCCTCTCCATCGCGCGCTCGGCCCTGGGCGCCCCGCAGGTCCCGCCCACCACCGTGGTGACCGGGCTCGCCCTGGTCCTCTCCCTGCTCGTGATGGCGCCGGTGGTGGAGCGCTCCGCGGCCCTCGCCCGCCCCGCGCCCGGCGAGCGCGGCGTGGCCGGCACCCTGGCGGCGCTCGACCGCGCCGCCGGACCGCTCCGCGCCTTCCTCGGCCGCTTCGCCCGCGCCGACGACCGGGCCGCCTTTCTCGACGTCGCCCGGCGGCTCCGCGGCCCGGCGGCGGAGCCGCCCGGCGAGGGCGACCTGGCGGTGCTCGCGCCCGCCTTCGTGGTCTCGGAGCTGCGCCGCGCCTTCACCATCGGGTTCCTGGTCTTCGTCCCCTTCCTGGTGGTGGACCTGGTGGTGGCGAACGTCCTGCTGGCGCTCGGGCTCGCCCAGCTCTCCCCCACCTCGGTCGCCCTCCCCTTCAAGCTCCTCCTCTTCGTCGCGGTCGACGGCTGGCGCCTCCTCGCCCGGGCCCTCGCCCTCTCCTACGCGGGGTGAACGTGGACCCGCTCCTCCTCCACCTCGGCCGAGAGGCCATCCTCCTGGTCCTGCTCGTGTCCGCCCCGCCCCTGGGCGCGGCCCTGGCGGTGGGCGTCCTGGTGGGCGTCCTCCAGGCGGCCACCCAGGTGCAGGATCCGAGCATCCCGGTGGTGCCTCGCCTGGCGGCGGTGCTCGGCGCCCTCGCGCTCGCCGCGCCCTGGATCGGCGCCCGGGTGGTGCGCTTCGCGGCGGAGTGTTTCGAGCTGCTGGGGCGGGTCGCCCCGTGATCCCGCTCCCCTCCGGCGAGGCCCTTGCTCGCCTGGCGGCCGCGCTGCTCGGGGCGCTCCGGCTGGCGCCCGCCGCCCTCACCTCGCCCTTCCTGGGCGGGCCGCTGGTGCCGGCGCCGGTCCGCGTGGCGCTGGCGCTCGGCCTCTCCGGCGCGGCCGCCCTGCTCGCCGGCCCCGTCGCTCCGCCGGCCGACGGCCTCGCCGCCGGCGCTGCGCGGGAGCTGACCCTCGGCGTCGCCCTCGCCCTCCTGGCGGCCGCGCCGGTCGAGGCGGCGCGGGCGGCGGGGCGGCTCGCCGACACCTTCCGGGGGGCGACGCTCGCCGAGCTCCATGTCGCCCCCATCCGCCAGCGGGAGAGCGCCTCCGGGGACCTCCTCGCCCAGTGGGCGGTGGTGCTGGCCGGGTTCGCCGGCGGGGACCGCCTGCTCCTCACCGGACTCCTGGGCACGTTCGCCACCCTGCCCACCGGGGCGCCGCTCCCCCTGCAGCTCCCGGCGGAGCTGGCCCTGCGCGCCACCGCCGACCTCCTCGGCGCGGCGGTGGCCATCTCCGCCCCGGCCGCGGCGGGGGTGCTGACCGCCGACCTCGCCCTCGCCCTCGCCGCCCGGGTCGCGCCAGGCCTGGGGGCGGTGAGCGCCGCCCAGCCGGCCCGCGCCGCCCTCGGGCTCCTCGCCCTGGCCGCGGGGGCCAGCGCGGCGGCGGGGCGCCTGGTCTCGCTGGTGGCGGCCTCGGCCCGGCTCACAGCCTGCCTCGGGGGAGGCGGACCGTGAGCGGGGCGCGCACCGAGCCGCCCACCCCGCGGCGGCTCCGCGAGGCGCGCCGGCGAGGCCAGGTGGCGCTGAGCGGGCCGCTCACCGGGGCCTGCGCCCTCGCGGGCGGGCTCGCCGCCCTCGCCTGCACTGCGCCGGGTATGGCTGCCGGGCTGGCGCGGCTCCTCCGCGCCTCGCTCGCCGGGGCGGCCGCCGCGGAGGCGCCGCCCGCAGCGGTCCTGGGGACCGCCGCCTCTGCCGTGCTCCGGCTCGCCCTCCCGGGCTGCGCCGGGGCGCTCCTCGCCGCCGGCGCGGCCGGCCTGCTCCAGGTCGGGCCCGCCCTCTCGCTCGAGCCCCTCCGGCCCCGCCTCGAGCGGCTCGACCCCCTGGGTGGGCTCCGCCGCCTCCTCTCGCCCGCCCAGGCGGCGGGGGCGGCGCTCGGGCTCGGCCGGGCCCTGGCGCTGCTCGCCGTCCTCTGGGGCTGGCTGCGCGGGGCGGCGACCACGCTCGCCGGCCTCCCCGGGCTCGAGCCCGCCGCGCTCTGGCGCGCCCTCCCGCTCCTGGGCGGTCTCCTGGTCCGCCTCGCCGCGGCGGCCGCCGCGCTCGGCCTCCTCGACCTCGCCCTGGTCCGCCACCGCCACCGCCGGGCGCTCCGGATGACGCGCGACGAGGTCCGCCGGGAGCAGAAGGAGGACGAGGGCGATCCCGGGCACCGCGCCGAGCGGCGGCGGCGCCACCGGGCGATCCTCGAGGCCGCCCCGGTGGCCCGGGCCACGGTGGTGGTGGTGAACCCCACCCACGTCGCGGTGGCGCTCCTCCACGACCGGGCCGGCGACGCCGCCCCCCGCGTGCTCGCCAAGGGGGCGGGCGCGGCCGCCGCCCGGATCCGCGCCGCCGCCCGCCGGGCCGGGGTGCCCGTGGTGCGGGCGCGGGAGCTGGCCCGGGCGCTCCACCGGCTGGCCGAGGTCGGCGATGAGATCCCCGAGGAGCTGTTCGAGGCGGCCGCGGCCGTGCTCGCCCACCTGTACGGAGAGGAGATGGCGCGATGAGCCCGATCCACACCCTGCTGGCCCGCCTGCGCGGGGCCGGCGACGCCCTCTTCGCCCTCTCCGTCCTGGCGGTGGTGCTCCTGCTCGTCATGCCCCTCCCCCCTGCCGCCCTCGACGTGCTCCTGGCCGCGAACCTGGCCGCCTCCGCCACCATCCTGGTGGTGACCCTCTTCGCCCGCGACGCCCTCCGCTTCGCGAGCTTCCCCACCCTCCTCCTCCTCACGACCCTCTTCCGGCTGGCGCTCGAGGTCAGCTCGACCCGGCTCGTCCTCTCCCGGGGCCAGGCGGGCCGGGTCATCGAAGCCTTCGGCCGGGTGGTGGTCCAGGGCGACACGGTGGTCGGGGCGGTGGTGTTCGCCATCCTCACCCTGGTCCAGCTCCTGGTGGTGACCAAGGGGGCGGAGCGGGTCGCCGAGGTGGCGGCCCGCTTCACCCTGGACGCCCTGCCCGGCAAGCAGATGGCGGTGGACGCCGACCTGCGCGCCGGGGCGATCGATCAGGCCGAGGCGCGCCGGCGCCGGCGCGCGCTGGAGCGGGAGAGCCAGCTGTACGGGGCGATGGACGGCGCCCTCAAGTTCGTGAAGGGCGACGCGGTCGCCGGGGTGGCGATCGTGCTCGTGAACGTGGCCGGCGGCCTGGTGGCGGGCCTGGCGCGCGGGATGGAGGGGGGCGTGGCCCTGCGCCGGTACGCCCTGCTCGCCATCGGCGACGGCCTGGTGGCGCAGATCCCCGCCTTGCTGGTGGCGGTCGCGGCCGGGGTGGCGGTGACGCGGGTGGCGGCCGAGGAGGAAGGCGCCAGCCTGGGCGACGAGATCGGGCGCCAGCTGGTCGCCCACCCGGCCGCCCTCGGCGCGGTGGCCGCGCTGCTCCTCGCCCTGGGCCTCGCCCCCGGCCTCCCCGCCGCGCCCTTCCTCGCCCTCGCCGCCGCCGCCGGCGGGGGTGCGCTCCGCCTCGCCCGCGGCCCGGCCCCCGCGCCGGCGCCGCCGCGGCCGGCGGCGAGCGGCGCCGCCGCGTCCGTCCCGGTGGTGGTCTCGCTGGGCGAGGACCTCCTGGCGCGCGCCCGCGAGGGCCGCCGCGCCGAGGAGGCGATCGCGGCGCTCCGCGACCGGCTCTGGCGCGAGCTCGGGATCCGGCTCCCGCCGGTGGCGGTCTGCCCCTGCCCGGGCGGCGCACCGGGGAGCTACCGGATCCTGGTCGACGAGGTGCCGGCGGCGGCGGGGGTCGCGCCGAAGGAGGAGGTGGTCGCCCTGGTCGCCCCCGACGAGCTGGCCCTGGTCGGGATCGCGGCGGCGCCGGAGCGGGACGCGCTGGGCGGGCTGGCCTCGGTGATCGCCGCCGGAGACGCCGAGCGGGCCCGGGCGCTCGGGCCGCTTCGCGATCCGCTCGAGCGGGTGCTGGCCGCCGCCGCGGCCGCCATCGCGCGCTGCGCGCCGCAGCTGCTCGGCGTGCAGGAGGTCCAGGAGCTGCTCGAGGGGCTCGAGCCCTCCGCGCCGGCCCTGGTGCGGGAAGCCGGGCGGCAGCTCCCTCCGGCGCTGCTCGCCGAGGTGCTGCGGCGGCTGCTGGAGGAGGGGGTCTCCATCCGCCCGCTCCGGACCATCCTCGAGGCCCTCCTCGAGGCCGGCGGCGCCGGCCGGGGCGCGCCCGCGCTCGCCGAGGCGGCGCGGAGGGCGCTGCGGCGCCACCTGGGGCACGCCCACGCGGGCGATGGAGCCCTCCTCGTCCTGCTCCTCGACCCGGCGACCGAGCAGGCCGTCCGGGGAGCCGTGGCCGGCGAGAGCCTCGCCCTCGATCCGCGGGTGGCGGCGGCGCTGGTGGACGCGCTCGCTGCCGCGCTGGCCGGTCACGCGAGCACGCCGGTCCTCCTCACCAGCCCGGACGTCCGCCGGCCGCTCCGCGGCCTGATCGCGCCGCGATTTCCTCGGCTTCCGGTGCTGGCCTTCGAGGAGCTGCCGCCGGACCTGCCGGTCCGCCCGGTGGGGAGGGTGGCGCTCGCGTGACTCGGGAGCGCACGGGAGGAGCTCGAGGAGGAGAGGGCCCGCGCCAGGCCCAGCGCGGCTCGCCGGCCCTCGCGCGGACCCGGTTGAGCCTCAGGCGCCGGCCGCGACCGGCGGCGTGCCCTGGCCCTCGCCCGGCGCCGGCGGCTTCGCCAGCGATTCCGGCTGGTTCACCCGGTCGCGCAGCTCCTTGCCGGTGCGGAACAGGATCCCGCGCTTCGGCTTCACCGGGATGACCTCACCCGTCTTCGGGTTGCGTCCCTGGTAGCCGTCGTAGTGCTTGACGTGAAACGCGCCAAGCCCGCGGATCTCGATGTTCTCTCCCTTGCAGAGGGCGTCCTTCATCGAGTCGAAGATCGTCTCGATGGTGGACTCCGCCTGCTTCTGGGTAACTCCGCGCTTCACGACGAGGATGTTGATGAGATCCGACTTCAGCATCGGCGCTCCGAATCGCTGAGGGCCCCTACCGCGAAAGCCGCTCGGAATGGGAAGAGCCTAGCCGAACGTTCCGAAATCAGCAAGGGATCCACAGGCATGCGCGGCAGGTGCCGGCGGGGTTGCCCTGCGACATGGGGCCTCAGGCTTGGGAGGCCGACGAGGGCCTCGTGATGGACCCATCCGGGGTGACCGGTTGGTGTTCCGATTCGCGCCCCTCTAGGGGCTGGTCCGAGGGCGCCGCGCCCCGCTCGAGGTCGCAGAGCTCCCTGAAGGAGACCGCATCGAGCCGCTCGGCAGCGTACGCGTCCAAGTCCCTGAAAACACCGACGATCGGTCCCGAGACCCCACCGGCCGCCAGATCGGCCCCGAGCAGCGCCCGCCGCACGTCGAGGAGCGAGATCTTCTCGATCGGTCGGGCCGGCACGAGCCCGCCGTCCGCGGCGGCGACCAGCAGCCCGTGCTGCCGGAGCGCGGTGAGACAGTCTCCCGCTTCCTCCGCGGAGGCGGAGAGCCGGCTCGCCACCTCTCCCGCGTCGGGCGGTGGCTCTCCGCGGTCGAAGGCCCGCGCCACCTGGAGCATGGCCTGTCCGGCCAGGACCTCGCGGCCGGCGCCACGCGCCCCCCCGGTCCGGAGCAACGGGGCGTACTGGATGAGGTAGGCGAGCCGCGCGCCGAAGAGCAGGATCGTCCAGGAGAGGAAGAGCCAGAGGAGGAAGATGGGGACCGCCGCCACCGAGCCGTAGATCGCGTGGTAGCGGAAGATCTTGGCGACCGCGAACGTGTAGCCCGACTTCGCGAGCTCCCAGGCCACGCCCGCCACCAGCCCGGCGGCGGCTGCCGCGTACGGCCGGACCCGGGTGTTCGGCACGAGCTGGTAGAGCACCGCGAAGAAGGCGCAGGTGAGGAGCACCTCCCCCACGCTGGCCAGGAAGCGCAGGCTGGTCCCCACCAGCCAGGCGCGCGCCCAGGCACCGAGGCCCACCGAGCCCGCGAGGAGGAGCGGACCGAGGGTGAGCCCCACCCAGTAGATCGCCGCCTGCTGGGCGAGGCCGCGGCGGCGGCGGATCCCCCAGATGTCGTTCACCGCCCCCTCGACGGTGGAGAAGAGGGTGACGGCGGACCAGACGAGGAGGAGCCCGCCCACGAGCCCCGCGCTGGCCACGTGCGCGTTGGCGATGAAGCGGTCCAGGTACGGCTCGATGGTGGTGCGCGCGCCGACGGCGAGGTTGGCGAGCAGGAACTCGTGGACCCGATCGCCCACCCGCTGCATCCCGCCGGTGAAGACCTGGACGACCGAGAAGGCCACCACCAGGCCGGGCACGAGCGCGAAGAGCGAGAGGTAGGTGAGGGCCATCGCCCGCAGGCGGACGCCCTCCCCCTCGATCACGCGGAGCGCGGTGGCGACCGCGGCCAGCGCGGCCCGGAGGGCGTGCTCGGCGCGGGAGAGCCGGCTGGCGGTCCCGCGCGCGGCGCCCGCTCCGCCGGCCCCGGTCAAGCTTTCTCGCCGCCGCCCTCTGCCGCGGCCGGCGCCTCCGCCGCCTCCGTGCGTGGCGGCTCATCCCCGCGGCCACCCCGCCGGTCGCGGTCCCGGTCGCGGTCGCCGCGCCCACGGCCCCGCTCCCCGCGGTCGCGGTCGCGATCCCGGTCGCCGCGCCCCCCGCCCTGCTCGGCGCGCTCCTGGCGGCCGTAGATGTCGAACTGCTCCTGGTGGTAGCCGGCCTGCGGCCGCACCTGGATGGTCTTGTTGAAGCGGTCCATCAGGTAGCGCAGCTCGTCGCGGTCGGCCCCCTGGAGGACGCGGGCCACCTCCGGGTGGCAGTTCACCACCAGCACCGGCTCGGGGAAGTGGGGGGCCCGGCGCCGGATCTCGCGGAAGATCTCGTACGCCACGGTGATCTTGGACTTGATGTGCCCCTTGCCCTCGCAGGCGCTGCAGGGCTCGCTCATCATCCGGGTCACCGACTCCCGGACGCGCTTGCGGGTCATCTCCACCAGGCCCAGCTCGGAGATCTTGAGGACGTTGGTCTTGGCCTTGTCCCTCCCCAGCGCGTCCTGCAAGGACTTGAAGACCTTGTCCCGGTTCTGGGGTTTGTCCATGTCGATGAAGTCGATGATGATGATGCCGCCGATGTTGCGGAGCCGGAGCTGGTAGACGATCTCCTTGGCCGCCTCGACGTTGATCTTGGTGATCGTCTCCTCGAGGTTCTTCTTGCCGACGTAGCGGCCCGAGTTGACATCGATGGCGGTGAGCGCCTCGGCCTGGTCCATGATGATGTAGCCGCCCGACTTGAGCCAGACCTTGCGCTGGCTGGCCCGCTTCAGCTCCTGCTCGATCCCGTAGGCGTCGAAGATCGGCTCCTGGCCGGCGTAGGACTCGATCTGGCTCTCCAGGTGCGGCGCCTGCTCGTGCACGAAGCGGAGGATCCGCTCGTACTCCTCCCGGTCGTCGATCACCAGCTTCTGCACGTCGGCGGTGAAGAGGTCGCGGGTGGCCCGCAGGATCAGGTCCAGGTCGCCGTGGAGCAGGGCGGGAGCCGAGACCTTGTCCTTGGTCCGGATGATCTCGTTCCAGACCTGGATGAGGAAGCGGATGTCGGCCTCGAGCTTGGCCGCCTCCACGTTCTCCGCCACGGTGCGGACGATGAAGCCCGTCCCCTCCGGGCGCATCCGGTCCACGATCTCGCGCAGCCGGCGGCGCTCGCCGTCCTTCTCGATCCGGCGCGAGATCCCGATGTGGTCGACCGTGGGCATGAACACCAGGTGCCGGCCGGGGAGGGAGATGTGGCTCGTGATCCGGGCGCCCTTCGTCCCGATCGGATCCTTCGCGACCTGGACGATCACCTCCTGCCCTTCCTTGAGCAGGTCCTGGATGTTCTTCGGCTCCTTGCGCTTCTCCTCGCGCCCGCCGCGCCCGTTCCGGTCGCGGTCACGCCCGTCGCGGCGCCCACGCTCGTCGCGCCGGCGGTCGCGGCCCCGCTCACCCGGCTCGCGGTCGCCGCGAGCCTCGCGGGCGGCCTCGGGGAGGCGCGCCTGGATCCGGTCCCGCTCCGGGGCGGAGGCGGGGGCCGCCTCGGCCGCCGCGCCCGGCTCGGGCGCCGCGGCGGGGATCGGCTCGGGCGGGGGAACGGCTGCGTCGGCGAGCGGCGGCACGAGCAGCCCGGGGACGGCCGGCACCGGGGCCATCCCCAGCTCGGTGATGAGCGGGATGGGGGTGAGGGGCGGGGCGGGCAGCTCCGCGGACGCGGCCTCGGGCGGCGTCTCCGGCCCGGCCTCGACGGCGGGGACGGAAGGCTCGACGAGGCGCGGCGCCTCCGCGGCGGCCTCGGCGGGCGCCGGCTCCGCGGCCCCCTCCTCGGGCGGCGCGGCGGGCTCGGCCTCGGCCGGCGCCTCGGGCTCGAGCGCCAGCGCGCCCGGCACCGGTGTGCTGGCCGGCTCGATCACCGCCTCGCGGGCGCTGGCCTCCGCCTGCTCCGCCTCCTCCTCGCTCGGGACCTCGGTCACCTCGGCCCGGTGCTCGCCCTCGGTGAGCTCGAACTCCTCGGAGAAGTCGGGGTCGCCGTAGACGTCCCCGACGTAGAGGAACGCGGCCTTCTCCAGGCCGATGTCCACGAAGGCCGCCTGCATGCCCGGGAGCACGCGGACCACCCGGCCCTTGTAGATGTTGCCGACGATCCCCTTCTCGTGCTTGCGCTCGAGGTAGTACTCGTGGATGGAGCCGTTCTCGACCAGGGCGACGCGCGTCTCCGCGCCCGCCGCGTTGATCACCAGGATGCTGTTGCCTGCCATGTGGGCCCTCTCTCGCCCCGGCAGGACGCGGGGAGAGCGAGGCCCAGTGCGGCGGGCCACGATCGCGACCGTCCCGGCGAGGCCGGGCGGCTGGGATCGGCTGTCGAGCTTGCGCTCAAAGCTTCGCGTCTCCTCGCGCCCGGCGGCCGCGGCGGTGCGCGGCACGAGCGGGGCGCGTCGTTTCGTTCAGGCGTCGAGGTAGCGAGGGGCACGGGGCTGGCCCTGTGGTTGGCTCTGCCCGCTCCTCGCGAAGCTCACGCCCTCCTTCAGTACCTTCACTCCACGGGGCGGGACGCCACCTTCCCCGAAGATCGCCACCAGCACCTCGGCTGGCTTGGCGCTCCCGGACGGGTCCGCCCGCAAGCTGAACGCGACCGACCCCGGGCCTTCGACCGCGAGGTGGGTCACCATGTTTTTCAAGTCTATCTCTCTTTGCTTCACGGCCGCGATCTTCCGACCGCGTCCGCGCCGGTTCTTCGGGGCGGCGGCCCGGGTCACGATCGATTGGCCGGCGTCCTGGAAGGCCGCTACGCGCCGCTCGAGGGCTCCCTCGTCCCACGTTTCGAGCGGAAATTCCACACGATAGTGGACGGTCCGCTGCGCCTCGGCGATCGAGGGCGCCCGCGGGTCGAGCAGCTCGGCCTGCAGGCCCTCGAGCCCCGGCGGGAGCTCGGCGCGGAGGCTGGAGAGCACCCCGGCCGGGTCGGCGGCGCCGATGAGCTCGAGGTCCATGTACTCGGAGCGGCTCTCGACCCCGACCGGCAGCGCCGGGCCGAAGGAGACGCGGGGCTTGGGGTGGAACCCCTGCGAGAAGGCGACCGGGAGCCTGGCCCGACGGATGGCCCGCAGCAGGGTGTGCAGGGTCTCGAGGTGGGAGAGGGCCACCAGCCGGCCGAGCTTCGCGTAGCGGACCCGAACGTGGGTGCGGAAGGCCGGCTCGGGCGGGCGCGCCGGGGGCGGCGGCGCCGGCGCGTAGTCCTTCGCCTCGTAGGTCCGGTTCTTCACCACCTCGTAATCGCAGGCCCCGCAGACGGTGCAGGGGGCGACCACGCAGTCCACCACCTCGGCCTGGTTGCGGGCCGCGGCCAGCTGCTTCTGGAGGTAGGCCTTGGTCACCCCGCAGTCGATCCGGTCCCAGGGGAGGACCTCGTCGAGGCGCCGGCGCCGGTGGGCGAACCAGTCCAGGCCCACCCCGTGCTCCCGCTCGCAGTCCTCGAAGGCGGCGATCCAGTTGCCCTCGTCGAACCACTCCGTCCAGCCGTCGAGCCGCTGCCCCCTCCGGTAGGCGGAGAGGACCGCGGTGGCCACCCGCCGGTCGCCGAGCGCGAGCGCCCCCTCGATCGAGGACTGGCGCGAGTCGTGCGGCTTGAACTGGATGGCGCCGTTGCGCCCACCGAGGGCGGCGGTGACGAGCGCCTGGCGGCGCCGGGTCTCGGCCGGCCCGATCATCGGCTCCCACTGGAAGGGGGTGAAGGGCTTGGGGACGAAGGTGGAGGCGCCGAGGTGGATGGCGGCCGAGCCCTGCCCCCTGGGGAGCGCCCGGCGGGCGGTGGAGAGGCAGCGGCGGGCGAGCTCCCCGATCGCCACCACGTCCTCGTCCCGCTCCTCCGGGAGCCCGATCATGAAGTAGAGCTTGAGGAGCGACCAGCCGTTCTGGAAGATCGACTCCACCGCTCGGAGCAGGTCCTCCTCGCGGTTCCCCTTGTTGATCACCGCCCGCATCCGCTCCGTGGCGGCCTCGGGGGCGAGGGTGAAGCCGGTCTTGCGGATCCGGGCGATCTTCCGGGCGAGCCCGTCGCTCATGGTCTCGGTCCGGAGCGAGGGCAGGCTCATCCCGATCCTCTCCCCCTCCCAGCGGGCGAGGAAGTCGTCGAGGAGCCCGTTCAGCGGGGCGTAGTCGCCGGAGGAGAGGGAGAGGAGGCCGACCTCCTCGTACCCGGAGGCGGCCAGCCCGGTCTCGGCCAGGGCCAGCACCTGCCTGGGATCGCGCTGACGCGTGGGGCGGGTGATCATCCCCACCTGGCAGAACCGGCAGCCGCGGGTGCAGCCGCGCTGGATCTCGATGGGGAGCCGGTCGTGGACCGTCTGCATGAAGGGGACGAGCGGCCGGGTGTAGGCGGTGGTCGGGAGCGCGTTCAGGTCCGGCATCACCCGGCGCGAGACCGTCTCGTGGCCGGGGAGGAGCGGCTCGACGGCGGAGAGCGTCCGGGTGACCGGGTCGTAGCGGGGGGCGAAGAAGGCCGGGACGTAGACCCCCGGGATCCGCGCCAGCCGCTCGAGGACCTCGCGCCGGCTCGCGCCCCCCCGGCGAAAGCCGCTCTGCGCGACGGCGTCGGCGATCTCGAGGGCGACCTCCTCTCCCTCCCCCACCGCGAAGCAGTCGAAGAAGTCGGCCACCGGCTCGGGGTTGTACGCGCAGGGGCCGCCCCCCACCACCAGCGGGTCCTGGTCGCCGCGCTCCCGGGCGAGGAGCGGAATCCCGGAGAGGTCGAGGAGCGCCAGCGCGCTCGTGTAGGCGAGCTCGAACTGGAGCGTCACTCCGAGCAGGTCGAAGACGCGGACCGGGGCCCGCGACTCGAGGGTGAAGAGCGGGAGCCCGCGCTCCCGGAGCATCCCCTCCATGTCCGGCCAGGGGAGGAAGACCCGCTCGCAGGCGATCTCCGGCCGGTCGTTCAGGAGGTGGTAGAGCAGCCGGAAGCCCAGGTTGGACATCCCGACCTCGTAGGTGTCGGGAAAGGCCAGGGCGACGCGGACGCGGGCGGCGGAGAGGTCCTTCACCACCGCGCCGAGCTCGGAGCCGACGTACCGGGAGGGCTTCTGGGCCGCGAGGACGAGCTCGTCGAGGACCGACGAGTGGAGCCGGGGATCGTTCATCTGTTCGCCGGGCCGCGGGTTCGAGCCGCGTGTCGCCCGCCGTGAGAGGGCTCCGGGCCCACGCTCGGGTCCGGAGGATTCGGGGAGATACCACACCCGCTCCCGCCGGGTCCACGCCGGGCCCCGCGTTCCCGGCCGGCCCGCCTAGTGGCGGGCGGCGAAGGCCTCCAGCTCGCCCCGCCAGGGGAGCCAGCGCACCTCCACGCCGTCCACCCGCGCCGCGGGTGGCCCGCGCCGGCAGAAGGCGATCAAGGCCTCCACCGCCGCCCGCTCGCCCTCCGCCTCGGCCTCCACCCGGCCATCGCCCAGGTTGCGCACCCAGCCCCTGAGCCCCAGGCGGCGCCCCTCGTCCACGGTGGCGAAGCGGAAGCCGACCCCCTGCACGCGACCGGCGACGAGGAGCTGGACCCGGACCCGATCGGCCATCGCCCTCACTCCTTCAGCAGGCGCAGGAACTCCTCCTCGCCCACCACCTTCACGCCCAGGGCGCGCGCCTTCTCCAGCTTCGTGCCCGCCTCCTCGCCCGCCACGACCAGATCGGTCTTGCGCGACACGCTCCCGGAGACCTTCCCGCCGCGACGCTCGACCTCGGCCTTGGCCTCGTCGCGGGAGAGCGAGGAGAGCCCGCCCGTGAGGACCACCGTCCGGCCGGCGAAGGGGCCGCGCGCCTCGACCGCCTCCGGCTCGGGGCGGACCCCGGCGGCGAGGAGGCGCTCCACCACCCGCCGGTTCTGCGGCTCCTGGGTCCAGGCCCGGATCTCCCCGGCGGTCTCGGGCCCGACGTCGCGCACCGCGAGGAGCTCCTCCTCGGTGGCGTCCATGAAGCGGTCCACCGCCCCGAAGTGGCGCGCCAGGGTGGCGGCGGTGGCCTCGCCGACCTGCGGGATCCCGAGGGCGTTCAGGAAGCGCCGGAGGGTGGTGGTCTTGGAGCGCTCGAGGGCCTCGACGATGTTCCCGGCGCTCCTCTCCCCCATGCGATCCAGCTCGGCCCAGGTGTCGAGCGGGATGGCGTACAGGTCGGCGAAGTCGCGGGCCAGCCCCTTCTCCACCAGCTGGAAGCAGAGCTTGTCGCCGAGCCCCTCGACGTCCATGGCCCGCCGCGAGGCGAACTGGCGGAGCCGCCCCACCAGCTGGGCCGGGCAGGCGGCCCCGGTGCAGCGGTAGACCTTCTCCCCCTCCTCGCGGACCACCCGCGCCCCGCAGACCGGACAGGTCGCGGGGAAGACGAAGGGGCGCTCCTCGCCGGTCCGCCGCTCGGGGAGCGACTTCACCACCTCCGGGATCACCTCCCCGGCGCGCCGCACCAGCACCCAGTCCCCCTCGAGGAGGTCCTTGCGGCGCATCTCGTCCTCGTTGTGCAGGGTGGCGCGGGAGACCGTCGCGCCCGAGAGCCGGACCGGGTCGAAGTCCACCACCGGGGTGAGGATCCCGGTGCGCCCCACCGAGGCCCAGATGCGGCGCAGCCTCGTCGCCTCCTCCTGCGGCGGGTACTTGAAGGCCACCGCCCAGCGGGGGAACTTCGAGGCCGCCCCGAGCCGGCGCCGCCAGTCGAGGTCGTCCACCTTCACCACGATCCCGTCTGTGTCGTAGGGGAGGGCGAAGCGCCCCTCGGCCATCCGGTCGCGGTAGGCGAGCACCTCGGCGAGCCCCTGGCAGCGCCGGTTCTCCGGGTTGGTCTCGAACCCCCAGCGCGCCAGGTCCTCGAGCTTCTGCCAGTGGGTCTTCCAGGGCTCGGCCCCGGGGACCAGGGCCTCGTAGGCGACGAAGGAGAGGGGCCGGCGCGCCGTCACGCGCCAGTCGAGCTGCCGGAGCGATCCCGCGGCGGCATTCCGGGGGTTGGCGAAGGGCTCGTCGCCGGCGCGGACGATCTGCCGGTTCATGGCCTCGAAGTGCTCCTTGAAGAGGAGCACCTCCCCGCGGACCTCGAGGGCCTTCGGGGCCCCGTCGTGGAGCCGCCCCGGTACGCCGCGGTTCGCGCCCAGCCCGCCCACCACCCGGAGGTTCGGGGTCACGTCCTCCCCGTTGACCCCGTCGCCCCGGGTGGAGCCCCGCTCGAAGGCGCCGCCCCGGTAGACGAGCTCGACGGCGAGCCCGTCGAGCTTGGGCTCGACGACGTAGCGGACCGCCTCCTCCGCGGGGAGGGCGAGGAGGCGGTGGACGCGGGCGTCGAACTCGCGGAGCTCCTCGTCGGTCTGGACGTTCCCGAGCGAGAGCATGGGCTCGCGGTGGACCACCCGCTCGAACTTCTCGGAGGGAGCGCCGGAGACCCGCTGGGTGGGGGAGTCGGGGGAGAGCAGGTCCGGGTGCTCCGCCTCGAGCGCCTGGAGCTCCTTCATGAGCCGGTCGTACTCGGCGTCCGAGAGGATCGGGCGGTCGAGGACGTAGTAGGCGTGGTCGGCCGCGCGGATCCGCTCGCGCAGCGACCCCGCCCGCTCCGCGGGGGTGCTCATCCCCGGACTGTGTGCGAAGGCGACCGGCGCCGCAACCTAGAACGTGCCGTCGTCCACGTTGTGGTCGAGCCAGCCGACCGGGTACTGCAGGGTGTCGTCCGTGGTGTAGATCCCGCTCGAGCGGTTGTACTGCACCCACCGGACGCTCTGGACGCCGTCGCCGTCGAGGTCCCCCACCGCCGTGAGCGACAGGGAGTCGGTGCTGCCGGCGTGCATCGCGATGAAGAGGTAGCTGTAGTACAGCGCCCCCTCGATGATGGGGGCGCCGGTGGTCCCCGTGCCGGAACGCTGCTGGAAGATCGCGCTCCAGCCCGCCTGGGTCCAGTTGGGGACGCGCTTCAGCGGCCCGGGCCCGTTGCTGGGCGGGTTGTTGGGAGGGGTGTAGTTCCCCACCAGGAGCCCGCCCGGGATGTCGCCGTCGGTGATGTACAGGTCCTCCACCCCGCGCTTGATGGTGATGAGCACGGTCCGGCGCTCGGCCTCCTTGCTGCGGAGGGTGAGCTTCGTGAGGGTGGGGATGGCCACCGAGGCGAGGACTCCGATGATGGTGACGACCATCATCAGCTCGATCAGGGTGAAGCCGCGGGCGCGCTTCGCGATCATGGGCTCTCCTTCACTTCGGCTCCGGCGCGGAGCTGGGCGCGCCGGGCGGTGCGGGGAGGATCACCAGCGCCCCGCCGACCTCCTTCACCTGCTTCCCCAGCGAGATCTGCTGCTGCTTGAACTTCTCGATCTCGACCCGGTCTGCGTCGCTCGAGATCGTGTACGCCGCCGCCTGGCCGGGCGCGGGCGGCGACCCCACCAGCCCCGGCGGCAGGCCCGGCACCACCGGCGTCCGGCTGACGTGGGTGCGCTGCCACCAGCCGTAGCCGTGGAAGCCGAGGGCGAGGGCCACGGCGATCGCCGTCACCACCGCGAGCCTCCGGCCGCGCCGATCGGGCTCGGCCTCGGGGATGGCGTCGATCGACACCACCCGCGCCTGCGCCTCCCGCCGGACCGGCGCGGCGACGGGGGCCGCCGGGGTGCCGACCCGCTGCGCCGCCTCGGAGAAGTCGATCGCCTCCTTGACGAGCGCGTTCCGGACCGCCTCCAGCCCGGGCTGCAGCTCGGGCGGCGCCCCGCCGAAGAGCACGTTCACCTCGGCGAGGAGGCCGTCGATGGCGGCGAGGAGGGCCTGGACCGCCTGGCCGTCGACCGGGCTCCCCGGCGCGGGGAGCGCGGCCAGCGCCGCCGCCACCCGGAGGCGGGTCACGGCGGCCCGGCGCACCGGGGCGGTGTCCACCGGCTGCTCCGCGCCCTGCAGCACGGCGAGCTCGAGCTCGGAGAGGCCGTCGACCACCTGCCCGGCCACCGCGCCGAGCGGGGCGCTCTCGGCGAGCGTCCCGGCGATGGCGGCGAGCAGGGCCGCCTCCGCCTCGCCGTCGGACGGGGCGGTGGCGGGCCAGCAGGCGGCGGCCACGGCCGGCGTCGACGGCGGGGGGACGTAGACGCCCGGCGAGCGGAAGTCGAAGGCGGGAGCCGGGGCGGCCGGCGGGTCGACCATCAGGTCGCCGAAGAGCGCGTCGACCGCCTCGGGGGCGGCCGCGGCGACCTCCTGCATCGAGGCGGGAGCGGCGACCGCGGGCGCCGCCGGCGGCGGAGCGGCGACCGGTGGAGCGGCAGCGGGCGCGGCGGCCGGCGGCGGGGCGGCCATCCGCGGCGCACCCGGCGACGGGGTGGCCCTCGGCGGAGCGACCATCCGCGGCGCGCCCGGCGGTGGGGCGACCGCGGGCGGCGGAGCCAGGGGCGGGGCGGCCGCCGGCGGGCGCGAGGCTGGCGTGGCCGGGGCCGCGACGCGGGCCGCGGCGGGAGGCGGGGCGGGAGCCATCGGCCGGGGTGGGCTCGCGACCGGCGGTGCGGCCGGCGGGCGAGCGGGCGGGACGACCGGCGCCGGCCTCGCGGCCGGGGGCGGCGCCGCGGGGCGGGGAGCGGCCTGACCCGCCGGGGCGCGGGCGACGGCGGGCGGCGGCGGGCCCGCGGGAGGCGTCGCCCGCGGCGCGGGGGCGGCGCCCGGCGGAGGGGGGGGGCCCCGGGGGGGGGGGGGGGGGCCCCGGGGGGGGGGGGGGGGGGGGGCGGGGGGGGGGGTGGGCGGGGCGCCTGGGGGGGGGGGGCGGCGGCGCGCGGGACCGCGGGCGCGCCGCTCGCCGGAGCGGGCCGCGGGGCCTGGACCGGCGCCGGGCGCGGGGCGGCCGCCGGCGCGGGGGGAGCGGCGCGCGGCGCGGGCGGCGGCGCACCGCCCAGCTGCCGGTCCACCGCGCCCAGGATCGCCTCGGGGCGTCCGTCCCAGCGGACCGCGTCGACCCCGAGGGCGCGCAGCGCCGCCTCGGCGGCGGCGTGCTCCGCGGCCACCCCGGCGACCACGCGCAGCCCGCCCTCCTTCACCAGCCGCTCGATCTGCGGGAGCGATCCCTGGCCGAGGTACTCCACCACCGCCAGCCCGCCCCGGGCGCAGAGCGCCAGCGCCTGGCCGGGATCGGCGGCGATGCGCGGGCGGACGCCGACGCGCGTCGTGAGCGGCGCGAGCAGCGCCACCGCGAACGGCTTCGTGCCCGCGAGGACCGCGTCGATCGGAGCTTGGCTCATCTCGGGGTGGAGCCTCCTCGCAGTCCTTCATGTTACCCCGGCGGAGGGCCACGACACAGGGCCCGTCGCTGCGCCGAGAACATGGCACACGTTCGCCCACCGTTCGAGTGGGGGTGCGCGCCGTTGACACCTCCGGGACGACCGCCTAGGTTTACGCCCTCTCCCCCGGCTTCCCTCCGAGACCGCCGCAGCGCCGAAGCCCCGGCCCGCCCGCGCGGGCCCCCTCCCAGAGAACCGACATGCCCGCCGCCGCACCGACAGCCAGCGCGCACGCCCCGTCCAGCCTCACCGAGCTCAAGCACCGCAAGGTGGCCGAGCTGGCGCAGCTGGCCCGCGACCTCAACATCGAGGCCGCCTCGGCGATGAAGAAGCAGGACCTCATCTTCGCCATCCTCCAGGCGCAGTCGAAGGCGGCCGAGGAGGCCAAGGAGGAGATGGAGGTCGGGGGCGAGGGCACGCTCGAGGTGCTCCCGGACGGCTTCGGCTTCCTGCGCAGCCCCGATTTCTCCTACCTGCCCGGCCCCGACGACATCTACGTCTCGCCCTCGCAGATCCGGCGCTTCAATCTGCGGACCGGCGACACCCTGCGCGGCACGGTCCGCCAGCCCAAGGAGGGCGAGCGCTACTTCGCCCTGCTCAAGGTCGACTCGATCAACGGCGAGCCCCCCGAGGAGAGCCAGGACAAGGTCCTCTTCGACAACCTCACCCCGCTCTACCCCACCCAGCGCCTCCGCCTCGAGCACGAGCCGCAGGAGATGACCACCCGGGTGGTGGACCTCTTCTCCCCCATCGGCAAGGGCCAGCGCTGCCTGATCGTCTCGCCGCCGCGCGCCGGCAAGACCGTCCTCCTCCAGAACATCGCCCACGCGGTCACCACCAACCACCCCGAGTGCACCCTCATCGTGCTGCTCATCGACGAGCGGCCCGAGGAGGTCACCGACATGGAGCGGACCGTCAAGGGCGAGGTGGTGGCCTCGACCTTCGACGAGCCCGCCACCCGGCACGTGCAGGTGGCGGAGATGGTGATCGAGAAGGCGCGCCGGCTGGTGGAGCACAAGAAGGACGTGGTGATCCTCCTCGACTCGATCACCCGCCTGGCCCGCGCCTACAATTCGGTGGTCCCGCCCTCCGGCAAGATCCTCTCCGGCGGCGTCGACTCGAACGCCCTCCACAAGCCGAAGCGGTTCTTCGGGGCGGCCCGCAACATCGAGGAGGGCGGCTCCCTCACCATCATCGGCACCGCCCTGGTCGACACCGGCAGCCGCATGGACGAGGTGATCTTCGAGGAGTTCAAGGGGACGGGGAACTCCGAGATCGTCCTCGACCGAAAGCTGATGGAGAAGCGGATCTTCCCCTGCATGGACATCGGGAAGAGCGGCACGCGCAAGGAGGAGCTCCTCCTGCCCGCCGACTGGCTCTCCAAGATCTACATCCTGCGCCAGACCATCCTGAACGGCCTCGACAACGTCGAGGCGATGAAGTTCATCCTCGACAAGTTCCGGCAGGTGAAGAACCACGAGGAGTTCTTCAAGATGATGGTCGGCGGGGGGAAGTGAGCGGGGCGCGCCCACGCGCCACTTGACGCAACCCCCCGATCCGACTAGATCCCGCCGTTCCACAACCGGGCCCGGACCATCGCCCCCGCGGCGATGCAAGCGGCCCAGAGGCGAACATGAAGGAAGGCATCCACCCCGACTACAAGGCGGCCAAGGTCGTCTGCGCCTGCGGCAACGTGATCGAGACGCGCTCGGTCCGCGGCGACTTCCACATCGAGATCTGCTCCGCCTGCCACCCGTTCTTCACCGGCAAGCAGAAGATCCTCGACACCGCCGGCCGGATCGAGAAGTTCAAGACCCGCTACGCGGCCACCTCGGCCAAGGCCGAGCCCGCGAAGAAGGCCGCCCCGGCCCCTGCCCCGGCCGCGAAGAAGGCCGAGGCGCCCAAGGAGAACCGGGCCGCCAAGCGCGCCAAGGCCGGCAAGAACAAGCCCAAGGCCGAGGCGGCCCCCGCCGAGGCCGCCGCCCCCGCCGAGGCGAAGCCCGAGTAGGCCCGGCAGCCCGGTGGCGTTCCACGAAGCGGCGCCCCTGGTGGGCGCCGTTCTCGTCTGGCGGGGCGCCTCGCCCCGGAGGTCCCGATGTCTCCCGCCCGGCCCGCACCCCCCTCGCGCCAGGGGCTCCTCGAGTACCTCCTGCTCGTGGGCTTCCTCGCCCTGGCCGCCGCCGGCGCGATCGCGCTCTTCGGCGACGAGCTCCGCAGCGCGTTCGGCCTGCGTCCCGCCCGGCCGCCCGCGGCGGCCCCGGCCGGCCTGCGCCCCGCCGGCCCTCCCGCCGCCCCGGCTCCGCCCGCCCCGTAGCCGGTGTATCCTCCCGGCGTGACCGCGCCCCTCGTCCTGGTGGTCGACGACGAGAGCCCGAACCTCGAGTCGCTCGGGAAGATCTTCGACCGCGAGGGCTGGCGGGTGGCCCTCGCCGGCTCGGGGGCGGCCGCCCTGGAGGTCCTCCGCCGCGAGCCTGTGGCGGTGGTGGTCACCGACCTGATGATGCCGGGGATGGGAGGCGAGGAGGTCCTCCGCGCCGTCCGGGCGGTCTCCCCAGGGACCGAGGTGGTGCTCATGACCGCCTACGGCACGGTCGAGACCGCGGTCGCCGCCATGAAGGACGGCGCCTACGACTTCATCACCAAGCCGGTGAAGCGCCACGCCATCGTCAAGGCCGTCCGCCAGGCGCTGGAGAAGGTCTCGCTGGTGGCCGAGAACCGGGCCCTGCGCGCCCGGCTGGCGGCCCTCGAGCCGACCGGCGCGGGCGAGCTGCTCGGCGACGCCCCCGCGTTCCGGGCGGTGCTCGACACCCTCCGCCAGGCCGCCCCCACCTCCGCCACCGTCCTCCTGGTGGGCGAGAGCGGGACGGGCAAGGAGCTGGCGGCGCGCCTCGTCCACGACCTCTCGCCCCGGGCCGCCGGGCCGTTCGTCCCCATCAACTGCGCCGCCATCCCCGAGGGGCTCCTCGAGTCGGAGCTCTTCGGCCACGAGAAGGGGGCCTTCACCGGCGCGGTGGCGCGCAAGGAGGGGCGGTTCGAGCGCGCCCGGGGTGGCACCCTCTTCCTCGACGAGGTGGGGGAGATCCCGCTCGCCGTGCAGGTGAAGCTCCTCCGCTTCCTCCAGGACGGGGTCCTCGAGCGGGTGGGCGGGACCGAGCCGGTGTCGGTGGACGTCCGGGTGGTGGCGGCGACCAACAAGGACCTGGCGGCCGAGGTGAAGGCGGGCGGCTTCCGCGAGGACCTGTTCTACCGGCTCGACGTGGTCTCGGTCCGGCTGCCGCCGCTCCGGGAGCGCCGGGAGGACGTGCCGCTGCTCGCCATCGCGTTCCTCCGGCGGTTCGCGGAGAAGAACGACAAGCGGGTCACCGGGATCAGCCCGGCCGCCCTGGCGGTCCTGGAGCGCTACCCCTGGCCGGGGAACGTCCGCGAGCTCCAGCACGCCCTGGAGCGGGCGGTGATCCTGACCCGCGCCGAGACGGTGGACGTCGCCGACCTCCCCGAGCCGGTCCGCGCCGCGGCCGGGGGCGCCGCCCCGCCGCCGGGGGGCGCGCCCGCCCTGGTCATCCCCCTCGGCACCCCGCTCGAGGAGATCGAGCGGCTGGCGATCCGCGAGACCCTGAGGCAGACGCGCGGGGACAAGAACCTGGCGGCGCAGCTCCTCGGCATCGCCGCCCGCACGATCTACCGCAAGCTGGACCGCGACGAGGAGGGGCGGCTCGTGGAGCCGGACGCGGCCGGCACCGGGGGAGAGCGGGGCGAGTGAGCGCTCTGGACCAGGCGAACGCTGCCAATTTGGCGGCCCGGCCCGGCCGGTGGCGCAGGGATTGCCAAAAAGGCAGGAAACGCGTCCGGCACCCGCGATCGGCATGCCGGACCCGCGGAATTCCATAGCCGCGGCGGTCGGTTGAATGGTAGGCAGGGGCGGGCGGGGTGGCACGCCCGTTGCTGAACCCGCGCGGGCGCACCATGCTCGACCTGTTCTTCAGGAAGTACGCCTGGACGGCGAACCTCGCCCTGCTCTTCGCGGCGGCGTGGCTGTCGGCCAAGATCGTGAACACCCTGGTGGGAACGGTGATCCGGCCGCGCCCGCAGGCGGATCTCTCGATCCCGGCGGCGGC
>Ga0335076_10000248_pt1 | contig 46878 bp, 43 predicted proteins | sample Lox_Sample_25_FD_206717 | JGI IMG/M metagenome (GOLD analysis project Ga0335076, IMG submission 206717) | Soil microbial communities from Loxahatchee National Wildlife Refuge, Florida, United States - Lox_Sample_2.5 | ecosystem: Environmental > Terrestrial > Soil > Wetlands | place: USA... | reverse complement strand
GCGGCGATGGTCAGGGGCGACGACGGCCGGCCGCTTCCGATCGCCGAAGCGGCCAGCCGCCTCCCGTTGGAGATCCCGGTCTGGGACGACCTCTCGTGGATTCGCGATCAATGGCACGGCCCGATCATCGTCAAGGGCCTGCTCACCGCCGAGGACGCGCGGCGCGCGGCCGATCTCGGTGCCTCCGCGGTGGTCGTCTCGAACCACGGAGGCCATATGCTGCCCGCCACCGTGCCAACCATGCACGCCCTGCCGGAGATCGTGGACGCCGTCGGCGATCAGGTCGAGGTCCTTCTCGACAGCGGCGTGCGGCGCGGAGAGGACATCGTGAAGGCCGTCAGCCTCGGAGCCCGCGCCGTCCTGATCGGGCGCGGCTACCTATGGGCACACGCCGCCGCAGGCGAGGCAGGCGTCAGGCGAATCCTCGAGGTGTTCCGCGATGGCATCGACGCGACGCTCGCGTTGATCGGCTGCGCGTCGATTGCCGCGCTGGATTCCTCGTTCGTCGACGCACCCAGAGTTTATGCTCCCTAGTTCAAACAACCGTTCGTATTGCTCCCGGTGAGGGAAGGAGACAGCGATGGCAGATAGAGAGGCGATCAACGACATCCTGGCCGACTACGCCTGGGCCAACGACGCCAAGGACGAGGGCATCCTCAGGCGCATCTTCGCCGAGAACTCCCGCTTCTCGCTGGAGATCGCCGGCGTGGAGGAACCGATCGGCCCGTTCGAGGGACGCGACGCGATCGTCGACTTCATCTATCCGACCGTGAAGGCCCAGACCGACCAGCGCCGCCACGCGATCGTGAACACCCGCTTCCTCGAGGACAACGCCGACAGCGCGAAGGTACGGGCCTACCTCCTGCTGAACGTGATCGACGGCGGCGTGCTCGATGTGAAGTCAGCCGGCGTATACGACGTCGATTTCGCGCGCGACGGCGACGCGTGGGTGATCACGTCGATGCACCTCGCGCTCGACGCCCCGTTCTAGAGCCTGCCTTTTGCCTGGGGCTGCTGGAAAACCCACGAGTAGCGTGGGAAATCCAGCAAGCCTCAGTGACGGGGATCCCTCTAGACCGGCAGGAACGAGATCTCGAGGCGCTCGGGCGCCCGGGTGAACACGCCTTCCTCGACCGGAGTGAATCCGTCGGCGAACCGCATGTCCTCCATGCGGTCGAGCAGGTAACTCAGGCCGATCTCGATCTCGGTCTTGGCGAGCATCGCCCCGACGCAGAAGTGCCGGCCGTCGATGAACGACAGATGGTCGGCCGAGGCGCGGTACGCGCGTTCGATGTTGTTATCCGTGCGGAAAATGTCAAAGCGTTCGGGATCCTCGAACTTCCGCGGGTCGCGGTTGGCCGCCGCCAGCAGGCAGGTCACGGTGGATCCCGCCGGGATCGTCTCACCGTCGACGTCGAGGTCGACGCCGGGCTGGCGCATGATCATGTGCACCGGAGGTGAGTAGCGGAGGGTCTCGGAGAACGCCGTCGGGATCAGGCTGTGGTCGGCGCGCACGGCCGCCATCGCGTCCGGATGCTCGATCAGATTCTTGAGCAGGCTCGCCATTCCGCGATCGGTGGTCTCCCCTCCCGCCGTCAGCATCAGGCTCACGAACGCCCTGATCTCATCATCGCTCAGCTGCTCCCCGTCCACCTCGGCGCGGGCCATCAACGACAGCAGGTCGTCGCCGTCCCCGTCGCGCCGCTCGGCGATGATCGGGAGGATGTAGTCGGCGAGCTCCTGGCGAGTCTGCAGCCCCCGGTCGATCGGCTCCTGCGCCCCCGAGAGGTTCGACAGGAACGCCATGATCGAGTTGTACCAGCGCTCGAATTTGGGGTGATCCTCCCGCGGAAGGTCGAGCATCTCGACGATCACGTTGATCGGGAAATGGGCGGTGAACTCACCCACGATCTCGACCTGGCCGCGATCTCGCTTGCCCTCCGCGATCGCCCGCTTCTCGCGTTCGAGGAACGGGTCGACGAGATCCCGGACCACCTTCTCGATGGTCGGCTTGAAGCTCTCGAGTCCGTTTCCGTGGAAGAACGGGTTGAGCAGACGACGGTGGATCGTGTGCTCACGCCCCTCCATCTGCAGGATCGTCCTGCCGTGAACCGGCTCGAGCTGCCATGAGTAGTTCTCCGATGTGACCGACTTGTCGCGGAACATCCTCAGCAGATCGGCGTGCCGACTTACAAGCCAGCTGTTGGTCGGCGCGTGGTAAACGGCTGGGTAATGCTCGAGCAGCACCCGATAGGTCTCGTACGGATCCTCGGCGTGCTCCGCCGAGAGAATGTCCGGTGCTGCCGGCCGTGAAATGCTCATCCTTCCCTCCTGCGAACGAGATCCTCGTGGCGCGACTATATACCCGACCAACCGGCCGGTGGTTGATACAGTCGCGCCACTGACGATGGGAGCCACGTCGCTGACCAGGCGAGGCGCAGGAGAGGCGCAGACCGACACGTGGGCCGAAGCGGTGACGCTCGGCGACCTGCTGTTGCGGACGGCGGCGCGCCACCCCGACCGTGACGCCGTCGTGTTCCCGTCAGAGCGCGTCAGCTATGCCGAGCTGGCCCACCGGGCTCGCGAGTTGGCGCGCGGTCTGATGGGGCTGGGCATCGGCTCCGGGGAGAAGGTCGGCGTGTTGATGGCCAACAGCCCGGACTGTGTCGCCACGATCTACGGGATTGCGCTCGCCGGCGCCACCGTTGTCCCGATCAACACCCGCTACCGCGCGGTCGAGTTGCCGTACGTGATCACGAACGCTGAACTCGCCGCGATCGTCACCAGCGACCGGATCGACGACTACGTCGACCTCCTGGGGCTGATCCAGGAGGCGCTCCCCGGCCTGGCTGAAGCTCCGCAGCCGACAAGCCTGTCGCAGGCCGCGGCGCCCGTTCTCCGCGCCGTCGCCGTACTCGGGACGCGGCGGTCGCCGGGCACGGTGAACGAAGCGGGCCTGCTCGAGGCGGCGGCCACCGTCACCGATGCCGAACTCGATCATCGGCGCGCGGGGGTCGCGGTGCGGGGCACCGCGCTCGTGCTCTACACCTCGGGCACGACGGCGCAGCCGCGCGGATGCATCCTGACCCATGAAGCCCTCATTCGCTGCTGGACGAACGTCGGCCGCGTGTTTGAGATCCACTTTGAGGACCGCTGCTGGGCGCCCTGCCCCCTGTTCCACCTGGGGGCGGTCGGCCCAATGCTGATGTGCGCCGCCCACGGCGCCGCGTTCGTATCGGACACCTTCTTCGAGGCCACTTCTGCTCTCGGATTGCTCGAGCGCGAGCGCCCGACGATCCTGTACCCCGCCTACCCGCCGATCACCCAGGCGGTGCTCACTCACCCTGCTTTCCCGGCGACCGACCTCACCACCGCTCGCGCGATGCTGAACGTCGGTCCGCCCGACCTCCTTCGCCAGATGCAGCGCGCGCTCCCTCACGTGATTCAACTCTCGTTGTATGGGCTGACCGAGGGGGGAGGCGCGATCACCTACAACCGGCTCGGAGACGACCTCGACGTGCGCGTCGAAACCACGGGCACCGCGCTCCCCGGAGTCGACGTCAAGGTCATCGACCCCGAGACGGGCGATGATCGCGCGGCAAACCAAGAGGGGGAGATCGTGATTCGCGGTGTGAGCCTGTGCGAGGGGTACTACCGCGATCCCGAGAAGACCGCGCGCCAGTTCGACGACGACGGGTGGTTCCACACCGGCGACCGCGGCTCGCTCGACGAGGCCGGCCGCCTGCGGTTCCTCGGCCGGCTCAAGGACATGCTCAAGGTGGGCGGTGAGAACGTCGCTCCGGCCGAGATCGAGGCGCATCTCGGCCTGCACCCGGCGGTCAAGCTGGTTCAGGTCGTGGGGGTTCCGGACGAGAGGCTGGACGAGGTGCCGGCGGCGTTCGTCGAACTCAAGCCGGGGCACACCGCGACCGAGCAGGATCTCCTCGATCACTGCCGCGATCAGATCGCGCGCTTCAAGATCCCGCGTTACATACGCTTCGTCAGCGAGTGGCCGATGTCGGCGACCAAGGTTCAGAAGGAACCGCTTCGCGCACGTCTACTCGAGGAGCTAGCCACAACTGAAGGAGAGAGGCGATGAAGTTCGGCTTGCTGTTCCGCCCCCAGGACCCGCCCAATGCGGAGCACATCCGCGAGCGCTGGCAGCAGATACTGGACGCCGCCCAGGTCGCGGAGGAGTCCGGGTTCGACGGCGTGTTCGTGCCCGAGCATCACATGATGGCGGACGCCTACCTGCCGTCGCCATGGGCTGCGCTGGGCGCGCTGTCCGCCGTCACGGATCGGATCGAGCTGGGCACGACGATCACGCTCCTCCCGCTCGAGCATCCGATTCACTTCGCCGAGCATGCCGCGATGGCGGACGTCCTCGCGGGTGGACGGATACGCATCGGGGTCGGCCTCGGGAACTTCCCCCAGGAGTTCGAGCTGTTCGGAGTCAACCCCAAGACCCAGGTCTCGCGCTTCGAGGAGTGCATCGAGATCGTTCAACGCGCCTGGGCCGGCGAGGAGATCGATTTTCACGGCAAGCACTTCGACATCAAGGGAAAGATCACGCCGGTGCCGAGGGATACCGAGCTCTGGATCGGCGCCATGTCCGAGCCGGGAGTCCGCCGGGCCGCCCGCTTCGGCTGTCAATGGCCGACCGACCCGCTCCACAACATCGACGTGATGAAGTACTGGGCCGACTTGTACCGCGCCGCCGGTGAGGAGTTCGGCACGTCCGACAAGCTCAAGGTCAACCTGCTGCGCGACGGGTGGGTTGCTGACTCGCTCGAAGAGGTAGAGCGCGTCTGGTGGCCGTGCATCCGCAGTGAGCACTGGTTCTACTTTGAGCACGTCCCGCGCTGGGTGGCCGAGCGCGAGCCGTTCCTCGAGGGAATCACCAAGGAGGACGACTTCAAGTTCGACCGACACCGAATCGATCGCCTGATCGTCGGCTCCCCAGAGGACTGCATCGAGTCGATCCGCGCCTTCCAGGACGCGATCGACATGAACTACCTGATCATGTCCTTCCGAGTCGCCGCCGGCCCAAGCCACGAGCAGGAGCTCGAGTGCATCCGCAGGTTCGGCGCCGACGTGATCCCGGCATTCAGATCAGTTCCCGCCACCGCCTGAGGCCCGCAACCTGGCGCGGCCCGGTCACTGCGAGCCGCGCCACGCCAGCGAGCCACCGTCGATCACGAACGACGCCCCCGTAGTCCAAGAGGACTCGTCAGAGGCCAGGAAGCAGACCAAGTTGGCGACCTCCTGGGGCTGTCCGAGCCGCGGGATCAGATGCGATCCGGTCAGCGCGCGCTCCACCGCCGCCTTGTCCTCGGCGGCGTCGAAGTACTTCTGGACCATCGGTGTGTCCACCGCCGCCGGGCAGTAGCAGTTGCACCGCACCTTGGGTGCGAGGTCGATCGCGGTCGCCTTGGTGAGCATGATGATCGCCCCCTTGGTGGAGCAGTATGAGGGGGCCATCGGGTAGCCGACCAGGCCGCCGATGGAGGCAGCGTTGACTATCGCCGGACCGCGCTCGGAGCGCTTCAGGTAGGGCGCCGCATGCTTGGTGCACAGCCACGGAGCACGGAGGTTGATCTCGTAGACCTTGTTCCAGACCTCCATCGGGAGCGTGTCGACCGCAGTGTCGGTGGTGAAGTCGGTGTCGTGCACCCCGGCGTTGTTGTGCAACACATCGATCCCGCCGAAGCGATCGGCGGCCGCCTTCATCAGGGAGACGATCTGCTCCTCCTGGCGCACGTCGCAGTGGACGTAGCTCGCTTCGCCGCCATCCTGCTCAATCAGCCCAACGGTCTGCTGACCCGTCTCGTCGTTGACATCGGTTACTACTACCTTGGCGCCCCGGCGCGCCATTTCTCTTGCGGTGGCGCGGCCGATCCCGCCACCCGACCCCGTCACAACACACACCTTGTCGGTCAGCATCGAGTCGTGTCTCCTTTACGTCTTGTCATCGTCTGGGAAATAATCGCTTCGCGCGCTCACGCTCCAGCGGGCGCCGGCGCGGCCGGCGGCACCGCAGCCGACGGCCAACCGGGGTAACGCAGCAACTGGGGTGTGGGTGCAAACCCGAAGGTGGCGTCGAACTCGCGCGGGGCGCAGATGACCTCGAGCGAGTTGCCCTGGCCGTCGCTCATGTAGGTCCCGCCGGCCGCGACGCCGGGCAGCTCGGCATTGATCCGGTGTCCGGCGACCCGTACTTGCTCGATGATCGCCTCGGACTCCGCCCGCACTCGAGTCCCCACCGCGACGTTCATGAACCCCTGGTCGCTCAATCGGTGGTCGTCGGGGCGCGGGCGTCCCACGGGATCCGCGTACTGCACCACCTCGAGGTAGACATCGCCACCGCGGGCGACGAAGCTCTCGCTGCGCGCCCCCGGAAGACCCCACAGCGACTCCATCTCGCGCGTGTGCAGGGTCACGTCCTCCTCGACGAGCCCGACCGTGTCGAGATAAAACGAGCGGGCCGCCTCCAACTCGGGCACCGACAAGGTCGCGTAGACCACAGCGGGTGCCAGGTCGTAATAGCGCGGGCGCACTCCTCCCGGCAGGCCGGGACCGTCCTCCATCACCTCGACGACGATCCCCGTGCCCGGTTCGCGGAAGCACACGCGGCGAAGACCATCATGCTGCTGCGGCTCGGTCATAGTCGTCACCCCGAGCGCATACAGCCGTTCGAGCGCCGGCTCGAAGTCGGGAATCGTGAGTCCCCAGCGGACCCAGCCGAGATCACTCGGACGCCAGTCCGGAGGCAGCGGGCGCGGGCGCGGCAGCGTGTGGTTGAAGAACTCGAGCTGAACGAGATCCTGGCGCCCAACAAGCCACGCGATCGCGGTGGCCGCGTCCTCGCCCAGGTCCTGGATGTCCGCCAGCCACTGACCCCAAACCATGTTTCCACCGGCCGAGGCAAAGCCGAACGCCTCGGAGTAGAGCCGGACGGACCCGGGCAGGTCGCTCGTGCAGAACGCCAACTGGGCGATCTTTGGGGGAGCCCATGCCTCCCGCGCGGGCATCAGACCGTCCCGGACGCCGGCAGGCTGGCGGCGCCCGGCACGCGCTCCATGAAGAACGTCGTGTAGTCCGTGATGTCCGGGGGCACGTAGTAGTCGGTCTCATCCTGGATCGTCTGCCAGTGAGCGAGCACATCCTCCGGAGTCAGGTCGCCCTTGGCGTAGCCCTGCGTCTCGGCTAGGAACATGCGAGCCACGCGCCCGCCGCCGGCCGCATAGATCTCCCCGGTGACCGGGCACGATTCGTGAGCGAAGAACGCGACCACCGGAGACACAAGCTCCGGAAGCAACAGGTCAAACACCGTCGCGGCGGGCGTCTGGCTCACGTCTGAGCGCGCGCTCTGGTTGATGTCGCTGTCGGGGTCGGCCATCCGCGTCTTGGCGTACGGAGCAACCAGGTTGACCTTGATCCCGTGCTCGGCGCCCGCGGTGGCGAGATTGCGCGCGAGCCCGACCAGGCCGCCCTTCGCCGCTCCGTACGAGGCCAGAAACGGCGAGCCAAAGATCGCGCACGATGTCGTCATGACCACCCGGCCGTACCCGTTCGAGGCCATCTGCGGCCACGCCGCGCGGGTCACGTTGAAGGCACCCATCAGATGGACCGACAGGTGCCGTTCCACATCGTCGGCGCCGCTTTCTGGAACCTGGTGGGAGGTCAAGATGCCGGCGTTGTTGACGACGATGTCGACGCCGCCGAATCGCTCGACCGCGCTCGCCACGATCGATTCGGCGCCCTCCGGCGAGGCCACCGACGCCGTGTTCGCCACCGCGTTTCCGCCCTGCGCCTCGATCTCCGCAACCACGGACGAAGCCGGCTCGGCGTCCGAGCCGCTTCCGTCGACGGCGCCGCCGAGATCGTTGACGACGACGTTGGCGCCGCGCGCCGCCAGCAGCAGCGCGTGCGTGCGCCCCATCCCGCGTCCGGCCCCGGTGACGATCGCCGTCCTCCCATCGAACCTCAGTGTTTCCTCACTCATCTCATGTCTCCTCGCTTGCTGACACTCAGGAATCCGACACACCCAGCTCCGCGAGCAGCTGCTCGCGAAGCCGGAACTTCTGGATCTTGGTCGCGGACATCGGCCACTCGGTGACGAAGCGGACGTACCGGGGCACCTTGAAGCTGGCGATCGCTCCCTCGCAATGGGCGATCACCTCGTCTGCCGTCAGCTGCTGGCCTGGCGTGAGCTCGACGAACACCGCCGGAACCTCCTCGAGCCGGTCGTCCGGGAAGCCGACGACCTGCACCAGCTTGATCGCCGGATGGGTCGAGAGGTAGGCCTCGATCTCGGCCGGCGCCACGTTCTCGCCGCCCACCTTGAGCATCTCTTTGAGACGGCCGAGATACGTGACGAGGCCGCGGCTGTCGATCCTCCCCAGGTCGCCGGAACGGAGCCAGCCGTCCGCGGTCATCGCCGCGGCGGTGTTCTCGGGATCCTTGTAGTAGCCGTCGAACAGGCCGGGGCCGCGGAGCTGGAGCTCGCCCGGCATGTCCGGTCCAAGCTCCTGCCCGGTCGCCGGGTCGATCACCCGAACTTCGGTGCCGAGTACCGGCGCTCCCGCCGTCTCGGCTTGCTCGTCGGGAGTGGCGTCGAACCGGTTGCAGGTGATCACGCCGGCCGCCTCGGTCATCCCGAACGGCCCGCCGATCTGCATGGCCTGCGGAAACGCCTCCTGGATCATCCGCAGCGTGTCAGGGGGCGCGACGTTGAGCAGCCCCCTGACACGCGACAGGTCGCGCCGCGGGAAGTCCGGATGGCGGATCAGCCCCATCACGATCGGAGGGAACACCGACTCGACCCAGGTCACGCGCTCCCGCTCGATCATGTCGAGCGCCTCGCTCGGCTCGAAGTGCAACGTCGACAGCAGCGTCGCGCCGAGGTTGAACGCGAAGATCATCGGCCCGAGGCACCCCATGTGAAACATCGGCAGCGGATCCCAGATCCGCTCGTCCGGGGTCAGGCCGAGCCGCACTGCCGCCGACACCCACACACGGACCGCCGCCTCGTGAGTGATCAGAGCGCCCTTCGGATACGCGGTCGTGCCCGAGGTGAACAGGATCAATGCGACGTCACGGACTCGCACGGCTCCCCGCCGCCGCTCGATCTCCGCCTCGTCCACCCCGTCGGCAAGCGCGTCGAACGACGCGCGGCTGAGCAGGCCGAGCGGGGTCTTGTCGCCGAGCAGCACAACACAGCGGAGCGTCGGTGCGTCGGCCAGCGCGAGCCCGCGCGGATCGGGGCTCCGGGCGAGGTCCGGAAGGGCTTCGGACAACCGCTCGACGAAGTCGACCTGATCGTCGACGATGTCGCTGGTCAGCAACACCTCGACGTCCGCGTACCCGATCACGTACCTAAGCTCGTGGGCGCGAAAGCGCGTGTTGATCGGGACGGCAACAGCGCCGAGCAGCTGCGCGGCAAAGAAGCCGAACACAAACTCCGGCGAATTCGGCATCAGCAACCCAACGTGGTCCCCGGCTCCGACGTCGATGGCGGCAAGCGATCGCGCAGTTCGGATCGCGCGGTCGGCCACTTCGCGATAGGTGAAGCGGGCGTGCGGGAAGACGAGCGCCTCGTGGTCGGGCCGTCGGTCGGCGGCGCGCAGCAGGATGTCTCCGATCGTCGTCGCCTCTGCCCATTCGCGCATCTGAACCTCCGTCATCTGATCGGTTCGCCCGCCAGCGTCGCCGCCAGCCGGTCGAGATGGACCGGCAGCTGCAGGCGCAGCGCCGCGAGCCTGAAGTCGTTCGAGCGCCCGCGGTCGAACGCATGCAGTCCCGACAGCGCGTAGTAGGCAAGCCGGACGTAGCCGAGGACGCGGTGCCAGTGCAGTCGCTCGGTATCGACCGGCGCCCCCGTCCGCTCGGCATACCGCTCGACCAGGGGCGGCTCGGCCACCATCGACGGCTCGAACACCGGGATGAAGCACCACGCCAGGTCGGCCAGCGGGTCGCCGACGCTTGCCATTTCCCAGTCGAGCACGCCCTGGATGCGCCCACCGTCGACCACCATGTTTCCCATCCGGTAGTCGCCGTGAGTCAGGACCTCGCGCTCTGGCGGCGGCGGTCGGTGCCGTCCGAGCCACCATAAGGCCCCCTTTAGAACCGCGGGGATTGGCGCGAACCGCTCGAGGCGTTGCCCATACCAGTCGAGGTCCGAGGGCCGCTCGGCGCGTCCGCCGCGCGGGCTCGCGATCGCCCCGGGATCGGTCCGGTGCAAGGAGGCGAGCACGTCGACGGCCTCCTGGGCCACCTCGGTTCGGACGGGTTCATCGAGCTCGCGCCATCCGACCGGCACCTGTCCACGGATCCGCTCCATCACCAGGAACGGGCACTCGAACGGGTTCTCTGAGGTGTCGTCGTACCAGAGCAGAGCCGGCGCCGGCACGGCCCCGGCTACCGCCTCGAGCGCGGCGCGCTGGGTCAGGATGGACTGAGGGCCCGAGGCGAGCGTGGGCAATCGCAGCACCGCTTCGCGCTCGCCGGTGCCGGTATCGACACGGATGAACCAGGTCTCCTGCGAGAGACCGACGGTGGCCCGATCGGACACGGCGACGCTCGCCTCGACCCCGCGGCCGCGGAGCCAGTCCCGGATGCCGGTCGCGACGATGGCGGGTTCAGCCACGAGTCGCCGCCGACCAGTCGACCGGTGCCAGCGCCGAACGATCGAGCGCCGCGAGCTGCCGCATCGCCGAGATCGCGCCGGCTTCGTCGCCGGCTCCGATCGCCGCGGCGATCGACTCCTCGAGCGGACGACGCACATCGTCCGACGCGACAGGTCGGCCCAGGTTGCCGAGCAACGCCGCCAGCGCGTTGAGCTGCGCGCGCACGTCGGGCGCCTCGATCCCGGCGGCGAGATCCGAAAGCGCGTCGGCGAGCCGGTCCTGGGCGACCGGTCGCAACGCCGGCCCGACCCCACGCTGTGTATGTTCCGGCTCGCCGCTCATCTCTTGCGATGACCAATCTCACGCCGTCGGACGAGTCCTACACGCATCAGCTCGTCGCCCCCGCGGCGGTGACGGCGCACGTCGACCCAGCCTGGGCGGAGCGCTGCTATCACCTGCTCCACGTCGGCGACGGCGTCATCCTCCATGCCGGTCGCGCGCTCTACCCGCACGCCGGGAGCCGGACCGGGTTCGCCGGCGCCACGAACGGTGAGGTCCAGCACGTGCTGCGGGCGGCCGAGCCGTTCGCCGCGGGCGAGGACCCGGACCGCCCCACGGTCGGTCCGTTGCGGATCGAGGCCGTCCGCCCGCTCGAGGAGATCCGGCTCATCCTCGACCAGCCGGCGTTTCCGCTCTCGTTCGACCTGACGTTCCGCTCCCGCTTCCCGCCGGTGACGACGAGCCCGATTCGTGTCGAACAGCGGGGCCGCGTCGTCACTGAGTACATGAACCTGTTCCAATCGGGGCTCTACTCGGGGACGGTGGTGATCGACAACCAAGAACACTCGGTCACCGATCGCGCCGGTTTCCGCGACCGCGGCTGGGGCCTTCGCAAGCACGAGGGCGCGCCCCGCCGCGGTCTGGTCGTGGCGTGCTTCTGCGAGCTTCCGCGGAGCGCCCTGTACGTCCTTCTCTACGAGACTGCATCGGGCGGGCGGGTTTTCACGAACGGATGGTTGATCGATGAACGTGGCGCTGTCGACACGGTCGCGGACGCGGAGCACGACCTGCTCTGGGACGGCACGCTCTTGACCGCCGGGACGTTGGTGGTCGACCTCGCGTCGGGCACGCGCCGGGTAGTCGAGTTCGAGGTGGCCGGTCGCATCTATCTGAGCGCAGCCGGCTACTCGCCGGACCCGGCCCGCCGCCACCCGGGCTCCGAGCGGCTCGACGTCACGAGCCCCGAGGTCGTGGCCGCGCTCGACGGGCAGAACGACAACGCGTGCCGATTCCGCGTCGACGGAGTCGAGGGGCATGGCTACGTCGAGACCGGACTCGGGACGCACGCCCGCTACCGGCCGGCTATCTGAACGCCGGAATCACATCCCGCCCGAAGCGGCGGACGCACTTCAACTCCTCCTCGAAGCTCGGGCCGACCGTGTGGCGGAAGGTCATGATCAGGTAGTCCATGTCGATCGCGTCCTGGAACTTCTTGATCTGACCGATGCAGTCCTCCGGGGTGCCGACGATCAGACGATCCTTCAGGTGGTTCTCGAACTTGAAGTCGTCCTCGGACTTGATGTCGGCCAGGAACGGCTCGAACTCGGCGACCCACCGGGGGATGTTCTCGAAGTAGAACCAGTGCTCCGCCCGGATCGCCGGCCACCAAACGCGCTCGACCTCCTCCATCGAGTCAGCCACCCAGCCGTCGCGCAGCAGGTTCACGCGGAGCTTCTGCGAGGTGCCCTCCTCCTCGCCCGTGGCGCGGTAGACGCCCGCCCAATGCTTCATCACGTCGATGTTGTGGAGCGGATCCGTCGGCCACGGACATCCGAACCGGGCGGCGCGCTTGACTCCAGCGTCCGACATCGCTCCGATCCACAGCTCGGCGCCGAGCGGGCGCGGCATGATCGGTCCCTCCGCATCGACATTGAAGTGCTTGCCCTGATGGACGATGATCTCACCGGCCCAGGCGCGCTGGACCAGGTCGATGCACTCCTCGAAGCGGGAGACCTGAGTCTTCTTGTCGAGGCCGTAAAGCTTGAACTCGGGCTCGAAGTTCGCCAGCCCCACACCGATACGGATGCGCCCCCCGGAGATAACGTCTGCCATCGCGGCATGCTCCGCGACGTGAATGGGATGGTCGAACGGGAGCAGGTGGATCGTGGTGCCGACCTCCATCCGCTTGGTCACCGCGGACAGCGCGCCCAGCGCCGCCCAGGGTGAGGACGGGTATCCGTCCGGCATCATGTGGTGCTCGGGGATGAACACGCCGTCGAAGCCCGACTCCTCGATCACCTGAGCCGCTTCGAGGACCTGCTGCCACCGCTCGGCGATGTGCTCGGCGTTCGGCGGATCCATCGGCTTAAACAGCACACCAAACTTCATCCTCAGCTCCTTTTCAGATGTGACTCTCCGCGCGACCCCACTCGGCGACCGCGGGAATAAGCTGATCGACGATCAGCTCGACGTGGCGGGCGGCGATGTCGTCCGGCATGCCGGCGACACGCTCCCAGAGGAAGACGTGCTCCACCGCCGCGGAGGCGTCGATCGCCCGTAACTGCTCGATCGCCTCGTCGACGGTCACTACCTGTACGGGTGGCTTCGCGCCGCCCTCGATCGAATCGAACACGCCCGGCAACGTCGGCGGACGGGTCATCCCGTTGCGTCCCTCGCGTGCGTACTCGTCGTACGTGCGCCACCCGTACACGGCATGTGGCTTGATCTCTGTCCAGGCCCGCTCGGGGTCGTCGGCGAGCACGAGCGTCAGCGGTCCGGCGGCGCGCGCGATCCGGCGGTCGTGACCGGCTTCTTCGAGGGCGTCGCAGTACACCGTCCAGGCTTCAGGATTGAGCGAGAGCAGCCCGGCGCCGAGCGCTCCGGCGATCCGCCCGGCGCGATTCTTGTGTCCGCCGATCCAGATCGGGAGCGGGTCCTGGATCGGTCGCGGCGTCACGCGGCCACCCGCCAGCAGCTCCTGCACGCCCCGTGCTCGGTGTTCGAGATCGGCGAAGCGCTGGTCGGGCTGAGCTCCGAACGCGTCGAACTCGGGCACGCGATAGCCGCTCCCGAGTCCGAGCTCGAGCCGCCCCGCGCTGACCACATCGGCGACCGCCGCCTCCTCGGCGATCTCGATTGCCGAGCGCAGCGGCGCGATCAGGACCGCCGTGCCGATCCGAGCGCGTTTCGTCCGCGCGGCCAGCGCCGCCGCGAACACCAGCGGCTGGGGCAGATAGCCGTCCTCGAAGAAGTGGTGCTCGGACAGCCATAGCGATCCGATCCCGGCGGCGTCCGCCCGCTCGGCGGTTTCGAGCGCCTGTGCGTACACGGCTCCCCAACCCCGCCGCCACGGCGGCGGATCGCGCAGATCGAAGTACAGCCCGAGCTTCAAACCTGACCCGGCCGGAGATCCCACTGCGGCGGAGCGCCGTCGACCACGATCTCGGTTTGCAGAAGGCGGCCGGTCGTCGGAGACACGATCTGCCTGAACGCCACCTGCTGGTCGACATACAGTGCCGGGTCCTGGAGCTCCGGGTTTCCCTCGGTGAGCGGAAGGTCACGGACGAGCGCCCCGAGTTTGTAGTTGCCGGCGGCCGACCCGAGGTCGACCTGGTCGGCGAAGTAGCGCCCGTTCCGGATCGCGACGTACTCGGACACCTGCCCGTCGGGTGGCACATTGCCGTCGCCGGGTTCGCCGCCGTCGCCGCCCCACGGCCGGGCGCCGGCCAGGCGTTCGCTCACGATCTCGGACCGTCGCTGCCCGGTGGCGGCCAGGTCGACCGCGAGCGACTCGCCCTCTCCTTCGATCACCACGCCGTACGCCTTCGCGGCCCATTCGCGTGTCACCCGCCCCGCGCGGACGTCGTCCAGGACGGCCGCCGGGTCGCGCTCCACCGGGTCGCCGTAGCCGCCGGCCCCCGCCCAGCTGAAGATCCACATGTCCTGACCCTCGGTGAACTTGCCGAACGACTTCGCCGCCACCCATTCGGTCTCGCCCTCCAGCTCGTCGGGATGCAGCGGCGTCGTGCCGGTGCGCGCCATGAACTCGCGCGTGCGGGCGCCCTTGATCAGGCGGTAGGAGTTCGTCGACGTCGGATATCCGCCGAACAGGCCGGGACCCGGCACCGCGACCTCCGCCGCCACCGTGACCCAATCGATCCGGTCGGTCTTGTGGGGGATGATCGCGTTCTCGCACCCGTTCCCGCCCCGGAACTTGCCGGCGCCTCCGGAATCGGCCACCTCGCGGCGCCAGACGTACAGGACCGGATAAAACAGCTCGTTGTCCTCGACGTTGGGGATCGTCGACTGCAGGTCCCACGGCCAGCCGCCGGTGTCCTGACCGTCGCGCCATGGGAGCGCGGCCAGGGCCGCGCCGACCGGGTCGTTGAGGAACGACGCGTACTGATTGCCGCGCTGGTCGGCGCCGGCGATCGCGCTGATCGGATAGCCGAGCACCCCCATGCAGCTCATGACCTCCTCGCGCAGGCGGGGGTCCTCGGAGGAGAACAGCATCTTCGATATCGCGAGCCCCGACATGCCGATCGAATGCAGCAGCGTCGTCGGCGGGCCGCCCGAGACGGCGGCCGGGCGTGTCGCGCAGCTGATCGTCGACGGCTCGATCTCGAACTCGCAGTGGCGCATCGCGCCTTCGAGCGCGAACATCTGGTCGAACAGCATCGTCGAGGCGAGCATGCTGATCACCGCGCCCTTCCACGCCGCCAGGCAGGCGTTGAGCGCTCCCTGCTGCGGAGCCGAGCCGGCGTTCGAGAACGTCAGCTTGTCGCCCTTCTTGGTCAGCACCACGCGGTTGCGGTACAGGCCGCGGTCGCCGGGCAGCTTCACCTCCATCCAACCCTCTTCGGTCCACGTCCCGTCGGGGATGCTTTCGAGTCGGCGGGCGAACGCGGCGGCAGAATCGTCCTGGACCTTGCGCATCGTCGCCTTGACCGTCGAGGCCCCGTAGCGATCGACGAGGCTGAGGATCCGATCGCGGGCGATGTTGCACCCAGTGATCTGCGAGCGCAGGTCAAGCGCGACGAGATCCGGGAGACGGGAATTGCGAACGTACAGCTCCTCGACGTCGCGCCGGATCTGCCCGTCCTCGACGACCTTGATCGGCGGGAAGCAGGGGACCTCCCAGTACACGTCCTCGGCCATCGGGTTGAAGCCGCCGGGAGCGGTGCCACCGAGGTCCCACTGGTGCATCACATTCGCGACCCAGCAGTACAGGCGCCCGTGGACGAACACCGGGCACGCGAGCACCGTGTCGGACTGGTGCGTGGTCCCGATCCAGGGATCGTTGGTCAGGAACATGTCGCCGTCCTTGATCCCGGGGGAATCGGACCGGCGCTCGAGCATCCACTGAATCGCGGTTGCGCTGCTGACGGCGAGGTACAGGTTGTACTTGCCGAAGAACACGTAGCCACCGCGCTCGTCGCAGATCGCCGGATTGAAGTCGTGCCCGTAGGCGCAGATCGGCGACCCCGAGGTCCGGATGATCGACTGGCCGTGCTCGACGTTGACGTTCCAGAGCGCGTGGCGGAGAACCTCGTGCGTGACCGGATCGGTGGCGTCGTCGGTGTCGGTGTGGAGCTTCAGGGACGGGTGGATCGACAGCTCGGCGGGCGGGACGTACGGGTAGACGTCGCCGTCCCACTTGATCTCGGCTGCGTCAGAGGGCGACATGCGAGCTCCTTGACGAGTTGGTGGACACTGGTCTAGGCGGTGACGGCCGCGGACGACTTGCCGGCCGGCGCGTCGGCCGGCGCGCTCCCAACGTCGATGACGACGTTGCCGAGCGCGTCGAGGCCGGCCGATGCGCCTGGGGGCAAGACAACGGTCGTGTCCGGGTAGTCGATGATCGCCGGGCCTTCGATCGAGGCTCCGGGCGACAACGCCGGCCCGTCGTAGACCGCGGTGGGGCGGAACTCGCCGAACTCGCGCCAGTAAACGTCGCGGCTGCCGGCCCCGGCGGTCGGGCGCTGCTCGAGCTCCGGCGGAGCGGGAGTCCGGACCTTACCCCGGGCGAGCAGCTTGAACAGCCCGATCTGCGTGCCCGCCCCAGGGAACGCCGACCCCTTGCCGTAGATCTGTTCGTAGCGGTCGATGAACCGTTCGATCTGGGCCGCCGCGTCCTCCTCGGTGAGGTCACCGGACGGCACCGGCACCTCAACCTGATGGATCTGGAGCGAGAACTTCATCTCCGCGACGCGGCTGAGCTCGATGTCCGCATCGGCGAAGCCCTCCGCGCGCAGTTGCTCGATCGCGCGCTGCTCGAGCTCACCGTAGATCTCGTTCATCCGCGCGGGCGAGAACGGGCTTAGTAGGAGCTCGGAGTGCTCGTAGACGTGCAGCACGTCCGAAGACATGACGCCGAGCGCCGACCAGGTCGAGGCAAGGTCCCCGAGCGGTACGACGACCTGACGCGCCCCGAGCTCGCGGGCGAACGCCACCGCATGCGCGGCCCCGGCGCCGCCGAACGAGTAGACGACGAAGTCCCGCGGATCCCGTCCGCGCTCGACGGTCATCTGGCGCATCAGATCGGCCATGTGCGACTCGACGATCCGCAGCGCGCCGTCGGCGGCGGCGATCGGATCCATGCCAAGACGGCCGCTGACCTGCTCGACGGCGCCGTGGGCGGCCTCCCGGTCGAGCTTCAGCTCGCCGCCGAGGAAGTTCTCGGCGTTGTAGCGCCCGAGCACGGCGTCGCAGTCGGTCACCGTCGGGTCGGTGCCGCCTCGCCCGTAACAGACCGGCCCCGGCACCGCTCCTGCGCTGTGCGGCCCGACCCGCAGCGTGCCCGTGTGCTCGTCGACCCACACCAGCGAGCCGCCGCCGGAGCCGATCGACTCGATGTCGAGGCGGGGCATGAAGAACGTGTACTGGTTGATGATCGTCTCTGACGAGGTGATCGGCTCCCCGTCGACGATGATCCCGACGTCGAACGAGGTGCCTCCCATGTCGGCGGCGATCACGTTGCGATGTCCGAGCAGAGCCGCGAGATAGGCGGCGCCGGCGACACCCCCGACGGGTCCGGACGCGATCGTGAACAGCGGGTGCCGCGCGGCCTCGTCGGCCGGAACGACGCCACCGGCAGCCTGCATGATCAGCAACGGGTTGCGGTAGCCCCGGTCCTTGGTGGCCTGATCGATCTCGCGGATGTAGCTCGAGGTGGTCGGGCCGATGAAGGCGTTGATCGCGGCGGCGGCGGTGCGCTCGTATTCGCCGTGTTTGGCGATCAGCTCGTGGGCGCAGCTGACGAGCACATCCGGGGCGAGCTCCTCGACGAGTTCCTTGACGCGCAGTTCATGGGCGGTGTTGACGAACCCCCACAGGAAGCTGACCGCGATCGCCTCGACGCCCTGGTCGACGAGCTCGGCGATCGCCTGCCTGGCCTCGTCCTCGTTCAGCGGCAGCAGCACATCGCCGGCCCAGTCGACGCGCTCGGAAACCTCCTTGATCCGGTCGCGAGGCACGATCGGGTCAGGCTTGCGGTGATGGGAGACGTGGAGCAGCTCATCGATCGTGAGCCCGGCGGAGCGGCCCGCCGAGCGCATGATGATCAGCGCGTCGCCGTGGCCCTTGGTGGTGATCAGGCCGGTGCGGGCGCCCTTCACCTGCACCAGCGCGTTCGTGCCGACCGTGGTCCCGTGCAACAGCAGGTCGGTTTGCCCGAGGAACTCGTCGCTGCCGATGCCGAGCCTTCCGGCGACCGCCTCGATCGCGTTCAGAAAGCCGTCGGAGAACCTCGGTGGCGTCGATGAGACCTTCGCCAACGTGATCTGGCCGCTGTCATCGAGGACCACGCAATCGGTGAACGTGCCACCAATGTCGATGCCGCAGAAATAGCCCATTGCCCTCTCCACAACCGCGCTTTTAGCGACCGACCGATTGGTCGATTCGCGAAGTATAGGTGAGGTGCGCCCACGCGTGGGGCCGAGCCACCGGGGTCCGTGGGGACGGCGTCCCGGCGGGGGTGCCCCCCGGGCCGGGCTATGCACAATGCCCGAAACCGCCCCGTCCACCTCCGCCACCGGGGCATAAGCATCTGGGGGATGCTTATGCCCCGCGGGCAGACGGCAGGGGTGGTGCTTTCGGGCGTTTTACAGGTGTGGCGGCGTCCGCCATAGCGAGAGCCACCGCGGCCCCACCTAAGCGTGCATCGCGCCACCGTCGGCATCGATAACCGTGCCGCTGAGGAAGCCGTTCGTCATGCACATCAGGAACACCTCGGCGATCTCGGCCGGCTGGCCGACCCGGCCCACCGTGGTCTGGCCGGCGGCCGCCTGGAGGCGCTTCTCGCGCACGTCGGCGGACATGAAGTCGAACACCGGAGTCTCGACGGTGCCGGGCGCGACAACGTTCACGCGGGTCGGCGCCAGCTCGACCGCGAGCGCCCGCGCCATCCCCTCGACGGCCATGTTCACGACCGTGAACGCCTCGGTCCCGCGGGTCGGCCGGCGGCTCCGAATCCCCGAGGTGAACGTGATCGACCCGCCCTCGCCGATCAGTGGCGCCGCCGCGCGGGCGCAGCGGTACTGACCCCAGAACTTCGACTCCATCAGCGCGCGGACGTCCTCGGCCGGCGCCCGGAACAGGCCCGAAGGAAAGCCGCTGGCGGCAGTGCACACGAGATGGTCGAGCGAGCCGAGTCGATCGAAGGCGCCGCTCACGGACGCGTCGTCGGTGACGTCGATCGCGATCGCGGTGGCGCCGTCGAGAGCGGCGCCACCCCGCGACGGGTCGCGGCTACAGACGAATACCTCGGCGCCGTGCTCGAGCGCGGCCTGCGCCACCGCCGAGCCGATCCCCGACGAGCCGCCGACGACAGCGACGCGCTTCCCGGCCAGGGAGCTCACGGGACGATCAGACGGCTGCTGCGGGCTCGCGGTCGAGCCGCCCCGGGTGTCCCGGGTACCAGTCGCGCGGGATGTCGGGCCGATTCGGGACCGCATCCAATCCCCAGAGCACGTGCTCGGTGATCTGCCAGCGCCCGTCGATCCGCTCGAACTTGTCCTTCATCCGCGCGATCAGATGCCACGGCTCGCCGGTGTTGCGCATGCGGTGGTAGGCGTAGACATAGGCGAGGCCTTCCGCGTGGTCACCGTCGATCTGCGTGCTCACGTTGCTCAGGTGATGGCTGGTTCGCTCGTACTGGTCGAGCACCCGACCGAGCGACCGGGCGAACCGCTCGCGCCCATGCTTGCGCTTGCCGATCATGATCTCGAACTCGACGTCTTCGGCGAAGCACATCGAGGCACCCTCGGGATCGTTGGCGTCGACCCGGTCGAAGTAGCGCACGAAAACCTGCTCGATCTCGCGCGCGTCGAGGAGCTCCTGGAGCGCTCCGTTATCAGCCATCAGACCACTCTCCTCTGCCGTTCGGGGCCGCGCAGTTTATCACCAATCGTTTGTTTGAATTCCGCTGGCCGCGTCAGGCCGTCAGGCCGGCATCGACCACGAGGTTCTGGCCGGTCATCGCGCTCGCGTCGTCGGTGAGCAGGAACGCCGCGGCGCGCGCCAGCTCGGCAGCGGTGCACGGCCGGCGGAGCGCCGACATTCCCTCGAGCAGCGGCACCATCTGGTCCTCGGAGTACCCCATCTCGTGCGCGATGCCGGGCATCGCGGAATGGAAGATCGCGGTGTCTGGGTTGGCCCCGGGAGTGAGCACGTTGATCCGGACCCCTTCGGGCCCGACCTCAGCGGCGAGCGTCCGGGCGTAGCCAAGCAGCGCCGACTTCGTCGCGGCGTACGGGGCCGCCAGCGGAAAGCCGCGCAGGACGCCGGCGCTCGCGACCAGGACGATCGACCCGCGCCCGCGGGGCAGCATCTGCCGGAGCGCGGCCCGCGTGCACAGGAACGTCGAGCGAAGGTTGGTCCGCATCACCATGTCCCATTCGTCGGTCGACATCTCGCTGAGCCGCATCGGCGTGCCGTGGGTGGCGGCCGCGTGCAGCACCGCCTCGGATCCACCGAACTCCCGCTCTGCCGCCTCGAACACCCGCTCGATGTGCTGCTCGTCGCTCGCGTCGCCCGCGATCGTGACCGCCTCGCCACCAGCCGCCGCCACCCGCTCAGCGGTGGCCTCGAGCGTCGAGAGCGTGCGCCCGGTCAGCACCACCGGATAGCCGCGCTCCGCGAGCAGAACCGCGGTGGCGCCGCCGAGGCCGCCTCCTGCACCGGTGATGACTACCGCAGCGTGGTCCATCTCCGACCTCCTGGGTGTATTTCTAGGGGACCTCGCGCGGCTCGGTGTAGTAAGCCGCCACGTGCGAGACGAACGACGCCGCGTCGTCGTGCGCCGCCTGCATCTCGGCGCTCGCATCCGCCCGCCGATAGTCGTCCTCGGTCTCAAAGTCGAGAATCGAGATCGCGTCCGCCCCCGGTCCGAACAGGTTCAGCGAACCCCCGACCAGACATTGCGTGTACGCGACCACGCCGGGAAACGCGCGCGGGAGCGGAGCGTGCCGGCGATAGCGCTCGGCGAACTGCTCGTGGGTCAGCTCCGGCAGCCGGTGGATCTCGAAGATGATCCGGAACACGCTAGGCGGCGTAACAGAGCTCGAGGATCGCGGCTTCCGAGATCGCGTCACCCTTGAGCTCGCCGACGCACCGGCCTTCGCGCATGACCAGGACCCGGTGGCAGAGGCCGACGACCTCCTCGAGCTCGGAGGAGATCACGATCACCCCCGCCCCGCCCTGGGCGAGCTTCGCGATACGCGAGTAGATCTCCTGCTTGGCGCCCACGTCGACACCGGCCGTCGGCTCGTCGAACACGAACACCCGGGACTCGCTCATGTCCCACTTCGCGATCAGCGCCTTCTGCTGGTTTCCGCCCGAGAGGAACTTGAGCGGCCGCCGCACGCTCGGCGTCTCCACGTTGAACTGCCCGATCCGCTCCCGCACCGCGCGCCCCTCGGCACGCTCGTGGATCATCCCGGTCCCTCGCATCGCGAACCTGCGCACGGTCGGGAGCGACACGTTGGCCGCGATCGACATATTCACGATCGCGCCCTGTCCGCGGCGGTCTTCCGGGAGCAGCGACAGACCATGGCGGATCGCGTGCCGCGGATGCCTGATCCTCACCGGCTTGCCGTCGACCTCGATCTCGCCTTCGTCGCGGAGATCCGCGCCGAACACCATGCGCACCACCTCGCTGCGGCCCGAGCCGACCAACCCGGCGAGCCCGAGGATCTCGCCGGGGCGCAGGTCGAACGAGACGTCGCGGACAAACCCGCCCGAGACGTTTCGCGCGCTCAGCACGGGCTGGTCGGACTGCGGCTCCTGGCGTTCAGGGAACTGCTCTCCGTAGGGACGCCCGATGATCCGCTCGATCAGTTGCGTCTTGGACACCCCCGCGGTCGGGTCGGTCGAGATGACCTTGCCGTCCTTCATCACGGTCACCCGGTCGGTGAGCTCGAGCACCTCGTCGAGTCGATGCGAGACGTAGATCACGGTCACGCCGTTTCGACGCAGATCACGCACGACAGCCTTCAGCGCGTCGACCTCGACCTCGGTCAGCGCGACCGTCGGCTCGTCCATGATCAGGAGCCTGGCGTTCCGCGCGAGCGCGCGAGCGATCATCACGAGCCGCTGCTCCGCCGGCGAAAGGTTCGCGCACTTGCGACGGACGTCCGCCGTCAGCCGGACCGAGGCAGCGACCTCCCGAGCCTGACGGTTGACCTCGCGCCAACGAACGCGGCCGAGCCGGGAAGGGTAATACCCCATCATGATGTTCTCGGCGGCCGACAGATTGAAGGCCAGATCGAGCTCCTGCGGGATCAGCTCGATCCCTAGCTTGACCGCATCCGGCGGGCCCTTGAACGACACCGACTCGCCGTTCCACACGAGTTCACCGTCGTCGGGCGAATACAGGCCGGAGACGATCTTCAGCAGCGTCGATTTGCCCGCTCCGTTCTCGCCGACCAGCCCGTGGACCTCGCCCGCCCGGACGCTGATGCTGACGTCATCGAGCGCTACCACGCCGGGAAACCGCTTGTTCATCCCGCGCGCCTCGAGCAACATCGTTCCGGGCTCCGGAACCGCGGCCTCGCCTCCACCGGTCTGCGCCGTTGACACGCTCACGTCCGTTGCCTACCGATCCGGGAGGTCAGAACGGCGGCGATGAAGATCGCGCCCTCGACGACGTTCGTGGTCGAACTCGAGTAGTTCAGCAACGTCAGCCCGTTCTGGATGAACGATATGAACAGGACGCCGATGAGCGTCCCCCAGATGTGGAACTCACCGGGACGCAGAATGGCCGCACCGAGGAATAAGCTGGCGTACGCCGGAATCAGTAGCCCCGTGGCCGAGTCGGGGTACGACGAAGCGGCCTGCGACGTGATGATCACCGACGCCACCGCGGCGCCGATCCCGACGATGATGAAGCCGGCCGTACGCATGAACTCGACGTTGATTCCGGACAGCCGCGCCGCCTCCTGGTTCCCACCCACGGCGGCCATGCGGCGGCCCAGCACCGTGTGACGGGTCACGTACCAGAGGAAAATCGATACCACCAACGCGATCCAGACCGGAAGCGTGAACGTCAAGAACTTGTCCTGGGCCAGCTTCACGTACGACGCCTCCAGGCCCTGGAAGATCGTGTGGCCTTGTGTGATACGTAACTCCACGCCCTGCAACAGAATCCCGGCGCCGAGCGTGATCACGAACGCCGAGACCTTCGACCACGCGATCAGCGAGCCGAGCAGCAGCCCGATGAACGCTCCAACCCCGATCGTGGCGATGATCGAGGTCCCGGTCGCCCAACCGCGGAACGCCATCAGCGTGACCACGACCGCTCCAAGAACCTGCGTGTTGTAGCCGATCGACAGGTCGAAGTCGCCCATGATCATCGGGACGGTGAGCACTGCGGCGATCACCGACAGGGAAGCCGCGCCCGAGAACACCGCGCGGAGGTTCGACAACGACAGGAACACGCTCGACTCGAGCGAGAAGAAGATGATCACCGCAGCGAACGCGATCAGCACGCCGTAACGCTGGAAGAACGGACCGATCCACGAGGTCACATCGCGCTTACCGGACGGTGCGCCGGGCTTCGGCGCCCCTCCGCGCGGAACGGCGACGCCGCCTGCGTCGCCCGTAACTCCAACCTTTTGCCCTTCGGTTGGCTGGCTCGTACTCACGATGTCCTTTCCTGTCGCCTAACAAGTCGCCCGGCCCGCACGGTCACGAGGACCGTGCGGGCGGACGTTTGCTTCAGAACTGGTATCCCTCGGCCTTCCACTGGGCCAGGTACAGCGGCCCGTAGTCCGGGAACAGATTGGCCTCCGGGCCCGCGGGCACGTTGCCCGCGGTGACGAGGGCCACCGGGTACGGATGGTCGTACATGGCCAGCGGATCGATCGGCTTCTTGTTTACGAAGTACTTCAGGAGCTGATCGGCCACGGTCCACCCGCTCGCCTCCGGATTCGACTCGGCGATCGCACGCGCCGGGCCGCCCTCACGGAGCGACTGGAACGCGGGGTCGCCGCCATACATACCGTAGACCTTGACGTTCAGGCCCGCCTGCTTGACCGCCTGCACGGCCACGGGGAACTCGAAGTCCTGGTCCACGAGTACGGCCTTAGCCTCGGGGTGGGCCTTGAGCATCGCGAGCGTCGACTGCATCGTGTCCTGAACAGGGTTCGTGAAATTGACCTGATGCATGGCGACGATCTTCATGCCGGCCTGGTTCAGCATCGCCTCGGCCACCGCGTCGCGGCGAGCGAGCGCGTTGATCGGGCTGTAGAACTGGGCGACCACGTCGCCCTTTCCGCCCAGGTCATCGATCATGTACCGCGTGACGGTCGCGGAGATGGCCGCGTCATTCGGCGCGTAGTTGCCGGCGTACAGCGGGGCGCCGTTGTTGGTGATCGCGCCGCAGAAGGTGAGCGCCGGGATGTTCTCCGACTTGGCCTGGGTGAGGCCCTGCTCGGCAGCCGATTCCTCGATCGAAACCGTCACGATCGCGTTCACGTGCTGCGTCACCATCGCCGAGACATCCGCCGCCATCTTGGCCGGATCGCCCTGCGCGTCGGCGGTGTGGACGGTCCAGCCGAGGTCCTTGGCCGCACGCACGAACTGCGCCTGGCATACCTGGGCGGCCGGGGAGCTGCCCAGAACGTTTACGAAGCCAATCGTCTCGTGCGGGACTTTCCCGCCCAGACCCGACTGCGGGGCGAAACTCCCGAGGTACTCGGGAACGGCCGATGCGGACTGCTGCACCGTTACGCTCGACGATGACTGACCGCCGCCGGAATTGGCGTTGGCGCTCGTCGACGTACTAGCCGACGAACTCGACTTCTTTGAACTGCCGCCGCATCCAGCGACGACGAGGGCGGTCGCGACGAACGCGACCGCGATCAGACGGGAAGCCCGGTGGCCCACGTCAGCACTCCTCTCCACGGGTTGTAAAGGACACAGCTCGACCTCTCTGAGCGCGCCTGCCCGCGGCGATTCATACCATTCGGGGACTGTTACGTCAACCGTTCGTTTGGTTGATTTCGCGTTATGCTTGTTGTTAGGGGCGAGGCCGCGCCGCGATCGGTCTGCCCGATCGCGACGCCGTCTCGAGCATCATCCGCCGGGCGAGAACTGGTAGCCCTCGGCCTTCCACTGCGCCTGGTAGTACGGCCCGTAGTCCGGGAACAGATTGGCGTAATTGCCCGCCGGGACGTTGGACGCGGTCACGAGCGTGATCGGGTACGGATGGTCGTAACCCGCCATCGGGTCTATCGGCTTGTGGTTGACGAAGTACTTGATCAGCTGATCCACCGCCGTCCACGCGCTGTCCTGCGACGGCGACTGCGAGAACGCCCGAGCCGGACCGCCGGCGCGAAGCGCAGCGAACGCTGGGTCCTCGCCGTACATGCCGTACACCTTGACGTTCAGGCCGGCGTTCTTGATCGCCTGCGCGGCGGTCTGGAACTCGAAGTCCTGGTCCACGAGCACCGCCTTCGCCTCAGGATGAGCCCGCAGCATCGCGAGCGTCGACTGCATCGTGTCCTGAATTGGGTTCGTGAAGTCGACCTGGTGGCTCGCAACGACCTTCATGCCGGCCTGCGCAAGCATGGCCTCGGCCACCGCGTCACGCCGCGCGAGCGCGTTGATCGGGCTGTAGAACTGCGCGACCACGTCGCCTTTCCCGCCCAGGTCGTCGATCATGTACCGCGTCGTGAGCGCGGCCACCGCGGCGTCGTTGGGCGCATAGTTGGCCGAATACAGCGGAGCGCCGTTGTTGGTAATCGCCCCGCAGATCGAGATCGTCGGAATCCCTGCGGCTTTCGCCGCGGCCAGGCCCTGTGCGGCCGCGGATTGCTCGATCGCGATCGTCACCACCGCATCGTCATGAGCCGTGACCGCGGCCGAGACGTCGGCCGCCATCTTGGCCGGATCGCCCTGGGCGTCGGCGGTGTGAACCGTCCACCCAACCGCGTGCGCCGCTTGCAGGAACTCAGCCTGACACGCCTGCGCGTTGGCCGAAGTACCGAGAACGTTGACGAAGCCGATCGTCTTGTGCGGGATCTTCCCGCCCAGACCGGACTGCGGCGCGAAGCTCCCGAGATACTCGGGAACCGCGGAGGACGACTGCTGCACGGTTACGGTCGATGACGACTGGCCGCCTCCGGAATTGGCGTTGGCGCTCGTCGACGTACTAGCCGACGAACTCGACTTCTTTGAACTCCCGCCGCATCCAGCGACGACGAGGGCGATCGCGACGAACGCGACCGCGATCAGACAGGAAGCACGGTGCCGCACGTCAGCACTCCTCTCCAGGGTCGACAAAGAGATCGCTCATGCGGGTGAGCGCGCCCTGCCGGTGGCCATTCATACCAGCCGGGCTCACGAGCGACAACCGTTCGTCTGGTTGGTCGCTCTCTACCTTCCGGCGTCCGATCCGCGCCGGCCGACTCAGTTGACCTGCGGGCCGTTTGCTAAGTAGGATTCGACCAATCGGTTGGTCGTGACCGCGCTCCGGAGCTGACGCCGAAGAAGACCACGAGGTGAGCGAAACGTGAAGCTGATCGTCGAGGACCGTCGCCGCTGGGTGCTTCCGGAACTGCTGCGAGAGCGCGCCCGCGAGCTTCAAGACAAGCCGTTCCTGTCGTTCGCCGTCGACGACGCGTCTGTCACCTACGCCGAGGCGGATGAGCTGAGCGACCGCCTGGCCGCGGGCCTGGCGCAGTTCGGGGTGTCTCGCGGCGACCGAGTGTCCGTGATGATGGGAAACCGGCTCGAGTTCGTCCTCACCTGGTTTGGGCTGAACAAGCTCGGCGCTTTCCACGCCCCGATCAACACCGACTACCGCGGAGATTTCCTCGAGCACCTCGTGAACACGGCGGGCGCACGCCTCATGGTCGTGGAGCAGCGCTTCCTGGACACCGTGCTCGCCTCGGCGGATCGGATGCCGCTGCTTGAGCAGCTCATCGTCGTCGGTGGAGGGGCGCCCTCGACCGCCGGACGACTGACGATACGTCCGTTCGACGAGCTGCCCAGCCCCGAGGAGCCTCCGCCGACCACGGTCACGCCGGCGGACACGTACGCCGTGATGTTCACCTCGGGCACGACCGGCCGCTCAAAGGGCGCGCTCATGCCCTACGCGCACGGACACCTCCTGAATGAGCGCAATCTCGAGCTGCTCGACCTCGACCGAAACGGCACTTACATCAGCGAGCTGCCGCTGTTCCACATCAACGCCCACATGACCGTGTACGGCTGCCTGATCGTCGGCGCGAAGGCGCGGATGGAGGAGCGCTTCTCGGCCAGTCGATGGCTTGACCGAATCCGAGCGTCCGGGGCGACGCATTCCTCGATGCTCGGCGTGATGGTGGACTTCGTACTGCGCCAGCCTCCCACCGACCACGACGAGGACCACACGCTTCGGTCGGTATGGATGGTTCCGTGCCTGCCCGATTTGTCCCGGCGGTTCCGCGACCGCTTCGGGATCGAGAGGATCGTCACCTCCTACGGCACCAGCGAGACCGGAATGGTGGCACGCAGGGTGGTCGACCGGTCCGATGACGTGTCTTCCGGACCCGTCGGCGAGGAGTTTTACGACGTGATGGTGGTCGACCAGGACGACGAGCCGCTACCGGTCGACGAGGTGGGCGAGATCGTGGTCCGTACGAAGCTCCCGTGGACGGTGACCCACGGCTACTTCGGGATGCCCGAGCGAACTCTCGAGGCATTCCGCAACCTGTGGTTCCACACGGGCGACGCGGGCCGGTTCGACAGCGAGGGCAACCTGTCGTTCGTCGATCGACTGGCGGATCGCCTGCGCCGGCGGGGCGAGAACATCGCCTCGGCCGACGTTGAGCACGTGCTCGGCACCCACGAGGTGGTGGCGGAGGCGGCCGTGGTCGCGGTGAAAGCCGACGAGGAAGGCGGCGAGGATGAGATCAAGGCCTGCCTCGTGCTGACCGCCAACGCGACCCTCGACGCCGACGCGTTCTGGGAATGGTGCGACGAGCGGCTGCCTTACTTCGCGGTCCCGAGGTACCTCGAGGTGTACGAGGCGCTGCCCAAGACGCCGACCGAGAAGGTGATCAAGCAGGAGCTGCGCCAGGCGGGGCCGGGCGCAGAGATGTTCGACCGAGGCCCGACCGGCCGCGTCGCGAGAGCCTAGAGCCACCAGATAAGCCAAGGAGGCCGGAGTTGAGTGAAGCCGTCTTTGTCGAGCGCGATCTGCAAGTAGCGGCACGCGACGGGATTCAGCTGGCCACCGACGTCTATCGCCCGCAGGGCGAGGGGCCGTTCCCCACGCTCGTCTTTCGCGTCCGGGGAAGCCGGTCTGCGGCGTTCATCACGGGCGTCCTGATCGTGAACCCGCTCGAGGCCGTCCGTCGTGGATATGCGGTGGTCATCCAGGAGGTTCGGGGACGCTCTGGGAGCCAGTCTCGCTGGCATCCGTTCGTCCACGAGCGCGAGGACGGTGAGGACTGCCTCGAGTGGGTGCTCGCGCAGCCCTGGTGCGACGGCCGCCTCGGGAGCTACGGCACCGCCTACTCGGCCGTCACGGCGCTCGCGATGGCCTCGCTCGCGCGCGTCGAGCTCAAGGCGCTCGTCCTGCTCGGCACCGGCGCCGATTACCACGACGGCTGGGTCTACACCAACGGCGCGTTCGAGCTCGGGTGGAACGTCTACTGGGCGTACATGACGTTGTCGGAGACGATCATGCGGATGGACATCAGCGCCGAGGAGAAGCTCGCGCTCCGGCGCGAGTACTCGGAGGCGATCAAGACGGCGCCGGAGGTGGCGGCGCGGTTGCCGATCACCGACCATCCCCTGCTCCAGCGCTGTGGCGAGCTTCAGTACCACGAGTGGCTCGAGCACCCCGACTACGACGAGTACTGGGAGTCGTTCGACGTGCTCAACGACATCGACCGGATCTCGACGCCTGTCCTGTCGATCGCCGGCTGGCACGACAACTTCCTCAAGTCACACATGGATCTTTACCGCGGGATGTCCGAGCGGTCGCCCGAGCCGGGCCGCTCCCACCACCGGCTGCTGGTCGGCCCGTGGGAGCACGTCAACTACGTATCCCCGTTCTCGACCAGCCGCACCGGCGCGGTCGAGTTCGGACCGATGGCCGCGTGCGGCGCGGCCGTGTCAGGTCCGCTGTTGCTCGATTGGTTCGACCGGTGGGTGACCGAGAAGGACACGGGGCCCGACGGCGGCATCCGCTACTGGCAGCTCGGCGCCGACGAATGGCGCGACGCCCCCGGCTGGCCGCCACCGCACGAACAGGTGCGCCTATATCTCCACTCGGGCGGCGGCGCCAACACCCGCCACGGCGACGGCGTCCTGTCGATGGATCCGCCGTCGAACAGCGAGCCGCCGGATTCCTACGTGTACGACCCGCTCGATCCGGTGCCGACGGTCGGCGGCAAGACGCTGATGCCGACGATCATGGGAGCCGGGATCCAGGACCAGACGACGGTGGAGGATCGCGCCGACGTCCTCTGCTACACCTCGCCGACGCTGACCCAGCCGCTCGAGATCACCGGCCCGCTGTCGGTGGAGCTGTGGGTGGGCTCGTCAGCACCTGACACCGACTTCACGGCCAAGCTGGTCGACGTCGCGCCGGACGGCTTCGCCGCGAACCTCGCGGACGGAATCATCCGCGCCCGCTACCGCGAATCGAGCAAGCAGCGGTCGGCGCCGCTTGCGCCCGGCGAACCGGTGCTGCTGCAGATCGACCTGTGGGACCTCGCATGCACGTTCAAGCCGGGTCACCGCATCCGCCTCGAGATCTCCTCGAGCAACTTCCCGCGGTTCGACCGAAACCTCAACACCGGGCACGAGCTGGGCGCGGACGGCGTAGCGGATGCGGTGGTGGCCGCTCAGCAGGTGCTCCACGACATCGACCATCCCAGTGCGCTGGTGCTCGCCCGTGCGACCGGCTGATCGACGCCGATGAGAACGCGATCGCTCGGCACGCACGGCCCCGAGGTGTCGGTCCTCGGGCTCGGCTGCAACAACTTCGGCTGGACGATCCCGGTCGATGAGTCGCGGGCCGTGGTCGACGCCGCCCTCGACGGCGGCGTGACGCTGTTCGACACGGCCGACGTCTACGGCGAGGGAACGAGCGAGAGCTTCCTCGGCGAGGCGCTTGAGGGTCGGCGCGACGGCACGACGATCGTGACGAAGTTCGGGCTCCCCCTGCCCGATTCGCCCGACGTTCCGGGGGGCTCACTCGAGTACGTGAACTGGGCAATAGATCGGTCTCTGGCGAGGCTCCGGACCGACCGGATCGACGTGTACATGTACCACCGACCCGACAAAGTGACGCCACTCACCGAGACGCTCGGCGCGCTCGGGGCGCTCGCGCGCGCGGGCAAGATTCAGTTCGCCGGGCTGTCGAACGTCGACGCCGGCCAGCTCGAGGAAGCCGCTGCGTTCGCCGACCGGGAGGGCGTGCCGCTGGTCGCGATCGAGAATCGCTACAGCCTCGTCCGGCGCAAGGCGGAGGCTGACCTGATGCCGCTGTGCGAGCGCCTGGGCCTCGGCTTCCTGCCCTACTACCCGCTCGAGAGCGGGCTGCTCACGGGCAAGTACCGGCGCGGCCAGGCGCCTCCGCCGGATTCCAGGTTCGAGACCAGACCGGGGATCTGGGCACCGGAACGGTGGCTCAACGATGAGATGTTCGATCGCACGGAAGCGCTCGAGCGGTTCGGCGCCGAGCGCGGCCTTTCGCTCCTCGAGGTCGCGCTCGGCGGGACCGCCGCGATGCCGGCGGTCACGAGCGTGATCGCCGGGGCAACGAGGCCCGAGCAGGTGAGGGCCAATCTGGCCGCCGCTGAGTGGGAGCCGTCGAGCGACGAGCTAGCCGCTCTGCGAGAGCTCCCGTAGCCGCGGTCCCACGAAAGGAGAGACATGCCCGTCGAGACATTCGAGGTCGCCGTGCCGCAGGCCACGTTGGACGACCTTCACGATCGGCTGGCGCGGGTGCGCTGGCCCGTCGACACGGCCAATCGCGACTGGATCTACGGCGTAGAGCGTGGCTATCTCGAGGAGCTCGTCGACTATTGGCGCACCCAGTACGACTGGCGCTCGCAGGAGCGCGCGATCAACGCCTTCTCGCATTTCCGCACGACGATCGACGGCGTCCCCATCCATTTCATCCACGAGCGGGGAAAGGGACCTGACCCGGTCCCGCTGATCCTCTCCCACGGCTGGCCGTGGACCTTCTGGGACTACCACAAGCTCATCGGGCCGCTGACCGATCCGGCCGCGCACGGCGGCGACCTGGATGACTCGTTCGACGTGATCGTTCCCTCGCTGCCCGGTTACGGCTTCTCGGTGCCACTCACCGAGCCGGGCATCGAGTGGAGCCGCACGGCCGACCTGTGGGTGAAGCTGATGCGCGACGAGCTCGGCTACGACCGGTTCGCCGCCCAGGGTGGAGACTGGGGGGCGCTCGTCACCGAGCAGCTCGGCCACAAGTACGCCGAGCACCTGATCGGGATCCACCTCGGCCTGGCGATTCCGATGACGCTGTTCATCAGCGGCCTCCCAGCCGAGGAGGAGTACGCCGAGGACGAGCGTCACCGGTTCCACCACACCCGTGAACGCATGGCCGTCGGTACCGCCCATTGGGTGGTCCAGGCGACCGATCCGCAGACGCTCGCCTACGCGCTGCACGACTCGCCGGTCGGGCTATGCGCCTGGATCCTCGAGCGGCGGCGGAGCTGGAGCGATTCCGGGGGCGACGTCGAGCGCCGCTTCTCCAAGGACGACTTGCTCACCACGACGATGCTCTATTGGGTGAGTGAGAGCACGGTCACGTCGATGCGCTACTACTGGGAGGCCGAACATACGACGTGGTCGCCGTCCCACGATCGCATGCCCGCGGTCGAGGCGCCAACCGCGGTCACGATCTGGCCCGAGGAGCTGATGACGATGCCGCAGCAGTTCCTCGAGCGCTACTACAACCTCCAGCGCACCACCGAGATGCCCTCCGGCGGTCACTTCCATCCCATGGAGGAACCCGAGCTCCTGCTCGACGACATCCGCGCGTTCTTCCGCACCTTGCGCTGAGCCGGCCGACACTCAGCGCACGCCGGCTCAGACGGCAGGAGCGTTGGCCGGATCCGCCGCGATCAGGCGCTTGATGAGCTCGGGTGCATCGACTCCGATCAGCTCGAACACGTGACCATCCGGATCGGTCACGTACACGACCTGGAAGTCTCCCGGCATGTCCATGACCTCGGGCCAGAAACGCTTGCCGCCCGCCGCCTCGACGCGCTCCAGCGCTTCGGGCACGTCGTCGACGGTGAAGCAGAAGTGCATGATCGGAGCCTCGGCCTGAGCTGTCGGCGGCACTTCGTGGAACGGCTCGAGGAATTGGAACAGCTCGATCGCCCCCTCATCGAAGCCGATCAGGCACACCTTGAAGTGAGCGTTCGGGAGGCCCATGATCATCCCGGCATCCGAACCCTCGTAAACCATCTGGCTCGTCAACAGGTGGCCGCCAAGTGCATCTAGGTAGAACTGCGTCGTGCGATCTATGTCGGACACGCGCAGCGCGATGTGGTGGTAAGCGCTGACCGGCATCTCAGTTCCTCCAATCTCGAATCGTCACGGACGCGACCCTCACGTTCGGCTTCCACGCCAGGCCAGGCATCCCCCGTCGATCGGGAAGACGCCGCCGGTGATCCAGGCCGCGTCTTCGGACGCCAGGAAGCACACGAGCTTGCCCACCTCGACCGGCTCGCCGAAGCGCGGGATCAGATGGCTCGAGACCATGAAGCTCTCGACCGCTTCCCTGTCCTCGGCGGCTTCGGTGAACTTCTTCACCATGTTCGTGTAGACCGAAGCGGGGCAGTAACAGTTGACCCTCACATCCGGCGCGAGGTCCACCGCCACGCAGCGGGTCAATTGGATCAACCCGCCCTTGCTCGCCCCGTAGGCGTTCATCATCGGGTAGCCCGTCACTCCGCCGGTAGAGCCCGCGTTGACGATCGCCCCGCCCTTCTCCGACTTGCGCAGGTGCGGTGCGGCGTACTTCATCGCCAGCCACGGTCCACGCAGGTTGATGTGGTAGACGCGGTCGAAGATCTCCTCGGGCAGCGTCTCGACGTTGAGGTCGGTCGTGAAGTCCGACTCGTGCACGCCGGCGTTGTTGTGGAGCACGTCGAGACCGCCGAACCGCTCGACGGTCGCGTCGATCAGCGCCCGGATCTCCTCGGGCTTGGCCATGTCGCAATGCTGGTACTCCGCATCGACGCCCTTGGCCTTGATCATCTCGACGGTCTCGGCGCCCTTCTCGTCGTTGATGTCGCACACCATCACGCCGCCGGCACCTTGTTCGGCCATCTCGACCGCGGTCGCGCGGCCGATGCCGTCAGCCGATCCGGTGACCACACAGATCTTTCCGTCAAGCACCTTCGCTCTCTTTCCTCGTTCAGTCAGCCGTTCGGGGAACGGACATCGGGGCGGCCGGTCCGAGGCCGGCTCGCCCGCTACTCCATCCGCGCGACCGACGGCTCGGTTACGCCTGCCTCAGCTTGAAGCCGATGTTCAGGTGGTTCAACGCCCGCAGGAAGTAGTTGCGGTTGTAATGGAAGTCGTTCTCACCGTCGATGAACCACATCTCCTCGAACCGTTCAACCAGCACTTTGAATCCGTAGTAAAGCTCGCGGCGGGCCAGTGGCGCTCCGAGGCAGTGGTGACTTCCGAGTCCAAACGCTATGTGCGAGCGCGGGTTCTTGCGGTCGAGGTCGAAGTCCTCCGGGTTCTCGAACTTGTTCCCGTCGCGGTTGGCGGCTCCGTAGCGAAGGCTGACGATCGCGCCCTCGGGGATCGTCACCCCGTGGATCTCGATGTCCTCGGAGGTCTCCCGCAGGAGGCACTGCACCGGCGACTCGAGCCGCAGAACCTCCTCGACGAACGGCTCGAGGTACTTGTCCGGGTCGCCCGACACCTTGTCCCAGATATCGGGGTTCTGAATAAGCAGGAGCACGCCGCCCGACAGCGCGTTGGTCGTCGTCTCCGACCCGCCGACGAACAGGTCGGCCATCATCTCCGAGTGCAGCTCGTTGTCGGTGAGGGTCCGTCCCCACTCCTTGACCTGGTTGTTGACCAGATCGCTCAGCAGCGAGTCGTTGGGCTGCTCGCGGAGCTCCTCGTACTTCGCCTGGAAGTAGTGCTGGGCCTCGATCTCCTGCTCGGCTGACCAGATCCGTTCCTCGGGCGTCTGCATCAAGCCCATCCGCTGGATCCATGCGTCGGTCCACTTCTTGATCTGCGGCATGTCCTCATCCGGGACTCCCATCTGCCGGCCGATCACGTACAGCGGCAGCGGGATCGCGAACTCGGTCACCCACTCGCAGTGGCCCTTCTCGACGAACGCGTCGAACAGCTTGTTCGAGAGCTCCTCGACGAACGGGTCGAGGTCCCTGATCCGGGCCGGGCGGAAGGCGAAATCGAACAGCCGGCGCAACTGCATGTGTTCGGGTTCGTCGCGTCCGTCGAGGGTCGGCCGGACCGGCCACCCCTTCTCCTCGTACATCTTCTGGATCTTCTCCTCGACCGCCGCGGCTTCGAGCAACTCGCGAGCCTTCTCGGGATCCTCGGGGCGGACGCCCTTCTCGGTCGAGCCGGCGGCGCTGCCGATCCGGTTCGTGTAGCGCTTGGTGTCGAGCAGTGCCGCTCGGATGTCCTCGAACCGGGTGAGGGTCCACATTCCGGTGAGCGGGTCCTGCCAGACCGGCGCCTCTTCACGCAGCTGCTTGTACGCGTGGTAGGGACAGTCGTTGGTTTCCGTGTCGAAGAAGTTGATCTCGGCAACGGTGTCGGCCATCTGCGCGCTCTCCTTTTGAGGGTTCCCTCGGCGGCGTTTATCCTACCAATCGCTTGGTCGCTTTTGAACCCCTGCGCCGACCTTGACATCTCCCTTCGACATCTCCGGCAAAGTGATCCTCGTGACTGGATCCTCGCGGGGCATCGGCCGCGGGATCGCGGAGCATCTGGCCGCGGGTGGCGCGAGCATCGCAGTGCACGCGCGTTCGGAGCAAGCACTCGAGGACGTCATGGCGGCGCTCGAGGCGCAGGAAGCGCCGGTGCTTGGCGTGACCGCTGACGTGCGCGACGCAGATCAGGTGGCGGCCGCGCTCGGGGCAATCGGAACGCACTTCGGACGGCTCGACGGCGTGGTCGCGAACGTGGGCGGAGCGGCGTTCGGCCCCGCGGCCACCCAAGAGGTCGAGCGCTTCCGGCGCCAGCTCGACCTCAATCTGACCGGCGCATTCGCGACCGCCCGCGCCGCCTACCCGCTGCTCAAGGAGTCCCGCGGGGCGCTCGTCCTGATCGCCGCGACCGCGGTGACCAACCCCACGCCGCAGTTCGCGGCGTACGGCGCGGCGAAGGCGGCGACGGCGCACCTGACCGCGTCGCTGGCCGCGGAGTGGGGCCCCGAGGTGCGCGTCAACTGCGTCTCGCCCGGCCTGGTGCGCACCGAGGGCTCGTTCAAGGCCGTGTTCCAGAGCCGCGAGGAGCTGGTCGAGCGCGCCGGGCGGACGACCGCCGTCGGGCGCATCGGCGAGCCGCGCGACATCGCACTGGCCTGTCAGTACCTGCTCAGCGACGCGGCTTCCTTCGTTTCGGGCACGGTTCTCACCGTCGACGGCGGCCCGGTTGACGGCCCAACACAGCGGATCCTGAAAGCGCTCGAGGACTGAACGCGAGTCAGCGCTGCCGAATCGGCTGCGCGATCAGCCGCGCGGCGCCGAACGCGACGCCCGCCAGCAGCCAACCGGGCCGCTCCGACAGCACCCCGGTCAGGGCGTCGAGCGCGTCCTCGGGCGAGCCGAACCACAGGATGTCGATCGCGTCGCAACATGGAGGCAGCGCCGGCTCGTGTTCCCGCGCATCGGTGACCAGAAGCTCGTGGCGTAGCGGCCCAGCCTCTCGGGCGGCCTCCGCATACGGCCCCTCGAGTGCCTCCACCAGCGCCTCCGGGGTCGAGATCGGATGCGCGCGAAGGAACGACATCAGCTTCACCGCGCCGTCGGGCGGCTCCCCGTCGGCGATCACCCGCCGGCGCGTGAGCGCCATCATGAACCGTGACTTGTCGATCAGGCCCATCTCGTCGGCTCGGACCGCCGTCTGGTAGTGCTCGGACGCAAAGCCCGCCCGCATCGCGTCGAAGTCGGCGAACTCGAGCTCCGAGCAGGCGTCGAAGCCCGCATACGGCAACAACGGGACACCATTGCGGAGGACGGCGTGGTTCTGAACGTAGCTCTGTAACCCGGGAATCCCGCTGGCGACGTCGCCGTGCGCGGTGCGCCAGTGTTCCTGGGCGGCCTCGAACGTCAGACCCTCGACGCGGGGCGCCATGCCGACGCGAGTGATCGGACCGGACGCGACCATGCCCACTACGACACCGGCGCCGCGAAGTCGAACACCTGCAGCTCCTCGGTGTCGGGCGCGATGTTGAGTGCCACGTTGATCGAGGCAAACCCGCTCATGGCGGCGACCAGCACCGACAGTTCGATGATCTCCGGCGGCGTGAAGTGGCGGCGCAACTCCGAGACCATCTCGTCGGTGACATGGGCGGCGCCGATGCAGAACGTCTCCACGTATCGCAGCGCCGCCTTCTCGGCGTCGGTATACGCGCCGTTCTCGAAGTCGTCGATGTCGAGGTAATCGTCCTCCATGGTCGCGCCCTGGGCCACCTTGAACCTCGTGTTCTGACACATGCGGCACCCGACGGTCCGCGCGATCTTCATCCGCGCGAGATCCTTGACGCGGATATCGAGCACGCCGTCGGTCCAGACCCGGGCGTAGAACTTAAAGAAGGCGTCGAGCAGCTCGGGCCGCCACGCCATCACGCCGTTGAACCTCCCCTCGACGCCGGGTACGGGCTCGAGCCGGGGCTCACCGACCGGCCCGATGATCGGAAGGGGCGACTTGCCTGAGTCCATCACTTCTCCTCGCTCACGGGTCCGGCGACCAAACTAACCGAGACCGATTCATAAAACAAGTGTTTGGTAGGTCAATCGGGCACCGCGACCGCCTGCGCGGCCGGGGCCTTCTGCCTCCGAGGAACGATCGCGGCCACCACGGAGGCGCCGGCGAGCGCCGCGGCGCACACCCAGAACGCCGTCGCGAACCCGCTCTCCAGCGGCAATCCGCCCGGCCCGGTCTGCCGAGCGACGATCGTGGCGCAGATCTGGATGCCGAGGGCGCCGCCGATCACGCGCATGATCGTGTTGATTCCCGTCGCTGCTCCGGTCTGCTCGGCCGGCACGGCGGCCACGATCAGCGTGGGCAGGGCGGCAAACCCGAGGCCCATGCCGATGCCGACGATCCCCATCGCGACGTACAGGTGCCACAGGACCCCGTGCGAGAGCGCGACCAGCGCGTAGCCGAGCGTCCCCGACGCGCCGCCGAGCAGCAACGCGCGTTTGGAGCCGGTACGGCGCTCGATCTTTCCCGCCAGCGGTCCGATCAACGCCATCGTCACCGCGGCCGGCATCAGGTATAGGCCGGCGCCGACTACCGAGGCGCCGTATCCGTACCCGGTCGACGGCGGCTGTTCGACGAACTGGGGAATCGTCGCGAACGCGGCGAACATCCCGAATCCGAACAGCGTCGCCGCGAGGTTAGTCCGCCAGACGGTGGGGATCGCCATCGTGTGCATGTCGATCAGCGGCGAATCCGTCCTGAGCTCGATCCGCACCCAGGCCACCAGGATCGCGATGGCGCCGGCCAGGAGACCGATCGTCTTCCCGGATCCCCAGCCCCAACTGGAGGCCTTGCTGATCCCGATCAGCAAGGCGAGCAGGCCGAGCCCCATAACGATCGCGCCTAGCCAGTCCATCCGCCCGCCGGGCCGCACGGGCGATTCCGGTATCCACAGCCACGCGGCGGCCAAGGTCGGCACGATCGTGGCCAGCGGGACCCAGAACAGCCAGTGGTACGGCAGATTCTCGAGGAGGAAACCGGCCAGCACGACCGCGACGCCGGTTCCGATTCCGACGCTCACCGAGATCACGCCGATCGCGGTTGCCACCCTTTCCGGAGGAAACTCGTCGCGGATGATCCCGTAGGCCAGCGGGAACACTCCGCTCGCGACCCCGGAGATCAGGCGCCCCGCGATCATCGGCACGATCGACGTCGAGACCGCGCACAGCAGCGTCCCCGCAGCTACCACTGCCAGCAGCCACACGAGCGTCCGCTGCTTGCCGTACATGTCGCCAAGCCGTCCCGCGATCGGCGTGGCATGGAGATCGTGCGACAACGACCTTGCGGCAGGGAGCAGTACTGCCCCGAGCAGCGTGTAGATCAGGCCGCCGGCGAACAGGATCGAGAGCACGACGCCGTAGGACCCGGACGCGGACGGCCGATGGATGCCGACGCGCGCCGTCGCCCGCGGACGCGTCCCGCGTCGCAGCGGCGAAGTCAGGCCCATCCTCACCAGCGTCCCGAGCACGGTCTCCAATTTCAACCCATCGTTTGTTTGGCGCAGAGGGTATCCTACCTTCGTGGGGCATCCCGCCCTCATCGACCTGAATCATCTCGGGCGCCCACGGTCTCTGGCGGTCTACCTGGTCCCGGGCCCGGAGCCGACCCTGATCGATTGCGGCCCGTCGTCATGCCTGGACGAGCTCGAGCGCGCGCTGGCCGGCCACGGCGTAGGGATCGGCGACCTCCGCCACGTGCTCCTCACGCACATCCACCTCGACCACGCCGGAGCCGCGGGAGCGCTGGTCGCGGCGAACCCTCGCCTACTGGTTCACGTCAGCAGCGCCGGCGCCGAGCACCTGGCTGACCCGAGCCGCCTCGAACGCAGCGCCCGCCGCTTGTTCGGCGCGGAGTTCGACCGGCTCTGGGGTCCTCTGGCGCCGATCCCGGCCGCGAACCTCCGGGTTCTCGACACGCACGCCGGCGGTCTGGAGTGCTTCGCCACGCCCGGGCACGCGATCCACCACACGTCATTCCTCGATCGGCACGGGAACTGCTTCAGCGGCGACGTGACCGGCGTCCGGATCCCGCCGTCGACGTACGTTGCCCCAGGCACGCCACCGCCGGATATCGACCTCGACGCGTACCGGCAATCGCTCGACGAGATCGTGTCCCGCCGGCCGGAGCGACTTTGCATCTCCCATTTCGGCATCGTCGAAGACGTTCCGGGGCACGTGACGAGGATGCGCGAGGGACTCACACTGTGGTCCGGCTGGGTACGCGATGGAGCCACCGAGGAGGAGTTCATCGAGGCGGCCCGGGCCGAGTTGGCGGGACAGCCGGAGGTGCTCGAGGCGATCGAGACCGCGGCGCCGTTCCCTCCCTCCTACGCTGGCCTGAAGCGCTACCACGAGACACGCCGGCGGCCCGCTCGCGCGGCCACGGAGACGACGTGACCGGAATGCGTGGTCGTCATCACGCCGCGGCAGATGGCGCGAGCCTTTACTGGGAGGAGGAGGGTGACGGCCCCCGCGTTCTCCTGGTCCACGGCGGGACCGGAACCAGCGCGTTCGACTGGGAGTTCGTTCGCGAGCCGCTGGCCAGGCGCTTTAGGCTGGTGCTCACCGACGTGCGCGGCCACGGACGCTCTAGCGATCCCGAGTACCGGCTGAGTATCGAGCAGATCGGCGACGACGTCGCCTCGCTCCTCGAGCGTGTCGGTGGGTGCGACGCGATCATCGCGTTTTCGGTCAGCGCGACCGCGGTGCTCGCGCTGCTCTGCCGTCGGCCCTCGCTGGCCCGGGCCTTCGTGTGCATCGGCGCCTCGACGACCGGAGACCCGACCCAGGTTGAAGCGATCCTGAACGGCCCGTGGCCGTCGAAGCTCAAGCGCATCCGCCACGAGTACGGCACCGGCGACGAGTACTGGCGCCGGTTGCAGTGGGCGCTGGCGCACAGCTGGGCGGACCTGAACATCACGGATGCGGAGCTCGGCGGGCTCGAGATCCCGACGTTGGTCGTGTGCGGCGACCAGGACCGGATCGAGCCGGTCGAGACCGCGCTCGCGCTCGCTCGCACGCTGCCGGACGGCGAGCTTTGCGTGCTGCCCGATTGTGGCCATTTCGTCTCGCGCGACCGCCCGGCCGAGCTCAGTACGGTCGTCGACCGGTTCCTTGATCGAGCGCTGAGAAGAGAGTGAGATAGCCCGGTGAATGAATTCCTGACTTTGCTTTCCCGCCAAATCGCCACCGATGCCCGTACGTTGCCAAACCGCGTCCGGGCGCGCTTCTCTGAGGGGCGCGTGCAGCGCTGCGGCAACATCGCCGAGCTCCGTGCCGCGGCCCGCCGTGCGGTGCCGAAGGTGATGTTCGACTTCGTCGACGGCGCCGCCAACGACGAGGTGACCTCCCGGCGCAACCGCGAGGACTTTGCCGAGCTCGAGATCCTCCCCCGCGTGCTCGTCGACGTCTCGGCGGTGGACGTCCGGACAACCGTGCTCAGCCAACCCGTGGAGCTGCCGCTGCTGGGCGCGCCGATGGGACTCAACGGCCTCATCCACCACGATGGTGAAGCCGGCATCGCCCGCGCCATGCACGACGTCGGCACGATCCACACGCTCGCCGCGATGGCCTCCTACAGCATCGAGGAGATCGCCGCCGAGGCTCCCGGCCCGACCTGGTTTCAGATGTACATCTGGCGCGATCGCGGATTGGTCCGCGAGCTCGTCCAGCGCGCCCGCGCCGCCGGCTTCCTGGCCCTCGTGGTGACCGTTGATGTCCCGCGCGCGGCAGGCCGCGACCGTGACCGGCACAACGGCTTCGGTCTGCCACCACGGGTCACGCTGCGGTCGCTCGCCGACGGCGTGGTCAGGCCCCGGTGGTCCGCTCAGTTCATCCGCCATCCGAGGATGACCACCGCGAGCATCGTCGGGCACGGCGGCGGACCAGACGATCCTGTCGGCATCACCGCGTATGTGAACGGCCAGTTCGACCCCACCGCCGACTGGGACGACCTCGCATGGTTCCGGGAGCTGTGGGACGGACCCCTCGTCGTCAAAGGAATCCTCGGCGCCGGCGATGCCCGCCGCGCGGTTACGCTCGGCGCCGACGCGCTGATCGTCTCCAACCACGGCGGACGCCAGCTCGACCATGCGCCGTCGACGATCCGGGCGCTCCCGCCGATCGTCGACGCGGTCGGATCCGATGCCGAGGTGATCCTCGATGGGGGTGTGCGCCGCGGGAGCGATGTGCTCAAGGCGATAGCGCTCGGTGCGAGAGCGTGCATGATCGGCCGGCCGCTCGTGTACGGGTTGGGCGCCGGTGGCGAGACGGGCGTGCGTCGCGCGGTCACGATCTTGGAGCAGGAGCTCCGCACCGCGATGGCACTGGCCGGCTGTCCGTCGCTCGCGGCGGCGGATCGATCGCTCGTTTCGTGGCGCGGCTCGCACCCCGTTCCGAGTGCGGTGCAGGCTGACTACATCCACAACACGACTCGGGAGTGAGGCGAATATGCGACTCGAGAACAAGGTGGCGATCGTCACCGGCGCAGGGCAGGGCATCGGCGAAGCCGCTGCGATCAAGATGGCGGAGGAAGGCGCCAAGGTCGTCGTCTCCGACATCAACGAACAGACCGGGAACGCGGTGGCTGACCGGATCCGCGAAGCCGGGGGCGAGGCGGTGTTCGTTGCCGCCGATGTCAGCGACGTCGACGACGTGAAGGCGTTGATGGGATCGACGAGGGAGGCTTTCGGCCGCCTCGACGTGCTCCACAACAACGCGGGCGTCCACGAGACCAACTTCACCGAGCAGGCGCAGAGCTTCGAGCTCGACGAGGCCGTGTGGGACAAGGTCGTCGGGATCAACCTCAAGGGCGTGTGGATGTGCTCGAAGTACGCCGCCCCGCTGCTCGCCGAGCACGGCGGCGGCGCGATCGTCAGCGCCGCCTCGATCGGTGGACTGATCGGCTACCCGATGGGCTCGGCCTACGGCCCCTCCAAGGCCGGGGTGGTCCAGCTGACCCGCGTGATGGCGATCGAGCTGGCCCCTCAGAACATTCGCGTCAACTGCTACGCGCCCGGCAACGTCGACACGCCGATGGTGCAGAAGTACTACGAGTCCGGGCCCCCGGAGGAGCAGGAGATGATCAAGGCGCAGGTCGTCGGCACACATCTGTTCAAGCGCCTGGGACGGCCCGAGGAGGTAGCCAACCTGGTTGTGTTCCTCGCGAGCGACGAATCGTCGATGATGACCGGCTCGTGCGTCGTCATCGACCTCGGGACCCTCGCCTGGCGCGGGATCAGCTGACCACGCGTGGACCGAGGAGTCGCGATCACGGCGCTCTCGGGGCGGCGCGTCCTCGTCGCCGGCGCCTCGACCGGGCTCGGCGCGGCCCTGGTCGCGATCTGCGCCGGCGCGGGCGCCGCGGTCGGCGCGATCGCCCGCGCGAGCGAGGCGCTCGAGGAGGTCGCGCGCTCGACGGGCGCCGTCGCCGCGCCCGCCGACCTGCGGGACCCGGTCGCCGCGGCCGATGCCGTTACTCACGTGGCCGCTGCGCTCGGTGGCCTCGACGCGCTGGTGATCACGGCCGGGGTCATGCTGCACAGCCCGATCGGCGAGGGGCGGACGGAGGACTGGGACGAGATCTACGGCGCGAACGTGCTCGGGACGCTGCACGTCGCGCACGCGGCGCTACCGCATCTCCGCGATGCGGAGTGCGGGGACCTCGTGATCGTCTCCTCGACCTCGGCCGATCGCGTGACGGCCGCCGACTACGGCGTCTACGCGTCCACGAAGGCGGCGCAGTCGAGGATCGCCGACGCGCTCCGGGTCGAGCTCGCCGCCTCGGCGCCGACCGTGCGAGTGACGCTCGTCAAACCCGGATTCATGAACACGCCGGGCCTCGGTAAAGGGACGCGCAATCCCGAGGTGCGCGAGCGGATCGTCGCGTTGAAGGAGCGGATCGGGCTCGCGCCGGAGGTCGTCGCGGCCGAGATCCGTCACCTGCTCGAGCTGCCGCCAGAGTTGACGGTGCCGGAGGTCACGTTCGTGCCGACCGCGCGGTAGAGGAGTGCGGCACGGGCGCGCCGCCGAGCTCGGCGGCCACGAGATAGGCGAGCGTGAGGCCGCGCCCCAGCGCGAAGCCGCTGTTGTAGCCGGTTCCGGTCGTGGTGAGGGCGGCGCAGGAGCCGACGGCGTACAGGCCGTCGATCGGCCCGCCCTCGTCGTTCACGACGTGGCCGTCGGGGTCGATGTGCACCCCGCTCGAGCCGATGGCGGTCCCGACGAAGCGCAGGCGCATGCCGTGGAACGGCGGGCGCTCGAGCGCGCCCAGGACCGGGCTCGGCTCGTGGTGGGGGTCACCGGTCCACTTGACCACGAGCGCGTTGGCCCCGCGCCCGTACTCCGGATCCTCGCCCCTCGCCGCGTGGAGGTTGAAGCTTGTCACCGTGCGCTCGAGCTCCTCGCCGTCCACCCCGAGCCGCTCAGCCAGCTCTCGCAGCGTCGGCGCCGATTCGACCCAGCCTCCGGGATATGCGCCGCCGGGTGGCGTCCCACCGAGGCCGTAGTCCCGGCGGTGCTCGTCATCCCAGATGAGGAAGAACGGAAGGTGCCGGTCTCCCGGCGCAAGCGTCTTGGCGACGATGTCGACCCAGTAGGAGTCGTCGCAGTAGCGACGGCCGGTGCGGTCGACGATGATGCAGTGGGGCATCGCGTACTCGGGCCCGTAGCCGTAGCCCGACCCTGACGGGAGTTGCCAGCCGGGCAGGATCGGGACGCTGGTGGCAGGAATGCGAGCGGTGGCGCCGCCGACCGAGCGCGCCAGCTTGATCCCGTCGCCGCGGATCGAGTCGGGCCCGACGCTGCCGAACTCGTCCGGCTCGAGCCCGAGAAAGTCGCGGACGAGATCCGGGTCCCAGTCGTACGTGCTGGTGGCGAGCACGACCGGGCCGCGGAATTCGCGGTCCGCCGCTCGCACGCCGACGACCGTTCCATCCTCGGTGAGGAGCTCGGTGACCCGGTGTTCGGTCAGGATCTCGATCCCGTCCTCCTGAAGGACGCGGGAGAGGAAGCTGGCCACCACGCCGGTGCCGAAAGTGAGCGGGTCGTCGGCGTGTGCGGGGACAGCCGGTCCGGCCTCGCCACGCGCCACCCCGAAGGCCGGGACCCCGGCGTGCTCTCCGGTTGCGGCGCTGTCGGAGTCGACCTGGGTCAGCCGACGCCCCTTTTCGAACATGTCGGCATACGTCGTGCCGACCGGGAAGAACGGGCTGACTCGCAGGCGCGGGCGCCACTCGCCGAGCGCGCTGCCATCGATCACCTGGTTGGTCAGGTAACGGCCCTCGCCGAGAGCGCCGTCCGCCTCACCGTGGTAGTCGGCAAGGCCGGGGATGATCGCCCAGCGGATCGCGCCCACCTCCTCCCAGTACCGCACCGCCTCGGGAGCCGTGTGCAGCCAGCGCAGCATCGCCGGCTCGTCGAGACACTCCGGGTCGTCGTGCGCGATCGCCCGCACGTAGCGCTCGGTGCCGTCGAGGTCATCGTCGATTCCCTCGCGCGCCTGCACATGGTTTCCGCCTACCCACACCTGTCCGCCCGAGTACGCTGCGGCGCCGCCCACGAGCTCGGCCGCCTCGAGCACGATGGCGCGCCGGCCCCTGAGGGCAACGCCCAGGGCCGTGGCCAGCCCCGACAGGCCGGCCCCGACGATGATCACGGGCGCATCAGCTTGGTGTCCGTTATCGATTGGCATCGTCCGGCACCCGGCATCATAGCTTAACTTACCAACCAATCGTTTGGTCGTAAACTCCGACGCGCCGACGACTACACCAGGCTCGCACCGCCGTCGACGAGAAGCTCCGCGCCGGTGACGTACCCCGCCATCGGCGACACAAGAAACAGGACCGCGGTCGCGACCTCGTCGGGGTCGGCGCGGTGGCCGAGCGGAATGTCCGATCCCTGCCGGCGCACGGTCCCCTGAACGCCCGGCGTCTCCATGCCACCCGGAAGAATCGCGTTCACCCGGATCTCGTGCGGAGCGAGCGCCTTGGCCAGAGTCTTCGTCGCGTTGACGACTCCCGCCTTGCTGGCGCCGTAGGCGACAAGGTCATCCGGATGCGGGACCACCGCGGCGATTGACGCGATATTGACGATCGCACCGCCCGTGCCGGCCTCGATCATATGCGGGGTGACGGCCTGCGCCAGCAGCAGTTGCCCGATCAGGTTGACCTCGAGCGTGCGCCGCCACAGCTCCTCAGAGCTCTGCGCGAACGGCTCGCGCGGCCAGATGCCGGCGTTGTTGACTAGCACGTCGACGCGGCCGAACTCCGCGACGGCGGCGTCGACGCAACGCCGGACATCGTCTCGGCGCGCGACGTCGCCGGCGACGGCCACCGCACGATGCCCGCGGTCGCGCAGGCGACGGCCGGCCGCCTCGACGCGATCGCCGTCGAGGTCATTGAGCAGGACCCCGGCCCCGGCCTCCGCCAGTCGAGCGGCGACCGCGAACCCGAGGCCGTGCCCGGCGCCACTGACGATCGCCCCCTTCCCGTCGAGGTCGAGCATTTCGCTGAGCGCGAGCGTCGTCACGCCTCGCCCTCGACCGCCACCGTCGCCCGGCCCTCGACCGCTCGGCTGCCATCGCCGCGGTCCAGCCACACATCGCAGTCGACCAGCCGCTCGTCGTTCTCCTGACGCACACCGACGACGACGCCACCGGCCACGACCTCGTCGCCGTCAAACACGTTCGAGCTGAAACGCACGGCGAGGTGGCGCAGACACGACGGACCGGCCCAGTCCATCAGCATGTTCGTGATGTAGCCGAGGTTCGTCGGGCCCTGGTTGATCACCCGATGGCCGAGACCGCGTTTGGCCACCTCGGTCGGGTCCCAGTGAATCGGGTTCGGATCGCGGAGGATCGCGGCGAGGAGCTTCATCTTCTCGGCGCTCACCGATTCGATCCGCCATTCGGGAAGGCTTTGCCCGACGGACACCTCCATCATGCGCTCCTCAGGAAGATCCAGGAGTTGACGACCGTGGCGACCAGCGCATCGTCTGCCTGATCGTGCACGTCGATCCGGAACGTGATGATGTCCATCAATCCCGCGCGCCGGCCCTCCTTACGCACCACGTCGGTGAAACTCCCGGACATCCGGTACGTGCGGCCGACACGCAAGGGCGCGTGAACGTCCCAGACGTACTCGCCGGCTCGGATCGCCTCGTCCGATTCGGCACGGCACAGCGCGAAGATGTCGCCGTACTTCAGACCGACGCCGGCCAGCGGCGCGTGGAACAGGTACGCGGGGTGCGCGAGGTCCTCGGGCAATCGCTCGCACGCCATCACATCGCACAGGAGCGCGTTCTCCCAACGCTCGATCGTGAACGTCCCGCCCGGAAATGGGCGACCCACGAGTTCGCGCATCTCTCCTATCGTCACGGACGGCGCCATCGGCTACGCGCTCGGGGGATGTGAAGGCACCGGATGGTTCTGCGCCAGGACCCGCTCGAGGTAGTCGTTCAGCCGCTCGAGCTCGGCCCCACTCGGACCATGGACGGCATGGCCCAGCGTTCCCGCCCGCAACTCGAGCCGGCGCTTGGACCCACGGCCCGACAACCGGACGTCGGAGAGCAGCGTCAGCGGGTACTCGAAGGCGCGCTCATGGGTCGTGCGGGAGGTCTGGTTGAAGAACACGAGGCGCCGCGAGGTCACGAGCAGGTATCCGGGATGGTGGTCGACGTCCGCGAGACGGAACCACTCGACCGACTCGTGCTCATCGAGGCTCGTTCCCCAATCGGCCAGCACCTCCTCGAAGGTCGCGCCGGTCGTGTCCTTGCGCAGGCTTCCGAGC
>Ga0335076_10000247_pt1 | contig 46897 bp, 45 predicted proteins | sample Lox_Sample_25_FD_206717 | JGI IMG/M metagenome (GOLD analysis project Ga0335076, IMG submission 206717) | Soil microbial communities from Loxahatchee National Wildlife Refuge, Florida, United States - Lox_Sample_2.5 | ecosystem: Environmental > Terrestrial > Soil > Wetlands | place: USA... | reverse complement strand
AGCTGATGGACCGCCTGGAGGCGAGCCTGAGGCAAAGCGCGCGCCTCGCGGTCACCGCGGGGGGGCTGCCTTCCGATTGGGACGTGAACGCGTATGCCAACGCGGCCATCGCCTTCGTGATCGGGCGTTGGCACCAGTACGCGAAGAGCGGCTTCAAACGCGCGCCGATGGAAGGCTGGCCGCAGCAGTGGCGGGTGTTCGCCGCCTAGCGGCCGCGATGCCCGCGCCGCTTCCGGAGATCCGGACCGCACGCCTCGACATCCGGCTCGCCCGCCCCGGCATGGAGGCGCCGATGGCGAGGTTCCTCCGCGACAACTTCGACGGCCACCTCGATCGCTGGTCGCCGCCCGCGGCGCCGGGCTTCTTCACCGAGCCGTTCTGGCGCGAGCGCCTGGAGATCGCAGTCGAGGAGTTCCACGCCGGGCGTGCCGCCCGCTTCGTGCTGCAACAAGGCCCGGCGGAAGGCCCGATCCTCGGCACCTGCAACTACACCAACATCGTGCGCGGCCCGTTCCTCGCCTGCTACCTCGGCTACCAGGTCGCGCGGGATCGCGAGGGCAGCGGGCTCATGGCCGAAGCGCTCGGCGCCACCAACGAGTTCATGTTCGACGTGATGCGCGTGCATCGCATCATGGCGAACTACCGCCCCGAGAACGCGCGCAGCGCGAGGCTGCTGGAGCGCCTCGGGTTCGCGAAGGAGGGTCTCGCGCGCAACTACCTCTTCATCGACGGGGCGTGGCGCGACCACGTGCTCACCGCGCTCACCCACCCCGCGTTCGATCCCGCGTGGATCGAGCCCGCGGGCCGCTAGCTAGTCCTGCCCCGTCTCGAGCAGGGCGAGCTCGGGCATCCGGTGGCTCGCCGGGTGGAACGTGATGTCGGCGCAGATGCGCCGGAAGCGCGTGAACATCTGCTCGAGCGTCTCGCCGCCCAGGTTGAACACGCCGTATCGATAGCTGCCGAGCCACTTCATCTCGCGCGCGAGGTCTGCGCCGCGCTTCGGGTAGAACATGACGTGGGCGTCGGAGTGGCGTGCCTTGAGCGCCGCGAGTTCGGCGCGCGAGGGCCATCGCGACAGCCCCTCGCCCGTGAGGTCGCGCAGGACGAAGCTCGCCGCATGCTTCTCGCGTCCTTCGCGGAAACGGATCGCCGGCTCTCCGCCGCATTCGAGCTCGATCAGCGCGTCGAAGAGGTTGTAGCCGTCGACCCGCTCGAAGAGGTCGTAGAACTGCCCCGCGGCGCGCGGGTTGATCTCGATGACACGGATGGCGCCGTCGGCAGGGTCGACGCGCATCTCGATGTTGAACACCCCGTGCCGGAAGCCGATGCCCTCGATCAGCTTCACCGCGAGCGCGTCCACCCGCCCGAGGTCGCGCGACGAAAGCGAGGACGGGTACTGGAAGCGCTGGAACTGGTCCGTTCCCGGGTACATGATGGAATCCACCGTTCCCAGCATGGTCACGCGCCCTTCCCTGGCGTACCCGTTGGCCGTGACCTGGCGTCCGCGCGCGATCTCCTCGCACACCATGCTGTAGGGATCCTCCGCGAGATCCGAGTGGGCGGCCATCACGTCGGCGAACGGCCTCACCAGCTTCTCGATGATCGCGTGCTCGAGCCAGCCGAAGCGCGTGTGCCGGTAGAGCTCGTCGAATCCCTCGACCTTTCGCGCGAGCACGGAGAAGGCCGCCTTCGCGGGCTTCACGTAGAACGGATACGCCATGGGCACCTCGTCGGCGCGCGAGAAGCCACGGCGCAGCAGTCCGAAGCGCACGTTGCTCTCGGGAGCGATCGCCTCGAAGGCCTTGCGCGCGTAGTACTTGTGCTGGATCGCGAGGATCGACGCGAGCGGCGCATGCGGCAATCCGAGGCGGCTCGCGATGAGCGACGCGAGGAAGGGCCCGAACTGCTCGTCGGAGGTCACCACCGCGTCGATGCCCATGCCTCGATAGCGCGCGACCATGCGCTCCACGAAAGAGAGCGCGTCGAAGGTGAAGAGGCGGACGTTGTCGGGGAAGCTGAAGAGGTCGAATCCCTCGAAATGGAACTCGACGCGCCCGCGATGGCGCGGGTCGCGGGCGACCGCCTGGTCCCACTCGTCGGGAAAGAGGAAGAGGATTCGCCTTGTCATCGTCCGATTCTACGCAGGCGCGCCTTCCGCGGATTCACGCGCCCAGCGCGTCCGACCAGATATTGCGGGCCCAGCCCATGGCGTATTCGCCCTCGGCTTCGCTCATCGCCGGCGACAGGCCCCCGGCTCCCGGCACCGGCTTCATCGTGCGCTCCTTCGCGTCGTACTTGTGGACCGATGCCACGTGGATCGAGAGGCGCTCCGAGACCATGCTGTAGCACGTGTTGACGAGCGTGGGCGACGGATTCGGCTCGCGGTCATTGAGGAGGTCAACAACCGCGGAGGCACAGACCTTCCCGTGCCCGTTGGCCATCGTGGCCGACTTGGGCATCAGGGGCGCGATCTGCAGGGAGTCGCCGAGCACGTGGACCCGGCGCGCCGCCTTCGATTCGTACGTGAGCCAGTCCACCTCGCACCAGCGGCCGTTGGCGGTGATGAACGGCGCGGCGGCGTTGCCCGCCTTCATCGGCGGCAAGACATTGAGGACGTCACCCTTCACGTCGCCGAACTCGAGCTTCACGGTGCGCGTGGCGACGTCCACGTCGACCGCCTTGCTGTTGGGCTGGTATTCGATGAGGCCCGGATAGAGCTCGGCCCAGGCGCGCTTGAAGAGCGCCCCCTTCGAAAGGACGTCCTCGTTCGCATCGACGATGAGCACCTTGGAGCGGGGTTTGGCCCGCTTGAAGTACGCGGCGACCTGGCATGCACGCTCGTACGGGCCGGGCGGGCAGCGGAACGGCGCCTCGGGAATCGAGATCACGAACAGGCCCCCGTCGCGCATCTCCTCGAGCTGGCGCCGCAGCGCCGCCGTCTGGGGCCCGGCCTTCCAGGCGTGCAGTACGGCCGCCTGCGCGCGCTCGTCGTTCATCGCCGGAAGCTCGCTCCACATGAAATCCACGCCCGGGGCGATCACGGCTCGATCGAATGCAATGGGATCGCCGCGCGCGAGGCGCACCTGCCCCTTCTCCGGATCGACGGCCGTCGCCACGTCCCGAACGACGCGAATGCCGCTCGCGGAGAGCCCGTCGTAGGGCCTCGTGATGTCTGACATCGCCTTGAATCCCGCGAGCACCATGTTCGAGAGCGGGCACGAGACGAAAGCTTCGTTGGCCTCGACGAGCACCACCTCGATGGACGGATCGAGCAGGCGAAGGTAGCGGGCCGCGGTTGCGCCGCCATAGCCGCCACCCACGACCGCGACCCGGGCCCTCGATGCAGCGCGGGCATTCGACCCGAATGCGAGCGTGGAAGCGGCCGCCAGGCCGCCCGCGAGGAAATGCCTCCGCGATCGCCTCATCGCCCGGCGGGCCGACGCGCGAAGTACGCGCCGATCGCGTCGATCTCGGCGTCGCCGTAGCCCCGGGCGATCTGCCGCATCACGGTCGACTCCCGCTTGCCTTCGCGGAACTCCCGCAGGAGCTGTGCGACGTCCGTGCGGCCCGCGAGCGCCGCCAGGTGCGAGCCGGTCACGGCGCGCCCCTCGGTGCCATGGCAGGCGGCACAATTGGCGGCCATGTCGCGCGCGCCCGCCGCGGAGAGGTTAGGCGGCGCGAACGAGGGCTGCTGCGCGAAGGCGAGGCCTGCGCAGGCCCCGAGCGCCGCGCAAAGCGAGGCCGCGCGGACGCTCAAGGCCTTCAGGTGGACTCGACGGGCTCGGGCGGTTGCGGCGCAGACTGGGCGATGTCGAGCTTCACTTGCCCGTTGTCGTCCACGTCGATCGTGACGCGGCCGCCGCTCGCGAGCTTGCCGAACAGCAGCTCGTCGGCGAGCGCTCGGCGGATCGTGTCCTGGATGAGGCGCGCCATGGGGCGAGCGCCCATCTGCGGGTCGAACCCGTTCTTCGCGAGGTATTTCTTGAGATCCTCGGTGAAGAGCGCATCGACCTTCTTCTCCGACAGCTGCGCCTCGAGCTGCATGAGGAACTTGTCGACCACGCGCAGGATGATCTCCTCGTCGAGCGCGGCGAACGAAACGACGGCGTCCAGGCGGTTGCGGAATTCGGGAGTGAAGAGCCGCTTGATCTCTGCCATCTCGTCGCCCGCCACCTTCTGCTGCGTGAAGCCCATGGCGTTCTTCGAAAGGCCCTCGGCGCCCGCGTTGGTCGTCATCACGATCACCACATTGCGGAAGTCGGCCTTGCGCCCGTTGTTGTCCGTGAGCGTGCCATGGTCCATCACCTGCAGCAGGATGTTGAAGATGTCCGGGTGCGCTTTCTCGATCTCGTCGAGCAGCAGGACCGAATACGGATGCTTGGTGATGGCCTCCGTGAGCAGCCCCCCCTGGTCGAATCCCACGTAGCCCGGGGGCGCGCCGATGAGGCGCGAGACGGCATGGCGCTCCATGTACTCCGACATGTCGAAGCGGATCAGCTCCACGCCCATGATGAACGCGAGCTGGCGCGCGACCTCGGTCTTGCCCACACCCGTGGGCCCCGAGAAGAGGAAGCTTCCCACCGGCTTCTGCGGATTGCCCAGGCCGCTTCGCGCCATCTTGATGGCCGCGGAGAGCGCGTCGATCGCCTTGTCCTGGCCGAACACGGTGTCCTTCAGGTCGCGATCGAGGTTCTTCAGCGCCGAGCGGTCGTCGTTCGAGACGTTGCGCGCCGGCACGCGCGCGATCTTGGAGACGATCTCCTCGATCTCGGGCTTGCCGATCACCTTCTTCTGCTTCGACTTGGGCAGGATGCGCTGCAGCGCGCCCGCCTCGTCGATCACGTCGATCGCCTTGTCGGGCAGGTGCCGGTCGTTGATGTAACGCGCCGAGAGCTCCGCCGCGGTGGTGAGCGCGTTGGCCGTGTACTTCACGCCATGGTGCAGCTCGAAGCGCGACTTGAGCCCCCTCAGGATCTCGACCGTCTCCTGGATCGACGGCTCGTTCACGTCCACCTTCTGGAAACGCCTCGAGAGCGCGTGGTCCTTCTCGAAGATGCCGCGGAATTCCTGGTAGGTCGTCGCGCCGATGCACTTCAGCGCGCCCGTCGAAAGGGCGGGCTTGAGCAGGTTCGACGCGTCGAGCGTGCCGCCCGAGGCGCTGCCCGCGCCGATCAGCGTGTGGATCTCGTCGATGAAGAGGATCGCGTTGGGGTTGTCGACGAGCTGCTTCAACACCGCCTTCAGGCGCTGCTCGAAGTCGCCGCGGTACTTCGTCCCCGCGAGGAGCGCGCCCATGTCGAGCGCGTACACCTGCGCCTTGGACAGGATCTCGGGCACCTGCCCGTCGATCACGCGCTTGGCGAGCCCCTCGGCGATGGCGGTCTTGCCCACTCCGGCCTCGCCGACCAGCAGCGGGTTGTTCTTGCGGCGGCGGCACAGGATCTGCACCACGCGCTCGAGCTCGGCCTCGCGCCCGATGAGCGGGTCGATCTTGCCGTCGATGGCGAGCTGGTTCAGGTTCTGGGTGAAGCTCTCGAGCGCCCCGCCCGCCTGGGCCTCGGGCGCCTCGGTCTCGTTCTCGCCTTCCTCGCGCGAACCGGGGGCCTGCGGCGCCTTGGTGATGCCGTGCGAGATGTAGTTCACGACGTCCAGCCGCGAGACGCCCTGCTGGTGCAGGAAGTACACCGCGTGGGAATCCTTCTCGCCGTAGATCGCCACCAAGACGTTGGCGCCCGTGACCTCCTTCTTGCCGGAAGACTGGACGTGCAGGATCGCCCGCTGGATCACGCGCTGGAAGCCGAGCGTGGGCTGCGTGTCCACCTCGCCGGTGCCGGCGACGGTGGGCGTGTGCTGCATCACGAAATCCGACAGCGCCTTCTTCAGCTCGTCGATCTTCGCGGCGCAGGCCTTCAGCACCTCCGAGGCCGACGGGTTGTCGCAGAGCGCGAGCAGCAGATGCTCCACGGTGATGAACTCGTGTCGCTTCTGCCGGGCCTCGACGAACGCCATGTGCAGGCTGACTTCCAACTCCTGGGCGATCATGTTTCCTCCATCGCGCACTGTAGCGGATGCTGGTGCTCGCGCGAATATGCCGTCACTTGCTCCACCTTGCTCGAAGCGACGTCCTTGGGATAGATCCCGCAGACTCCCCTTCCCTCCGTATGAACTTTGAGCATGATCTGGGTAGCCCGTTCCCGCGGCAGCGCGAAGAAGAGTTGCAGCACCTCGACCACGAATTCCATGGGCGTGTAGTCGTCGTTGTACATGACGACCTGGAACATCGGCGGAGGTTTGACCTGCGTCTCGCTCGGCTTGAGAAGCGTTGAGCCGTCGGGTTTTTCGGCCATGTGTACTCGGGCTGGAGGATGGTATCTCCGGTGGAACGACCTAGAGCCTAATATGGACAAGCAGGCGGGGTTTTTCAAGCCCTTCAAACGCTTGGGCGCGACATTTGAGGCCGGGTTCGAGGCGCCGGGGCGCTCCACGGCCCCGAATTTGCCTCTATTGACACTCCGGGGGACGGCGCGTAAAAAGCGCCTTGGAGTTTGGTTTCAAGGATTCTGCAACGCCTTCAGTGACGTGCGGGGCCTCGATCCGAACAATGTGCGGGACTCCACCCGTTTACCAAGAGGCAAGCAATCGCATGGCAACCGGAACTGTGAAGTGGTTCAACGACGCGAAGGGTTACGGGTTCATCACGCCCGACGACGGCAGCGAAGACCTCTTCGCGCACTTCTCGGCCATCCAAATGCAGGGCTTCAAGACCCTGAAGGAAGGCCAGAAGGTTTCTTTCGACGTCACGCAAGGCCCGAAAGGCAAGCAGGCGTCGAACATTCAGGCGGCATAGGGAGCCCCATTTAGCAGCAAGAAGCCCCTGCGGCGCGAGCCGCAGGGGCTTTTTATTGGTGCCCGCGCCCCTTATCGGCGCATGCGCTTGCCGAGCTCCGCGTCCACCGCGTCCATGTACTCCTCCGTGGTGAGGAACGGATGGTCGGGGCGGATGAGGATCGCGAGGTCCTTCGTCATCTTTCCCGATTCCACGGTGTCGACGCACACCTTCTCGAGCGTCTCGGCGAACTTCACGACCTCGGGCGTGCCGTCCATCTTGCCGCGGTAGATCAGCCCGCGCGTCCACGCGTAGATCGACGCGATCGGGTTCGTGGACGTGGGCTTGCCCTGCTGGTGGAGGCGGTAATGGCGCGTCACCGTGCCGTGCGCGGCCTCGGCCTCGACGGTCTTTCCGTCCGGCGTGGTGAGCACCGACGTCATGAGGCCCAGCGAGCCGTAGCCCTGCGCGACGGTGTCCGATTGCACGTCGCCGTCGTAGTTCTTGCACGCCCAGAGATAGCCGCCGTTCCACTTGAGGTTCGACGCGACCATGTCGTCGATGAGGCGGTGCTCGTAGGTGAGGCCCGCGGCCTCGAAGCGCGCGCGGAACTCCGCGTCGTAGACCTCCTGGAAGACATTCTTGAAGCGACCGTCGTACACCTTGAGGATCGTGTTCTTGGTCGACAGGTACACCGGGTACTTGCGGTCGAGCGCGTAGTTGAAGCACGCCTGCGCGAAACCGCGGATCGAGGCGTCCAGGTTGTACATCGCCATCGCCACGCCCGCACCGGGCGCCTGGAAGACCTCACGCTCGATGGGAGCGCTGCCGTCCTTGGGCTGGAAGATGATCCTGAGCGTGCCGGCGCCTTCGAACTTGATGTCGGTGGCGCGATACTGGTCGCCGAAGCCGTGGCGCGCGACGACCACGGGCTTGTTCCAGTGCTGCACCAGGCGCGGCACGTTCTGGCAGATGATCGGCTCGCGGAAGATCGTGCCGTCGAGGATGTTGCGGATGGTCCCGTTGGGGCTCTTCCACATCTGCTTCAGGTTGAATTCCTTCACGCGCGCCTCGTCGGGCGTGATGGTCGCGCACTTCACGGCCACGCCGTATTTCTTGGTCGCATTGGCCGAATCGATCGTCACCTGGTCGTTGGTGGCGTCGCGCTGCTCGATGCCCAGGTCGAAGTACTTGAGGTCGATGTCGAGATAGGGAAGGATCAGCTTCTCGCGGATGCGTTGCCAGATGATCCGCGTCATCTCGTCGCCGTCCATCTCGACGACGGGGTTCTTCACCTTGATCTTGTTCATTGGGACTCCGGGAGGGATTTTCGACTGCAGAACCGAAAAATTATAGCAAAGCGATCCCGCGCGATTCCCAGGGCCGCGCGCGTGATCCTCCTCAACAAGCCGTATGGAGTGATCTGCCAGTTCAGCCCGAGCGGCGGAAAGCCCACGCTCGCCGATTTCGTGGACGTGCGCGACGTCTATCCGGCCGGCCGTCTCGACACCGACAGCGAAGGCCTCGTGGTGCTCACCAACGACGGGGTGTTGCAATCCCGCATCGCCTCGCCGCGCCACAGGCTCGAGAAGGTGTACTGGGTGCAGGTGGAAGGCACCCCTTCGGCGGACGCCCTGGAGTCCCTGGAGGCGGGCGTTGCCCTGCCCGAGGGGCCCACGCTTCCGGCTCGCGCGCGCCTCGTGGCGGAGCCCGCAGGGCTCTGGGACCGCCATCCCCCCATCCGCGTGCGCAAGGCCATCCCAACGGCCTGGATCGAGCTGGTGCTGCGGGAAGGCCGCAACCGTCAGGTGCGTCGGATGACGGCCGCCGTGGGGCTTCCTACGCTGCGCCTCGTGCGCGCCCGCGTGGGGCCGTGGTCGCTGGAGGGACTCGCGCCGGGACAGTGGAAGGAGGTTCCGGCTGGGTCATTTCGTGCCACGTATTGAAACGGGGTTTTGCCGCACTGCGGCAGAATCCCTCCTAAGTTGCAGAAAACAGGGGGGAAATCGGTCAACCCCGGTATAATGCCGGGCGTTAATGTCGGCGACGAGGCTGGTCCACAGCGCAGTCGATGCATTGATAGATCCGGAGTCCCCTTACTTTTCAACGAGAAATAGGAAATCACAAACATCATGAAGAAGCTGTCCGCCCTGATCGCCGTTGCTTTTGCCAGCGCATCCATTGGCGTGTTTGCGCAAGGCACCCCCGCCACGACCCCCGCCCCGGCCAAGGCCGACGCGCCGAAGGCTGAAGCGCCCAAGGCCGCCGCCCCTGCGAAGGCCGAAGCGAAGAAGGAAGAACCGAAGAAGGAAGAAAAGAAAGAGCCCAAGAAGAAGGCCACGCACAAAAAGGCCAAGGCCGAGCCGAAGAAGGCCGAGCCGAAGAAAGCCGAGCCGAAGAAAGAAGAAGCCAAGACCGAGGCCCCGAAAGCCGCGGCCCCGGCCAAGGAAGCCCCGAAGGCCGACGCGCCGAAGAAACAGTAATCGATTCGAGTCTCCAGCGAAGGCGGGGCGATTCGCCCCGCCTTTTGTTTTTTCCGAAGCCCTAGAATCCGCCAATGAAGATCGTCGTCGGCATGTCCGGAGGAGTCGATTCCGCCGTGGCGGCGCTGCTGCTCAAGCGCGCCGGGCACGACGTGGTCGGCCTCTTCATGAAGAACTGGGAAGACGACGACGACGACGAATACTGCTCCACCCGCGAAGACCTGGTCGACGCGGTGAGCGCCGCGGAGAAGATCGGCATCGACATCGAAGCGGTGAACTTCGCCGCCGAGTACCGCGAGCGGGTCTTCGCGAGTTTCCTCGCGGAATACAAGGCGGGCCGCACGCCCAATCCGGACGTGCTGTGCAACGCCGAGATCAAGTTCAAGGCGTTCCTCGACCACGCGATGCAGCTCGGGGCCGAGCGCATCGCCACGGGCCACTACGCGCGCGTGGAGCGGCGCGAGGGATCGTTCGTGCTGCTGAAGGGGCTGGATCCCTCGAAGGACCAGAGCTACTTCCTGCATCGCCTCACCCAGGCACAGCTCGCGCGCACCCTATTCCCCGTGGGTCACCTTCCGAAGAGCGAAGTAAGGCGCGTTGCGCGGGAAGCGGGCCTGCCCAACCATGCAAAGCGCGATTCGACGGGCATCTGCTTCATCGGCGAGCGGCCGTTCCGCGAGTTTCTCTCCCGCTACCTGCCGCGCGATCCCGGTCCCATCGTGGCCGACGACGGCCGGCGCGTGGGCGAGCACCAGGGCCTCATGTTCTACACCATCGGGCAACGCCAGGGACTGGGCATCGGCGGGCGGCGCGATGCGGGCAGCGAACCCTGGTACGTCGCGGGCAAGGACCTGGGCTCCAACACGCTCACGGTCGTGCAAGGCCACGACCACCCGTTGCTCCTGAAGGCCCGGCTCGCCGCGGCCGACCCCAGCTGGGTGAGCGGCAGCGCCCCGGCCGATGGCGAGGCGCTCGGGGCGAAGACGCGCTATCGCCAGGCCGATTCGGCCTGCAGCGTGCGGGCGGCGGGCGACGGCTTCGAGCTCGACTTCGCGGCGCCGCAATGGGCAGTCACTCCCGGGCAATCGGCCGTGCTATATCGCGGCGACGCGTGCCTCGGCGGCGGAATCATCGCCTAGCGGCGAGTGATAAAATTCAACTCCCGATGTCTTCGCCCCTCACCGCCCTCACCCCCCTCGACGGGCGTTACGCCTCGAAGACGAGGCCGCTGCAGGAGCACTTCAGCGAGTTCGCGCTGATCCGCGAGCGCGTCGCGATCGAGGTCGCCTGGCTGCTTGCGCTCGCCGCCGAGCCGTCCTTCACGCCACTACCGCCCTTCTCGCCGGCGACAGCGGCGGACCTGAAAGCCGCCGCCGCGCGCTTCCAGGTGTCCGACGCCGAGCGCGTGAAGGCGATCGAGGCCACCACCAACCACGACGTGAAGGCGGTCGAGTACTGGCTGCGCGAGCGCTTCGCGGGCAATCGCGAGGTGATGGCGGCGAGCGAGTTCATCCACTTTGCCTGCACGTCGGAGGACATCAACAACCTCGCGCACGCGCGCATGGTGCGGGGCGGCCGGGAACGAGTGCTGCTCCCGGCGATCGACCGGATCATCGAGCGCATGCGCGCGCTCGCCGGCGAGCACGCCGATCTCGCAATGCTCTCGCGCACGCATGGCCAGGCCGCCACGCCCACGACGCTCGGCAAGGAGATGGCGAACGTCGCGCACCGCCTCGCTCGCGCCCGCGAGAAGCTCGCGGCCGTGCGGATGTTGGGCAAGCTCAACGGCGCCACCGGCAACTTCAACGCGCACGTCGCCGCCGCGCCCACGGTCGATTGGCCTCGCGTGGCCGAGGGGTTCGTGACGAGCCTGGGAGTGGACTACAACCCCCTCACCACCCAGATCGAGCCGCACGATGCGCTCGCCGAGGCCTTCGACGCGGCCGCACGCCTGAACACCATCCTCATAGACCTCGACCGCGACGTCTGGGGCTACATCTCGCTCGGATACTTCAGGCAGAAGGTGAAGGCGGGAGAGGTCGGCTCGTCGACGATGCCGCACAAGGTGAACCCGATCGATTTCGAGAATTCCGAAGGCAACCTCGGCCTCGCCAACGCGATGCTGCGGCACCTCGCGGACAAGCTGCCGATCTCACGGTGGCAGCGCGACCTCACCGACTCCACGGTGCTGCGCAACATGGGCGCAGCCTTTGGCTACTGCCTTATCGGCTACGAATCGTGCATTCGCGGCCTCGACAAGCTCGAGGCGAACCCGCGGCGCATCGCCGAGGACCTCGAGGCGAACTGGGACGTGCTTGCCGAGGCGGTGCAGACCGTGATGCGCGCCCACCGGGTCGAGGGCTCCTACGAGAAGCTGAAGGAGCTCACGCGCGGCAAGGGCGGGATCACGGGCGAGGACCTTCGCGCGTTCGTGAAGTCGCTGTCGATCCCCGAGGAGGCAAAGCAGCGCCTGCTCGAGCTCACGCCTTCGACCTACGTGGGCCTCGCCCCGAAGCTCGCGCGGGAACGCTAGCCCGCGCCCGTCTTCAGGGCCTGCGCGGCCGGATCGATCGGCCACGCGGATGTTTTCCGCGTACGTCACGTGGATTCCTTCGCTAGACCATCTCGAGGGGACGCTTGCGATGCGGCGGCGGGAAGGTGCGCTCGAGCAGCGCGAGCGTCTCGGCGTCCAGCACGACATCCGCGGCGCTGCGATTGTCCCTCACGTGGGCGAGGCTCGAGGCCTTGGGGATCACGATGAGCCCGGGGCGGTGGAGCAGCCACGCGAGCGCCACCTGGGCCGGTGGAACGTGCATTCGCGCGGCGACGTCGACGACCGCCGGATGCCGCGTGAGCCGCCCTTCGTCGAGCGGCGAGTAGGCCATGACGCGGATGCCTCTCTTCTCGCACCACGGCAGCAGGTCGAATTCGATGCCGCGGCGCGCGAGGTTGTAGAGCACCTGGTTCGCCGCGACGTTCTCGCCGCCGGGAACGGCGACGAGCTCCTCCATGTCGGCCACGTCGAAGTTGGACACGCCCCAGCGGCGGATCTTGCCGCGCGCGACGAGCTCCTCCAGCGTGGCCACGGTCTCGGCGAGCGGCACGGGCCCGCGCCAGTGCAGGAGGTAGAGATCGAGAGTCTCGATGCGCAGTTGCCGCAACGAGGCGTCGCATGCGGCAAGGAGCTTTCGCCTGTCGGCATGGTGCGGATAGAACTTGCTCACCACGACGACCTCGTCGCGCCTTCCCGCGATCGCCTCGCCCACGACGCTCTCGGCACCGCCCTCGCCGTACATCTCCGCGGTATCGACGAGGTTCATTCCCAGCTCCAGCCCGAGCCTGAGCGCGGCCACTTCGGCCGAGCGCGCGGCGGCGCGCTCGCCCATGTGCCAGGTGCCCATGCCCAGGCCGGGCCAGGCCCGGCTCACGGCGCGGCCGTCGCTGCTTCGCCGTATTGCGGGTTCACGCGCTGGGACTTGGCCGTCATCTTGTTCAGCGCGTTGATGTACGCCTTCGCCGATGCCACGACAATGTCCGTGTCCGCGCCCATGCCGTTCACGATGCGCCCGCCCTTGGACAAGCGCACCGTGACCTCGCCCTGGGAATCGGTGCCCTCGGTCACGTTGTTCACGGAGTACAGGAGCAGCTCCGTGCCGCTCTGCACCATGCTCTCGATCGCCTTGAAGGTCGCATCCACGATGCCGCCGCCGCGCGCCTCCGCGCGCATCTCCTTGCCGCCGTCGGAGATCACGACGCGCGAGAAGGGCTGCTCGCCGGTCTCCGAGCGCGCGGAAATCGAGATCAGCTTGTAGTGCTCCGTCTCGGGAGTTACCGCCTCGTCCGACATGAGCGCCTGGATGTCCTCGTCGAAGATCTCGCGCTTCTTGTCGGCGAGCTCCTTGAACCGCGCGAAGGCCGCGTTCAGCTGCTCCTCCGACGAGAGCGCGATGCCCAACTCCTGCAACCGCGACTTGAAGGCGCTGCGTCCCGAGAGCTTGCCCAGCGTGAGGCGATTGGCGCCCCAGCCCACGTCCGAGGCGCGCATGATCTCGTAGGTCTCGCGATGCTTGAGCACCCCGTCCTGGTGGATGCCCGACTCGTGCGCGAACGCGTTGGCGCCGACGACCGCCTTGTTGGGCTGCACCGGGTAGCCCGTGATCGTCGAAACGAGCTTGCTCGCGGGAACGATCTGCGTGGTGTCGATGCGAGTCGTGCACGCGAAGATGTCGGAGCGCGTCTTCACCGCCATCACGATCTCCTCGAGCGAGGCGTTGCCCGCGCGTTCCCCGAGGCCGTTCACCGTGCATTCGACCTGCCGCGCGCCCGCCATCACGGCGGCGAGCGAGTTCGCCACCGCCATGCCGAGGTCGTTGTGGCAGTGGGTGGACCACACGGCCTTGTCGGCGTTGGGCACGCGCGAGAGGAGCTGCCGGAAGAGCTCGCCCCAGCGCTCGGGGACACTGTAGCCCACGGTATCCGGCACGTTGATTGTCTTCGCGCCCGCGGCGATCGTGGCCTCGAAGACGCGGCACAGGAAATCCACGTCGGAGCGCACCGCGTCCTCGGCCGAGAACTCCACGTCGTCGGTGTACTGGCGCGCGAGCTTGACCGCCCGCACGGCCGCTTCCAGCACCTGGTCGGGCTCCATGCGCAGCTTGTGCTTCATGTGGATGGGGCTGGTCGCGATGAAGGTGTGCACGCGCCCGGAGTTCGCCCCCTTGATCGCCTCGCCGGCGCGCTTCACGTCGTTGTCGTTCGCGCGGGCGAGCGAGCAGACGGTGGAATCCTTCACGGCAGCCACGACCGCGCGGATCGCGTCGAAGTCGCCCGGGCTCGACGCGGCGAATCCCGCCTCGATCACGTCGACGCGCAGGCGCTCGAGCTGCTTGCCGATCCGTACCTTCTCGTCCTTGGTCATCGCCGCGCCGGGGCTTTGCTCCCCGTCGCGCATGGTGGTGTCGAAAATGATCAACTGGTTCTTCATGATGCGGCTCTCCGAATGCTGAATCGCGGATGGACTGACCCGCCCCGCGTCACCGAGGCGGCCGAAGACTTCACGAATTGGGGATGGAGTATTTAGCGCGCGAGGCGCAGCAGCAGGCCCAGCGCGAGCGCGCCGGCCGGAAGGCGAAGAATCGAAAGATCGCCATGCTTGTGCATGCGGCCACTATAGCCCGCGGCGGGGCCCTTTGGCAAACACGCCTACGGCTGCTGGGGCGCGAGCTCCTTGCTCGACTGCGCGCCATGGCGAAGCAGCATCGCCGCGATGTCGTGCGCCTCGTGCTCCTCGGCGATGTCGAGCGGACGGATGCCCGAAAGGTCGTGGGCGTTCGGATCGGCGCCGGCCTGGAGCAATTCCTCGACCGCTTCCTCGAAGCCCATCTCGACGGCGAGCATCAGCGCCGTGGTGCCGTGGCTGTCGCCGAGGTCGAGCATGGCGCCCCGCGCGAGAAGCAACTGGACCGCCGGAAGGTTCGACTCCTCCACGGCCACCATGAGCAGCGTTCGCCCGCCGTGCGAGACGACCGTGTCCACCGGCGTCGTGGCGAGCATGCGCGCGAGTCCCGTGACGCTGCCCTCCTCGATCGCCTCGCGGATATCCTGGTACTGCTTCTGCGCGGCCTCGGTTCGCCAGCGCTGCACCGCCCACATCACGTAGCCGGAAACGCCGTAGCAGAGCGTGACGATCCACAGCACGTGCGACGGTTCCATCGAGATGAGCAGCAACGCGAGCACCACGAGCAGCACGACGGAGAACGGCACCGCCCGGCGCAGGTTGATGTCCTTGCCGCTGTAGAACTTCACGCTCGAGACCATCGTGATGCCGGCATAGACCGTGATGCCCGCCGCGAGGTACCTCACCTCGCCGCCGCGCACCTGGTAGTCGTTGAAGACCCAGACCATGCCCGCGACGAGGGCCGCCGCGGCCGGGCTTGGGATCCCGGTGAACCAGCGCTTGTCCGCGACCGAGAGCTGCGTGTTGAATCGGGCAAGCCGCAGCGCCGCGCCCGCGCAGTAGGTGAACGCAGCCAGCCAGCCGAAACGCCCGAGGTCGTGCAGCGACCATTCGTACATCACGAGGGCCGGCGCCGCGCCGAACGAGACCATGTCGGTGAGGCTGTCGTACTCGGCGCCGAACGCCGACTGCGTGCGCGTGAGCCGCGCGACGCGGCCGTCGAGGCTGTCGAGGACCATGGCGATGAAGATCGCGATCGCGGCCTTCTCGAACTCGTGGTTCATCCCCTGCACGATCGCGTAGAAGCCCGCGAAGAGGTTCAGCGTCGTGAAGAGATTGGGCAGCAGGTAGATGCCGCGCTTGCGCACGGAGCCGAGCGCGATGCGGGCCGGACGATCGAGCGGCGAGGACACGTCAGCTCCGGGGCAGCTCGGCGAGCACGGTGGAAGTCGCCTTCACCTTGTCGCCGATGGCCACCCTCGGCCTCGAGCCCGGCGGCAGGTAGACGTCCACGCGCGAGCCGAAGCGGATGAATCCATAGCGCTGGCCGCGCACGAGCGCATCGCCCGCCTTCACGTAGCAGAGGATGCGCCGGGCGACGAGACCCGCGACCTGCACGCAAGACAGCGTGGTGCCGTCGGCGGACTGGATCACCATGGCATTGCGCTCGTTGTCGCTCGAGGCCTTGTCGAAGGACGCGTTCACGAAAAGGCCCCTGTTGTACACGATCTCCTTCACCACGCCGTCCACCGGCGCGCGGTTGGAGTGGACGTTGAAGACGTTCATGAACACGCTGATCTTGAGCGCGTCCACGCCGCGATACGGGTCGCGCGCGGCGCCCACGACGATCACGCGCCCGTCGGCGGGGCAGAGCACGAGCCCCTCGCCCTGCGGCACCTCGCGCGGCGGGTCGCGGAAGAACTGCAGCACGAAGATCGCCGCGAGCCAGAGGGGCAACGACCACCACCCGAAGAACCACGCGACGGCTGCGGAAGCGATCACGGTGCCGGCCAGGTAGGGCCATCCTTCCCGGGCGATGATCGGGTGCGGATAGTCGGCCATCGCGCGCTTCTAGTTCCTCGAGGTGTCGACCAGCTTGTTCTTGCGGATCCAGGGCATCATCGCGCGCAGCTTCTCGCCCACCTTCTCGATCTCGTGCTCGGCGAGGAGACGGCGCTTCGCGTTGAGCATCGGCGCGCCGGCGCGGTTCTCGAGGATGAAGTCGCGTGCGTACTCGCCCGACTGGATGCGGTCGAGGCACTCCTTCATCGCCTTCTTCGCCTCGGCGCCGATCACCTTCGGTCCCGTCACGTACTCGCCGTACTCCGCGTTGTTGGAGATCGAATAGTTCATGTTGGCGATGCCGCCCTCGTAGATGAGATCCACGATGAGCTTGGTCTCGTGCAGGCACTCGAAGTACGCCATCTCGGGCGCGTAGCCGGCTTCCACCAGCGTCTCGTATCCCGCCTTGATGAGCTCCACGATGCCGCCGCAGAGCACGGTCTGCTCGCCGAAGAGGTCGGTCTCGGTCTCCTCGCGGAAGTTGGTCTCGATCACCCCGCCTCGCGTGGCGCCGATGGCCGCCGCGTACGAGAGCGCCAGGTCCTTGGCCTTGCCCGAGGCGTTCTGGTGGATCGCGATGAGCGAGGGGACGCCGCCACCCTGAACGTAGGTGGAGCGCACGAGGTGCCCGGGGCCCTTGGGCGCGATCATGATCACGTCCAGGTCGGCTCGCGGCTGTATCTGGCGGAAGTGGATGTTGAAACCGTGCGCGAAAGCGAGCGCCGCGCCCTTCTTGATGTTGGGCTCGATGCTCTCCTTCCACACCGCCGCGTGGTTCTCGTCGGGCAGCAGGATCATCACGAGGTCGGCGCCCTTCACGGCGTCGGCCACGGACTTCACGGCGATCTTCGCCTTCTTCGCCTTGTCCCACGAGGCGCCGCCGGGCCTCAGCCCCACGGTGACCTTCACGCCGGAGTCGGTGAGGTTCTGCGCGTGCGCGTGCCCTTGCGAGCCGTATCCGATGATGGCGACCTTCTTGCCCTTGACGAGCGAGAGGTCGGCGTCCTTGTCGTAGTAGACCTTCATTGTGCGTTCCTTGTCTGGAGTGGCTTCTAGACCTTCAGCACCCACTCGCCGCGCCCGATGCCGGACACGCCGGTGCGGACGGTTTCCAGGATCGCGGCCCGGTCGAGCGCGTCCAGGAAGGCGTCGAGCTTCTCGGTGGTGCCGGTGAGCTCGATCGTGTAGGACTTGTCGGTGACGTCGATGATGCGGCCGCGGAAGATGTCCGCGGTGCGCTTGATCTCCTCGCGGTCCTTGCCCGAGGCGCGCACCTTCACGAGCATGAGCTCGCGCTCGATGTGCTTGCCTTCGGACAGGTCCACGACCTTCACCACGTCCACCAGCTTGTTCAGCTGCTTGGTGATCTGCTCGACGATCTCGTCGGAGCCCTGGGTGACGATGGTCATGCGCGACATCGACGTGTCTTCCGTCGGCGCCACGGTGAGCGTCTCGATGTTGTAGCCGCGCGCCGAGAAGAGCCCGGCCACGCGAGACAACGCGCCGGCCTCGTTCTCCACGAGGATCGAAAGGATATGGCGCATGGCTACAGCTCTTCGGAGAGGATCATCTCCGACATGCCCTTGCCGCCGGGCACCATCGGGAAGACGTTCTCGGTCTGGTCGGTGATGAAATCGAGGAAGACGAGGCGGTCCTTCATCGCGAATGCCTCCTTCAGCGCGCCCTCGACGTCGCCGGGCTTCTCGATCTTCATCCCGACGTGCCCGTAGGCTTCGGCGAGCTTCACGAAATCCGGAAGCGCGTCCATGTACGACTCCGCGTAGCGGTTGCCGTGGAAGAACTCCTGCCACTGGCGGACCATGCCCATGTAGCGGTTGTTCAGGTTCACGACCTTCACCGGCAGGTGGTACTGCTTGCAGGTGGAAAGCTCCTGGATGCACATCTGGATCGAGGCCTCGCCCGTGACGCACGCGACGTCGGCCTTGGGGAACGCGAGCTTCACGCCCATCGCATAGGGCAATCCCACGCCCATTGTCCCGAGCCCGCCGGAGTTGATCCAGCGCCGCGGCTTGTCGAAGCGGTAGAACTGCGCGGCCCACATCTGGTGCTGGCCCACGTCGGAGGTGATGTAGGCGTCGCCCCTGGTGACCTCGTAGAGCTTCTCGATGACCATCTGCGGCTTGATGATCGCGGAGGAGCGGTCGTACTTGAGGCAGTCCTTGGCGCGCCATTCGCCGATCTGCTTCCACCACGCCGCGAGCGCCGCGGCGTCGGGCTTCGCGCTCGAAGCCTTGACGAGCGCGATGAGGTCCGTGAGGACCTCCTTCACGCCGCCCACGATCGGAACGTCGACGCGCACGCGCTTGGAGATCGACGACGGATCCACGTCGATGTGGATGATCTTGCGCGCCGGATTGCCCGCCGCGAAGTGCTTCGGGTTGCCGATCACGCGGTCGTCGAAGCGCGCGCCTACGGCGAGCAGCACGTCGCAGTTCTGCATCGACATGTTCGCTTCCACCGTGCCGTGCATGCCGAGCATGCCGACGAACTGCCTGTCGTTGGCCGGATACGACCCCAGGCCCATCAGCGTGTTCGTCACCGGGTAGCCCAGGAGGCGCACAAGCTCGGTCACCTCCGCGGAAGCCTCTCCCAGTATCGCGCCGCCGCCCACGTAGATCATCGGGCGCTTCGCTTCGACCAGCAGCTGCATGGCCTTCTTGATCTGGCCCGCGTGGCCCTTCGTGACGGGGTTGTAGGAGCGCAGCGCGATCTTGGCCGGATAGTGGAACGGCGCGCTCTGGTTCGACACGTCCTTCGGGATGTCCACGAGCACCGGCCCCGGGCGGCCCGTCGTGGCGATGTGGAAAGCCTTCTTGATCGTGACGGCGAGCTGGTTCACGTCCTTCACGAGGAAGTTGTGCTTGACCGTGGGGCGCGTGATTCCCACGGTGTCGCATTCCTGGAACGCGTCCTCGCCGATGGCCGCGGTAGGCACCTGCCCGGTGATCACGACGAGCGGGATCGAGTCCATGTAGGCGGTGGCGATGCCCGTCACCGCGTTGGTGACGCCAGGACCGCTCGTGACGAGGGCCACGCCGGGCTTGCCGGTGGCGCGCGCATAACCGTCGGCCGCATGCAACGCGCCCTGCTCGTGGCGCACCAGGATGTGCTTCACCGATTTCTGCCGGAAAAGCGCGTCGTAAATGAAAAGTACGGCGCCCCCGGGGTAGCCGAATACGTATTCGACACCCTCTTCCTGCAAGCAGCGGATTGCGATTTCGGCGCCCGTCAGGGTCGCGCCGGTTTCCGCGAGCGGGGGGAGCTGGAGTTCCATGCTAACGCCTTGTAAATCGAGAGTTTTTAGGGGTGGATCGATGACATTAGCGGCTCGATCAGGATTGGTCAAGCCGGAATGCGTCCCGGTTTGACGTGCCGCAGCCGCCGGGACGCGGAAACGGTTTGCTAACATCTCGCCGCAAGCGGCATGCGCCCACTCGAGGAGACCCCCTGGCCACACGAAAGGAGCTGTCCGATTTTCTCGCCTCGGTCGAGCGGCGCGCGTTCAAGCAATGCGTGTTCTCGGTGCAGGACGACGAGGTGGCGCTCGATATCGTGCAGGACTCGATGATGAAGCTCGCGGAGAAGTACTCGACGCGGCCGTCTCCGGAATTGCCGCTGCTGTTCCAACGCATCCTGCAGAACGGTATCCGCGATCATTTCCGCCGGCAGAAGGTGCGCTCGACGTGGACCACCGCCCTGTCGGCGCTGGGACTGGGCGGTGAGGATGACGACGCGGATCCCCTCGAGACGCTCGAAGTCGAAGAGCTGGCGAACATACCGGCGTCTCCCGCGGAGCGCCTGGAGCAATCGCAGGTCATGGCCGCCATCGAGGAGGCCGTGAAGGCCCTTCCGGATCGTCAACGCGAAGCTTTCATGCTGCGTTACTGGGAGGAATTGGACGTGAGCGAGACCGCCAAGGTCATGGGATGCTCGGAGGGCAGCGTGAAGACGCATTGCTCCCGGGCAACGCACGCTTTGGCAAAAGCCCTGAAGGAAAAGGGGATAACGCTATGAATGAAAAGGAATTTTCGTCGAAGTTGAAACCCTGGCTCGAGCGTTCCGCGCAGACGCTCGGCGAGATCCAGGACACCCGCCTGAGGGCTGCGCGCCTGCGTGCCCTGGACGCGTACCGGGAGCCGGTGCGGCTCTACGGGCTATTCACGGTGGCAGACGGCACGGCCCAGATGATCCGGTACTCGCTGGTCCAGCGAGCGCTGCTCTTCCTGCCGATCGTGGCGCTGCTCGCCGCGCTCGCATTCCAGTCCCTCCAGGAAACCGACGTGGGCGACCTCGATGCCCAGCTGCTCACGCAGGAGCTTCCGCCGGACGCCTATCTCGACCAGGATTTCCGCACTTGGCTCAGCAAGCAGCAGGACTGATCGTCGCGGCTGTCCTGCTCGCCCTGCCGGCAGCCGCGCTCGCCTACGATCCGAACGTGCCTGCCATCCCGTGGGCGCAGCTCTCGCCCCAGGAGCAGCGCGTGCTCGGGCCCGTGGCGAACGACTGGGAGAAGCTGCCGGGCTACCAGCAGCAGAGGCTCATCGCTTCGGCACGGCGCTACCCGCAGATGCAGCCCATCCAGAAGCAGCGCTTCGAGGAGCGCATCAAGGAGTGGTCGGCCATGACGCCCGACCAACGCAAGGCGGCCCGCGAGACGTTCCAGGGGCTGCGCAAGCTGCCGCCCGAGAAGCAGCACGAGCTTCGCGAGCGCTGGCTCGCGGAGCATGGGTCGCGCGGCGCCGGCTCGCCTCGAACACCGTCGCATACCCAGGGCTCGCGGTGAGCGAGCCGCGCCCGCTCAGGGCGCCCGCGATCTCGCGCCGCTTCGCGAGCGCGATCTACGAATCGCTGCTGCTCGTCGCCCTCGTGTTCATCGCCACGTGGCCTTTCATTGCCTTCTTCGGCGACTCGACGCAAGGCTGGCGGCGCCATGCGCTGCAGGGGTGGATCGTCGTGGTCTGCGGGGCGTACTTCGTCGGCTTCTGGACCCGCGGCGGCCAGACCCTGCCGATGAAAACGTGGCGCATGCGCGTCGTGCGGCGCGACGGCTCGCCCCTTGGCGTGTTCCAGGCTCTGCATCGCTACGTAGCCGCCGTCGTGGGGCTTGCGGCGCTCGGGGCGGGCTTCCTCTGGGCGCTGGTGGACCGCGACCGCCAGTTCCTCCACGACCGCATCGCGGGCACTGCGATCGTCGACGCGCGCGGCGAAACCGCGGGAGACGCTCAGCGCTTCTCGGCGCGATAGAGGAGCGCCAGCGCCACGAAGGCGGCGATGAACGCGGGAGCGCCCGCCGAGAAGAGCGGCGGCCAGTCGTTGAGCTGGCCCACGTGCGAGAAGAGGCGGCCGGCGAAGAAGAAGGAAAGTCCGATCAGGATCCCCAGCACGATCTTCGCGCCCACGCCCCCGGCGCGCGCCGACTGCAGGGCGAACGGGATCGCGAGGATCATCATCACCACGGCGCCCGCGGGGCTGAAGAGCTTTCCCCAGAACGCGATCTCGTAGCGCGTGGCCTTCTGGCGGTTCTCGCGCAGGTGCTCGATGTAGGCCCGCAGGTTGAGCGCCGACATGCGCTCGGGAACGATCTTGAGCACGGCCAGGATGTCGGGTGTGAGCACCGAGTTCCAAGTGGCCGACGGCATCTTCTGCAGCACCGCGCGGTCGCCCTCGAAGCGCGTGAGCTCCACGTTGGTGAGGTCCCATCTGTTCGGCCCCGCGTAGGTGGCCTTCTCGGCGCGGCTGATCGAGGTGAGATGGAAGGTGGGATCGAACTCGTAGATGCGCAGGTTGAGCAGCTGCGTGTCCGCGGTCACGTCCTGGATGTTCACGAAGCTGCGGTCGTCCTTCACCCAGAATCCCGAGCGGAACTCGTGCGCGACGATCGAGCGCGTGGCCTTCAGGCGCAGCCCCTTGGCCGCTTCCTCGGTGTACGGCGCGATGAGCTCGCCGAAGGCGAGCGTCACGATGGCGATCACGCCGCCCGCCACGCACACGTAGGCCGCGAGCTGGCGCAGAGAGAGCCCCGAGGCGCGCATCACGGTGATCTCGGAATTCTCCGACATGCGGGCCAGCGCGAAGAGGGTGCCGATGAGCGCCGCGGCAGGCAGCAGCACGTACGTGTGGGAGGGAAGCGTGAGCGCCACGTACGCGAGCATCGAACCCAGCCGGTAGGTGCCCCGCCCCAGGTCGTCCAGCTCGCGGATCATGTCGAAGAATCCGAAGAGCGCGACGAGCGCGATCAGCACGAGCAGGGTGGTGAGGAGGATTTCGCGGGTGAAGTAGCGCAGCAGCATCTAGCGGAGCAGGTCCTTCAGCCTGGCGGTCATCGTGCGCGCGTAATCCTCGCCCTTGGCTCCCGCGAGCGCGGTGCGGAACGCGTCGACGAGGTCCGAGAGCTCGGCGATCCCGTTGGCGCGCTCGAGCTTCATCGTGAACATGAATGACTTTATCCCGAGCGCATCCACGATTGTCGTGTTCATGAAGGCCTTGGCTTCGCGGAATCTCGAGAAGGCGTCCCGTGGGCCGGCCGTGGCCGGCTGCGCCGTCTCGGCCTGCGGCGCGGGCCCGGCAGCCCGTTCGATCAGCCCCTGGGCCACAAGTTGCGCGATGAAGTCCGCCGGCGCGCCCACGCCCGCCGCGCCTTCCTGGAGCATCTCCTCGGTCTGCACGCCGTCCACGAGGATGAGCATGGTCCGCAGCCGCGGGCTCAACCTGAGCTTGCGCTCCTGGATTTCCGCAAGACCGAGGGCGGTCTTGCGATAGATGTCACCGGCCGCCATTGCGTGACTCTAGAAGAAAATGGCCCCGCCGGGTCGCGGCGGGGCCATCCTGGGGCGAAATGCCTCTACTCGTTGATGTCCCGGTCCTTGTTGTCCTTCAGGAACAGGAAACCGATCACCACCGTCATCAATGCCACGACGATCGGGTACCACAGGCCGTAGTAGATGTCGCCGTAGGCCGCCACCATCGCGGTGGCGAGCAGCGGCAGCATGCCGCCGAACCAACCGTTGCCGATGTGGTACGGCAGCGACATCGACGTGTAGCGGATCTTCGTCGGGAAGAGCTCCACCAGGAACGCCGCGATCGGCCCGTAGACCATGGTCACGTAGATCACCATGATGAACAGGATCAGCAACGTCATCGGGTAGTTGATCGATTCCTTCTTCGCCGAGGTCGGATACTTGAGGTCCGCGAGCGCTTTCTTCGCGTCGGCTTCCTTCCAGCCCTTCAGCTCGGTGGGACCGATCTTGATCACCACGTTGTCGGGGGAACCGGCCGGCAGGTCCGACGACGAGAACGACAGGCCCGACTTCGTGAGGAAGTCCTTCGCCCGGTCGCAGTCGCTGAACTTCGACCACGGACCCACGAACACGTGGAAGTTGCAGTCCTTGGCTTGTACCGTGATCGGGTTGGCCGCCTGGAAGGCTTCCAGTGCCGGGTTCACGTAGTGCGTGAGCCCCTGGAACAACGGGAAGTACGTGAGCGCCGCGATGAGGCATCCGGCAAGGATGATCTTGAGGCGGCCGATCCTGTCGGAAAGCGCCCCGAAGACCACGAAGAACGGAGTCGCGAGGATGAGCGACAGCCCGATCAGCGTGTACGCGGTAGCGCCGTCGACCTTGAGCGTGATCGTGAGGAAGAAGAGCGCGTAGAACTGGCCCGTGTACCAGACCACGCCCTGGCCCGCGGTGGCGCCCAGCAGGGCGAGCAGCACGTACTTGTTGTTCGGGTAGTGCAGGAAGCTCTCGGTGAGCGGCGCCTTCGAGCCGCGCCCCTCGGCCTTCATCCGCTGGAACACCGGCGACTCGTTCAGCTTGAGCCGGATGTACACCGAGAAGATGAGCAGGATGATCGACACCCAGAACGGGATGCGCCAGCCCCAGTCGGAGAAGTCCTTCGCATCCATGAATCCGCCGAAGCGGCACAGCCCGATCACGATCAGCGACAGCAGCATTCCAAGGGTGGCCGTCGTCTGGATCCAGCTCGTGTCGTACCCGCGCTTGCCGTGCGGTGCGTGCTCCGCCACGTAGGTCGCCGCGCCGCCATACTCGCCGCCGAGCGCAAGGCCCTGGACGAGCCGCAGCGTTACCAGCAACACGGGCGCCGCCCAGCCGATGGTCTCGAACTTGGGCAGGAAGCCCACGAGGCACGTGGAACCGCCCATGAAGATGATCGTCATCAGGAACGTGTACTTGCGGCCCACGAGGTCTCCGATGCGGCCGAAGACGATCGCGCCGAAGGGGCGAACCAGGAAGCCGGCGGCATAGGCGGCGAACGCGGACAACAGCGCCGCCGTGGCGTTGCCCGGCGGGAAGAACAGCGCCGCGAAGAACGGCGCGAGGATTGCGTAAAGGTAGAAGTCGTACCACTCGAATACGGTCCCGAGTGAGGATGCGAATATGACTCGCTTCTCCTCCTGGCGCTCCGAGCCCGTCGGCATCGTGGGTGTTGCGGTAGCCATGTCTCCCCTCCTTTTCAGTGTTATAACAACTTCGGCAGTGAGGCTTGGGATGGGTGGATGCTAGGGGGCTTTCGCCCCCTCCTGCAAGCTGTTTCCGTTGGGCCGTTCTCCCTACAGGTTCTGCTTCAGCTGGTCGAGGATCGCGGGGTTCTCGAGCGTCGAGACGTCCTGCGTGATGGCCTCGCCCTTCGCGATGGAGCGCAGCAGCCGGCGCATGATCTTCCCGGAGCGGGTCTTCGGCAGGTTGTCGCCGAAGCGGATGTCCTTGGGCTTGGCGATGGGGCCGATCTCCTGGGCTACCCAGTCGCGCAGCTCCTTGGCCATCTTCTTGGCATCGTCTCCCGAGGGGCGTGGCCCCTTCGTGACCACGAACGCCACCACCGCTTCGCCGGTGAGGTCGTCGGGGCGGCCCACGACGGCAGCCTCGGCGACGAGCTTGGTATTCGCCACCAGCGCGCTCTCGATCTCCATCGTGCCGAGGCGGTGGCCCGAGACGTTCAGCACGTCGTCGATGCGGCCCATGATGCGGTAGTAGCCGTCCTCGTCGGTGGAAGCGCCGTCGCCGGCGAGGTAGTACTTGCCCTGGAAATCGTCCGGGTAGTAGCTCTTCCGGAACCGGTCCGGATCGCCCCAGATCGTGCGGATCATCGAGGGCCAAGGGCGCTTGATCACGAGGATGCCGCCCTTGCCCCGGCCCACGGAATGGCCCGTCTCGTCGACGATGTCCACGATGATCCCGGGCAGCGGCAGCGTGCAGGAGCCGGGCTTGAGCGGCGTCACGCCCGGCAGCGGCGTGATCATGTGCCCGCCGGTCTCCGTCTGCCACCACGTGTCCATGATGGGACAGCGACCGCCGCCGACGGTCTCGTGGTACCACATCCACGCTTCCGGATTGATGGGCTCGCCCACGGAACCGAGGATGCGCAGCGATTTCAGGTCGTACTTCTTCGGGAGGTCGCCGCCCGCCTTGATGAGCGAGCGGATCGCGGTGGGCGCCGTGTAGAACACGGTCACCTTGTGGTCCTGGATCATCTTCCAGAAGCGCCCCGCGTCCGGATACGTCGGCACGCCCTCGAAGATGATCTCGGTGGCGCCGACTGCAAGTGGGCCGTAGGTGATGTACGTGTGCCCCGTCACCCAGCCCACGTCGGCCGTGCACCAGAAGACGTCGTTGGGCTTGCTGTCGAACACCCACTTCATCGTGAGGATCGCGTGCAGGAGATAGCCAGCCGTCGAGTGCTGCACGCCCTTGGGCTTGCCCGTCGATCCCGACGTATAGAGGATGAAGAGCGGATGCTCGGCGTTGACGGGCGTGGGCTCGCAGTCCTCGGACTGGCCCTTCACCGCGTCGTGCCACCACCTGTCGCGCCCTTCCTTCATCGCGACGTTGGAGCCGGTGCGCTTGTAGACGATCATGGTGCGCAAGGCATCGCAGCCGCCCATGTCGATCGCCTCGTCGCACGCGGGCTTCAACGGGATTTCCTTGCCGCCGCGCATCTGGCCGTCGGCGGTGATGAGCGCCACGGCGCCGGCATCGACGATGCGCTCCTGCACGCTCTTGGCCGAGAAGCCGCCGAACACCACCGAGTGCGTGGCGCCGATGCGTGCGCAGGCCTGCATCGCGACCACGGCCTCGATCGACATCGGCATGTAGATCAGGACCCGCTCGCCCTTCTTGATCCCTTGCGCCTTCAGCGCGTTCGCGAACTGGCAGACCCGGTGATAGAGCTCCTTGTAGGTGACCTTCGTCACCTTGCCGTCGTCGGCCTCGAAGATGATCGCGACCTTGCCGGGCTGCGTCTTCAGGTGCCTGTCGAGGCAGTTGTACGAGGCGTTCAGCTCGCCGTCATGGAACCACTTGAAGAACGGCGCGTTGGATTCGTCGAGCGTCTTCGTGAAGGGCTTGGACCAGAGGAGCTCGTTGCGCGCGTGCTTCGCCCAGAACCCCTCGAAGTCCCTGTCGGCTTCGGCCACCATCGCTTCGTAGGCGGCCATGCCCGGGATGTTGGCGGTCTTCTGGAGCTCCGCCGGGGGCGGAAAGACGCGCGTTTCCTGCAGCACCGACTCGATGGTGGACATGCGGGCTTCTCCTCGTGGGTTTTTCTGTTTTATAGCACAGACCCACAGCATTCCACGGGCCGGCCGCTCCAAATTGACGCAGCGCAACATGAGGTGCTACGGTGGGACGCATGAACGCCGTCCTGCATCCTCCCTCGAGCCCGTTGCCCGAAGCGGCCAACCGCAGCGCTGTGGACATCCTGGGCGACTACTGGCCGGGCATCCAGATCTACTACCCGCCGGTGAAGTACGCGCCGTCGCTGGGGATCTACGAGGACCTGGACCAGGCGGCGCAGCGCTTCCGCAAGCACGGATGGAACACCACGGCGCACACGCTGCTCTTCGACCTGGAGGACGGCTGCCGGCAGAAGGAGATGAGCCGCGAGCTGCTGCGCCGCGAGCTGCCGTCGCTGCCGCGCAAGAAGGAAGTGCAGATCGCGATGCGCATCAACCCGTTCCGGACCGAGGAGTATGAGAAGGACCTGCAGCTCGTGCGCGACCTCGCGCCGCACTTCGACGTGGTGATGCTCGCCAAGGCGGGCGAGGCATACGGCTCGCCGGAGATCCGCGACCTCTCCGCGGTGCTCGTGGGGCTCAACCACCGCATCACGATCCAGCCGATCATCGAGCACCCGAAGTCGCTCAAGATCGCGCCCGAGCTCATGCAGTACTCGACGGTGAAGCACGTCGTCTTCGGCATCCACGATTTCTCCAAGGCCATGGGCATCCACATCACGCCGCGCCACTGGATCGAGGAGCTCAAGTTCTACCTGCACGACATCCTCTTCGAGGCGCGCATCGCGGGCAAGGGCGTGATCGGCGCCGTCGAGACGCTGATCGGCCAATCGGCGATGCCCGGGGACATCGTCGAGCCCGACGACGTGCGCCGCTGGCTCGACCTGCACGGCGACGAGGAATCGCGCGTCGTGTACAACCATGCGCTCGAGGAAGCCTCGCTCGGCCTCTCGGGCAAGCAGGTGATCCATCCCTCGCACATCCATCCGTGCAAGGTCGCGTTCACGCCGTCGCCCTCCGACATCAAGACCAAGATCGCGATCCTGCAGGCGGCGATCGAGGCCGACGCGCTGCTGGGCGGGGCGATCAAGTTCCGCGGCGAGATGCTGGATCCGCCGATGTTCGGCAAGGCGCTGCAGACGCTGCTTCGCGCGCACGCCCTTCACGCGCTGTCGGCCGGCGACACGGATTTCGCGATCGAGGTGCTGAGGAAGCTCCCGGCCCAGGTGGTTCGCGAGAACTGGCCGTACGGCGTGATCCTTTGACGAAGCCGCCGGCCCCGTTTCCCGGCTGGAAGTGGGAGGTCCCGGAGTTCCTCAACATCGGCGCCGCTTGCACCGACGCGCACCTCGGCACGCCCGCCGAATCGCGCACGGCGATGATCGTCGAGGACGACGCGCTGGGCACGAGCTCGATCACGTATGGGGAGCTCGCGCGGCGCACCTCGCGGTTCGCACAGCGCCTTCGCGACATGGGCGTCGCCGCGGGCGATCGCGTGCTCGTGCGCCTTCCCAACTCCATCGACTATCCCACCGCGTTCCTGGGCGCGATGAAGCGGGGCGCGATCGCAGTGCCCACCTCGACGCTGCTCACCGCCGACGAGGTGCGCTATCTCATCGAGGATTCGGGCGCCGCCGCGATCGTGATCGACGCGCCCGCGTGGGACGCGATGCGCGCGAAGCTCGAGGGCGCGGGAGCGCTCCGGCACGTGATCCTCGCGGGCGCGGCGCTGGAGCGCGAGCTCGCGGCCGTCGGCCGCGTCGAATCGGCGCACGCCACGCGCGCCGGCGATCCCGCCTACCTCGTGTACACGTCAGGCACGACGGGCTATCCGAAGGGCGTGCTTCACGCGCACCGCTCGCTCGTGGGGCGCGCGCCGGCATCGACGTACTGGTTCGACTACGACGGCGACGGCGTCGACCGCATCGTCCACTCGGGCAAGTTCAACTGGACCTACGTGCTGGGCTCCGCGCTCATGGACCCGCTCGCGCGCGGCAAGACCGTGATCGCGCACGAGGGGCGCAACGACGCGGCGACATGGCCGCGCCTCATCGCGAAGCACTCGGCCACGATCTTCATCGGCGTTCCGACGATCTACCGGCAGATCCTGCAGAAGACCCCGTTCACGCGCGCCGACGTGCCGACGCTGCGGCACTGCATGAGCGCGGGAGAGCACCTGTCCGACGAGGTGTTCGCGCAATGGAAGGAGCGTTTCGGGCTGGACATCTTCGAGGCCGTCGGCATGAGCGAGTTCAGCTACTACCTGTCGCAGGGCAAGTTCCGCCCGATACGCCCGGGCAGCGCGGGATTTCCGCAGCCGGGCCACGACATCCGCCTTCTCGACCCGGAGACGCTCGCCGAGGCGCCGCGTGGCGAGGAAGGAATGATCTGCGTGCCGGAGTCGGACCCGGGCCTGTTCCTGCGCTACTGGAACCTCCCGGAGGAGACCGCGAAGCTCCGCCACGACGGCTGGTTCTTCACCGGCGACTACGCACGCTACGACGAGGACGGCTACCTCTGGTTCCTCGGGCGCAAGGACGACATCATCAAGAGCTTCGGCTACCGCGTGTCGCCCTACGAGGTCGAGCGCGTGATGAAGAGCCATCCGGCGGTGGCCGACTGCGCGTGCGTGGCCGAGGACGCCGGGCCCGACAAGCGCCTCGTCGTGGCCTACGTGATCGCGCATCCGGGGATCGCAGTCACGCCGGAGGAGCTTCTCGCCTTCGGGAGGGGCCGGCTCGCGGCCTACAAGGCGCCGAAGATCGTTTACATCGCGAACGATTTTCCGCGCACCCCCAATGGTAAAATTCTGCGTCGGGAAATCACTCCGCGGATCGCGACGGCGCGTTCGGCGGCGTAGGGATTTTTCCGCGCAACTCCGAAGGCCCGCCATGACCACAATCCGCCAGGAAGACTTCATCCAGTCGGTCGCCGACGCGTTCCAGTTCATCAGCTACTACCACCCGGCCGACTACGTCCGCGACCTCTGGGCCGCCTATCAACGCGAGGAATCGCCGGCCGCGAAGGACGCGATGGCGCAGATCCTCGTGAACTCGCGCATGGCCGCCGAGGGCCACCGTCCCATCTGCCAGGACACGGGCATCGCCATCGTCTTCATCCGCGCCGGCATGGACGTGAAGTGGGACACGAAGATGTCGCTCGAGCAGCTCGTGAACGAAGGCGTGCGCCGCGCCTATACCGACAAGGACAACCCGCTTCGCGCGTCGATGCTCGCCGACCCGGACGGCAAGCGCCGATCCACGGGCGACAACACGCCCGCCGTCACGCACGTGGAGCTCGTTCCCGGCGACAAGGTGGAGGTGATCTGCGCCGCGAAAGGCGGCGGCAGCGAGAACAAGTCGAAGTTCGCGATGCTGTTGCCGTCGGACAGCATCGTCGACTGGGTGCTGTCCGTCGTTCCCACCATGGGCGCCGACTGGTGCCCGCCCGGCTTGCTCTCGCTCGGCATCGGCGGCTCGCCCGAGAAGGCGATGCTCATGGCCAAGTGGGCGATGATGGAGCCGCTGAACCTGCACGAGCTGAAAGCGCGCGGGGCGAAGACTCGCGCCGAGGAGCTGCGCCTGGAACTCTACGAGAAGGTGAACGCGCTGGGCATCGGCGCGCAGGGCCTCGGCGGGCTTTCCACGGTGCTCGACGTGAAGGTCGTGGACTATCCCACGCACGCGGCCTCGAAGCCCGTCGCGCTCCTGCCCAACTGCGCGGCCACGCGCCACGCGCACTTCGTCCTCGACGGCAGCGGCCCGGCCAGGCTCGAAGCGCCGTCCCTCGAGGACTGGCCCAAGCTCACGTTCGACACGTCGTCCGCGCGCCGCGTGAACCTCGACACGCTCACGAAGGCCGAGATCGCGACGTGGAAAGCGGGCGAGCGCATCCTGCTCAACGGCAAGCTGCTCACCGGGCGCGATGCCGCGCACAAACGCATGGTCGACATGATGGCGCGGGGCGAACCGCTTCCCGTGCCGCTCGCGAACCGCTTCATCTACTACACCGGCCCCGTGGACGCGGTGCGCGACGAAGTGGTTGGGCCCGCCGGACCGACGACCAGCTCGCGCATGGACAAGTTCGTGGACACGGTGCTGGGCCAGGCGGGCCTCATCGGCATGGTGGGCAAGAGCGAGCGCGGGCCCGTCGCGATCGAGGCCATCAAGAAGCACGGCGGCGTGTACTGCATCGCGGTCGGTGGCGCAGCGTACCTCGTCTCGAAGGCGATCCGCTCGTCGAAGATCCTCGCGTTCGAGGACCTCGGCATGGAGGCGATCCGCGAGTTCGAGGTGAAGGACATGCCGGTCACCGTCGCGGTGGACTCCTCGGGCAACTCCGTGCACAAGACCGGGCCGGCCCAGTGGCGCGCGAAGATCGGGAAGATCCCGGTCGCCGTCGCCTAGGGAGATTCCCGCATCCATGTCGCGGACCACGCTCCGGAAGAGCGGGTCGTCGGATGCGCTTTGGCTCGCGCGCGAGGCGGCCGGGCGCCGGCCGCTGCTCGTGCTCACCGCCTCGGCGCAGGACGCCGAGCGGCTGCGCGAGGAAATCGCGTGGTTCGATCCGAAGCTCTCGGTGCATCGCCTGCCCGACTGGGAGATCCTGCCGTACGACCAGTTCTCCGCGCACCCGGACCTCGTCTCCGAGCGCCTCTCGACGCTCTGGCAATTCGCGCACGGCCGCTTCGATGTCGGCCTGGTTCCCGTGGTCACCGCGCTGCAGCGCCTGGCGCCGCGCTCCTATCTCGCCGCGCGCACTTTCGACCTTCGCGCGAAGACCCGGCTCGACCTCAACGCGCTTCGCGCGCAGCTCGTGGTCGCGGGCTACGCGCACGTCCAGCAGGTGATGAGCCCGGGCGAATTCTGCGTTCGCGGCGGCCTCGTCGACCTGTTCCCGACCGGCAGCACCGTCCCCTACCGCATCGACCTCGTGGGCGACGAGATCGAGACGATCCGCTCCTTCGACGTGGACACGCAGCGCTCGATCTATCCCGTGTCGGAGGTGCGCACGCTGCCCGCGCGCGAGTTCCCGCTCGACGAAGAGGGCCGTGCGCATTTCCGCGAAGCGTTCCGCGAGCGCTTCGAAGGCGACCCCACGCGAAGCCGCGTGTACAAGGACGTCTCCAACGGGATCGCGCCCCCCGGCATCGAGTGCTACCTGCCGCTCTTCTTCGACGCCACGGCGACGCTCTTCGACTATCTCCCGGCGGAAACGACGATTGTCGCGCACGGAGACGTCGCGGGCTTCGCCGAAGCGTTCTGGCGCGACCTCAAGTCCCGCCACGACCTGCTGAAGGGCGATCGCGACCGGCCGCTGCTGGAGCCCCGCGAGCTCTACCTCCCGGTGGAGGAGCTCTTCGTCGCGACGAAGGACCTGCCGCGCATCGACGTGGCACGCGAGGGCTCCGACGTTCCCGCGATCGACGTGGACCGCCGCTCGGTGGAGCCCCTCAGGCGCCTCACGGAATTCGTGCGGTCGTTCGAGGGGCGCACGCTCATCGTGGCCGAGAGCGCGGGCCGGCGCGAGACGCTCACGTCGTTCTTCTCCGAGCACGACTTCCATCCGGCGCTCGTGGACGACTGGGCGCGCTTCGCCGAATCGCAACATCCGCTCGCGATCGCGTACGGCCCCGTGGCCTCGGGCTTCCTCCTCGAGGGCGAGCGCATCGCCGTGGTCACCGAGACGGAGCTCTACCCGGGACAGGTGCGCCAGGCGAGGAGGCGCGACGGACGCGCGCCCACCAACGCGGAAGGCATGGTGCGCGACCTGGCGGAGGTGAAGGCGGGCGACCCGGTCGTGCACAGCCAGCACGGCATCGGGCGTTACCTGGGGCTCGTGACGCTGGACCTCGGCGAAGGCGCGATGGAGTTCCTGCACCTGGAGTATGAGGGCGGGGACAAGCTCTACGTTCCGGTATCGCAGCTGCATGCGATCAGCCGCTACACGGGCGCCTCGCCCGAGGACGCGCCCCTGCATCGCCTGGGCAGCGGGCAGTGGGAGAAGGCCAAACGCAAGGCCGCGCGCCAGGTTCGCGACACGGCCGCCGAGCTCCTCGACCTCTACGCGAAGCGCCTCGCGCGGCAGGGGCACGCCTTCCCCCTCAAGGTGCAGGACTACGAAGCGTTCGCGGGCACGTTCCCCTTCGAGGAGACGCCCGACCAGAACGCCGCGATCCACTCGGTGATCGAGGACATGACCACGGGTCGCCCGATGGATCGCCTCGTGTGCGGCGACGTGGGCTTCGGCAAGACGGAAGTCGCGATGCGCGCGGCGTTCATCGCGGTGGCGGGCGGCACCCAGGTGGCGATCCTGGTGCCCACGACGCTGCTGGCCGAGCAGCACTTCCAGAACTTCTCCGACCGCTTCGCGGCGTTCCCCGTGCGCATCGCCGAGCTCTCGCGCTTCAGGAGCCCCAGGGAGATCGCCAAGTCGCTCGAGGGCCTCGCCGCGGGATCGATCGACATCGTGATCGGCACCCACAAGCTCATCCAGAAGGACGTGCGCTTCAAGGACCTGGGCCTGGTGATCATCGACGAGGAGCATCGCTTCGGCGTGCGCCAGAAGGAGGAGCTGAAGAAATTGCGCACTTCCGTGGACGTGCTCACGCTCACCGCCACGCCCATCCCGCGCACGCTCGCCATGTCGCTCGAGGGATTGCGCGACTTCTCCGTGATCGCCACCGCGCCGCAGCGGCGCCTCGCCATCAAGACGTTCGTGAACCGGATCTCCAAGGGCATCGTGCGCGAGGCGGTGCTGCGGGAACTGAAGCGCGGCGGCCAGGCCTACTACCTCTACAACGAGGTGGAGACCATCGAGAACCGCCGCGCGGAGCTGGAGGAGCTGCTGCCCGAGGCGCGCATCGCCGTGGCGCACGGGCAGATGCCGGAGCGCGAGCTCGAGCGCGTGATGCGCGACTTCTACCACCAGCGCACCAACGTGCTGCTCTGCTCGACGATCATCGAGACCGGCATCGACGTGCCCACCGCCAACACAATCCTCATCCATCGCGCGGACCGCTTCGGCCTCGCGCAGCTGCACCAGCTCCGTGGCCGCGTGGGCCGCTCGCACCACCAGGCCTACGCATACCTGCTCACCCATGGCGAGGAAGCGCTCTCGGCGGCGGCGAGGAAACGCCTCGAGGCGATCCAGATGATGGAAGACCTGGGCGCGGGCTTCTACCTCGCGATGCACGACCTGGAGATCCGGGGCGCGGGGGAGGTGCTGGGCGAATCGCAGTCCGGCGGAATCCACGACGTGGGATTCGCGCTCTACAACGAGATGCTCGAGCATGCGGTGAAGCAGCTGAAGAGCGGCCGGGAGCCGGACCTCGCCGCGCCGCTCAGCGTCGCCACGGAAGTGAACCTGCATGCGCCCGCGCTGCTTCCCGAAGCGTATTGCGGCGACGTGCACGAGCGGCTCGTGATCTACAAGCGCCTCGCGAACTGCAACTCCGAGGAAGAGCTCGAACGCCTCACCGAGGAGCTCGTCGATCGCTTCGGCGCGCTGCCGGATGCCACGCGCGTGCTCCTCGAGTGCCACAAGCTGCGCATCCAGGGTGCGCCGCTCGGCGTGCAGAAGATCGACGCTTCCTCCGGCGGCATCGTCGTGCAGTTCGTGCCGCAGCCGCCGGTCGATCCGCGCCGCGTGCTCTCGCTCGTCCAATCGAGCCGCATCTATCGCCTGCCGGGCCCGGACCGCGTGAAGATCGAGGTGCGGCAGGAGGACCTCAAGCTGCGAGCCAACGAAGTCCGGCAATTCCTGCGCAAGCTCGCGTGACGGCTGGGATGCGCGGATGAACGCAGATGAACGCAGATAAGATTCGCCGATGAACCTCGTCGTCCAAGGGGAGGAGATCCCGACCCCTGTGTTGAAGGCCCTGCACGGCATCGTGCGGGGCTCGACCATCGAGCGGGTTTCCGACGACGCCTTCCGAATCACGCGCGCCGACCAATCGGCCCACACGCAGGTGGCGGCCCATTGCGCGGCCGCGAAGCTCGACTGGGGATTCGTCGAGGAAGGCCGCAGGCTCTCGGACTTCGCGCTCCTCGCGATGGACATGGACTCCACCCTCATCTCCATCGAGGTCGTGGACGAGATCGCGGACTTCGCGGGGCGCAAGGCCGAGGTCGCGGCCGTGACCGCATCCGCGATGCGCGGCGAGATCGACTGGCTGGAGAGCCTGCATCGCCGCGTGAAGGCGTTCGCGGGGCTCGACGCGTCGACGCTCGAGCGCGTGTACGAGGAGCGCCTGCGATTGAACAAGGGCGCCGAGCGGCTCGTGTCCGCGGCGAAGAAGAATGGCCTGCGCACGCTCCTGGTCTCGGGAGGCTTCACCTTCTTCACCGACCGCGTGCGCGAGCGCCTTGGCATCGACGAAGCACACTCGAACAACCTCGTCGTGAAGGACGGCAAGCTGGCGGGCGCCGTCGTGGCGCCCTTCGTCGACGCGAAGGGCAAGGTGGGGCACGTCGAGCGCCTCATCCGCGAGATGGGGATCCCGAGGGACCGCGTGATCGCCATCGGCGACGGCGCCAACGACCTGCCGATGATGCGCGTCTCGGGAACGAGCGTGGCCTACCACGCGAAGCCTGTCGTGAAGGCCGAGGCCTCCTACGCCCTCGACCACTCGGGGCTGGACGGCGTGCTCAATCTCTTTCCCGCCTAAGCGGGCTTGTCTTCGCCCTTGAGGTGGGAGAAGTAGACGTAGCCGGGCTGCGGCACGGCCGATTCGGCGCGCTCGCGCGCGGTGTCGAGGTCCTGCGGCTTGTCCCACCAGGTGGCCCGGTTGGTCTTCTGCAGCTCCACCACCTGCGGGTTCTTCGCGAGGAAATCGCGCATGAATCGCGTGAGGTCCGATTCGTAGGCCATGCGCGGATTTTACCATCCTATAATTGGCGAAGGATGAGGTTCACCTATCCGCGCTCGTTCCTGTCGCTGCTCCTGATCGGCTTCGCCGTCGTGGTCGCGCCATTGCTGTTCGCGCTCTTCACGAATGCGCTCGCGTTCGAGCGGCTGTCGCGGCTGGCCGAGCAGGCGGTCCACTCCTCGGTGAAGGTGACACAGGCGAGCCGCGCCCTTGCGTCGGTGATCGCCACCCTCGATCGCACCTCGAGGCAGTATGCCGTCGCCGGCGAGGCGGCGCCCCTGGAGGCCTACAGGAGCGCCCGCGCGGCCTTCCAGCGCATCGCCCGCCAGCTCGACGACATGGACCTCTCGGAGGCGCAGCGCTCGGAGCTCATGGCGATCGAGCGGGACGAGGATGCGGTGAGCCAGCTCATCGCCCGCACCGGGCCCACGCCCGAGCTCTCGCGGCGCATTCCCCTGGAGTTCGCCATGCTCTCGGATCGCGGGCAGGCGCTCGTGCGCGAGGGCGACCAGGTCACCAACCAGGCCATCGAGCAGCTGCGCGCGCAGGCGGCCAAGTCGCGCGACAGCAATTTCTGGCTCATTGTCGCGCTGATCCCCACCGCCGTCATCCTCATCGCCTCGGTCACCTTCCTCATCGCGCGGCCCATCAGCCAGGTGAGCGACCGCATCCGCGAGCTGGGCGAAGGGCAGTTCGCCAAGCCCATCGCGATCGAGGGGCCGGGCGACATGGTGCGCCTCGGCGAGCAGCTCGACTGGCTGCGCGAGCGGCTCGCCACGCTGGAGGCGCAGAAGACGCGCTTCCTGCAGCACATGTCGCACGAGCTGAAGACCCCGCTCACGGCGCTTCGCGAGGGCTCCGACCTGCTTTCCTCGGGAGTCGTGGGCACCTTGAACGCCGAGCAGCGCGAGATCGCGCGCATCCTGCAGGAGAATTCCATCGAGCTTCGAAAATTGATCGAGGGCCTGCTCAACTACAGCGCCGTGCACGCGCAGGCCTCCTACCTCGACGCGAAGATCGTCCAGCTGCGCGAAGTGGTTCGTCGCGCGGTGAACGACCGCAAGCTGCCCATCGTCGCCAAGGACATGCGCATCGAATTGAACTGCGAGAACGTGACCGCGTATTGCGACGAGGAAAAGATCCGCGTGCTGCTGGACAACCTGCTGTCCAACGCGATCAAGTACTCCCCCGACCGCGGGCTCATCTCCATCAAGCTCTACAAGGACCACGACGACGCGGTGATCGAGGTGCTCGACGAGGGCCCCGGCATCCCGCCCGTGGACCGCGAGAAGATCTTCGAGGCGTTCCATCGCGGCGCCGACTCTCCGGTGGCGGCGATCAAGGGCAGCGGCCTGGGCCTGTCGATCGTGAAGGAATACGTGCAGCTCCACAAAGGCCGCATCGAGGTCCTCGACGGCCCCGGCGCGCACTTCCGCGTGCGCTTCCCGCGCAAGAAGACCGGCGCCGAGGAAGAGGCGGCCGCATGACCATGGCAGATTTCTTGCACGTGCCTTCCCTCGAGCGCCGAATCCACGGCGTGGCGACTGCGACGACGAGATGGCACTGCGACAAGCTTCACTCGAGGCCCTGATGCCCAGGCACGCGAAGGCCTCCCTGTTGCTGGTTGACGACGATCCGGACCTGCTGCGGTTGCTCTCGATCCGGCTCAAGGCCAACGGCTACGACGTGACCGCGGTGGACAGCGGCCAGCGGGCGCTCGCATCGATCGCCGCGTCGCGCCCCGACTTGCTGCTCACCGACCTTCGCATGGACGCGATGGACGGCATGGCGCTCTTCCAGGAAGTGCAGGCGAGCTATCCGGGGCTGCCGGTGATCATCCTCACCGCGCACGGCACGATTCCCGACGCCGTGGCCGCGACCCGCCGCGGCGTCTTCGGATACCTCACCAAGCCCTACGACGCCGAAGAGCTGCTCTTCCAGATCGATCGCGCGCTCACCCTGCACGGCTCGGGATCGCCGCGCCAGTCGGGGCCCTCCGCGCTGTGGCGCGAGGACATTGTGACGCAGTCTTCGCTCATGGAGGACCTCCTCGCGAAGGTGCAGCGCGTGGCTGCCGGGGACGCGAGCGTTCTGATACAGGGCGAAAGCGGCAGCGGCAAGGAATTGCTCGCCCGGGCGATCCATCGCGCGAGCGCGCGCGCGAGCCAGCCCTTCGTCGCGATAAACTGCGGCGCCATTCCCGAGACGCTGCTCGAAAGCGAGCTCTTCGGCCACACCAAGGGCGCGTTCACCGGCGCCATCGCCGAGCAGCGGGGCCTCTTCGTCGCCGCGGACAAGGGCACGCTCTTCCTCGACGAGATCGGCGACATGCCGCTCGCCCTGCAGGTGAAGCTGCTTCGAGTGATCGAGACGCGCGAGGTGCGCCCGATCGGGGCGACGCGCACGATCCCTTTCGACGTCCGCATCATCTCGGCCACGCACCGCGACCTCGCGAAGGAGAAGGACGAAGGGGCCTTCCGCGAGGACCTCTTCTACCGGCTGAACGTGGTCGCGCTCAAGGTGCCCACGCTCGAGGAGCGCCCCGAGGACATTCCGCTCCTCGCGCAGCACTTCGCCGCGAAGCTCGCGCCGCGCTACGGGCGCGAGAAGGCGGCGTTCGCGCCGGAAGCGCTCGAGCTCCTCGTGAAGGGCAAGTGGCCCGGCAACGTGCGGCAGCTCTTCAACGTGGTGGAGCAGTCGATCGCGCTCTGCCCCACGCAGATCATCCCGCAAGCCTTCGTCGAGCAGGCGATCCAGGTGGAGATGCACGAGATGACGTCGTTCGAGGACGCGCGCAAGCGTTTCGAGCGCGATTACCTCACGCGCATCCTCAAGCTCACCAAGGGCAGCGTCACGCAGGCCGCCAAGCTCGCGCGGCGCAATCGAACGGAGTTCTACAAGCTGCTGCAGCGCCACGGCATCGAGGCCGCGAGCTTCAAGGCCGACGCCAAGGGCGACGCGAAAGCCGACGCGAAATAGGCGCGAAGCGCGTCGGCCTGTCGCTCGCGGGCGACATGGCATTCGCGCGCCGAATCAACAAGTTGCGCCGACTCGCGCGGATGGCTGTCGTTGCGTTGCGACGCCCTGCGCCCCTCAGAGCGCGGACGCCGATGCCCGCTTCACGCTAAGTCGTTGATGAGACGCGCATTAGCGCTCTTGGCATCGTCCTTGCACATGGAGGGATGTGTCACCCTCCTGTATTCAAGAGTGCGCCTTGTGGGGCAGGTTCTTCCTGCCCCGTTTTTTTTGCGGCGCTATTCCGGATAGCCGTTCAGCAGGTACATGCTGAGCAGCGGGATGCCCGGCTTGCCCAGCGGCGCCAGCCACTGGCCGTAGATCTCCTCGATCTGGCCCGAGCGATAGAGCGAGGCGAGCGTGCGGTCGACGATGAGGCGGAACTCCGCGTCGTTCCTGCGCACGGCCAACCCGTACGGCTCGTAGGAAAGGTCCTCGGAGAAGACGATGAGGCCCTCCGCGCCGCCGCCCACGAGGAAGGTGCCGACCAGCTTCGTACGGTCGCTCGCCATGGCATCGACCTTGCCGTCCTTGAGCATCTCGAACGCCTCGATCACAGTCTTGGTCTTGACGACTTCCGCCTTCACGAAGCGCTTGGCGAGGCCCTTCTCGACCGCGTCCAGCGTCGTCGTTCCCTCCGCAACGGCGATCTTCTTGCCCTGCAGCTCGGCGATCGTGGTGGCGGAGGACTTGCGCGCGAGGATCGTGGCCGCGTCCACGAAGATGGGCAGGCTGAAGTCCACCTTCTCGCGCCGCGACATCGTGATCGTCGTGGTGCCGCACTCGATGTCGACGTCGCCCTTCGCGACGGCCTCGAGGCGCGTGGCCGGCGTGGTCGAGACCCATTCAACTTTGGAAGGGCCTCCCGCGGACGCGACGGCGGAAGCGATGCGCTTGCACAGCTCGACCGAGTAACCGACCGGCTGGCCGTCGTTCTTGGACTTGAATGCGAACGGCGCGGAAGTCTCGGAGTAGCCGAGGCGAAGGGCGCCGCGCTTCTTGGCGTCGGCCATCGTCTGGGCGGAGGCGGCAGTGACTGCGAGCAACACGGCGAGCGAAGCCACCGCGAGGAACGAGCGTTGCATGATTCTCCCTTTTTTGTGGTGTGGGCCCGAAGGTAGGCCGCACGATTCTACTCGGACTTGATGCCCGCCTCCTTGAATAGCCGCGCGTACTTCGCGAGCTGCTCGCGCGTCGCCGCTCCCAGCTCCTCGGGCGTGGAACCGCGGATGGTGAGGCCCTGGTTGTTGAGCTTCTCGCGCACCTCGGGATCCGCGAGCGCCTTCACGATCTCGGCGTTGAGGCGCGCGACTATCTCCTTTGGCGTCCCGGCCGGCGCCATGATCGTGAACCAGGAATTGAAGGTGAAGCCGGGCAATCCGGAGGTGGAGACCGTCGGCACTCCCGGGAATTGCGCGAGGGGCTCGGGCGTCGTCACGCCGATGAGGCGCAGCTTTCCCCCGCGCACGAGGCCCGCGACCGTGGCGAGCCCCTGGAACGCAACGGGCACCTCGCCCGCGGCCACACCGACGGCCGCCTGCGACGCGCCCTTGTAGGGAACGTGGGTGAGCCTGATTCCCGCGCTCGAGGCGAAGAGCGCCATCGCGATGTGCTGCGGGCTGCCCACGCCGCCGGAGCCGTAGTTGATCTCGCCCGGGTGCGCCTTCGCGGCGGCCACTAGATCGGCGGCGCTGCGATAGGGCGTGTCGTTGTTCGCGACGAGCCCCCATTCGATCGTGGCCACGAGCGACACGGGCTCGAAGTCCCTGAGGATGTCCCACGGCAGCTTCGTGCCCACGTTCGGCAACATGGTCATGATGCTGTCGTTGAAGCCGCCGATGGTGTATCCGTCGGGCGCGGCCTTGGCGACGCGATCGGCGCCGATCTGCCCCGATGCGCCGGGCTGGTTCTCGACCACGATCTGCTGGCCCATGTTCGCGGACATCTTCTCCGCGAGGATGCGGGCTCCGTTGTCCACGGCGCTCGCCGCGGCGAGCGGCACGATCATGCGGATGGGCTTGCCGGGATAGGTGTCCGCGAAGGCGGCGAGCGCGGCCACCATCGCGGCACAAGCGAGCGCGACGCGTTTCAAGATCGGCATGGGAGGATTTCCTAGTTGGTCCTGAGCGGCGGGATGTCGAGCTGCTCGGCGAGGCGATCGAGCGTCTGCATGAGCGAGGGCGCGATGGCGATGCCTTCCTTCTTCTGGCGCACCGCCTTCGCGTGGCTCTGCTCGCCGGGCATGAAGATGTGCTCGACGCCCGGCATGCGCTCGGAATTGCGCAGGTCGCGTATCAGCTTGTCGACCGCGGCCTTGAACGCAGCGACGTCGCCGAAGGCCGAGGGATCGATCGCGACGATCGCCTGCCCCGTGTTGGTGGCGGTCTCGGCGTCGGCGTTGAAGTCGATCACGTCGCGCCCCATCGCAGCGCCGTTCAGCGTGCCCGCGAGCAATCCCACGACGAGCGCGAGCCCGTAGCCCTTGTATCCGCCGATGGGCAGCAGGAAGCCCTCGGCGGCGCGCCTGGGGTCCGTGAGGGGCTTGCCCTCGCGATCGACCATCCAGCCCTCGGGCATCGCCTCGCCGCGCGCGGCCTTCGCCTTCACCTTGCCGTAGGCCGCCACGGTGGTCGCCATGTCGAGCACGATGGGCGGCTCTTCGCCCGCGGGAATCGCGGCGGCGATGGGATTGGTCGAAAGAAGCATCTCCACGCCGCCCCACGGCGGCAGGTGGTTCGCGTTTCCGACGGCGAAGTAAAGGCCCAGCATGTCGTGGGGCAGCATCATCTTCGCGTAGAGGGACGCGGGCCCCGCGTGATTGCTCCAGCGCGCGCCGACCCAGGCCACGCCCGCGGTCTTCGCCTTCTCGATGGCGATCTCGGCCGCGCGCTTCATCACCAGGTGCCCCATCGCGTTGTCGCCGTTCAGCAGCGCCATCGCCGCACGCTCGGTCTCGATGCGGATGTCGGGCTTGAGATTGACTCCGCCGGCGCGGATGCGCTTGAGATACGGCACGAGGCGGATCACGCCGTGCCCGTCGGAGCCCTGCATGTCGGCTTCCGCCATGAGGGAAGCGATGGTGCGCGCGTCCGCCGCGGGCATTCCCGCGGCCTCGAAGGCGAGCGCGATGAAATATCTCAGGCGGCCGAAGTCGACGAGGATCGGCTCGCTCATCTAGGCCTCCTCCATCCACGCCGCCTGGATTGCCTCGAGCACCTTCTCGCCGGCGCGCTTCGGATCGTCGTCGAAGCCGTCGAGCGCGATCACCCAGTTGTAGAGGTCGACGAAGTTCACCTTCGCCGGATCGACCTCGGGATGCGCGTCCGCGAGCGCGATGGCGATCTCGCGCGTGTCCAGCCATCTCATTTCTTGCCCTCCGAAACCTGGTTCAGCGTGTATTTAGGGATCTCGATAGTGATCGGGTCATCCTTCATGCGCGCCTGGCAGGAAAGCCGGGAGGTGAGCTCCAGTCCCCACGCCTTGTCGAGGAGGTCGTCCTCCTTCTCGGTAGCCGGATCGAGCGAGTCGAACCCTTCGCGCACGATCACATGGCAGGTGGTGCACGCGCAACTCTTCTCGCACGCGTGCTCGATTTCGATGTGGTTTTCGAGAAGCGTATCGCAGATGGAGGCGCCCGGCCGGGCCTCGATCACGGCGCCCTCCGGGCAAAGCGTCTCGTGGGGAAGGACGGTGAGCTTGGTCACTTCCGGGCGACTTCGTCGAGCGTGCGTCCCGCGAGCGCGCCCGCGACGGCGCGGTCCATGCGGCGCGCGGCGAACGTTTCGCTCGCGTGGTTGAGCGACTCGATGGCCGCCTTGATGGCGCGATGATCGGTGCCGCTCCACGCGCGCTCGAGCTCCGCCATGCCGCGGTCGAGCGTGGCGCGTTCGGCCGCGTCGAGCAGGCCTGCGTCCTTCGCGAGCGCGCCGCGAAGAGCCGCAAGCAGCGACTCGGCCTCCACGCGCTGCTCCCCAAGGGCACGGGCATCGCGATCCTCCGCGGCGTGGGCGAATCCCTCCTGCAGCATGCGGGCGACCTCGTCGTCCGACAGGCCGTACGAGGGCTTCACCGTGATCGACGACTCGACGCCCGTGGTCTTCTCGCGTGCGCTCACGCTGAGAAGCCCGTCCGCGTCCACCTGGAAGGTGACCTGGACCCGCGCCGCGCCCGCGACCATCGGCGGGATGCCGCGAAGCTCGAAGCGCGCGAGGGAACGGTTGTCGGCGACGAGCTCGCGCTCACCCTGCACCACGTGGATCGCCATCGCCGCCTGCCCGTCCTTGAACGTGGTGAATTCCTGGGCGCGCGCGACCGGGATCGTGGAGTTGCGCGGGATCACGCGCTCAGCGAGCCCGCCCATGGTCTCGAGCCCGAGCGAGAGCGGGATCACGTCGAGCAGCAGCCAGTCGTCGCCCGACGTCCGGTTGCCCGCCAGCACGTTCGCCTGGATCGCGGCGCCGAGCGCGACCACCTGGTCGGGATCGAGGTCCTTGAGCGGCGCGCGACCGAAGAATTCGCCCACCGCGCGCTGCAGTTGCGGCATGCGCGTGGCTCCGCCCACGAGCACGACGCCGTCGATTTCCTTCACGGAGAGCCTCGCGTCGCGAAGGGCCATGCGCGTGGGGCCGAGCGTCTTCTGCACGAGGGGAGCGGTCATCTGCTCGAACTCCGCGCGCGTGAGCTGCAGGTGCAGCTTCTGCCCGTACGACAGCGTGATGCGAATGTCGGCCTCGGGCTGCGAGGAGAGCTTCTCCTTCACTTCGCGCGCCGCGGCGAGCAGGCGGCGCGTGTCGCCGCCCTTTGCGTCGGCGATCTTGTGATGCACGCGCCAGTGGGTTGCGATCGCCTGGTCGAAGTCGTCGCCGCCCAGGGCCGAGTCGCCGTTGGTGGCGAGCACCTCGAAGACGCCGCGCGTGAGGCGAAGGATGGAGATGTCGAAGGTGCCGCCGCCGAGATCGAAGACGGCGAACGTGCCTTCGGAACCGTGATCGAGGCCATAGGCGATCGCGGCCGCCGTGGGCTCGTTGAGAAGGCGCAGGACATTGAGCCCCGCGAGTCGGGCCGCATCCTTCGTGGCTTGCCGCTGCGAATCGTCGAAATACGCGGGCACCGTGACCACGGCGCCGAAGAGGCTTCCTCCCAGCGCCCGCTCGGCGCGATCGCGCAGCACGTTGAGGATCTCCGCGGAGACCTGCACCGGCGAGCGCGCCCCCGCCGCGGTATCGATGCTCACCATGCCGGGCGCCTCGCTGAATCGATAGGGCAGCGCGCCGTACTTCGCGACGTCGGCCACGCCCCGGCCCATGAAGCGCTTCACGGAAACGATCGTATTGGCCGGATCGTCGGCCTGCGCGGCGCGCGCCGCGTAACCCACGTCGACGCGGCCGTCGGGAAAGTAACGCACGATCGAAGGCAGCAGCGGACGGCCCTGCTCGTCGGCGATCACTTCCGAGGCGCCGCTTCGCACGGTGGCCACCAGCGAATGGGTGGTGCCGAGGTCGATGCCTACCGCGAGCTTGCGCTGGTGCGGCTCGGGCGATTCGCCGGGCTCGGAGATCTGCAGCAGCGCCATTCAGTGTCCCAGGGGCTCGAGCGCCTCGTCGATCTCGCGGTCGAGCCTGGCGAGGAAGCGCAGCTTGCGCACGAGCGAGCGGCCCGCCTCGTAGTTCGCGTCCGCGTCGATCGCGCGCTCGAGGAGCGCCAGCATCTGCCGGCGCTCGCCGGCGAGCTCGCCGCGAAGCGACTCGAGCGCCGCGGCATCGCCCGCCGCACGGGCGCCGGCCGCGCTCTCGCGCCACTCCATCTGCTGCATGAGGAAATCGGCGGGCATCGACGTGTTGGTCTCTTCCTCGGTGTCGAATCCCTTGAGTCCCAGCAGGTAGCGCCCGCGCTCCACGGGATCGCGAAGCGTGCGGTACGCCTCGTTGGCGGCCGCGGCCCACTGCATCGCGGCGCGGCGCTCGGCCTCCGTGGCCGAGGCGAACCGGTCAGGATGGACGCGCGACTGGAGCTCGCGATAGCCCGCCTCGAGGCGCGCGGCATCCACCGCGTACTTCACGGGCACCCCCAGGAGCTCGAAATGGTTTCTCAGACGTTGAACGATTCGCCGCAGCCGCAGCGGTCCTTCTCGTTCGGGTTGTTGAACTTGAACCCCTCGTTCAGGCCCTCGCGCACGAAGTCGAGCTCCGTGCCGTCGAGGTACGCGAGGCTCTTCGGGTCCACGAAGACGCGCACGCCGTTGGATTCGAACGTCGTGTCCTCGGGCCGGATCTCGTCTGCGAACTCGAGCTTGTAGGCGAGGCCCGAGCATCCCGTGGTGCGAACGCCCAGGCGAAGGCCCACGCCCCTGCCTCGCTTCTCGATGTAGCGCTGCACGTGCTCGGCCGCGCGCGTGGTGAGGGAGACGGCCATCAGTCGGCGGCCTTCTTGTCCGCATCGGCGCCGCCGTACTTCTTGCGGTAGTCCGCGACCGCGGCCTTGATGGCGTCCTCGGCGAGGATCGAGCAGTGGATCTTCACCGGCGGCAGCGCCAGCTCCTCGGCGATCTGGGTGTTCCTGATCGTGGCCGCTTCGTCCACGCTCTTGCCCTTCACCCATTCGGTGACGAGCGACGAGGAGGCGATGGCCGAGCCGCAGCCGTACGTCTTGAACTTCGCGTCCTCGATGATGCCCTTCTCGTTCACCTTGATCTGGAGCTTCATCACGTCGCCGCAGGCGGGCGCGCCCACCATGCCGGTGGCGACCCCCGCCTCGTCCTTGGCGAAGGAGCCCACGTTGCGCGGATTTTCGTAGTGATCGATGACCTTGTCGCTGTATGCCATGTTCGCCTCCTGCTAGTTCAATGTGCAGCCCACTGGACGGTGTTCAAGTCCACGCCGTCCTTGTACATCTCCCAGAGCGGGCTCATGTCGCGAAGCTTGCCGATGCGCTCCTTGATGAGCTTCACGGCGAAGTCGATGTCGGCCTCGGTGGTGAAGCGCCCGAGGGTGAAGCGGATGGAGCTGTGCGCGAGCTCGTCGTTGCGGCCCAGCGCGCGAAGCACGTACGAAGGCTCGAGGGAGGCCGACGTGCAGGCCGATCCCGACGAGACCGCGAGCTCCTTCATGCCCATGATGAGCGACTCGCCCTCGACGAAGTTGAAGCTCACGTTGAGGTTGTGCGGCACGCGGTGCTCGAGGTCGCCGTTCACGTAGACCTCTTCCATGTCGCGGATGCCCGCTAGGAGCTTGTCGCGGAGCATGCGGATGCGCTCGTTCTCCGCCGCCATCTCCAGGCGCGCGAGCCGGAACGCTTCGCCCATGCCGACGATCTGGTGCGTGGCGAGCGTTCCCGAACGGAACCCCTTCTCGTGCCCGCCGCCGTGCATCTGCGCTTCGAGGCGCACGCGGGGCTTGCGGCGAACGTAGAGCGCGCCGATGCCCTTCGGCCCATAGGTCTTGTGCGCCGAGAAGCTCATGAGGTCGACCTTCACCTTCTCCAGGTCGATGGCGACTTTTCCCGTGGCCTGCGCCGCATCGACGTGGAAGATGATTCCCTTCGCGCGGGTGATCTCGCCGATCTCGGCGATGGGCTGGATCACGCCGATCTCGTTGTTCACGAGCATGATGGACACGACGATCGTGTCGGGGCGCAGCGCCGCCTTGAACTTCGCGAGGTCGAGCAGGCCGTCGGGCTCGGGATCGAGGTACGTCACCTCGAAACCTTCGCGTTCGAGCTCGCGCATCGTGTCGAGCACGGCCTTGTGCTCGGTCTTCATGGTGATGAGGTGCTTGCCCTTCGTCTTGTAGAAGTGCGCGGCACCCTTCAGCGCGAGGTTGTCGCTCTCCGTGGCGCCGGAGGTCCAGATGATCTCCTTCGCGTCGGCGTTCACGAGCTTCGCCACCTCGGCGCGAGCGTTCTCGACCGCCTCTTCGGCCTCCCAGCCGTAGCCGTGGCTGCGCGATGCGGGATTGCCGAAGTGCTCGGTGAGCCAGGGGATCATCTTCTCGGCCACGCGCGGATCCACGGGCGTCGTGGCCGAATAGTCGAGGTAGATCGGATGCTTGCGGGAGGAAGTCATGGTCAGGCCGTGATGGGATGCCCGTCGCGCGGATGCGTGTGGCCGCGAACGACCGACACGGGCTTGGTGCGTTGC
>Ga0335076_10000246_pt1 | contig 47056 bp, 43 predicted proteins | sample Lox_Sample_25_FD_206717 | JGI IMG/M metagenome (GOLD analysis project Ga0335076, IMG submission 206717) | Soil microbial communities from Loxahatchee National Wildlife Refuge, Florida, United States - Lox_Sample_2.5 | ecosystem: Environmental > Terrestrial > Soil > Wetlands | place: USA... | reverse complement strand
GCATTAGGGCGATTCAAGGAACTGCTGGATCTTGCTCATCGCGTCCCGCCAGTGCTCGGGATCGGCGGCGCGGCCCGCGTACATCCCGGCCACCTCCGGGTGCGGCAGGATCAGGAACCGCCCGTCCCCGATGCCCTCGATCACGGCGCCGGCCACCGCCTCCGGCTCGATCGCGGCATCGGCGAGCAGCCTCGCACCGGGCTCGCCCGGGCCCGGCAGCATCGGCGTGCGCACCCCGAGCGGGCAGATCGCCTGGACGGTGATGCCCCGGTGGGCGTGCGTGAAGGCCAGCCACTCGGCGAAACTCAGCGCCGCGTGCTTGGTGACCGAGTAAGGCGCGGTGCCCGGCATGGCAAGCAGCCCCGCCGCGGACACTGTGCAGATCAGGTGCCCGCTCCCCCGCTCCAGCCAGCCCGGCAGCAGCAGCCGCGCGGCGCGGACGTGCGCCATGACGTTGACCTGCCAGGAGTCCTCCCAGTCGGCCTCGGGCGCCTCCGGTCCGCCGAGCCTGGCGATGCCCGCGTTGGCGCAGAAGAGGTCGATCTCGCCCAGCTCGCGACGCGCGTCGTCGATCAGGGCGGCGACGCCGGCCTCGCTCGCCGCGTCGCCGGCGACCGCCATGGCCGACCGGCCGCAGGAAGCAGCGACGGCGGCGGCCGCCGCGTCGTCGATGTCGTTCACCACGACCCGCGCGCCCTCGGCGGCGAACCGCCGGCACAGCGCGGCGCCGATCCCGCTGCCGCCGCCGGTCACCACGACCCCGGCGCCCGCCACGCTGCGCATCTACCGAAGCCCCGGCATCTGCTGTCGCCCTGACATCTACTGCGGCCCTGGCAGGTCGGCCAGCACCGCCAGCCAGGCCCGGTGCGCGTCGGCGGTACCCAGCGCCAGCGAGTCTGCCTTGGCGCGCTTCAGGTAGAGGTGCGCCGGATGCTCCCAGGTGAAACCGATTCCGCCGTGCAGCTGGATCATCTCCTGCGCCGCCTTCAGCGCCGCATCGGAGCATGCCGCCTTCGCCAGCGCCACGGCCAGGTTCGCCTCCGGCCCCTGTCCGGCGGCCAGCGATCCGGCCGCGTACCGTGCCGCGGCCCTGGCCTGCGTGACCTGAACCCACAGGTCGGCCAGCCGGTGCTTGATCGCCTGGAAGCCGCCGACCGGCCGGGCGAACTGGTGCCGCTGCTGCACGTAGCCGACCGTCGTGCCCAGGCACATCTCGGCGAGGCCGAACTGCTCCGAGGCAAGCATGCCCGCGCCCGCGGCCAGCGCGGCGGTGACCGCCTGCTCGGCCGCGGTCCCGGCCGCGACCTGCCGGGCGGGCGCCTGGTCCAGCCGCACCTCGCACAGCTGCCGGGTCATGTCCAGCGAGACGAGCGGCCGCTTCCCCACGCCGGCGGCGTCCGCCCGCACCGCGTACAGCGCGTACGGCACGCTGTCCGCGGGCACGAGCAGCACGTCGGCCGGCAGCGCGTCCGCGAGCCCGGTGACCGTGCCGGTGAGCCGGTACTCGGCCGGGCCGTCGCCGTCGCGCGGAGCGTCGAGCCGGACTGTCGGCGCTGGCAGGTGGCGGGGGCTGGAAGCGAACGGCACGGCCAGCGCGGCGGTGACGGTCCCGCTGGCCAGGCCGGGCAGCAGGCTGGTGTCTCCGGCCGCGATCAGCGCGGTGGACGCGATGACCGCGCTGCCCAGGAAGGGAACGGCGGCTGCCGTGCGTCCCAGTTCTTCCGCGACGACGGCGGCCTCGCGGAACGACGCGCCTGCCCCGCCGTGCTCCTCGCCGATCAGCAGGCCGGCGCAGCCCACCTCGGCCGCCAGCGTGTGCCAGAGCTTTTCGTCGTAGGTCTGGCCGGACTCGGTCCTGGCGAGGACGTCCCGCCAGGCGGCCTTGTCGTCAAGCAGCCCGCGCACCGCGCCGCGCAACTCCGTCTCGGTCTCGGTGTACAGCAGGTCGACCGACCGCGGCGCGCGGCCCCTGCCGCTCGCGCCGGGCCCGAGCGTGGTCGTGGTCTCGCTCTCGCTCACCGCGGCAGTTCCTTCCACGGCCCGGTGTCGACCCTGGCCTCCTTCGGCAGCCCGAGCACGCGCTCGGCCACGATGTTGCGCAGGATCTCGGACGTGCCGCCCTCGATCGAGTTGCCCTTGGCCCGCAGGAAGCGGTATCCGGCGGTCCGGCCGAAGAAGTTCGCGCCCTCGGGCCTGCGCATGGTCCAGTCGTCGTACAGCAGGCCGTCCGGGCCGGCGAGCTCGACCTCGAACTCGGAGATCTCCTGGTTCAGCCGGGCGAAGACGAGCTTGGCGGCCGACCCCTCGGGTCCCGGCTGCCCGGCCGCGAGCTGCTGCCGGAGCCGGATGCCCGCCAGCCGCGCGACCTCCGCGTCCGCCCACAGGCGCAGCATCCGGTCATGCAGGCCCGCCGAGCGCAGCTCGGGACGCTCCCGCCAGGTACGGGCCGCGCTGGCGATCATGCCGCCCTCACGCGGCATGGCGTTCCCGCCGATCGAGACCCGCTCATTCATCAGCGTGGCCATCGAGACCTGCCAGCCCTCGCCCACGCCGCCGATCCGGTCCGCGTCCGGCACCCTGGCGTCGGTCATGAAGACCTCGTTGAACTCGGCCTCGCCCGTCGCCTGCCGCAGCGGCCTGACCTCGACGCCGGGCTGCTTCATTTCCAGCGCGAAGTAGGTCAGGCCGTTGTGCTTGGGCTGGTCCGGGTCGGTCCGCGCGACCAGGAGCGCCCGGCTCGCCATGTGCGCCGAGGAGGTCCAGACCTTCTGCCCGTTGACCACCCACTCGTCGCCGTCGCGGACCGCCCTGGTGGCCAGGCCCGCGAGGTCCGACCCGGCGCCGGGCTCGCTGAACAGCTGGCACCAGATCTCCTCGCCGGTCCACAGCGGCCGCAGCCAGCGCTGCTGCTGCCCGGGCGTGCCATGCGCGAGGATCGTGGGCGCGGCCATGCCGAGGCCGATGCCGTTGCGCTCGGGGTGATTGGTCGGGGCGCCGGCCGCCTCGAACTCGCGGTCGACGCCGCCCTGCAGGGTGCGCGAGAGCCCCTGACCGCCCAGGCCAGCCGGATAGTGCACCCAGGCAAGCCCGGCGTCGAACCTGGCCCGCAGGAATTCCAGCCGGTCGGTCGCCTGCGGGTCATGGGCGGCCAGGAACTCCGCGACCTGCGCGCGCAGGTCGTCCGCGGTCAGGTCCCTGGCTGCTAGCACAGGGGACCGCCGGCCACGTAGATGACCTGGCCGGACACGAAGCCAGCGCCGTCGCTGGCCAGGAAGGAGATCACGTGCGCGACGTCGTCCGGGGTGCCGACCCGGCGCACCGGGATGCTCGCCGCCGCCGCCTTCTGGAACTCCTCGAAGCCGATGCCGATCCTGGCCGCGGTCGCCGCCGTCATGTCGGTGGCGATGAACCCCGGCGCGACCGCGTTCGCGGTGACGCCGAACTGACCCAGCTCGATGGCCAGGGTCTTGGTGAAGCCCTGCATGCCCGCCTTGGCGGCCGAGTAGTTCGCCTGCCCGCGGTTGCCGAGGGCCGAGCTGGAGGACAGGTTCACGATCCTGCCCCACCTGGCGTCCACCATGTACTTCTGGCAGGCCTTGCTCATCAGGAACGAGCCGCGCAGGTGGATGCCGAGCACCGTGTCCCAGTCTTCGAGCGTCATCTTGAACAGCATGTTGTCCCGGATGACGCCCGCGTTGTTGATGAGCACAACCGGCGGGCCCAGCTCGGCGGCAACCTTGTCGACGGCTGCCTGAACCTGGTCGGCGTCGCTGACGTCCGCACCCACGGCCAGGGCCCTGCCCCCGGCGCTGGTGATCGCGTCGACGGTAGCGCCGCAGTCGCCTTCCTTCAGGTCGAGCACCGCGACGGCAAGCCCGTCGGCAGCCAGGCGCCGGGCCGTGCCCGCGCCGATACCACGCGCTGCGCCGGTGACTACGGCTACTCGCTGCGAACCCTCAGACATTGGAGTTCCTCCTCGTCGATGCGCGGCGGCCACGGCGGCCGCCGCAATCGGTCACTTCTACCGGTACTCCCCGGGCGCCAGCCGCGCAGCCGCGCCGGATGTGATCCGGCTAACACCGCGACCCGGCTGACACGGCGTGGGCGGCCCGCGGGCCGGGTCACCGGTATTTCCTCAGCTCCCGATGCGCGAGCGAGCGCTTGTGCACCTCGTCCGGGCCGTCGGCCAGGCGCAGCGTCCTGGCGTGCGCCCACAGCGCGGCGAGCGGGAAGTCCTGGCTGACGCCGCCCGCGCCGTGCGCCTGAATCGCCTTGTCCAGGATCCACTCGGTCATCCGCGGTACCAGGATCTTGATCGACTGGATCTCGGTGTGGGCGCCTTTGTTGCCCACCGTGTCCATCAGCCAGGCGGTCTTGAGCACCAGCAGCCTGGCCGCCTCGATGCGGACCCTGGACTCGGCGATCCAGTCCTGGATGACGCCCTGCTCCGCGAGCGGCTTGCCCCAGGCGACGCGGCTGGTGACCCGCCGGCACATGAGCTCCACGGCCCGCTCGGCCGCGCCGATCTGGCGCATGCAGTGGTGGATCCGGCCCGGTCCGAGCCTGGCCTGCGCGATCGCGAAGCCCTCGCCCTCACCGGAGATAACGTTCTCGACCGGCACGCGGACGTCGGTGAACACGACCTCTGCGTGCCCGCCGTGCGTGCCGTCGGTGTAGCCGAAGACGTTCATGCCGCGCTCGACATCGACGCCCGGCGTGTCCCTGGGCACCAGGATCTGCGACTGCTGCCGGTGCCGCTCCGCCTCCGGGCTGGTCTTGCCCATCACGATCAGGATCTGGCAGCGCGGATCCATCGCCCCCGAGGACCACCACTTCCGGCCGTTGATCACGTAGACGTCGCCGTCGCGCGCGATGCTGGTCGAGATGTTGGTCGCATCCGACGAGGCGACGTCCGGCTCGGTCATGCAGAAAGCCGACCGGATCTCGCCGTCGAGCAGCGGCCGCAGCCAGCGCTTCTGCTGCTCCTCCGTGCCGAACTCGGCCAGTACCTCCATGTTGCCGGTGTCGGGGGCCGCGCAGTTCAGCGCCTCGGGCGTGAGAAACGACCGGCCGCTCAGCTCGGCCAGCGGCGCGTACTGCAGGTTCGTCAGCCCGGCGCCTTCCGGGTGATGGGCCAGGAACAGGTTCCACAGCCCGCGATGGCGTGCCTTGGCCTTCAGGTCGTCCATCACCGGCGGCCGCTCCCACCCCCGGCCCTGCGCGGCCAGCCTGGCCGCCTGCTCCTCGAAGATGCTCTCCGACGGCAGGATGTGCTCGTCGATGAATTCCTGGAGCTGGCCGCGTAGCTCCTCGGTCCGCGCGTCGAATGCGAAGTCCATCTACTGCCTCCAAGCGGCCAGAATCATTCGGCACCGGCCGGGTCGGGACAGACTCTACCTACCGGTCGGTACGGACTCCACGCTACGGTGCTCCCATGGCGCTGGTCGAGACTGTACGTGGCCCGGTCGACGGCGGCTCACTCGGCCTGACGCTCATGCACGAGCACGTGTTCGTGCTCAACGAGGAGGTCCGGCGGAACTACCCGGGCTACTGGGACGAGGACGCGCGGATCGCGGACGCGGTCGCCAAGCTGACCGCGCTGGCGGCCCGCGGCTGCCATACGATCGCCGACCCCACTGTCGTCGGGCTCGGCCGCGACATCGGCCGGATACAGCAGGTGGCGGCCCGGGTCCCGCTGCAGATCGTCGCGGCAACCGGCATCTACACCTACAACGAGGTGCCGCTGTACTTCAAGTTCCGCGGGCCGGACGCCCACGGCGCGGACCCGATGACCGCCATGTTCGTCGCCGACATCACCGAGGGCATCAGCGGGACCGGGGTCAAGGCGGCGTTCCTGAAGTGCGCCATCGATGACCAGGGCATGACGCCGGGCGTGGAGCGGGTGCTCCGGGCGGTCTGCCGCGCGCACCGGGAGACCGGCGCCCCCGTCACCGTGCACACGCACCCGCAGTCGGGCACCGGCCGGGACGTGCTCCGGGTGCTGCGGGAGGAAGGCGCGGACCTCACCAGGGTGGTCCTCGGCCACAGCGGCGACAGCACCGACCTGGACTACCTGACCGAGCTGGCCGACGCCGGCTGCCTCCTCGGCATGGACCGGTTCGGCCTGGATCTGATCACGCCGTTCGAGGCGCGCGTCGGCACGGTGGCGGCGCTCTGCGAGCGCGGCTACGCCGACCGGATGGTGCTCTCGCACGACGCATCCTGCTACATCGACTGGTTCCCGCCCGAGGTCGTGCCGATGTTCGCGCCGGCCTGGCACTTCGAGCACCTGTTTGACGACGTGCTGCCCGCGCTGCGCGAGCGCGGCGTCACCGCGGAGCAGATCGACGCGATGCTGGTAGGCAACCCGCGCCGCTACTTCGCTGGCTGAGCCGCCGCCCGCGCGAGCGCCGGGTGCGCGGGCGCGGGCGGCGGCCGGTCAGACTTGCGCGCGTCGCCCCCGGGTGACCAGCGCCCAGATGATGAACACGTTCACCGCAACCAGGATGATCGACCAGATCGGGTAGAACGGGATCGTCAGGAACGCGGCTACCGCCCCGAGTACGGCCAGGAACACGCCGACGACGCGGGCCCAGACCATGCCGAGCATGACGCATACACCGGCCGCGAAGATGACCGCGCCCAGGACCAGGTGCGTCCAGCCCCAGCCCTTGGTGCTCCAGTGGTACACGTATCCGGAGTTGTAGGTGAAAAACCCGCCCTTGATCACCATGGCGAGCCCGTTCAGGAACTCGATCGCGCCGCCGATGATCATGAGCGAGCCGGCCAGGACGCTGCCGACGATCGCACCAGGGCTGGCGCCGGTGCCCGCGTGCCTGCCCTCTCGCGGGGCCGTCTCGTAGCCCGGGCCCTGCTGCTGGTAGGACGCGTACTCCTGGCCGCTCTGGGCCGCCTGTCCTCGTGCACTGCTCATGCTGCCGCCCCCTCCCGAAGAGGATCTGAGCAGCCAACGTAAGGATCACGGCCGGCGCCGGGCATCCCCCGCGCCGGGTGAACCGCTTCGGCCGGCCCGCTCGCGGCCAGCAGCGCCGACTTCCCATCGGTTCGCGGCATTTTCGCGACCGTTATCGACCAGTTTGCGGACGGCGAACCGATGGAAAGTCGGGCGAAGCTAGCCGGCCCGCAGTCCCAGCGCCTCGGCGGCGGTGCCGAGCGCGGCAAGGTGCCCGTCGACCGAGCCCAGGCCGACCCGCATCGTGTTGACGGACAGGTGCGAGGCGCCGGCGGACCGCCACCGGCCGACGTGATCGATGAGCTTGTCCGCGCCCGCCTCGGTCCAGGAGACCCGGCCTTCCATGCCGATCTGGTCCGGGTCGCGGCCCGCGGCCCGCGCCGCCTCGGCGATCACGGCCCGCGCGTCGGCCAGCCGCTGGTCCGGCGGCATCTGCGGGAACCAGCCGTCGGCCAGCTGACCGATCCGCACGTAGGCCTGCCGGGACTGGCCGCCGAACCAGAGCGGGATCGGACGCTGGACGGGGAGCGGGCACAGGCCCGCGCCGCGCACCGTCTCGTACTCGCCCTCGAACGTGACCGACTCCTCGGTCCACAGCCTGCGCAGCAGCAGCGCCTGCTCCGACATCCGCCGGCCGCGGTTGGTGAAGTCCTTGCCGAGCGCCTCGTACTCGACCGAGTTCCAGCCGAGCCCGACCCCGAGCCGGAACCTGCCGCCGGTCAGCAGGTCCACCTCGGCCGCCTGCTTCGCGACCAGCGCAGTCTGGCGCTGCGGCAGGATGATGATGCCGGTGACCAACTCGAGCCTGGTCACCGCGGCCAGGTACCCGAACATGACCATCGGCTCGTGGAACGTCGTCGACAGGTCATAGGGACCCGACCAGCCGGCGTGCACCTTCGGGTCGGCGCCCAGCACATGATCGTACGCGAGCAGGTGGGTGAAGCCGAGCTCCTCGACGCGCTGGGCGTATGCACGCACCGCGCCGACGTCCGGGCCGATCTCTGTCTGCGGGAACACCACGCCAATATTCACGACTGCCTGTCTACCGGGCCGCCGGGAGCGCGGCCAAGCCGGCCCCCGCCCGGCCCGCTCCGGGTTAGATGGGCATATGAGAATCGCAGTAATCGGAACCGGCAATATCGGCGGAACGCTCGGCGAGAGATGGCGCGCCGCCGGACACGACGTCGCCTACGGCTCCCGCTCGGCGGGCAGCCCAGGCCCCGGCGGGGCGCCGGTCGCCGCGATCGCGGACGCGCTGGCCGGAGCCGACGTGGTGCTGCTCGCCGTCCCTGGTCCCGCGGTCGCCGAGCTGGTGGCCACGCATGGCGCCGACCTGGCGGGCAAGGTGGTCATCGACGCCGCCAACCGGATCGGCCAGCCCGAGGTGAACAGCCACGCTGCCATCTCCGAGCACGCACCCGCGGCCCGCTACGCGCGCGCATTCAGCACGCTCGGCTGGGAGAACTTCGCGGACCCGCTGCCGGGAGCGCAGCTGTTCTTCGCCGCTGATCCCCGTGCGCGGGCGGCGACCGAGGAGCTGATCAGCGCCGTTGGCCTCGAGCCGGTGTTCGTCGGCGACGCCGGCGCGGCCGGGACCGTGGACGGCGTGCTGCCGCTGTGGTTCGCGCTCGTGCAGCAGTCTGGCGGCAACCGCAGGCTCGCGTTCCGGGTGATCCGCTAGCGCTGCCGGGCGGCGCCGCCCGGCCCGCCCCTACGATCATGGCGAGCCAGGGGGTGCGATGGAACTAGAGCGCTGGCTGACCAGGGCCGCCGAGGCGGTCGGCGACTGGCAGCGCGGGTTCGGCGAGTTCGAGCGGCACGAGTCGCTGCGCGTCGGCGAGCAGGAGTTCGACGCGGCGTTCGCGGAGCTGGCCGGGCGGCTGACCGACAACTACCCGTTCTTCCATCCGTGTTACGCCGGGCAGATGCTCAAGCCGCCGCATCCGGCTGCGGTCGCGGGCTATCTCGCGGCGATGCTGATCAACCCGAACAACCACGCGCTCGATGGCGGTCCCGCCACGGCGGCGATGGAGAAGGAGGTTGTCGGCCAGCTCGCGGCCATGTTCGGCCTGCGCGAGCATCTCGGTCACCTGACCACCAGCGGCACGATCGCCAACCTCGAGGCGCTGTACGTGGCGCGCGAGCTGCATCCGGGCAGAGGTGTCGCCTACAGCGCAGAGGCCCACTACACCCACGGCCGGATGTGCGGCGTGCTCGGCGTGCCCGGCACCGCGGTCGGCACGGACGCCGTCGGCCGGATCGACACCGGCGAGCTCGACGCGCTGCTGGCGGGCGGGCAGATCGGGACGGTAGTCGCCACGGCCGGCACGACCGGGCTCGGCGCGATCGACCCGGTACACGAGGTGCTGGCGATCGCGCGGCGGCACGGGGTGCGCGTGCACGTGGACGCCGCGTACGGCGGCTTCTTCACGCTGCTGGCCGGCCTGGCCGGGCCGGCCGGCCTGGAGGCCGCGCCGTGGCAGGCGATCGCCGGGTGTGACTCGGTCGTGGTCGACCCGCACAAGCACGGGCTGCAGCCCTACGGCTGCGGCGCCGTGCTGTTCGCCGATCCCGGCGTCGGGCGGTTCTACCTGCACGACTCGCCGTACACGTACTTCACCTCCGGCGACCTGCACCTGGGTGAGATCAGTCTCGAGTGCTCCAGGGCCGGGGCGAGCGCGGCCGCCGCGTGGCTCACCTTCCGGCTGCTCCCGCTCACACCCGACGGCCTCGGCCGGGTGCTCGCGGCGGGCCGGCAGGCGGCGCTCGCCTGGTCGGACCTGCTGCGCGAGTCGGAGGTGCTTGACCTGTACCAGCAGCCGGAGCTGGACATCGTCAGCTACTTCCCGGCGCAGCGGCGGAGCCTGACCGCGATCGACACGCGGTCGGCGGCCATGCTGCACGCGGGCATGACCGATGCGGCGGCGCCGGTCTTCCTGAGCACGCTGCGGGTATCCGCCGGCGCGATGCTCAGCCGCCACCCGGATGTGATCCCGGACGCGGACGGCGCGCGCATCCTGCGCAGCGTGCTGATGAAGCCGGAGTCGCAGACGTATGCCGGCGCCCTGCACGCCAGGGTCGAGCGGCTGGCGCGCGACGCCTGACCCGGCCCGCTCAGTCGGGGACCGGCGGGGCCCACCGCGGCCGCGGGATCAGGCAGAAGGGGTGTCCGGCCGGGTCCGCCAGCACGTCACCGGCCAGCAGCGTCGCCCCGAGCGCGAGCACGCGGCCGCGGGCCGCCGGCACGTCCTCGACCATGACGTCCAGGTGCACCTGCTGCGGGACCGCCGGATCGGGCCAGGTCGGCGGCCGGTGGCCAGGCGCGAGCTGGAAACCGAGGCCGGACGTGGTCTCGCTGGCGGCGACGACGACGAAGTCCGCGCTGCGGTAGGTGACAGGCAGGCCGAGGAGTGCGGAGTAGAACCGGGCCAGCCGGTCCGGGTCCGGGCAGTCGAAGATCGTGTGATGCAGCCGTCCGATCATTGCCACATCGTCGCACCCGCCGGTGTCAGCGCAGCAGCAGACGGCTCAGCCGCCGGCCGGCCAGCGCGAGGCACGCCAGTCCCATCACGGCCAGGTACAGCACGTGCCAGAGCAGCCCGGGCCCGACCAGCCCGAGCGTGAGACCGCGCATGACGGCGATCCCCTGGTACAGCGGGGTGACGTCCACCACGAGCTGCAGCGGCCGCGGGTACACCCCGATGGGGTAGAAGGTAGTGGAGAACAGGAACATCGGCAGCGTCGCCAGCGTCACGAACTCGAAGTGCTGCCAGCTGCGGAAGTACGTCGTGGCGGCCATGCCCGCGGCCGCGAACGCGAACCCGATCAGCAGGGCAGCGGGCAGCGCGAGGACCGCCCAGGCGGAGTGGATGAGCCCCATCGCCAGCATCACGATCAGGAACGAGACGGCATAGAACGCGCCGCGGATCAGCGCCCAGCCGATCTCCCCCAGCGCCACGTCGCCGCTGCGCATCGGCGTGGCCAGCGCGGCGTCGTACAACTTGGCGTACTTGAGCCGGAAGAACACGTTGAAGGTGGCGTCGAGCACCGCCCCGTTCATCGAGGAGGTGGCCAGCAGCGCCGGGGCGACGAAGCTCGTGAACCCGATCAGCCGGCCGTCCGGGCCCGCCACGCTCCCGACCAGCGCGCCGATGCCGACGCCGATCGACAGCAGGTAGAACAGCGGCTCGAAGAAGCCCGAGGCGAACATGGTCCACTGATGCCGGTAGGCGCGGGCATGCCGCTCGACGAGATGCTGGCCGCCCCGGCCGCCGAGCGCGCCGCGCCTGGCCGCGACCAGCGGCACGGGCAGGATCCGCAGCGCGTGCGCGGCCAGCGCCCCGGCCCGCGGCCGTCCGGCTGCGGGCGCCGGAACGTGCGCCTGCTCAGACATACAGCCGCCGCCGGTAGGTCCTGGCGCCCGCGGACAGGCCGATCGCCGTCACCGCGGCCAGGTAGGCGACGTGACCGGCGGCGGCCGGCAGCGTGGCCGTGCCGAGGCTCAGCTCGCGGCACAGCGCGACACCATGCCACAGCGGCGTCGCGTAGGCGACCGGCTGCGCCCAGGCCGGCAGCTGGCTGACCGGGAAGAAGGTGCCGGAGAACAGGAACATCGGGATCATGCCGAACCGGAAGAGGATCGCGAAGCCCTGGTCCTTTTCCCTGGTCACGGCGTACGCGTCGATCGGAGCCGCGAACGCCACGCCGGTGAGCACCGCCACCGGGAGCGCGGCGATGACCCATGGCGAGCCGACGGCGCCGAACACCGCCATCGCGACCATGAAGATCGCGCAGTTCATGGCCAGCCGCATCGTGGTGAACAGCAGGTGACCGGCGAAGAGATCGGCGGGCCGCAGCGGCGACGCGGCGGCGGCCTGGTACGTCTTCAGCCACTTCACCGACGCGAGCACCGGATAGGTCGACTCCCCCACCGCGGTCTGCATGGCCTGCGCCGCGAGCAGGCCGGGCGCCAGGAACGCCAGGTAGCTCACGCCGCCGAGGCTCCCTGTGCCGTGCCTGTCGACCAGGGTGCCCAGGCCGACGCCCATGGCGCCGAGGTACAGCAGCGGGTTCAGCACGCTCGAGTAGATCGTGCCGCGCCAGGTGCGCCGGTAGTTGACCAGCCAGAACCGGAACGCCCGCAGCGCCAGCTCCGGCCGGCCGGCGGCGGGCGGGACCGCGGCGGGCGGGGCCTCGGCGACAGCGGGCGCGCTCACCCGTCCTCCAGCCGCCTGCCCGTCAGGCGCAGGAAGACATCCTCGAGCGTGCTGCGCCGGACCAGGGACGTGAGCGGCTCGAAGCCGTGCCCGCGCACCGCGGCGAGCGCCGCGTCGCCGTCCGCCACGTACAGCAGGATCCGGTCGGCGAGCACCTCGATCCGCTCGGCCGGGGCGTGGGCAACCTTCTGGCTGGCCCGCTCGTGCTCGTCCGGCCGGAACCGCAGCTCGAGGACCTCGGGGGTCGAGTACTGCATGATCAGCTCGCGGGGCGAGCCCTCGGCCGCGATCTTCCCGCCGTCCATGACCACCAGCCGGTCGCACAGCTGCTCGGCCTCGTCCATGTAGTGGGTGGTCAGGATCAGCGTGACGCCCTGCTGCTTGAGCCGGAAGAGCCGGTCCCACACAACGTGCCTGGCCTGCGGGTCCAGCCCGGTGGTCGGCTCGTCAAGCAGCAGCACCTCGGGCTCGTTGATCAGCGACCTGGCGATCGTCAGCCGCCGCTTCATGCCGCCGGACAGCGGCTCGACCTGGTCCTCCGCGCGGTCGGTGAGCTGGACGAAGTCCAGCAGCCGGGCCGTGCGGTCCGCGATCAGCTGCCGCGGCAGGCCGAAGTACCGCCCGTAGATCAGCAGGTTCTCCCGGACGGTGAGCTCGACGTCGAGGGTGTCCTCCTGGGGCACCACGCCGAGCCGGGCCCTGATCGCGGGGCCGTGGCTGACCGGGTCGAGACCGAAGATCGACAGCTCGCCGCCGCTGGGCGGCGACACGCAGCCGATCATGCGCATGGTCGACGACTTGCCCGCGCCGTTCGGGCCGAGGAACCCGAACGCCTCCCCGCGCCGCAGCTCGAAGTCGATCCCGGCCACGGCGGTGAACTCGCCGAATCGCTTGGCAAGGCCGTGCGCGCTGATGAGGACGTCGGGCTCGGGCACGACCGCGAGACTACCGGCCGCCTAGGACAGTGCAGAACTTAAATTTGCCCGGGGAGGTGGTAAGAACCGGCCCAAGTGGCAAGGTAATGATCGGTCAGGCGGTAGTCTCACAAGGTCACAATGAGGTGGCCGCAGGCAGGCCGAGGGCAGGAGGCGTGGACCAGGCGTGAGCATGATCACCGAGCTGTACAGCCGGTTCAGGCACCTGATCCACGAGGGCGGCAAGTTCCTCGTGGTGGGCGGTATCGGCGCCGTCGTGACGATCGGCGGAGCGAGCGCCCTGCAGGGGATCGGCGAGTACAAGGCCGTGACGATCTCCACCATCGTCGCCACGATCGTGACATTCCTCGGCAACCGCCACTGGACCTTCCGGCACCGCGAGGGCCAGGGCGCGGCCCACGAGACGATCATGTTCTTCATCCTCAACGGCGTCGGGCTGATCATCTACTACGTCGTGATCTGGCTGATCAAGGACGTCGCGGGGATGACGGGCAGCCTGTGGTACCTGGCCGAGCTGATCCTGGGCACCGGGCTTGGCACGCTGTTCCGGTTCTGGTCCTACCGCAAGTGGATCTGGACGCTGCCGGGAGCCGAGCGCTCCGGCGCGGCGGCCGACCTCGGCGGCCTGGACGGCGGTCCCTCGCACGAGAGCCTCAGCCCGGTCACCACCGCGGCGCCGCCGAACGCAGGGCAGTCGGGCCGGCCGGTCGGGGCGCACCGCCGGCAGTAGCGCCGCGGGCGCCCGGACCCGCCGGCGGAGGCGGCAGCCACGGCATCCGTGCGGCACTGGCAGGTGCCGTGGCCCTAACAGCTGCCATGGCCGCGCCCGGCCAGCAGCGAGCTCACCGGAATCCTCAGGTAGGCGCCGGCCCGGGCCCGGGTCAGGGCACCGGTGGCCACCAGCCTGCCAAGCACGTGCCGCTCGCGGGCGAGCGCGTTAGCCGGAGAGTCGACCGGATTGTCCGCGGTCGGCGCGTACACGAGCCCGGCCAGCAGGGCAGCCTGCGGCCACGACATCTGGCCGGGGCGCACGCCGTAGTAGCCGCAGCTCGCGTCCTGCAGGCCGTAGTAGCCGTGACCGAAGTAGACCACGTCCGAATACAGCCGCAGGACCTCCGCCGGGCCGAGGCTGTAGCGCAGCTTGACGGCCAGCGCGGCCTGCTCGAGCTGTGCCCTGATGCTGGCGTCACCGGGCGTGTAGAGCAGCTTGGCCAGCTGCGCGTACAGCGTGGCGCCACCCTGGTCGCCCTTGCCCGCGAGCTGACCGAGGACGAACCGGCCGATGGCGAGCGGGTCAATCCCGGGCTCGGACCTGAACCGGTGATCCTCGGTGGCCTCGAGCGCCGCGGCGAACCTGGGCGGCACGGCCGGACCGGGGTAGGGCGCGTCATGGGCCCGGTCGATCCGCTTCGCGAGCTGGCGCGCGTTGCCGACCGAAGGCGTGACCAGCAGCAGCGCCCCGAATGCGGCGGACGCGACCACGATCAGGGCAACTACCGTCTGACCTGCGCGAATCGCGATCCGCCCGGCCCGGCGCCGGTACCACGGCACGCCGCCCGCTGCGGGCGGCCCCCCGACCGCGTTTACCGGAGTTGTCGTCCCCATCGACATTGCCCAACGATCCCGAGTCTGAAGAAGTGCCTGACCGTGGCCGGTTCAGTGGCCGCAGGACAGATACCCGCGGACAGGGCCCGCTAGCCGCGAGCGGGCCGGAGGCGCGGGCCGGAGGCGCGGGCCGGACTCGATCACCCGCCGGCCGGCCCGGGTCACGGACCAGCCCCCTCTCCTCGGCGCCACCCAGCGCCCCAAACTGGCCGGGACACCGGTCCTGGCCGACGGTTCTCAGATACTAGTGCCGGTTAGTCCGGTATATCTATAATAGTTATGTGACTGATATGCACGATTTGAGTGCTCTCGACCAGGCCGCGGCGATTCGCGCCGGGGACCTCAGTCCCGTCGACCTCGTCAGCCATTACCTGGACCGGATCGAGATGCTCGATCCGGCGCTGGGCGCCTTCGTCACGATCACCGCCGACGCGGCGCTCGCCCAGGCACGCGCCGCGGCCGGCCTGGCCAGGTCCGGCGCCGGCGACCTGCCCCCGCTGCTGGGCGTGCCGGTCGCGATCAAGGACCTCACGAGCACCGCGGGGGTCAGGACCACGTACGGCTCCGGGCCGTACTCCGGCAACGTGCCCGATGCTGACGCGCACTCGGTCAGCCTGCTGCGGGCCGCCGGCACGATCAGCCTGGGCAAGACGAACACACCCGAGTTCGGGTCCGTCTGCTACACCGACAACGACATCACCGGGCCCGCGCGCTCACCGTGGGACCAGCGCTGCAACTCCGGCGGCTCCAGCGGCGGCGCCGCCGCGGCGGTGGCCGGCGGCCTGCTGCCGTTCGCGCACGGCAGCGACGGCGGCGGCTCGATCCGCATCCCGGCCAGCGTCTGCGGGCTGGTGGGCCTGAAGCCGTCGCGGGGACGGATCAGCAACGGGCCGACCGGGACGGACGGACCGGGACTGGCCATCCAGGGCCCGATCGCCCGCACCGTGCGCGACGCGGCGGCGATGCTGGACGCGCTCGCGCGGCCGATGCCCGGAGACCCGTACTGGGCACCACCGCTGCCGGGAAACCAGACGTTCCTGGACTACGCGGGCAAGGAGCCGGGAAAGCTCCGCATCGGGCGGTACGCGATGACGGCGAACGGCACCATCCCGGACCCGGCCTGCGTGGCGGCGTGGGAGGACGTCTCGGGACTCCTCGCGTCGCTCGGGCACGACGTCGAGGACATCGGCCTGCCGTTCCCGGCGGACATCGGCCACTGCTTCAACACCATCTGGGGCGTCAAGTCGCTCGACTACGAGCTGACCCCCGAGCAGGAGCAGCAGCTGCGGCCGGTCACGCGCGCCTGGCGCGAGTACGGCCGGACGATCTCCTCGCACGCGTACAGCCTCGCGGTCACCACGATGCAGACTGCCGGGCGCGAGGCGGTCGTCGCCACGGCCGGCTACGACGCGCTGCTCACACCGACGCTCGGGCTGCCGCCGCAGCCGGTCGAGTTCTTCAGCGAGGCCGGCGACATCATGGGCAACCTGCGCCGTCAGGGCAGCTTCACGCCGTACACCGCGATGTACAACCTGACCGGGCAGCCGGCCGTCAGCCTGCCATTGCACTGGACCGCCGACGGCGTGCCGATCGGCGTGTCACTGGTCGGGCGCCCCGCCGGGGAGGGGCCGCTGATCGCGCTCAGCGCGCAGCTCGAGCAGGCCAGACCGTGGGTCGGCCGCAGGCCTGCCTGCTGGTGACCATGCCGCCGGCCGGGTTACGCGCGCAGGCCGCCGAGCAGCAGCTCGGCGTACTGCTCGCCGACCTGACGCGGGGTTAGCGCGCCGTCCGGCTTGAACCACGCGCCGAGCTGGTTCACCGCGCTCAAGAAGAAGTGCACGATGATGTCCGCCGATACCTCGGTGCGGAACACGCCGGCCGCCATGCCCTCCTCCACCAGGCCGCGGAACATGTCGGAATAGGCGCGGCGCTCCGCCCGCACCTGGGTCTGCCGGTCCTCGGGCAGCATGTGCAGCGACCGGAAGAACACGATCATGTCGTCCAGGTTCGCCAGGCTGCTGTCGACTACGTCGATGGCGGCCTCGCGCAGCCGTTCCTCGGGGGTGCCCGAGCCCTTCGCGATGTCGGTCAGATGGCTCATCTGCAGCGTGAGCAGCTGGTGATACACCTCGTAAAGCAGGTCATCCTTGGAACCGTAATAGTGGTACATGGCGCCCTTGGTCACGCCCGCCGCGTCAACGATGTCCTGCACCGACGTGCCCTCGAATCCGTGCCGCGCGAAGAGCCGCGTGGCCACTCGAAGCAGCCGTTCCTTGACCGGGCGACCGGCGCCAGCCCGCGAATTCCCGGCGGAATCCTTCTGTCGCACCGCCATCTCGCACGCTCCGGATCAATCCTGCCGGCTGGCCCCATACCGTCCGGTCGGTCTTACGTTAGGCATGCTTTACACGCCTGGTCAACATCCGGTTTACCCCTGTTCCCCGGCGGCCAGCTGGTCGAGGTGCGCGGCCACATCCTGAACCAGGTAGCCGTCCCGGTGGCGGCGCGGACCGGTGCCGCCCTGCTGCCACGGCAGCGGGCCGGATAGCGGACGGTATTCCAGCCCCGCGGCCGCGAGCCTGCCCAGATGCACGGCCACCCGGGCACGCAGCGCGGGCCTGTCGTACGGCAGCGGCTGACCAGCCGCACCCGCGTCTTCCGAGGCGGGCGGCGCGGCGCTGTCGTTCGCCGCGGGCGGCCTGCCCGCCCAGGCGGACGGGACGCCCGCCCATGCGACCTCGGCCAGCGCACACGCTCGCGGGAAGATCATGTACTCTAGCGCGCGCCCATCGGGGATGTACTCCGTCCACGACTGGAACTGCGTCCCGAGTATGCGCGCACGCGCTTTCGCTGGCCAGGCCGACGGCACCGGAGCGAAGCCCGCGACGTCCTCGATCCCGATGGGCCCGCCGATTGCGAGCGGCTCGTCAGCCTCGCGCGCCTGGTAGTAGTCGAAGTACGTCGGCAGCACCGGCGTCAGCACGACGTCGTGTCCGGCCTCGGCGGCCGCCCGCGCGATCGGCATGCCGCGCCAGGCCATCACGATCGTGTCCGGGCGCAGTCCCGGCCCCGCCCGGCCGACCGTGCTGGTGAAGCCCTCGTCCCACACCACCGCCCGGGCGCCGAAGTCATCTGCCAGCGCGTCGGCCAGGTCACGGAGAAACGCCGCGTGCAGTTCCTCGGCGCTACCGAGGCCGCGCTCCTGCTGGTAAGCGGCGACCCGCGCGTCGTTGCGCCACCCGTCGAGCTTGCACTCGTCGCCGCCGATGTGCACGTAGGGCGCGTTCGTCGCGCTGACGATCTCGCCGAGGATCGTCTTGATATCGGCGAGCGCTTCCGGCAGAGGCGATACGAGGAACGGCAGGATTCCCCAGTCCGGGCTCACCTTGTAGCCGTCAGCCGGGCTGCCGTCAGCCGGGCTTGGGCCCGAGGCCAGGTGCGGCAGCGCGGCCAGCAGGGCGGCGCAGTGACCGGGCAGGTCGACCTCGGGTAGCAGCGTCATCATCCGGTCCCGCGCAAACGCGGTTATCTCGGCAAGGTCGTCGAGTGTGTAGTAGCCCCCGTGCGGGATCTCGTCGTAGACCGGCGGCTGCTCGGCACCCGCGCTGATCCTGGTTCGCGGCCGGTGCGAGCCGATCTCGTGCAGCGCGGGGAACGCACGGCTCTCCACCCGCCAGCCCTGGTCGTCGGTGAGGTGGAGGTGCAGGCGGTTGAATCTCAGGGCCGCGAGCGCGTCGATGAGGGCGAGCAGCTCGCGCTTGGTAAAAAAGTGTCGCGCCACGTCGATGTGTGCGCCGCGCCACGACAGCGCAGGCGCGTCCCCGATCTCGGCCGCCGGGATGCGCCACGGTGCGCTGCCGGTCGCGGCGCGCGCGGCGCGCCAGGCGTCGTCGGGCAGCAGTTGGCGGATCGTCTGCGCGGCGTAGAACGCGCCTTCCTTGCCACCCGCGACGATGGTCACCGCGGTCTGGTCGATGCTGAGGCGGTAGCCCTCGGCCGGTTGCGCGGGGTCGACGTGGACGCGGATCTCGGCTGCGACGTCTTCGGATACGGTGGCCTCGGCCGCGCTGGCATCCGGCGCGCTGGCATCGGCGTCGGCAACATCGGCGGTGGCAGGGCCGGGCCACGGGATCGCGGCGATCACGCGCCGGACCGCGGCGGCTGCCTCCCGCACGGCGTCCCCACTCCCCCCGCTGCTCGCCATGACCCGCGGCGGTGAGGACAGATCGAGGCTGCCGGGGCAAGCGCGGACAGAGCGCGGGTAGGGCACGAGGGTTTCGAGACGATCTTTCATCGCCCCGCACACTAACAGCGGCGATTCCAGCCGCAGCAGCCTGGCCTGGGCGGCCGGGTAGATGATCTAGACCTGGCGACGGCGCCGGCCGGTGCACGGCTCAGGCCCCCAGGTTGCGCTAAGGTATGTACGCCCGGCGTGCCACAGACGGGCGAATAGTTCCGGGACGTAGCGCAGTTTGGCAGCGCACTTGACTGGGGGTCAAGGGGTCGCGGGTTCAAATCCCGCCGTCCCGACGATTTTTCGAATGTACGTTGGATCAATATTGGGGTTTCTTCGTTCCCAGTAGGAACGGATACGGCCTCGATCATTCCCGTCTAACGGTGCCAGCGGGAACCGTGTGGCATTTGAGGTCACCAAACGCAGCGCTGCGCAACGCAGCACACTTACCCGTTGGCAAGTTCGCGAGCGATCTGTGCTCACCGCCGCAATCGTGGTTCAGCCGTTGTCGCTCTGGCAATTCGCATCGCCAAGATCCAGCGCCTACAGGCTCAACGAAATGTTCCGCTGAGACCGGAGCGTGCGGCTCGCCGCAATGCTTCACCTCCGGACACGTGTTTTAGGGTAACGGCGCAGGCAGGCGGGCGCCGTATGCTCTGATGCAAGGGATCTCGGCGAAGCACGGAGGGTTGGGGTGGCGGGCTACCGGCCTATGACCTTGGCTAACCTTGCCGACCGCCTGGCCAGCGCAGCTGAGGATAAGGTCCGCTGGAAACTGGTCTGGGAGTTCCTGGAGGAATACCGATGGGAACCGACAGCGAGTCAGCCATCGCTGCTGCAGGACGAGCCGTCTCCGGTCGGCGATGAACGATGGGATACATTGCTGGCTGCCCTGGCCGAGCATCTCGCCGCGCAACACGATCTGGCCCCTCCGGGCTGGTCTGAGCTGCGGGTGCTGCAGCGCCCGTGGTTCCCGGCGGAGTTGCGGGTCCAGCGGGCCGACGCCCTGGTCTGGGCACCTGCGGCCTTCCGCAAGCACGGGGTCTACCTGTCCGCCAGGGATCTGGAAGCTGCATGAGCCAGCCCGATGACGTCCTTCTTGGCCGGGCGGACCTGGAGCGAGCCTTTACCCACCTGGGCGAGCGCCTGGCTCGCCGCGGTGTCGTCGCTGACGTCTTTGTGGTGGGCGGCGCCGCGATGGCCCTTGCCTACGACGCCTCCCGGGTGACGCGCGACGTCGACGCCAGGTTCCTTCCTCATGGCATCGTCCTGGAGGAAGCCCAGCACGTCGCGGAAGACCTGGGACTCCCGCCGTGGTGGCTCAACGAACAAGCAACCGTCTATATCTCCGGCAAGGATGACCGCGGCAAGCGACGCGTGTTTGACCATCCCGCACTTCGCGTCATGGCTGCCTCACCGCAGCACATCTTCGCGATGAAAGCACGGGCAGCCAGGGCCCGCGACGTCGACGATCTGCGCCTGCTCGCCGACATCATCGGAATCGAGTCCCTTAACCAGGCGATCCAGCTCTGCGCGGACTTCTACCCCGACGAAGCGCTCTCCCCCAGATCGGCCGCCGTCCTCGACGAGCTCTTCAGCTGACAACACTGTCCGAACCGCGCGACATGGGCCCCGTATCGACGGTCGACAAATCGGCAGTCCGCCCTTCGAGTGCCCGCCTCCTGAGGCTCCATTGGCCCGCCTAGAGTCAACAGCACGAGCTTTGGAGAACCCCTGGCTGAACCCCAGCGAGCACGTGACCAGCTGGCAACTCTGCTGGAGGACGCCTGGAAGGCCCTGGTAGAACCGCACTGGCCTCGCGTCCGCTCGCTCCTTGAGCGTGACATCGCGGAACGGTCTCGCATACTCGCGGCTCACGGACTGAGGCACTGCCTGGCGGCGCTCCATCCGAAGATCCGGTGGACCGACGACGGGGTGGTGCTGCCCGATGGCAGCGAGCGAACCGTCCAGGTCGGCCACCGCGGTCTGCTGCTCATGCCGAGCGCCTATCTCTGGCCGAACGTCGCCGCCATCGTGGAGGAGCCCTGGCAACCGACGATCGTCTACCCGGCGGACGGCATCGCCGAGCTATGGGGATCGCCGGTAGTATCCGAGGCCCTCGGCCGGCTGCTCGGAAGGACCCGGGCGCGCATCCTCACGGCACTCGATCAGCCGCTCTCCACGACAGCTGTTGCTGCGGTGCATGACCTCAGCCCGGCAGGTGCCTCGCGGCATCTGCTCGCGCTCCGCGATGCAGGCCTTGCGACTGCCGCGCGGCACGGCCACGAAGTCCGGTACAGCCGGACCGAACTCGGATCCGTGCTGCTCCAGGCCACTGAAGCTAAGCCCGGTCGATCGGGCGCATAGCGCACTCGCGGCCTGGTTAGGTTCGCCGCCCCTCGGCGCATGCTGCGCGCCTAGAGGCCAATCGTGGCAGGAGCATTCCGCACGTGCGCGGCCAGCGGGGCGACCACGTACTCGGCATCCCGGTATACGCCGCGCAGGGTGTTCGAGGAGAACGACCGTTGGAATTCCAGCCCGAGGTAGACCAGGCCCGGATGAGTCGTCGAGATTCCGCCAGAATGCGACGGGCCGTTTCGTTCGATCGTGCCCAGCGTACTGAGGTAGGACAGGTTTGGCCGGTAGCCCGTCGCCAGCAGTACGGTGTCGACGTGCTCGTGTGTTCCGTCCGCCCAGACGACGCTGTCGCCGGAGAGCGCGGTGAACATGGCGCGCCGGTCGAGCTGGCCGGTCTCTAGGGCGTGCTGATACTTGCCGGTGTCGTCGACCGTCCGGCCGCCGAAGTAGCGGCGCAGCCATTCCGGTGGGAGCAGGTCGAAGCCCGTGGTCTTCAGCCAGTAGTGGACGTCCTTGCCGCCGCGGCACTGCGGCACGAAGATCATCGGGTGGCGGGTGGCCACGGACACGGTCGCCACCTGGGCTAGCTCGTATCCGACTTGGACTGCGGAGTTGCCCGCGCCTACCACCACGACGCGCTCCCCGATGTGGTCATGCGGGTCGCGGTAGCTGGCCACGTGCTCTAGCCGGCCGGTGAACCCGTCCTGGCCGGGCAGGTCCGGCACATACGGATTGCCGAAGGATCCGCTCGCGGCGATCACTCCTCGTGTGGCCAGCGTTTCCCCTGCGGCGGTGTGCACGAGGAAACCGTTTGGGCCTTCAGTCTCGACCGTGGTGACTGTTGTGCCGGTGCGGATGTCGGCGTCCAGTCCGGCGGCGTAGCTGCGCAGGTAGCTGACGACCTCGTCGCGATGCGGATAGTGATCGGGATCACCAGGAAAGTCCAGTCCCGGGATGCTGCTGTAGCTGACCGGGGAGAACAGGCTAAGGCTGTCGTAATAGTGCGGCCACGACCCGACCGGCTCCGGCCCGGCCTCAAGCACGACCGGGCTGATGCCGCGGGCTCGTAGCGCCCTGGCCGCGGCCAGGCCGGACTGGCCAGCGCCGATCACGATGACATCCGCCAGCTTGGTCATGGCAGCCTCCATATATTGATGCTCGTCTATATACTCCGCTGAGAGCCTCTCATGGGACATAGGCGTCTGTCAATATAGATGGATGTCGAAGTCTTGCCCGAATCGGAATCTTCAGCCCGGCCCACAGGGCCGCCTAATAGCCACGGTTCAGCCGCTACTGACTAGTTCAGCCATGGCTGTATCACTTCAGCTTGTCGAATCCCGGCCTGACGCAGGCGGGAATAATCGCCCGTCCGCGCAGGCTACACCCTGCATAGATACCCATGGGGGTATTAATCGGAGGCTCGTCATGAGGATTGTCCAGCTGATGAACTCACGAGCCGGGCGTGCTGCCCGGGCGCTTGCAGGCTTGGCGCTGATAGGGACGGGTGTCGTCATGGGCGGGGCCGGCGGCCTGGCTCTCGCGGTGATCGGCCTTGTCCCGCTGACGGCGGGAGCCGCCGGGGCGTGCCTGGCCGCGCCGCTGCTGCGGGTCCCGATGCGAGCGCGCTGATGGCTGATATGGCCGGACGGGATCTGGCCGGTTCCGGGCCCGCGCGGGCGGTCGCCGGGCCGGGCTCGCCGCGGCCAGGCAGCGTGCTGCCCGGTTGGCCGCGGATGCTGGTCATCGTCGCGCATCCCGATGATGAGACGTTCGGGCTCGGCGCGGTCCTGGACCGGATGGTGACGGCCGGGACTGCGGCGCATGTCCTGTGCTACACCCGTGGTGAGGCGTCCACCCTGAACGAGAGCGGCGCCGATCTGCGCCATGCACGGGAGCAGGAACTGAGGCAGGCCAGCCGCGAACTCGGCGTGGCTACAGTCACGCTGTTGGATTACCCCGACAGCCGTCTCAGCTCCGTCCTGCCCGGCGAGCTGGCCGGGCACGCGGCCCGGGTGGCGGCCCGAGTTCACGCCGATGGCCTGCTGGTCTTCGATGACACCGGGATCACCGGCCACCCTGACCACCAGGCCGCGACGCGTGCCGCTGTGCAGGCCGCCGCTGCTGCCGGGCTGCCAGTGCTGGCCTGGACCCTCCCCGCTGCCATCGCCGGCCAGCTGCGCGAGGAGACCGGCCAGCCATTCGCGGGCCAGCCACCTGGCCGCATCGACGTGAGCGTGCGTGTGGACCGGGCCACGCAGCGCCGGGCTGCCCTGCTGCACGAGAGTCAGATGTCGTCTGCGGCGGTGCTGTGGCGGCGGCTGCAGCTGCAGGCCGACTGCGAGCACCTGCGCTGGCTCATCCCAGCCTGACCGCCGGCGGCGGCCGCCGCGCTGATCAAGGTTCCGGGCGCATTCAGACATCAGAAACCCGGGCTGCTGGCGCGCTGAGCGCCGGGCTCCAGCACGCGGCGTCTGTTCGCCCTGGAGCAGTGCTAGCCGTTCGGCACCGGGTATCTGCGGCACGAGCCTTCACGAAGCGCGTGCAGGTCGCCGCTGCCGGACGGGAAGCCAGCTTGGTCAGGCCTGCCCTGCCGGGCCGGGTCCGGACGGAACCAGACCGGTCAGGCCTGCATCCGGGGCAGCGAGGCTGGCAGTCGGGAGCGGGAACCAGCGCAGCGCTTCAAAGTCGGGGCTGAGCCCGGTCGGCCCGTCTTGCACATCGGCGGGCAGGGCGGCCAGCAATGCGCGTGCCTCGCGCAGGTAGCCGGGGAATACATTCTCGCCGAGGCGGGTGCGGTGCCGGGGGTAGTCGATCTCACCGTCCGGGCCGTAGGAAACATCTGCCAGCGTGATCTGCGGTCGCGGCACGCCGCCGGAGTGGCGCCACAGCCCGGTGTGCGGGTCGAAGCGGTAGGCCGGCAGCAGCCGGTACCCGTCCGCGGCGATGATCTCGACGGCGGCGGCGATGTAGGCGGCGGCAGCCGGGGAGATGAAGTAGTTGAGGTTGACTCTGGTCCAGCCGGGCTTGACGCCGTCGCAGCCGTGGCCGATCTCCTCGCGCAGCGCATGCGAGCGGGCGGCGCCGATGGCCAGCAGCCGGTGCCCGTAGGGCCCGGCGCACGAGCAGCCGCCCCGGGCCTGGATGCCGAACAAGTCGTTCAGCAGCGCGACCACGAAGTTGTGGTGCAGGTACTTGGCGCCGTGCCGGATGCGGAACGAGACGATGGACAGTCGGGCTGCCTGCCGGCTGCCGAGGATCTCGATTCCCGGGCTGTCCGCCCACCGGCGTAGCACGCCGCGCCATAGCCTGTCTTCGCGGGCCTGGATCAGGTCGGTGCCGACTGCCTGCTTGAGGCCGAAGACCAGGCCCGCGCGGATCGACTCGACGATGGCCGGGGTGCCGCCTTCCTCTCTCGCGACCGGGTCGTCGAGATAACGGTGGCCGACCGGGTCGACGAATGCGACCGTGCCGCCGCCGGGAACTGTCGGGACGGCGTTGCGGACCAGTTCGCGGCGGACGATCAGCACGCCCGGGGTCTGCGGGCCGCCGGGGAACTTGTGCGGTGACAGGAAGACCGCGTCCTTGTGATCGTCGCGGTCCGGCCGGGATGCCGTGACCCGGATGGGCACATACGGCCCCGCGGCCGCGTAGTCCCAGAATGACAGCGCGCCGTGTGCGTGCAGCAGCGCGGCGACGGCGCTGGTGTCGGTGAGAATGCCGGTGACGTTAGAGGCTGCGGAGAAGCTGCCGATCCGCAGCGGCCGCTGCGCATACGTGCGGAGCTGGGATTTCAGGTCGGCCAGGTCGATGTGACCGTCGGCGTCCGCGGCGATGACGACTACGTCGGCGATGGACTCGCGCCATGGCAGTTCGTTGGAGTGATGCTCGTACGGGCCGACGAATACCACCGGCCGGTCGGCCGCCGGTATCCGCGCGGTGATCTGGTACCGGTCGTTCAGGCCGCCGGGTATGCGCAGCTCCAGGATCCCGATGAGGTTATTCACCGCCGCGGTCGCGCCTGAGCCGGTGAAGATGACCAGGTCGTCCTCGGTGCCGCCGACCGCGTCCCTGATGACTCGCCGGGCGTCCTCGCGCAGCCGGCCGGTCTGCAGGCCGGTACCCGAGCTCTCGGTGTGGGTGTTGGCGTATCTCGGCAGGACGGCGTCGCGGATGAAGTCCTCGATGAAGTCCAGGGACCGGGCCGATGCGGTGTAATCGGCGTAGGTGACTCGCCGCGGGCCGAACGGGCCGGCCATCAGCTCACCCTCGCCGATGATTCCCCGCCGGATCCGGTCGACCAGAGCCGACGTCGGCACCTCCGCAACCGGCGCTGCACTGTCATCCGCGGTACCGTTCATGGCGCACCTCCCGGCGCGGTAATGCCGCCGGCCGGTGGCCGGCCAGCGGCTACGAACTGGGGGTCCGCGCCGCGCCCGCGTGCTCGGCCATGCTCGCCCGGACCTCGTCTATGTCCAGCTCGCGCGCCTTGGCGATCAGCTGCTCCAGCGCTGCCTCCGGAAGCGCCCCAGGCCGGGCATACAGAACCACGCCGTCCCGCAGCACCATCAGCGTGGGGATCGACGAGATGCGGAGCGCGCCGGCCAGCCCTGCTTGCGCCTCGGTGTCGACCTTGCCGAACACCGCGTCCGCGTGGCGCTCCGAAGCCTGCTCGAAGACAGGGCCGAACATCCGGCACGGCCCGCACCATGCGGCCCAGAAATCGACCAGCACCAGGCCGTCACCGTCCGTGACGGCGTCGAAGTTCTCCGCAGTCAGCTCGATCGTGGCCATCGACGGCCTCCTCTGTGTGCTATATCCGTCATACCCATGGGGGTATGCCGTGATAACCAGGCGGTGGCTCGCGGCATTCCCGGCAGCATTTCGCCACGTGGCGGCCGGGAGGGAAGGCTTGCGGCCGTGCCGGTGGCGCAGGAGACCGGCCGCGCCCGCGCGGTGATGCCCATGGGGGTATTTGGCCCGGCCAGCGGGTTGTGGCGTAGAGTCGCAGTTGCAGATACCGCTGGGGGTATCTGGGACGGTCCAGCCGGCTGGCCTGGCAGGCAGCCCGCGGGCGAAGGAGGCACCCGGCATGAGCACGATCGCGGTATCCGGCGCGCAGGTCGTCGCAGTGGATACCCCGGCACTGGGCGACCGCAGTTACCTCGCCCACGACGGCAGCTCCGCGCTGGTCATCGACCCGCAGCGCGACATCGACCGGATCCTCGCGGAAGCCGGCCGGCTTGGGGTGACCATCCGGCACGTGTTCGAAACGCACCTGCACAACGACTACGTCACCGGCGGCCTCGCACTCGCCCGGGCGACCGGCGCGGCCTACCACGTCAACGCCGCGGACCCCGTCGCCTTCGACCGGGCCGGCGTCACCGACGGTGACTTGATCGAGGTCAGTCCGCTGATGCGGGTCCGGGCGCTGGCCACGCCCGGCCACACCTTCACCCACCTGTCGTACGCGCTCGAGGCCGCAGGACAGCCCGTCGCGGTATTCACCGGCGGCTCGCTGCTCTATGGCTCCACCGGGCGCCCGGACCTGCTCGGCGCCGAGCACTCCGCCGTGCTGGCCCGCGCGCAGCACGCCTCGGCACACCGCCTCGCGGAACTATTGCCGGACGAGGCCAGGGTGTACCCGACGCACGGGTTCGGCAGCTTCTGCTCGGCCACGCAGACGCAGGGCGGCGCGTCGACCATCGGCCGGGAGAAGCGCATCAACCCGGCGCTGACCGCGGACGAGGAGACCTACATGACCCGGCTGCTGGCCGGCCTGGACGCCTACCCCGCCTACTACGCGCACATGGCCCCCGCCAACGCCGCCGGGCCTGCCAGCCCGGACCTGTCGCCGCCGCGCCGCGCGGATGCGGCGGGATTGCGCGAGGCGGTCCGGGCCGGCGAATGGGTCGTCGACCTGCGCACCCGCACAGCGTTCGCGGCCGGACACGTCGCCGGCAGCCTCAGTTTCGCGCTGGAGGACGGCATCGCGACCTACCTGGGCTGGCTGATTCCGTGGGGAACTCCCCTGACGCTGCTCGGTGAGGACGCGGAACAGGTGGCCGGCGCCCAGCGTGAGCTCGCCCGGATCGGCATCGACCGGCCCAGGGCCGCCGCTACTGGGCGACCGCAGGAGTGGGCCGGCGGCCAGCCGCTGCGCAGCTACCCGCGCGCCCGGTTCGCCGATCTGGAGGCGGTCAGCCGTCACCGGCCGGTCGTACTGCTGGATGTACGGCTGACGGGGGAATGGGCGCAGTCGCATCTCAAGGGTGCGATGCATGTCCCGCTGCACGACCTGCCGGCGCGGCTGGACGAGGTCCCGGACGGCGAGGTCTGGGTGTACTGCGGCGGCGGGCACCGCGCCGCGATCGCGGCCTCGATCCTGGACGCCGCGGGCCGCGATGTCGTGGCCGTCGACGACTCCTATGACCGGGCCGCCAGCGCCGGTCTTCCGCTGGCAGGCCCGACGCCTGACGGGCAGGTGGCGTGATCCTCGCCTGGCCTGGGAAGCAAGCCGCGGCGAGCACGATCGCGGGAAGGCGCGCCCGGTCAAAGTGTTCCCTCTCGGCGCTCGCCCGGCCACGGCGGCGAGCGTTGTGATCATTGCAGCGATGGGCGCGGGCCTGCTGATCGGGCTGAGCCTGGGCGCTCTCGGCGGCGGCGGCTCCATCCTCACCGTCCCCGCCCTCGTCTATCTGCTCGGCCAGTCCGCGCACCAGGCGACAACGACATCGCTCCTTGTCGTCGGCACGGCCGCACTGGCCGGCGCGGCTAGCCACAGCCGCGCAGGCCGCGTCCGGCTCAGGGAGGGCGCGATCTTCGGGGCCCTGGGGATAGCGGGGTCCTATGCGGGTGCACGGGCAAGCGCCGCCGTGCCCGCTGAGCTGCTGCTGGCCGGATTCGGCGCACTGATGCTCGCCGTCGCCGTCATGATGATCACCCGCCGGGGAAGTGCTCCGGCGCGCGTGCCGAGCCTGGAGACCGCAGCCGTGAGCACAGTGGCAGTACCGGCCTCCGGCACCGGCACGCCGCAGCTCGCAACCGCCGCCGGACTGGGCACCCTGCAGCGAACGGTGCCCGCTGCGCGGCAGCCGCGGACCGGCCGGCACCCGGTGCTGATCGCCGCCGCGGCCACCGGAGTCGGGCTGATCACCGGGTTCTTCGGCGTCGGCGGCGGCTTCGTGATCGTCCCCGCCCTGGTCCTGGTCCTCGGCTTCGACATGCCCGCGGCGGCCGCCACATCCCTGGTAGTGATCGCGATCGACAGCGCCGCCGCCATCGCGGCCAGGGCTGCGCACGGCGGCATGGCCCTGAACTGGACTATCACCGTGATCTTCGCCACCGCCGCGATAGCCGGAGCACTGGCAGGCGGCCGCCTGGCCGGCCAGGTCGGCCCGCAACGACTGCGGGCCGCCTTCACCGTCCTGGTCACCGGCGTCGCGGTGTATACGCTAGCGCGAAGCCTGCCGGCCCTCGGCTAAGATACCCCGTCGGGTATAGTAGAGCTGGACACGGGAAGGACTTCTATGAAGGTTGACGAGCAGGCCGCGGGCCCGGTACTGAACCGGCTGCGGCGGGCCCAGGGCCAGCTGGCCGGGGTCATCGCGATGATCGAGACCGGGCGCGACTGCCAGGAGGTGGTCACCCAGCTCGCCGCGGTGTCCCGCGCCCTCGACCGGGCCGGATTCAAGATCGTGGCCAGCGGGCTGCGGCAGTGCCTGGCCGGCGAGGGCGACTCCCCGATGACCGAGGAGCAGATGGAGAAGCTGTTCCTGAGCCTCGCCTGACATCCGCGTCGCGGGACATCAGCCGCGCACGGCACCGGCGCCAGGACGTGGCGGGTCTGGCGCGTACTCGAGGGGGAACGTTGGACTACGGCATCACCATCCGCACCGCGGCTCCGTTCGCCGAGGCCTTGGCGCGCATCAGGGACGCGCTGAAGGCGCAGGGCTTCGGCGTGCTGACCGAGATCGACGTCCAGGCCACCCTGCGGGACAAGCTCGGCGAGGACATGGAGCCCTACCTCATCCTGGGCGCGTGCAACCCGCCGCTCGCGCACCGGGCGCTGGCCGCAGACCGCAGGATCGGCCTGCTGCTCCCGTGCAACGTCGTGGTGCGCACCGACGCCGGACAGACCGTCATCGAGGCGCTTGACCCGCAGGCCATGGTCACGATCGCCGGCGACAGCTCGCTCCAGCCGGTCGCCGACGAGGCAGCGACGCGGCTGCGGGCCGCCCTGGACTCGCTGACCGACCACACGCAGGCCGGCGAGGCTCGGTAGAAACAGGGTCGACAGCGGTGACGGCCCCGGTGCGCGAGCGCGGTGAACGGCAGGCAGAAACGCCGCCAGCGTTGGCAGACCGGGGAGGCCCGGAGTGCAGCGGCGGCTGCTGGTGGCCTGCGGCCGCGGGCCGGCCTGGCGGCGGCACAGTGAAGCCGGTTCAGAGCCGGGCTGACCTTATTCATATACCCCTGGGTGTATAGTGGCCAGGGTATTGTCAACCGCGGAGGGAATCACATGTGTCATCGCGTCACCTGCCGGACCTGCAGGAAACCCACCTACCGTGGCTGCGGCATGCACGTCGAGCAGGTACTCGCGGGGGTGCCCAAGTCGCAGCGATGCAGCTGCGACCGCACCCAGAGGCCCTCGGCCGGGGGCCTGCTCGCGAGGCTGCGACGCCGCTAGATTCCGTCGTCCTCAGGCGCCCGCCGCCTCCAGGCGCGGGTCAGGAAGCGGCCAGCGTCACGATGACCGGGAACTGGCTATCTGGGGTGACGCAGTAGCCGCTCTCTACGGAGAACTCCGCGAGCAGGGAGAACCGGTCGCCCCGGATTACGGTATGGCGCCACTCGACCGGCCTGCCCGCCGCATAGCCGAGCCGCCTGATCTCCAGCGCCCCCGTGGCGGGGCCGATTCCGAGCAGCCGCTGCTGCGCCCTGGTCGGCACGACGCCCCGGATGTCCTCACGCCCGCCGTCGAGGCGGACGCCTGCGCGGGCGGCGAGCTCGTCGTAGAGCGCGGTATGGGTAAAGTCGGCGTCCAGCAGCGCCGCGCCGATAGCTGCGGGCAGCCACACGGTGTCGAGCGCGAGGGGCTCATCCCCGGCAAGCCGGAGCCGCTCCAGGCGGAACAACGGCGTGGAAGCCTCCAGGCCTAGCCGATCGGCAATCACACCGTCGGCGCACAGGTCCCGCGCGCGGGTGACACTGGTCTGCCGCAGCCCGGCTGCCTCCACCGACGCGAACAGCGAGTACAGCGCCCCGACCGGCTGGGTGATCGCGGTCCGAGAAGCTAGCCGTGGACGGCGTCCCCGTTCGGCCAGCACCACTCCGTCCGCGCGCAGCTCACGCAGCGCCGACCGGACAGTGTGGCGGCTAACGCCATATTCGGCGACCAGTTCCATCTCGCCGGGGAACGCTGCGTCGAACGCGCCCGCCTCCAGTCGCCGCAACAGGTCAGCGCGCAGCTGCGCCCACAGCGGCATGGGGCTCCGGCGATCCAGCCCGAGGGCTGCCGAGTGGCCTGCCGTCGCATCAGCCAGCATCAGTCCCTGCTCTCCGTGCTGCCAGCGGCAATGTCCGGACATCCGAAACGCTATCAGCCCCAGCTTCACCGCTCACGCAGCAAATATCTGCACTCAACGGCATTTTGCACTCCGCCTCGGCCGGACCTTGTGACACCGTCCGAATGATCGTACATTTAGCACGTCCGGCTGGCGCGCCGTCCTGGGAGGACGCCGATCATGGTCGAAGTGCTGCGAATCGAAACACCGACACTCGGCGACCGCAGTTACCTGGCGCATGACGGGAGCGTGGCTGTCGTTATCGATCCGCAGCGGGACACCGACCGCATCACCGCGCTCGCCGATAGCAAGGGTGTGCGCATCACCCATGTCGCCGAGACTCACATACATAACGACTACGTCAGCGGCGGCCTGGCCTTGTCCGGGGCGGCGGGCGCGGCGTACCTGGTGAATGCCGCAGATCCGGTGAGCTTCAGGCGGGAGCAAGTGAGCGACGGTGCCACCGTAGACATTAGCCCCGCACTGCGGCTGCGGGTGCTGGCCACGCCCGGCCATACCTTCAGCCACCTCTCCTACGTGCTGGAAGCCGACGGGCAGGTGGCCGGGGTGTTCACCGGCGGATCGCTGCTGTTCGGCTCGACGGGCCGGCCGGACCTGCTCGGGCCGGCCAGTACCGAGACGCTGGCGCGGGCGCAGCACGGTTCCGCGCAGCGCCTGGCTCGCGAACTGCCGGACTCGGCGGAGATCTTCCCGACGCACGGATTCGGCAGCTTCTGCGCGGCCACCCAGGCGCAGGCGGCGCGGTCCACCATCGGCGAGGAGAAAAGGTTCAATCCGGTGCTGACCCTCAGTGAGCCCGCGTACGTCGAGGCATTACTTGCCGGTCTTGACGCCTATCCCGCTTACTACGCTCACATGGGCCCGGCGAACCTGGCCGGGCCTGGCGGCCCTGACCTGTCCCCGCCGCAGCGGGCCGACGCGGCGGACATCCGGCGCCGGATCGACTCCGGGGAATGGGTCATCGACCTGCGTGACCGGGTCGCGTTCTCAGCCGGGTTCGTGCCCGGCTCGTACTGCTTCTCGCTGGACGGCAGCTTCGCCAGCTATCTCGGCTGGATCCTGCCCTGGGGAACGCCGGTAACTCTGCTCGGCGAGGGCCCGGAGCAGGTCGCGCAGGCCCAGCGCGAACTGGCGCGGATCGGGATCGATCGCCCGGCCGCAGCGGCTATCGGGCAGCCGGAACAGTGGACCGCAGGCCGGCCGCCCGCATCCCTCCGGCTGGCCAGCTTCGGCGACCTCGCCACGGCCGGCGACGCCGGGAGCCTGGTCGTGCTGGACGTGCGGCGTCAGCTTGAATGGGACCACGGTCATATAGCGAACGCGATCCACATCCCGTTCAGCCAGATGCCGGGCCGGTCCGCTGAGATCCCGCCCGGCGACGTATGGGTCTACTGCCACAGCGGCTACCGCGCCATGGTGGCCGCTTCCATCCTCGCGGCCGCGGGCCGCCAGGTAATCAGCATCAACGACGGATTCGACAATGCCGAAGGCGCCGGTCTTCCCATCGCATGCAACGGCACGCAGCCGAAGGAGCCACCCGAATGAGTTCACCGGCCACTGGCACCGAGCACCACAAGATCCTGATCGTCGGCGGCGGGACCGCGGGCATCACCGTGGCGGCGCGACTGATCCGCGCCGGGGCGCCCGACATCGCCGCGGACGACATCGCCGTGGTTGAGCCGTCCAGCCAGCACTACTATCAGCCGCTGTTCACGCTGGTCGGCGGGGGCCGGGCCCCACAGTCAGTGACGGTGCGCCCGGAGGCCAGCGTTATGCCGAAGGGAGTGCGCTGGGTGCGGGAGGCCGCCGTCGCGGTCGACCCGCGCGAGCAGGTCGTCACTACCGAGCAGGGACGCGTCCTGGGTTACGACTACCTGATCATGGCGCCGGGGATTCAGCTTGACTACGGCAAGGTCCCGGGCCTGACCGAAGCTCTCGGCCGGGGTGGAGTGTCCAGCAATTACCGTTTCGACCTCACGCCGCGCACTTGGGAGTTAATCCGGGACCTGCGTGGCGGGACTGCCGTGTTCACCATGCCCGCCGGGCCCATCAAGTGCGCTGGTGCGCCGCAGAAGATCGCCTACCTGGCCGCCGACTGGTGGCGCAGTCAGGGTGTCCTGGACAAGACGCGGGTCATCCTCGTGCTGCCCACCGCGGTGATGTTCAGCCAGCCCGACTGGGCGAAGGTGCTGGAGGGCATCGCGGCCGGTTACGGCATCGAGGTCCGCAGGGAATCCCAGCTCGCCGAGGTCGACGGCGATGCCGGGCGAGCAGTCATCCTGGACACCAAGGCCGGAACCAAGGAGGCCATCGACTTCGACCTCCTGCACGCCACCCCGCCGCAGAGCGCCCCGGACTGGATCAAGGGAAGCCCGCTGGCCGACCCGGCCAGTCCGTTCGGTTACGTGCAGGTGGACAAGTACGTCCTGCAGAGCCCCGACTGGCCCGGTGTGTTCTCTCTCGGCGACGCGTCGAACCTGCCTACATCCAAGACGGGTGCTGCCGTTCGCAAGCAAGCCCCTGTCCTAGTGGCCAACCTGCTTGCCGCGATGCGCGGCGAGGAGCCCGTCGCCCGCTACGACGGTTACACTTCCTGCCCGCTGGTCACATCCCGTAACAGGATGCTGCTTGCCGAGTTCGACTACGATCTCAGGCCCAGGCCCAGCTTCCCGCTGATCAATACCATGAAGCCCCGCTACGACATGTGGCTGCTCAAGCGCTACGGGCTGCCCGCCATGTACTGGAAACTCATGCTGCACGGACGCATCAGTTAGTCGCGGCGCGCACTCGCAAACAGACAATGCTTATGGGAGCTACAAGGAAGCACCTGCCTGCCGGGCCGGAGACCGCGGCCCGTACCGTCGGTGCATGGGGGAGAGCGAAGTGCCAGCGCCGCGCTGGGTGAAGCTGCTCGACCAGAGCCGGTGTATCGGGTGCCATGCGTGCACGACCGCCTGCAAAAGCGAGAACGAGGTTCCGGTCGGGGTGACGAGAACCTACGTCAAGTCGGTGGATGTGGGCGTGTTTCCTCAGGTACGGCGCGCTTTCCAGGTGACCAGGTGCAATCAGTGCGAGGACGCTCCGTGCGTGGCCGCGTGCCCGACCGAGGCGATGTTCCGGCGCGAGGACGGGATTGTCGATTTTGACAAGTCCATCTGCATCGGGTGCAAGGCATGCATGGCCGCCTGCCCGTACGACGCGATCTTCATCAATCCGGAGGACCACTCAGCGGAGAAATGCAACATGTGCGCGCACCGGCTCGACGTCGGCCTCGAGCCTGCTTGCGTGACAGTCTGCCCGACCGAGGCGATCATCGTGGGCGACCTGAACGACCCGTCCTCCGAGGTGTCCCGCGTGATCGGGCGCGATCCGGTCCAGGTGCGGCAGCCAGAGAAAGAGACCCGTCCTTCCGTGTATTACAAGGGCGCGCACCAGGCGACACTGGACCCGCTCGCCGCCAGCCGCCCCGACGGGGGCCTGTTCGCCTGGGCCAGCCAGGGCCCGCCAGGACCGCAGGCTGTAGTCTCCGGTCACCCCGGTCGGCCGACCTCGTCGGCGGCGGCACTGCTGTCCTACGACGTGCCGCACCAGGCACCGTGGGGCTGGCGGGTAAGCCTGTACACCTGGACCAAGAGCATCGCTGCCGGCGCCTTCGCGGTGCCTGCCGTGCTTGCCATGGCCGGCCTGCTCGGCTGGGACAACCGGGCGGTCCGCTGGGCAGCGCCCGCCCTGGCAATTGCCTTCCTTGGCCTTACCGGGGCGCTGCTGATCGCCGACCTCAAGCACCCGGCCCGGTTCTACCTGATCTTCACCCGGCATCACTGGCGCAGCTGGCTGGTCCGCGGCTCCTTCGTCATCGGCGGCTACGGATGCGTAGTGGCGCTGTACCTGCTGGCAGCCCTGGCCGGGCAGACCGGAACGCGGCAGGTCCTGGCCGGTATCGGCGTGCCGCTCGCCGTTGCGACCGCCTGCTACACCGCTTACCTGTTCGCCCAGGCAAAGGCGCGCGACCTGTGGCAGAGCCCGCTGCTGGCGCCGCACCTGGCGGTGCAGGCCGCGCTGGCCGGTACTGCTGCGGTGCTGCCGGTGCTGGCCTGGCTCTCGCCGGGCCGGGCGGTGATCGCCGCGGAGGCCGCGCTGGCGGTGTCCGGCGGCCTGCACGTCCTCCTCGTCGCTGGCGACGTGACGCTGCCGCATGTCACGGCGCACGCTCACCTGGCGACTCGCGAGCTGACCGGCGGGCGTTACGCGCGGTTCTTCTGGCCGGGGCTCGCGGCGGTGGCCGTAGCCGTCGCGGCCCCGTGGATCGGGGTGATCGCCGCTCCGTTCGCGCTGGCTGGCCTGCTTGCGCACGAGCATGCGTATGTCCAGGCCGGCCAGTCGGTTCCGCTGGCGTGACGGAGGCCGGTCATGCCGCGACGCCGGGGTAACGGTTCCAGCCAGTCACGCAGACTGGATGCCCTGGGTGCCGGTGTGTCCGCCGCGCGCGCTGCCACCGAGGCCAGGGGCGAGACCTTCTATCAGGGCGCGAGCCGGGTGCACCTGGCCGCGTTCCCGCCGAGGGAGCGGTGGGACGACTGGGTAGAACTGTCCTCCCGTGCCTGGCCGGCCCGCGACGAGCGGCACTACATGCTGGTGCCGACGACCTGCTTCAACTGCGAGTCTGCCTGCGGGCTGCTTGCCTATGTGGACACCGGTACCGGCCAGGTCCGCAAGTTTGAGGGCAATCCTGAGCATCCGGGCTCCCGCGGCCGCAACTGCGCCAAGGGGCCGGCGACGCTTAACCAGGTCACCGATCCGGACCGGGTGCTGTACCCGCTGCGCCGGGCCGGCGCGCGCGGCGAGGCCAAATGGGAGCGCATCACCTGGGACGAGGCACTCGATGCGCTGGCTGCCCGGATCCGGGCCGCCCTGACCGAAGGCCGCCAGAATGAGATCATGGTGCACCTCGGGCGGCCCGGCGAGGACGGCTACACCGAGCGGGTCCTGGCCAGCTGGGGCGTGGACGGGCATAACTCGCATACCAACGTGTGCTCCAGCGGCGGCCGGACCGGATTCCAGTTCTGGATGGGCATTGACAGGCCAAGCCCGGACCACGCGAACGCCAAGGTCATCTACCTGATCAGCGCGCACCTGGAGTCCGGGCATTACTTCAATCCGCACGCGCAGCGGATTACCGATGCGCGGGCGAACGGCGCGAAGGTGATCGTCCTGGACACCAGGCTCTCTAACACGGCCACGCATGCGGATTACTGGCTGTCGCCGCAGCCGGGCAGTGAGGCCGCGATCAACCTCGCCATCGCTAACTACCTGATCCAGTCACGCCGCTATGACCGGGACTTCGTCCGCCGCTGGTGGAACTGGGCCGACTACCTGGCCGCGTGCCATCCCGGCCAGCCGCGGACGTTCGAGTATTTCGAGGAAGCCCTGGCCGGACTGTATGCCGGGTTCACGTTTGAGTACGCGGCCGCTGAGTCCGGGATCGACGCGGCACTGCTCGCGGAGGTGGCCGAGGTCGTTGCCGGGGCGGGGACGGGGTTCGCCTGCCATTCGTGGCGCTCCGCGGCTGCCGGAAATCTCGGGGGCTGGCAGGTGTCCCGCACTCTTTTCCTGATTTCCGCGCTCCTCGGGGCAGTCGCCACCGAGGGCGGCACGTTCCCCAATGCGTGGAACAAATTCGTTCCCCGGCCGATCCACGTGCCTCCGCATCCTGCGGTGTGGCAGGACCTGTCCTGGCCGCTGGAATACCCGCTGGCACAGAACGAGATGAGCTTCCTGCTGCCGCACTTCCTCGCCGAGGGACGCGGCCGGCTGGACACGTACTTCATCCGGGTCTACAACCCGGTCTGGACGAACCCGGACGGCCTGTCCTGGATGGAAGTCCTGACCGACGAGACCAAGATCGGCTGCTATGTGGCGCTCACCCCAACCTGGAGCGAGTCTGCGTACTTCGCCGATTACGTGCTGCCGATGGGGCACGGGCCAGAGCGGCATGACACGCACTCGTACGAGCAGTACGACGGGCAGTGGATCGGCTTCCGCCAGCCGGTTCTGCGGGCCGCGCGGGAGCGGCTCGGCGAGCACATCACCGACTCCCGGCAGGTCAACCCAGGTGAGGTGTGGGAAGAGAACGAGTTCTGGACCGAGCTGTCCTGGCGGATCGACCCCGACGGCTCGCTCGGCATCCGCCAGTACCACGAGTCCAGAGCCCGGCCCGGCGAGAAGCTGACCGTGGATGAGTATTACGGCTGGATGTTCGAGCACTCCGTTCCCGGTTTGCCCGAGCGCGCCGCTGACGAAGGCCTCACGCCGTTGCAGTGGATGCGCCGCTACGGCGCCTTCGAGATATCACGGGGGAACGGGGCCGTGCACGAGCAGCCCGTCCCCCCAGATGAACTCGGCGACGTGGCGATCACGGAGACCGGGCGGGTTTACAGCGCTGTTGCCATACAGGCCAGCCCCAACGTGGTGCCCGTCGGCGCACCGGAACCGGACGAGGACGGGCGGCGTCCGGCCGGAGTTCAGGTCGACGGCGAGATCCTGCGAGGCTTCCCCACGCCGTCCGGGCGGCTGGAATTCTGGTCCTCCACGCTGGCCGCGTGGGGCTGGCCCGAGCAGGCGCTGCCGGGCTACATCAAGAGCCACGTGCACCCCGACAGCCTCGGTCCGGACGAAGTGGTGCTGCTGTCGACCTTCCGGCTGCCCACCCAGATTCATACCCGCTCGGCCAACGCGAAGTGGCTGGACGAACTCGCGCATACCAACCCGGTGTGGATCCACCCGTCCGACGCCGCCACGTTCGGCGTCGGCAAGACAGGGGACCTCGTCCGCGTGCAGACCGAGATCGGCCATTTCGTGGCCAAAGCGTGGATCACCGAGGGAATCAGGCCGGGCGTGGTGGCCTGCAGCCATCACATGGGCCGCTGGCGGCTCGACGGCGGGCCGCGCGGCGCCGGCGCCATGACGGCGACGGTCGGCCTGCGCCAGGATGCCGATGGCTGGCGGATGGAACAGCGGGAGCCGGTCCGGCCGTACGCATCCGCTGATCCTGATACGCGCCGGATCTGGTGGAGCGACACCGGCGTGCACCAGAACCTGACATTCGGTGTTCACCCGGACCCCATTTCCGGGATGCACTGCTGGCATCAGGCCGTCCGGGTGCGCCCGGCCGACCCTGGCGACCGGCATGGCGACATCTCCGTGGATACTGCCAGGGCCCGCGAGGTGTACCGGCGCTGGCTCGCGCTCGCCCGACCGGCCGGGTATGTATCACCAGACGGCACCCGGCGGCCCCGCTGGCTCATGCGCCCGCTCAAACCGGCCGCGAGCGCGTTCAGTCTCCCCCGTGACGGCCAGGAGACGGGGACAGCCAGGTGACACCGGGGCGCTTCGAGCTACTGCGGGCTGTCGGCGCCATCGCCGACAACCCCGCCGACGCCCGCGCCGCCTGCCGGGCGCTCGGCGTGCCCGAACTCGACAGCCACGAGCACACCGAGTTCTTCGTGCTCAACTGCCCGCCGTACGCCTCGGTCTACCTCGGCCCCGATGGCGCTCTCGGCGGCGAGGGCGCCGACCGGGTCGCCGGGTTCTGGCGTGTTATCGGCGTCAGCCCGCCTGCCGAGCCCGACCACCTATCCTCTCTGCTCAGCCTCTACGCCAGCCTGGGCCAGGCGGCGGCTGACAGCACCCGGCCCGCGACCGCCGGCGCCCTTGGCCGAGCCCAAGCAGCGTTGTTGTCGGAGCACCTGTGGCCCTGGCTGCCTGCCTACCTCGATGCCGCGCTCGATCTCGCCGCGCCGCCGATAACTGCCTGGGCCGGCCTCACGCGAAGCGTCGTCAGCGCTGAGATCAGGGCGCACCCGGTCCCGCCCCTGTTGCCGCTCGCGCTCCGCGCCGCGCCCGCCGCGCCGACAGCCGACGGCAGCCTCGGCGAGCTAGTCGGCGCGCTCCTGACTCCGGTTCGCAGCGGGATTATCGTGACCCGCCAGCGCCTCGCTGACGCTGCCGCTGAGGCCGGCGTAGGTCACCGGATCGGCGAGCGGCGCTTCACCTTGCGGGCAATGCTTGAGCAGGACCCAGCCGCCACCCTGAGATGGCTGACAGGTGAGTCCGGACGATGGGCCCGCCGGCACGCCAGCCGGGCGGCTGACGGCGGGGTCAGCCAGTGGTGGGCCGCGCGTGCCGCGTACACCGCCCGGGTGCTGCACAACCTAACCACCGCCACCACGTCCGGGCAGCCTGCGGGAGTCAGCGTCCCATGACCAGTCCAGGCGGCTCCGCACGGCGCTCCCGCGCGCGAAGCCGGCTCAGAGCTTCGCGGCGGCGGCGGCAGGTCAGGGTCAGCGAGCGTACGCGGGACCCGCAGCCGCTGGTCAGGCAGCGCCTGCCGTCCGGCCGCGGCGCCATGGAACAGCCGAACATCACCAGCCAAGGCGCGGGCGTTCTCACGCCGCGGTTCTGGGTGCTGGTGGTCCTGACCGGTGTCGCCGCCGGCCTATTCGGCGCGCTGATGATGCTGATTCTGTTCAACGTGCAGTACGCGGCATTCGGCTACCACTCCGGCACTCTTCAGTACGGAGTGCAGCGGGCCTCGGACATCCGGCGGGTGAGCTCGCTGCTCATCGCCGGCGCGCTCGGCGGCGCCGCGTGGTACCTGCTGCGCCTTTACACCAGGGACGAGCCGTCGGAGATCGATGACGCGATCTGGAACGGTGACGGGCGGCTGTCGTTCCGCCGCTGCCTGGGCACGTCGGTGATCTCCGAAGTCGTCATCGGCATGGGCGCCTCGATCGGCCGCGAGGCCGCTCCCAAGCTGCTCGGCGGGGCGTCGGCCAGCGTCCTGGCCGGCTGGGCGGACCTGTCGGTGCAGCAGCGGCGGCTGCTGGTGGCCTGCGGCGGCGGGGCCGGGCTGGCGGCGGTGTACAACGTCCCGCTGGCCGGAGCGCTGTTCACCGCCGAGATCCTCATCGGCAGCATTTCCCTTCCGGTCATGCTGCCCGCGCTGGCCTGCTCGTGGATCGCCACCGCGACCGCGTGGATATACCTGCCCGACCGTGCCACCTATCCCGGCATCCCGGACTACCACTTCAGCTCGTCGCTGCTGACCTGGGCGCTGCTGGCCGGGCCGGTTATCGGGCTGATCTCGTCCGGCTACATCCGGCTTATCGGCTGGGTCTCGCACAACCGGGCGCGAGGGCTGCGGGCGCTGTTCGCCCCGGTGGCAGCATTCGGCATCCTCGGGGTCATCGGCATCTGGTACCCGCAGCTGTTCGGCAATGGCCTGGACATGGCCCGCGACGCCTTCCTCGGCGTCGGCAGCCTTGGCCTGCTACTCGTATTGTTCGCGCTCAAACCGCTGGTCACCGCGATGTGCCTGGGCAGCGGAGCTTCGGGAGGGCTCTTCACCCCGACACTCGCGACTGGCGCTGTCCTTGGTGGAGCGCTCGGCATCGCCTGGAGCCTGGCCTGGCCAGGCTCGCCGTCCGGCGCATTCGCCATGATCGGCGCCGCCGCGATGATCGGCGCGGCGATGCAGGCCCCCCTCGCCGGCCTCGCCCTCGTGCTCGAACTCACCCACAGTGGCTTTGGGCTGATGGTCCCCATGATGGCGGCGACCGTGATCGCCACAGCTGTGGCCTTCTACGTCGACGGCTACTCGATCTACTCCGCCCGCCTGCCCGCCTACGCAGCCGACAGTGCGCCCGGACAGCCGGCCTAGCCGACGTCACACGCACCAGGCAGGCGCGCACTGACGCATCAGCCAGTAGGCAGAGCGCCTGCAGCGGGCAGCTCCATAACGGCAGGGGTCGTGCCCGGAAGTCTCCGGCGCGCAGGGACGTTTGCCCCTGGCGCGAGGCGGCGGGATTCGCGGATGCTCCGATAATGAGACATCTGCCAGGGAACGCGCGATGAGCCGGGTGGTGATTCTCGGCGCGGGGATCTCCGGTCACACCGCTGCGGCGTTCGCCAGGAAATGGCTCGGCAAGGACGACACGGTGACCGTCGTCTCGCCGAACGAGACTTACAACTGGATCCCGTCCAATATCTGGGTTGGCGTCGGGCTGATGAGCCCGGGTCAGGTGACGTTCCCGCTCGCGCCCGTCTACGAACGGCACGGCATCGAGTTCAGGCAGGCATCGGGCCGCGAGATCCATCCTGAAGGCGACGACAGTCATCCGGCTCCGTATGTCCTGGTCGAGACGGCCACCGGCGCCACCGAGAAGGTGCCGTACGACTTCCTGGTCAACGCGACGGGGCCGCGGCTGCGCTTCGACAAAACCGAGGGGCTCGGCCCTGACGGCAACAGCCTTTCCGTATGCACGCCCGAGCACGCAGTCCAGACTTCCGCCGCGCTCGACGAGGCAGTGGAGCGGATGCGCCGGGGCGAGCGGCAGCGTTTCCTCGTAGGGGTCGGCCATGGCACCTGCACCTGCGAGGGCGCGGCGTTCGAGTACGCGGTGAACCTGGAGTTCGAGCTGCGAGCCCGCCACGTCAGGGACAAGGCGGAGATCACCTGGATCACCAACGAGTATGAGCTCGGCGACTTCGGCATGGGCGGCATGCACCTGCGGCGCGGCGGTTACGTCGTGCCGAGCAACCTGTTCACCGAGTCCCTGTTTGCCGAGCGCGGCATCGACTGGATCACCCGCGCGCACGTCAGCAAGGTGGACAAGGACCGCGTCTGCTACGAGACTCTCGACGGCGCGCAGCGCGAGCAGGACTTCGACTTCGCCATGCTGCTGCCGCCATTCTCCGGCGTGGGCCTCAAGGCCTACGACCATGGCGGTTCGGACATCACCAGCCGGCTGTTCCTGCCCAGCGACTTCATGCGCGTAGACGCCGACTACGCCGCCAAGCCGCATGAGGCCTGGGGACCAGCCGACTGGCCGCGCACCTACCAGTCACCCGCCTACCCGAACATCTTCGCGGCCGGGATCGCGTTCGCGCCGCCGCACCCGATCTCCATCCCGCGCACCAGCCCCAACGGGACGCTGATCGCCCCGGCGCCGCCGCGCACCGGGATGCCGTCGGCAGAGATCGGCAAGGCCGTGGCCCGCAGCGTCGTCGACATGGTCCGCGGCGCCGGGCAGCCGACGCACTCGGCGTCGATGGCGGAAATGGGCGCGGCATGCGTCGCGTCCGCGGGCGCGCATCTGCTCACCGGTACCGCAGCGTCGATGACGGTCTACCCGATCGTCCCGGACTTCGGGCGCTACCCGCAGTACGGGCGCGACCTGGACCGCACGTTCGGCGAGATCGGCCTGGCCGGGCACTGGATCAAGATCGCGCTGCACCACATGTTCCTGTACAAAGCCAGGCTCCGCCCAGGCTGGGCCCTCATCCCGGAGTAAACCGTCATGGAAGTACCCGACCCTCCCGCGGCACCCGCGCAGCCGGCAGCCGCCGCAGCGGGCAGCCCGGCCCGCGCCACCGCCGGGACAGCCGCGACCGGCTCCGCGACAGTGACGGCCGCGACGGCACCATACGTCACCAGGCCTACCCGGTGGACACTGTTCCTGCGGACCTTCGTGCCCTGGCAGCTATGGCGTTTCGTCCGCATCAACGCGAAGATGATCCGGATAATCCGCGATTCGCGCACGTAACGGCGGCGTCTCGGCCCTGAGCGAGCCGAGGCCAGGCGACCCCGAGGACTGAGAGCCGCTCGCCGCGCACTGCTTCTCTAGCGGTTGTCGGCTGGCTCGCTTGTGCCAGCTGGGATCCGCCGGGCCGCCGCAGATCCGGTCTCGCCGCCGCGGCGCTGGACGAGGACGAACCACGCCAGACCGGCAGCCGTCACCACGATCGCGATGAAGAAATTCAGCCGCAGTCCGAGGAAATATGCGGACGAGTCGATCCTGATCGTCTCCTCGAAGATCCGGTAGCCGGAGTACCCGGCGACATACAGCGCGAACAGGCCCTGCGGCCTGATATTCCGGTGGTGACCCATCCAGACCAGCGCCGCGGCCAGCGCGAGATCGAAGATCAGCTCGTACAGGAACGACGGCTGGAACGTGCTGTATCTCATGTCCGCCGCGGGCATCCCTGAGCTCAGCCGCGCTGCCCGAGAGATCTGGACCGCCCACGGGAGCCCGCTCGGCTTGCCGAACAGTTCCTGATTGAAGTAGTTGCCGATCCGGCCGATTGCCTGCGCCACCAGCAGCGCCGGTGCGACCGCGTTCATGAACACGCCAACTCTCGCTCCGACCCGGCGCACTCGCCAGGCCCCGACGACTGCCGCCAGTGCCACACCGCCCCAGATGCCCAGGCCGCCGGTCCATACCGCGAACGGCCCCCACCAGTGATGCGGGATATCGAACGGAGTCGTGATGTCGAAGTAAATCCGGCCGCCGACAATGCCGGCCGGCACCGCCCATATCGCGACGTCGTATACCAGCGCGGGATCGCCGCCCGCCGCGGCCCACCGCCGTCTGGTGATGTAGATCGCCAGCGCGATCCCGACCACGTACATCAGTCCGTAGACGTGGATGACCAGCGGGCCTAGATGAACGCCATTAACCGGCGGGCTCGGGATCGACGCCACCGGCACGGGCAGGTGAGCCATAGACCTGAGCGTAAGACATCCTGGCCGATGATCATCCACGCATTCCCGCCCGGCGCTCCGCGCGACAAATAGCCGCGCATCACCTGCCACCGGGAATGTCAGCGCCTGCGATGAGCCGCCCGCCGCGATCGGCGGCGACCGGTTGCCCGGCTCTGGCCGGCCATCCGTTGCGGCGTTGCCGGCCTCGAGGCCCGCCTGCCATCGCCGGCATCAAGGGCCTTCCGCTGCCGCCCACGACCGCCCTAGCGTGCGCCTCGCTGTCACTGGGACCGTGACAGCTCGACGAGTGTGTGGTTTTGCGATGACTGCCGATCTGGCGCGCATTCGGGGCTCCTCGGACCGGCCAGGTTCGCCGATACCAGAACATTATGGACGGCAGCTCACAGTTCTACAGGAGCTCACGGTCTTAATGGATGGTCATGCCGCTGGTCGCGTCGACGTGGCCTGGGCTGCGCCGGGTCGGATGCATTGGTGCTCCCGGGTTGGCTGTGTACGGCTCAGTCGGCCTCGACGGCCTCGACGGCCTCTCCGCACTCCGGGCAGAGAAAGGGCTTGCGCTTGGCCCTGGACCGCAAGAAAGCGTAGACGATGAACGGGAATCCCATTTTTGGGATTTCGCGGGTGGCCTGGACCGTCCCGTGGGTCGCGCACTGGCCGGTTTGGGTGTGGACTTCGGTGGCCATGGTCTTCCTCCTGTGATCGCAGTGGGCTGGCCGGGCTAGCGCCCGAGCGGCAGCCAGCTGAACGTGCGCACAGCGATGAGAACGCCAGCGGCTCCCCATGCCGCCACGATCAGCAGATCCAGGCCGGCAAACCCGAGCCCGGTCGTGTGCGGGTTGTAGGCGACAAGCAGCGCATCGGCGAGGTGGCGGACCGGGAAGATCGCTCCCACGTCGGCCAGCCAGTGCGGCAGTATTGCGACGGCGACGAACACCCCGGAGATGAGATACAGCGGCAGCAGCAGCGCCTGGGTGGTGGGTAGCGCCGCGTCCTCGTTATGGATCAGCGAGGTGAGCGCGTAACCCATGCAGCAGAAGGATGCCGCTCCGATCACCACGGTAACCACGAGCGCGAAGGCGGTTCCGCCGGGGACGTGGGCGCCGTAGGCGGCCCAGCCGATGCCCAGCAGCACCGCGGCCATGACGACCGCGATGACGATGGCGGAGCACGCGGCCAGCGATGACGGCGGCGGCCGGGACGGGTGTCGCGCGGCGGCGCTTCAGCACGCCGCGTTCGCGCTGGGCGGTCACCGACGCCACCAGGTTGCCGAAGCAGGCCGCGATAACCCCGAGCGCGATAATGCCGGGCACATAGGAAACCGAGGTGCTGATCCGCCCGCCAGGGACCGGAACCGTGTGGCCCCGGCCGCCGAATATCGAAGCGAAGATCACCAAAAACAGGATCGGCAGGGCGAGGGTGAAGAACTGTGCCTGGCGGTTGCGGATGAACGCGCGCAGGTCGTAGCTGCACTGGTGCAGTGCCATTCTGATCATCGCTGGTCCTTCGTGCTGGTGGAGCCCGTGAGGACGAGGTAGACCTCTTCGAGCGTCGGCCGGTGGACGTCGAGGTCAGGCAGGTCGAAGCCGCACCCTAGGGCCCAGTTGCCGAGAATCTGGAGGTGGATCAGCGGGCTTTCACTGTGCAGGATGGTCGATCCGTCCGGGCCCGAGCCGGCCAGCGGGCGCAGCGCTTCGGGCAGTTCGCGTGCCGCGATGCCGTCGGGGAGGGAGAAGCTGATGGCGGTGGCCAGGCGGTCGCGTCCGCCTAGCGTCCGCGGGTGCCGCGGGCCACAACGCGCCCGGCTGACAGCACCGCGATCCGGTCGGCCAGGTACTCCGCCTCGTCCATAAAATGCGTGGTGAGGAAGATGGTCTTGCCGAGCTGCCGGAGCCCGGCGACTACCTCCCAGGCGGCCCGGCGGGCAGAGGGATCGAAGCCGGTGGTCGGCTCGTCGAGGAAAATGAGCTCGGGGTCGCCGACGAGCGCGAGCGCAAAGTCCAGCCGCCGTCGCTGGCCCCCCGACAGCCGGGTGGCGAGCGCGCCTGCCTTCCCGGTGAGGCCGACCAGAGAGATGGTCTCGTCGATGTCCCGCGGCGCGCGGTAGAAGCCGGCGTACATGGCCAGGCACTCGCGTACCGACAGGCCAGGCTCGGGCTCTGACTCCTGCAAGACAACACCCACCCGATCGCGCCAGGCCCCGCCTGCGGTGGCCGGGTCGTGGCCCAGGACGGAGATCTCGCCATCGGTTCGCTGCCGGAAGCCTTCGAGGATCTCCACCGTCGTGGTCTTGCCAGCGCCGTTCGGGCCGAGGAAGGCGAAGATCTCCCCGCGCCGCACATCCAGATCGATGCCCGCGACCGCCTCGTGGCTACCGTAGCGCTTCACCAGGGCGCGAACACTGATCACAGGCTCCGCGCGGGCGGAGGCGGAGCCTTGCTTGTCAGGGCCGCGTTCCTGGCTGGTGCTGTCCATGTCGCTCCCCGGGCCGGGTGGGTCTTGCCAGCAAGCCTGGTTCGGGACGGCTGTGCCGTCTTCGGCTGGGCGGTGGAACCTGCCGCCCCAGAACCTGAACCGTGGGAGGAGGGGCATCCACCTGGGGGTGGAGGCCCCGCTGGGCGCGAATCCACCCGCCCTGGCACGAGACGGCGGTGGCATCGCGCCGTACGGTGGAGCGGTGAGCAGCAAAGCCGCCGCTGCGGCCGGGGTGTCCAAGCTGGAATGGGCGCGGGGCCGCGAACAGGCAGCCTACCTTTCGATCCGCGTGCTCGCGGTTGCCGCGATCGCGTTTGTGGTGATCACCTCGTTTCAGGCCCGGCCAGCTCCGGGCAGTCACAGTGAGGCGCTTGACGTCGCCGTGGCTCTCACTGTGTTCTGCGGTGCCACCATCGCCGCGATGTGGCTGACTGAAGCCGGGCCGGCCGTGCAGCTAACTGTGCTGCTCGTCGCCGTGATCAGCGCGGCGGCGCTGATCGGCTTACAGGGCAACGGCGCAGCCTTCCTGGGAGTTTTCCCTGCCGTCTGCCTAGCCGCCCTGATAATGCCGGTCCGCCTCAGTGCCGTCGTCGCCGGCGCCGCTCTCGGGGCAGTCTCCGTGGCGTGGCTGTCAAACGGGCGCACACCCATCGCGGGCATCATCCTGAATGAATTCGGGATACTGGCGTTCTTCCTCCTGTCGCTATTCGCCCGGCGGCTCAGGGAGAGTAACCAGCGGTCAGAACGTCTGCTGGCCGAGCTGGAGCAGACCCGGGCCGCGCAGGCCCAGGCCGCCACGCTGGCCGAGCGTCAGCGACTCGCTCGCGAGATGCACGACGTGCTTGCCCACTCACTGTCCGGCCTGGTGCTGAACCTGGAGACAGCAAGGCTGCTCGCCGGCACCAGCGGTGCGGACCCGCAGGTAGGGGACTCGATCGACCGGGCCTGCCGGCTGGCCAGGAACGGGCTGGAAGAGGCCCGGCGCGCGATCGGCATGCTCCATGACGACGTGCTGCCCGGACCCGAGCGGCTGGCCGACCTGGCGGCCGAGTTCGAGGGCGACGCCGGGGTGGCCTGCAAAGTGGCCGTGACTGGCGACAGCGAGCGGGATATGGGC